>ERZ1023750.2-NODE-2-length-35869-cov-18.786061_pt1 | contig 35869 bp, 39 predicted proteins | sample MGYA00521086_ERZ1023750 | MGnify/ENA primary metagenome ERZ1023750 (study PRJEB33180, sample SAMEA4059229) | wastewater metagenome | place: Denmark | collected 2016-05-16 | study: EMG produced TPA metagenomics assembly of the PRJEB13832 data set (Local surveillance...
CCGAAACCCAGGGCCGCATCCACACCAGCGCCTGCACCGTGGCCGTGATGCCCGAACCCGACGAGACCGAGGCCATCAAGCTCAACCCGGCCGATCTGCGCATCGACACCTTTCGCGCCAGCGGCGCGGGCGGCCAGCACATCAACAAGACCGACTCGGCCGTGCGCGTGGTGCACTTGCCCACCGGCATCGTGGCCGAGTGCCAGGACGGCCGCAGCCAGCACAGCAACAAGGCCAAGGCCCTGCAGGTGCTGCAGGCGCGCATCCAGGAGAAAGAGCGCAGCGAGCGCGCCGCCAAAGAGGCCGCGCTGCGCAAGGGCCTGATCGGCAGCGGCGACCGCAGCGACCGCATCCGCACCTACAACTTCCCGCAGGGGCGGCTGACCGACCACCGCATCAACCTCACGCTCTACAAGCTGCAATATGTGATGGATGGCGACCTGGCCGAGGTGCTGCAAGCACTGGCGCATGCACGCGAAGCCGAGCAGCTCGAAGAGCTGGAGATGGGCGCCTCCATCCAAGGCGGACAATGATTTTTAATGAAATCGGGCTGTAGCCCTTTTTGCATAAGCGCAAGCAGCTATCAAAAATAGAGTGAACACATCAACCCCCACCCTGGCGCAGGTTCTGACGCAGGCCCGCACCCTGGGCCTGGAACGCATCGATGCACAGATGCTGCTACTGCACGCCATGGGCCGCCCCGACGCAGGCCGCGCCTGGCTGCTGGCGCATGACACCGATGCGCTGGAGCCCGCAGTGCAAGAAGCATTCATGGCCCTGTGCCAACGCCGCGCAGCCGGAGAGCCCGTGGCCTACCTGACCGGGCGCAAAGAGTTTTATGGCCTGCCGCTGGTCATTGACGCCCGCGTGCTCGACCCGCGCCCCGACACCGAGACGCTGGTGGACTGGGCCCTGGAAGTGATCGCACCCCTGACCGACCCGCTGCACCCGCCACGCATCGTGGACCTGGGCACCGGCAGCGGCGCGATTGCGCTGGCCTTGCAGCACCAGCGCCCCACAGCCCAGGTGCTGGCCGTGGATGCCAGCTCCGATGCCCTGGCCGTGGCGCAAGCCAATGCACAGCGCCTGGCGTTGCCCGTGCGGTTTGCACGGGGCCACTGGCTGGACGGTGTCGAAGGCCGGTTTGACGCCATCGTCTCCAACCCGCCCTACATTCCGGCGGCCGACCCGCACCTGGCCGCGCTGACCCACGAACCCCTGCAGGCCCTGGCCAGCGGTGCCGACGGACTCGACGACATCCGCACCATCGTGACCCAAGCCCCCGCGCATCTGGTGCCGGGCGGCTGGTTGCTGCTGGAACACGGGTGGGACCAGGCCGCCGCCGTCAGCACGCTGCTGCGAGAACAGGGCTTTGCGCAGGTGCAAAGCCGCAAAGACCTCGCCGGCATCGCGCGTTGCACCGGCGGGCAGTGGCCGACAGTGAAATAATCCCCCCATTGCGGGCCTTTTGCCCGTCAGCCCCCTACAAGGAGAACCCCATGAGCGACACCCAACAACGCATCGACGCCCTCGTGAAATCCAGCGACATCCTGCTGTTCATGAAAGGCAATGCCAGCTTTCCGATGTGCGGCTTTTCGGGCCGTGCCATCCAGATCCTCAAGGCCTGCGGCGTTGACACCAAGGCCCTGACCACAGTCAACGTGCTGGAAGACGAGGAAATCCGCCAGGGCATCAAGGAATACAGCAACTGGCCCACCATTCCGCAGCTGTATGTGAAAGGTGAGTTCATTGGCGGTTCGGACATCATGATGGAGATGTACGAATCGGGCGAGCTCAAGCAGCTGCTCGGCAGCGAGGGCTGAGCCACGCCGCAGGGCACACGTCCGCACCTCTAGTGCTGCAAGGCCGCCTGCGGGCGGCTTTGCCCGTTTTGACGTCGATTTGTCAGCGCTCGGGAGCATCCTTTCCGTGCATTGGCGCTCACCCTGGCGGGCGCAATTGCGCAGCTCTGGGTGCTGCAAGCCGTACTGCAGTGCACGCATGCGCCGCTACACTCACAAGGCCCGGCGAGTCTGCCGCCAGGCCCCGCCCGGCTTCTCCATCACCATGACCCTGACCCAAAGCCTGCTCATCATTGGCCTGCTCATCGCAGCCAGTGCATTCTTTTCGGTGGCCGAAATTTCGCTGGCTGCCGCACGCCGCCTGCGCCTGCGCCAGATGGCGGACGAGGGTGATGCACGCGCCGACCGGGTGCTGCGCCTGCAGGAGCAGCCAGGGGACTACTTCACCGTGGTGCAGGTCGGACAAAACGCAGTGGCCATTTTGGGGGGCATCGTTGGCGAAGGCGCGCTGAGCCCGCATTTCACGGCGCTGTCAGGGCTGTGGCTACCGGACGCCAGCGCCCAGACCGTCGGCTTTCTGGCGTCTTTCGTAGTCATCACGTCGCTGTTCATCCTGTTTTCCGACCTGTTCCCCAAGCGCCTGGGCATGGCCGAGCCAGAGAACATGGTGGTGCGGCTGGCCCAGCCCATGGTGTTCCTGATGACCGTGATGCGTCCGCTTGTGTGGTTTTACAGCAAGGGGGCGGACGCCCTGTTCCGCCTGCTGGGCATGTCGTCCCTGCGGGACGACCGCATCACCTCTGACGACATCCTGGCCATGATGGAAGCCGGTGCGCGGGCGGGCGTGCTGGCCGCGCGCGAGCAGCAGGTCATCACCAATGTGTTTGAGCTCGATACGCGCATGGTGTCTAGTGCCATGTCACCACGCGATCGCATTGCCTTTTTTCTGCGCGACGAGCCGGACGCCGTGATTCGCCTGCGCATCGCGGCCGAGCCCTTCTCGACCTACCCTGTGTGTGAAGGCGATATCGACCATGTGGTGGGCTATGTGGACGCCAAAGACCTGTTTCAGCGTGTGCTGAACAACCAGCCCATTTCGCTGGCCGACGACAGCCTGGTGCGCAAGGTGCTGATCGTGCCCGACCGCCTCACCTTGTCCGAGGTGCTGGAACAGTTCCGCCAGGTGCACGAGGATTTCGCCGTCATCGTGAACGAATACAGCCTGGTGGTGGGCGTGGTGACGCTGAACGACGTGATGAGCACCGTCATGGGCGATCTGGTGGGATCGGCCGACGAAGAGCAGATCGTGCGGCGCGACGAGAACTCGTGGCTCATCGATGGCGTCACCCCGGTGGAAGACGTGTTGCATGCGCTGGGCCTGGACGAACTGCCGCACAGCGACGACTACGAAACCCTGGCCGGCTTCCTGATGGTGATGCTGCGCCGCGTTCCCCGACGCACCGACAGTGTGAGCTGGGGCGGCTACAAATTCGAGGTGGTGGACGTGGACAGCTTTCGCGTTGATCAGGTGATGGTGTCGCGCCTGAAACCAGTACCCCTGGAAAACAGCGGCCCTGTAGACCCTGCCGCAACGGCCGCACCCTGATCCACCTTGTGCCCGCGCCCGCACCCGTCACCCTGATGAATCAGGCCGCTGCGGGTTTCTCGTTGAAATGCCAGTTGCGCTGGGCACCAAACACGGCATCGGGATAGGGCGAGCGGCCCCGGCTGCCGTTGTAGCGGCCCAGCGCCAGGAATAGGTCGCCGCGCTCGCGGTCGATGTAGTGGCGCAGGATCACACAGCCAAAACGCAGGTTGGTCTGCATGTGAAACAGTTTGCCCGGGTCGCCATCACCAATCACGCGCGTCCAGAAGGGCATGACCTGCATGTAGCCACGAGCCCCCACGCTGGACACGGCGAACTTGCGAAAGGCGCTCTCGACCTGAATGAGCCCCATGACCAGCGACACATCGAGCCCCGCGCGCTTGGACTCGTACCACACCGTCTGCAGGAAGTCGCGGCGCACTTCCCATTCAGGCTTGCGACGGCGCAAACGGTCGCTCATGGTGCCCAGCCAGCGCAAATAGTGCAGACGCGCTTCGGTGCTGAAGAACTGCGGCTCGGGCGGGCCAAAGTTGCCCACCGCCGATGTCAGCGCCGTACGCACCGAATCCATCAACGGCTCTTCCAGCTGACTGCCTGCGTGGGCCTGCGCAGGCGCCCCCAGCCATGCGGCAGGTGCCGCAAGTGACACCAGGCACGCACGCCGGGAAACACCGGTCAGCCCGGTAGGAGCCGAGGCGCTTGCAGACAGATCGCGCTCCCTTGTCATACGGCCATGCGCCCCTTCACATGGGCCAGGATATCGGCCACGGCCACTTTGGAGGCTGTGGCGTCGCGGCGGTGCTGGTACTCGACCACGCCTTCCTTGAGGCTCTTGTCGCCAACGGTCACGCGGTGTGGCACGCCAATCAGCTCCCAGTCGGCAAACATCGCGCCGGGGCGCTCGCCGCGGTCGTCCAGGATCACGTCGACGCCAGCGGCCAGCAAATCGGCATACAGCGACTCGGCCGTGGTCTTGACCGCTTCGCTGCGGTCCATGCCCACGGGGCAGATGACCACGGTGAAGGGTGCAATCGCATCGGGCCAGATGATGCCGCGCTCGTCATGGTTCTGCTCGATCGCTGCAGCAGGCAGGCGGGTAATGCCGATGCCGTAGCAACCCATCTCCAGCGGCTGGGGTTTGCCGTTTTCGTCCAGAAAGGTGGCGTTCATGGCGCGGCTGTACTTGGTGCCGAGATAGAAGACATGGCCCACTTCGATGCCGCGCTCAATGGCAAGTTCCCCCTGGCCATCCGGCGAGGGGTCGCCCGCCACCACATTGCGCAGATCGGCCACGGCGTCTGGCTCGGGCAGGTCACGGCCCCAGTTCACGCCGGTGGTGTGGAAATCCGCTTCATTGGCGCCGCAGATCCAGTCGGCCATCAGCGTGACTTCACGATCTGCCACGATTTTGAGCGGCTTCTTCAAGCCGATGGGCCCCAGATAACCGGGCTTACAGCCAAAGTGCTCGTCAATCTCGCCCAGGGTTGCGAAGCGGAAGCCCTCCAGCCCCGGCACCTTGGCCACCTTGATCTCGTTCATGTCGTGGTCACCACGCAGCAGCAGCAACCAGACCTGGGTTTTGACAATCTCGCCCGCCGCGTTGGTCTCGTCGGTGGCCAGCACCAGCGATTTGACGGTGGTCTTGAGCGGCACGCCCAGCAACTCCGCCACGTCGGCGCAGGTGCTCTTGCCGGGCGTTGCGACCTTGGCCATCCCCTGTGTCGCCGCGCCACGCGCTCCCGAAGGGGCCAGCGCCTCGGCCTTTTCCATGTTGGCGGCATAGTCGCTCTGGGGGCAGTAAACGATGGCGTCTTCACCCGTGGCGGCAATCACCTGGAATTCCTCGCTCAGGTCGCCACCAATGGCGCCGCTGTCGGCCGCCACGGCACGGTAGGTGAGGCCGAAACGGTCAAAGATGCGCCGGTAGGCTTGGGCCATGACCTGGTAGCTGGCCTTGGCCGAGACCTGGTCGCGGTCGAAGCTATAGGCGTCCTTCATGGTGAACTCGCGCCCACGCATCAGGCCAAAGCGGGGCCGGCGCTCATCACGGAACTTGGTCTGGATCTGGTAGAAGTTCTTGGGCAACTGCTTGTAGCTGCGTAGCTCCTGGCGTGCGATGTCAGTGATCACTTCTTCGCTGGTAGGCTGCACCACGAAATCACGGCCATGGCGATCCTGGATGCGCAGCAGCTCAGGGCCCATCTTCTCAAACCGCCCCGTTTCTTGCCACAGCTCTGCCGGCTGAACCACGGGCATGACCAGCTCCACCGCACCGGCACGGTTCATTTCCTCGCGCACGATGGCCTCGACCTTGCGGATCACCCGAACGCCCATGGGCATGTAGCTGTAGATGCCAGCGCCCAGCTTCTTGATCAGCCCCGCCCGCATCATGAGTTTGTGGCTGACCACTTCGGCATCGGCCGGAGCTTCCTTGAGGGTGGAGATAAAGAATTGGGAGGCTTTCATCGGAATCGATTTCAGGCAGAACAGACCAGCCCACTTGCCGCGCACTAGGCGCCGTGCATAATGGACACAGTTTAAAAATTTGGGGTTTGATTATGCTTGACCGGGACGGCTTTCGGCCGAACGTCGGCATCATCCTGCTCAACCAGAAGAACCAGGTGTTCTGGGGCAAACGCATTCGCACCCACAGCTGGCAGTTTCCGCAAGGTGGCATTGACCGGGGCGAAACCCCCGAGCAAGCCATGTTTCGTGAGCTGCATGAGGAGGTGGGACTGCATCCCAACCATGTGCGCTTGGTCGCCCGTACGCGGGACTGGTTGCGCTATGAGGTGCCTGACCGGTACATCCGCCGCGATGCGCGCGGTCATTACAAAGGCCAGAAACAAATCTGGTATCTGCTTCAACTGGTGGGCCACGATTGGGATCTGAACCTTCGGGCCACCGACCATCCCGAGTTCGATGCCTGGAGATGGCACGACTATTGGGTGCCGCTGGATGTGGTGGTCGAGTTCAAACGCGGCGTCTATGAGATGGCCTTGACCGAACTCGCCCGGTACCTTCCACGTCATGAGCAGCGCAATCGCTACCTTCGCAGTGGCATGCGGGCGCGCGACATGGATCCACAAGGCGGCCCCATGCACCGCGCGGGATCTTTGTTGTTGAACCCCGGAATGGAACTGCCGCCCGGCGCAAGTTTTGACCCGGATCCGCAAAACAGTGTGCCGGCAGAGCTGGAAGCCTTGCCCTACCCCGGCATCGCGCCACGCTCGATTTAAATCTTTTGTGCGCAGGGCAAGCCCGCCTGCGGGGCCCGTGCGACACCTGGCTTGCGAATGCGGCCTTCCCTCTGAACGGCCTATCCAGGTTACCTAGGCATTGACAAGGCGCGTCAAGCCGCTGAAAGAACCAGGTTGTCGCGGTGCACCATCTCCGACTCGGCGACATAACCGAGCAGCTTTTCAAACTCAGAAGACGGTTTGCGGCACAAAAGCCGCGCCTCCGCGCTGGCGTAGTTGGCCAGTCCGCGAGCGATTTCCCGGCCCGACGGATCGCGCACCGCAATCACTTCGCCACGCGAAAAATCGCCCTCCACTGCCGTCATTCCGATGGGCAGCAGGCTTTTGCCCTCATCGCGCAGCTTGGCGGCAGCACCGGCGTCCACCACCACAGCGCCCCGCATTTGCAGATGGTCAGCCATCCACTGTTTGCGGGCCTGTGTTTTGGCCGTCTGGGCCACCAGCAGCGTACCGAGCGCTTCGCCCTGCACCAGCCGCACCAAGACATTCTCTTCACGACCCCAGGCAATGACGGTGGAAGCCCCCGACCCCGCCGCCCGCTTGGCAGCCAGAATCTTGGTGATCATTCCACCCTTGCCAATGCTGGAGCCCGCCCCGCCGGCCATGGCTTCCAGAGCCAGATCGCCCGCCTGGGCTTCATGCACAAACTGGGCCGATGGGTCTTTGCGCGGATCTGCCGTGTAGAGCCCCTTTTGGTCCGTGAGGATGACCAGCGCATCCGCCTCGACCAGGTTGGCCACCAGCGCACCGAGGGTATCGTTGTCACCGAATTTGATTTCGTCCGTGACCACGGTATCGTTTTCATTGATCACGGGAACCACGCCAAGGCGCAGCAGCGTCAGCAAGGTCGAGCGCGCATTGAGGTAGCGCTCACGATCAGCCAGATCGGCGTGGGTGAGCAGCACCTGTGCGCTGCCCATGCCCTGCTCGCGCAGCTTGGTCTCGTACATCTGCGCCAGTCCCATCTGCCCCACCGCCGCGGCAGCCTGCAGTTCGTGGATTTCCTGGGGGCGCGCAGTCCAGCCCAGGCGCTTCATGCCTTCCGCAATCGCACCGCTGGACACCATCACCACTTCGCGTGGAACACCGCCCTCGCCGCGCACGAGCGCAGCCAGCTGGCGACTCCATTCGCCGATGGCGGTTTCATCAAGGCCGCGCCCCTCGTTGGTCACTAGACTGGAGCCCACTTTCACCACAATGCGACGGGCATCGCGCAATACGCTGGAAACCATTTTTTGAGTCATTTTGACCGCTGGCGCCTATGGATAAAGCGCAAGCAGCTATTATTTATATAGCAAAATAAGCAGCCTGAACAGCCAACGGTATCAAACGGCGGCATCTCCAGCAAACCGTGGATCCACTTCCACCGGCTCGTTTTCGATCCGTTGTTCGGACTGCACATGGCGGAAGATCGCATGGATCAGCGGCTCACAACCCTCGCGCGTCAGTGCAGAGATTTCGAACACCGGCCCTTTCCATTTGAAGCGCTTGACAAAATCCTTCACGCGCGCCTCCCGCTCCTCCTTTGGCACCATGTCCAGCTTGTTCAGCACCAGCCAGCGTGGCTTGCTGTAGAGCTTCTGGTCGTATTTTTTCAGCTCGTTCACGATGGCCTTGGCCTGGGCCACCGGGTCCACCGCATCATCGAAAGGCGCCAGATCCACAATGTGCAGCAGCAGCCGGGTGCGTTGCAGGTGGCGCAAGAATTGGTGGCCAAGTCCGGCCCCCTCCGAGGCACCCTCAATCAGACCAGGAATATCGGCCACCACAAAGCTCTGCTCAGGCCCCACGCGCACCACCCCGAGATTCGGGTGCAGCGTGGTGAAGGGATAATCGGCAATCTTGGGGCGCGCGTTCGATACCGCGGTGATGAAGGTGGATTTGCCCGCGTTGGGCATACCCAGCAGCCCGACATCAGCAAGCACCTTCAATTCCAGCTTGAGATTTTTCTTCTCACCCGGCCAGCCCGGGGTCTTTTGACGCGGAGCGCGGTTGATTGCGCTTTTGAAGCGCATGTTGCCAAAACCACCATCCCCGCCCTTGGCGATGGTGACCACCTCCCCGGGCGTCAGCAACTCATACAGCACCTCGCCCGTTTCGGCGTCGGTAATGATGGTGCCCACCGGCATCTTCAGGGTGATGTCGGTGCCAGCGGCGCCAAACATGTCGGAGCCCATGCCGTGTTCACCCCGTTTGGCTTCATGGCGACGCGAATAGCGGAAATCCACCAGAGTATTGAGATTGGGGTCGGCCACGGCAAATACATGCCCCCCACGCCCGCCGTCTCCGCCATTGGGGCCGCCGAATTCCTTGTATTTTTCGTGCCGGAACGACACGCAGCCATTGCCACCATCACCTGCGGCAATGTCAATAAAGGCTTCATCGACGAACTTCATGGGATATCCAGTTTACAAAAGAGCGCAACGCAGGCGGGCAACCCCTCCTGAAAGCACAAAGCCCCGTCCATGCGGGGCACGCGGGCCAGCACCTTAGCACCAGCGCACGCCTTAAACAACAAAGCCCCGACAGGGCGGGGCTTCGATTGCTGCCAGAGGAATCAACCTCAGGCGGGAGTCACGTTGACCGTGGACTTGGACAACGCACCCTTGGTGCCAAACGACACGTGGCCGTCCACCAAGGCGAACAAGGTGTGATCCTTGCCGACTCCGACATTGCTGCCGGGGTGGAAGCGAGTGCCGCGCTGGCGCACGATGATCGAACCAGCACTGATCAGTTCACCACCGAACGCCTTGACACCCAGCATCTTCGGCTTGGAGTCGCGCCCGTTTCGCGTAGAGCCGCCGCCTTTTTTCTGTGCCATGACATCAGCTCCTTCTTAAGCAGCGATCACGCCGATTTGCAGTTCGGTGAACTGCTGACGGTGACCTTGACGTTTCTGATAGTGCTTGCGACGGCGCATCTTGAAGATGTGCACTTTGTCGTGCTTGCCGTGCGCCACAACGGTGGCTTTCACGGTTGCGCCGGACACCAGGGGAGTACCCACCTTCAGTTCAGCGCCGTTGCCGACAGCCAGAACCTGGTCGATCACAATTTCCTGGCCTACGTCCGCAGCAATCTGTTCTACTTTAATTTTTTCGCCGGAAGCAACGCGATACTGCTTGCCGCCGGTTTTTATGACCGCGTACATGTTGACCTCTTGATATGAGTTCTGCAGACGAATTTCCACAGAGCCAAAAATTATACCACCCTGGGAAATTTCAGCCAACCCCCGGCGTGCACTTGTGCCTCCGGCACATCAGCCACCGCCGGCGTGCACGCGGGCCTTCCTATAATCCGCAGCACTTTCTGCGTGCCACTCTATCTTGACATCCCCCCTCATCTCCGCCGCCACATCGCCGCTGACGATCATCACCGACGACATGCGCGAAGTGGACCAGGTCATTGCCCAACGCCTGACGTCCAGCGTGCCCTTGGTGGCACAAATCTCCCAGTACATCATCGCGGCCGGCGGCAAGCGTCTGCGCCCGGCCTTGCTGCTGCTGGTATGCGGCGCCTTGGGCTATCGCGAGCACCATCGATTCAGCCTGGCGGCAGTCGTTGAGCTGATTCACACCGCCACCTTGCTGCACGACGACGTTGTAGATGCGTCCACCCTTCGCAGGGGACGCGCCACGGCCAACCAGACTTTCGGCAATCCCGCGAGTGTTCTGGTGGGGGACTTTCTGCACACGCGCTCATTTCAAATGATGGTGGAAGCAGGAAGCATGCGCATCATGGAGGTGCTGTCCGAGGCCACCAATGTCATTGCTGAAGGCGAAGTATTGCAGTTGATGAACATGCACGACGCATCCCTCGATGAGGAGGGGTACCTGCAAGTTATTCGCTCGAAGACGGCCAAGCTCTTTGAAGCCAGCGCGCGGCTGGGCGCCATTCTTGCCAACAGCCCTCCAGAAATCGAAGAGGCCTGCGCCACCTATGGTCAAGCGCTCGGCACAGCGTTTCAGATTATTGACGACGTGCTGGACTATGACGGAAATGCCTCGGAAATGGGAAAAAACCTGGGCGATGACCTGCGCGAAGGCAAATCAACCCTCCCCCTCATTGTGGCCATGCAAAGAGGCAGCGCCGAGCAGGCCGCCATTGTGAGACACGCCATCGAGGAGGGATCCACAGACCGCCTGGACGATGTGGTGACCATCGTGAGAATGACCGGAGCGCTCGAAGCAGCGCGCATTGCAGCCTTCTCGGAAGCCCGCCGAGCAATGGCCGCCGCAGAGCAATTGCCACCGGGCGCCCACTCAACGAGCTTGCTACAATTGGCAGCACAATTGCTGGAACGCCGCGCCTGAATTCCGCCAAATGCAGCCGGATCTGTGATCAGCGGCCCCAGTACACGGGGTGTAGCTTAGCCTGGTAGAGCGCTACGTTCGGGACGTAGAGGCCGGAGGTTCGAATCCTCTCACCCCGACCACTTTTCGAATAAATCAAGCACCCACCAGGGCAGTGTGGCGATACTGCCAATATGGCAGAGCTGTGTAGCGCGTGAGTGTTCGGGGGTGATAGGATGGTTTTTTTAACCACTACTTGCCCGGGTTACATGGCCGCTGTCGATACTGCCCAGAAAGAAACCTCCTCGGTAGCCCTGCCAGGATTGGGTCGCGCGCTGATGTCGGCGGGAAAGTTGACACAAAAATCCGCCGAAGATATTTACAAAAAGTCACAAGCGGGGCGTACCAGTTTTATCGCCGAGTTGACCGGCTCCGGCGCTGTGTCCGCTTCCGATTTGGCACACACGGTGTCGGCCGTTTTTGGCGCACCCTTGCTGGATCTGGATGCAATCGACCCCCTGCGACTTCCCAAAGATCTGCTGGACGCGAAGATTTGCAGTGCCTACCGGGTGGTGGTTCTCAGCAAACGAAACAACCGGCTCATCGTGGCCACGGCAGACCCAACGGATCAAGAGGCTGCCGAGAAGATCAAATTCACTACCCAAATGGGAGTGGACTGGATTATTGCGGAATACGACAAACTGAGCCGCCTGGTAGAAAGTAGCACCAAGTCCACCAGCGAATCCATGGATACGCTGATCAGCGGGGGAGGTGATTTTGAGTTCGATGACATCGCTATTGAAGAAGCCACAGAGAGCGCAGACACCGGAACCGAGGTAGAAGACGCTCCCATCGTCAAGTTCCTGCACAAAATGCTGCTGGATGCCTTCAATATGCGGGCATCTGATTTGCATTTCGAACCTTATGAGCACCAATATCGGGTGCGGTTTCGTATCGATGGTGAACTGCGTGAAATTGCATCGCCGCCCATCGCCATCAAAGACAAGCTGGCATCCCGCATCAAGGTGATCTCGCGACTCGACATTTCCGAGAAACGGGTACCTCAAGACGGGCGAATGAAACTGAAGGTGGGGCCAGACCGGGTTATTGATTTTCGCGTCAGCACATTACCTACCCTGTTCGGCGAAAAAATCGTCATCCGCATCCTGGATCCCAGTAGCGCAAAACTCGGCATTGACGCCCTAGGTTATGAGGCCGTGGAGAAGGAGCGCCTCTTGGCAGCGATCGGGCGCCCGTATGGAATGGTCCTGGTTACCGGCCCCACCGGGTCGGGTAAAACGGTTTCGCTTTACACCTGCTTGAATCTACTCAACAAGCCTGGCGTCAATATCGCCACGGCGGAAGACCCCTCTGAAATTAACCTGCCGGGGGTCAACCAGGTCAACGTCAACGAAAAGGCGGGGCTTACCTTTGCAGTAGCCCTCAAGTCGTTTCTGCGCCAGGACCCGGACATCATCATGGTGGGTGAAATTCGGGATCTGGAGACAGCCGATATTTCCATCAAGGCAGCACAGACGGGGCACTTGGTTCTGTCCACTTTGCATACCAATGATGCTCCCACCACGTTGACTCGCATGCGCAACATGGGCATCGCCCCCTTCAACATTGCATCGAGCGTGATCTTGATCACGGCGCAGCGCCTGGCCCGCCGACTTTGCCCCATTTGCAAGACACCCGCTGATATTCCTCATGAAGCTTTGGTGGACGCCGGCTTCCCTGAGGATGAGATCGATGGTTCGTGGGTGACCTACCGCCCGGTGGGCTGCTCTGCCTGCAACAACGGGTACAAAGGTCGACTGGGGATTTATCAGGTCATGCCGATCACAGAAGAGATTCAGCGCATCATCCTGCGCGACGGTAGCGCGCTCGAAATTGCGGAGCAGGCAAAGCTGGAGGGCGTACGCTCTCTGCGCGATGCAGGGCTACATAAAGCGAAATTAGGTCTTACTTCTCTCGAAGAAGTGCTGGCAGTGACCAACGAATAAGTCAAGAACGAGGGAGCACCATGGCGACAGCAGCATCCAAACGCGATATCAAGGACTTCGTCTTTGAGTGGGAAGGCAAAGACCGCAACGGAAAGATAGTCCGGGGTGAGACTCGTGCCGTTGGCGAAAATCAGGTGCAGGCCATGCTGCGGCGCCAAGGGGTTTTCCCCACCAAAATCAAAAAACGCCGCATGCGCTCGGGCAAAAAGATCAAGCCCAAAGATATTGCTTTGTTCACCCGCCAGCTGGCCACCATGATGAAGGCCGGGGTGCCACTGCTGCAGGCATTCGATATTGTGGGACGCGGCAACACAAATGCCAGCGTGACCAAATTGCTCAATGATGTGCGGTCGGATGTTGAAACCGGCACATCCTTGAACGGCGCGTTTCGCAAGTACCCCATGTATTTTGACAGCCTGTATTGCAACCTGGTTGAGGCGGGCGAGGCAGCCGGTATTCTGGAAGCGCTTCTCGACCGTCTTGCCCTTTACATGGAAAAGACTGAGGCCATCAAGTCCAAAATCAAATCGGCGCTCATGTATCCGATTTCGGTGGTGATCGTGGCTTTTGTGGTGGTTACCGTGATCATGATTTTTGTGATTCCGGCCTTCAAGGAAGTATTCACATCGTTCGGTGCAGATTTGCCCGCACCAACGCTGTTCGTCATGGCCATCAGCGAAATATTCGTGAAGTGGTGGTGGTTGATTTTTGGTGTGCTGGGCGGTGGCTTCTATTTCTTCATGCAGGCCTGGCAGCGCAATGAAAAGGTCCAGATGTTCATGGACCGTCTGATGCTGCGCATGCCCATTTTCGGGGCGCTGGTTGAAAAATCCTGCGTTGCCCGCTGGACCCGCACGCTCTCGACCATGTTTGCGGCCGGCGTTCCGCTGGTGGAGGCCTTGGACTCGGTGGGCGGCGCCGCAGGAAATTCGGTGTATTCCATGGCCACCGACAAGATTCAGCAAGAGGTTTCTATCGGCACCAGCCTGACTGCCGCCATGGGCAATGCAAACATTTTTCCTTCCATGGTGCTGCAGATGTGCGCCATTGGGGAGGAGTCCGGTTCCATTGATCACATGCTGGGCAAGGCTGCGGATTTTTATGAAGCAGAGGTGGATGACATGGTGGCCGGGCTGTCTAGCCTGATGGAACCCATCATCATCGTATTTTTGGGCACCCTCATCGGAGGCATCGTGGTGTCGATGTATCTGCCCATCTTCAAGCTCGGTCAGGTCGTTTGATGGGCGTGGATCTCTGGGCAGAGCCCGCCATTGCGGGTGTTCTGGGCCTGCTGCTCGGCAGCTTTCTGAATGTCGTCATCCACCGATTGCCCAAAATGATGGAGCGCCAGTGGGCACAGGAGCATGCGGCGTTCGCTGCTGGCACCGATACACCACCGGCGCCAGCGCCAGGCGCTGAAGCAGCCTTCAATTTGTGGACACCCCGCTCACGCTGCCCGTCGTGCGGACATGTGGTGCAGTGGTATGAAAACATACCGGTGCTGAGCTATCTGTTTTTGCGCGGCCGCTGCTCGGCGTGCCATGTTCGCATCAGTGCACGCTATCCACTGGTGGAGATTCTCACTGCGGCGCTTTTTGCGTTCTGCGCCTATCGGTGGGGTTTGACGCCCACGGGCTTGGCCTGGTGCGGCTTTTCGGCAGCGATGGTGGCCCTGGCGTTTATCGACTGGGACACCACCTTGCTGCCCGACGACATTACGTTACCACTGCTCTGGGCGGGGCTGCTCGCGTCGGCGGGGCACTGGATTGACGTTCCCCTGTTGGCCTCTGTGACGGGGGCCGCAGCGGGGTACCTGTCCCTGTGGCTGGTTTACTGGGCCTTCAAGCTGGCGACCGGCAAGGAGGGCATGGGGTACGGTGACTTCAAGCTGTTTGCCGCCCTCGGCGCCTGGTTCGGATGGCAGGCGCTGGTTCCGATCATCTTGATGTCTTCTGTCATTGGCGCACTGGTAGGAATTGGTCTGAAGGTCTTCAACAACCTGCGCGAAGGCGGCTATGTTCCGTTCGGGCCGTTCCTCGTGGGCGCTGGCCTGACGGCCATGGTGTTCGGGCCCAATGCCATTTTGCAAACGGTGCTGAATCTGTTCGGTCTGTAATGATGCAACGGCCAATGCATGTGGGCCTGACCGGGGGCATTGGCAGCGGCAAGAGCACGCTGGGGCAGATGCTGCAGTCCTGTGGCGCAGCGCTGATCGATGCAGACGCGATTGCCCGCAGTGTCACCTTGGCTGGGGGCGCTGCCATAGCCGACATTCGGGCTGCCTTCGGGCAGGACGCCATTGACGCCACGGGCGCCATGGACCGCGCCCGCATGCGCACCCTGGCTTTTACCAACCCCCTGGCGCGCGCGCAACTTGAAGCCATCGTTCACCCCTGGGTGACACGCTTGGGCGATCAGCAAGCACGAGATGCCGCAACCGCAGGGCGTCGCGCCATCGTCTTCGATATTCCCCTGCTGGTGGAGTCGGGGCGCTGGGTGCGCAAGCTCGATGCCGTGGTGGTGGTGGATTGCAGCACTGAAACACAAATCCACCGCGTCATGGCGCGCAACGGCCTTCAGCGTGCAGCCGTACAAGCCATCTTGGACACACAGGCATCCCGCCCAGCCCGGCGCGCCGCCGCCGACGCCGTGGTTGTGAACGATGGCATCGCGTTGAACACCCTGCATGGCCATGCAGTGCAGCTTGCCCGCCTGTTCGGGCTATGATGCACCCGAGTTTTTTGCACCACCTTTCCCTGCCGTGCGCCACCGGCGTCAGAACATCCACTGAGCCCCCAGGAACCCGCCAGCGTGATCCTTTACGAATACCCCTTTAACGAACGCCTCAGAACCTATCTGCGGCTAGAGCAGTTGTTTCGCCGGCTGGGCGAGCTGATTCCGCGCCAGCATCCGCTGGACCACCACTTTGCCCTGGTCACCATTTTTGAGATCATGGACGTGGCCGCGCGTGCCGACCTCAAATCCGATGTTCTCAAGGACATCGAAAAACACAAGCACCAGCTCGACAGCTACCGGGGAAATCCCTCCATTTCAGAGGCAGCACTGGATGCCGTGGTGGCACAGCTGGACCACTGCTTCACCGCACTCAACCAGCAGACGGGAAAGTCGGGCCATGCCCTTACCGAGAACGACTGGCTGATGAGCATTCGCAGCCGGATGGGCATTCCCGGAGGCACCTGCGGCTTTGATCTGCCAGCCTACTACGCCTGGCAGCACAAGGACGTTTCAGTGCGCCAACACGCTCTGGAGCAATGGGCATCTACCCTCGCGCCCCTGGCAGAGTCGATTTACGTGCTGCTCAAGCTGTTGCGCGACACGGGAGTGCCCCAGAAGGTGGCAGCCGAGCGCGGCCAGTTTCAGCAAAACCTGCCCCAGGGCCGCACATTCCAGTTGCTGCGCCTGCGCATTGACCCGGCACTCGATCTGATTCCCGAGATCAGCGGCAATCGCCTGATTGTGTCGGTGCGCCTGATGCGGCAGGAACCCGATGGACGCCTGAATTCGTCCACCGACGATGCCGCGTTCGAGCTCACGCTCTGCGCCTGAAGGAGGCCCGCAGATGGCAACCACAATCCCACCGGGCGAAGCCGTGCGCCGTGTCACCTGCCCGCAGTGCGGCGGCGACAGCATCTACAGCGTCCAGAACCCTTATCGGCCTTTTTGCAGCGAGCGCTGCAAGCAGATGGACCTTGGCGCATGGGCCAGCGAAGAATTCCGCATGCCCGCGGAAGCACCGCCCGATGATGCGCAGCACGGTGATCCGCGCCATCAGCATTGATGGCCTCCGGTAACGGCCATCCGCGTGAATAAAGATGAAATACAGCTCTAGCGCTTATGCAATAAGCGCTAATAGCTATTATTTTAATAGCATTTGAGTTATTCCAGCAAACCCTGCTGGCCGCGCTCCTCGGCCAGCCACTGCAACACTGGATAGGCACCAGGCAATACAGGGTCCACCGTCAGCGGCATCTGCTGCCAGGCCATGGTCTGGCCTTCGCGCATCTCGAACTCTCCCGACCACTCCCACACCTTGCACCAGTGCAGGCGCACCAGGGCGTGCGGGTAGTCGTGCTCGGTCACTTTCCAGACGCTGGCGGGGCCAATGGTCACGCCCAGTTCTTCGATCAACTCGCGGCGCAGGGCCTGCTCTACCGTTTCGCCCGCTTCCAGCTTGCCGCCCGGAAACTCCCAATAACCGGCATAGGGTTTGCCAGGCGGGCGGGTGGACAAGAGCATGGCTCCATCGGCGCGCAGCAAAATGCCCACCGCCACCTCGGTGTGCTTGCGATCAACGGCGCCAGCTGGGGTTGGAGTCACCGCCTCAGTCACTGTGCCGCCCTGCGTAGTCGCGCGCAAACTGGTAGGCCACACGACCGCTGCGCGAGCCACGCTCCAGTGCCCACACCAGGGCTTCTGGGCGGGCTGCAGAAATGGCAGCCGCCGAGACACCGAGCGATGAGAGCCACTGGGCCACAATGGTCAGGTACTCGTCCTGGCTGAACGGATAAAAGCTGACCCACAGCCCAAAACGTTCTGACAAGGAAATTTTTTCCTCGACCGCTTCTCCGGGATGCACTTCGCCATCATCGGTGTGCGTATACGTCTGGTTTTCCGCCATGTACTCGGGCACCAGATGGCGCCGGTTGCTGGTGGCGTAGATCAGCACATTGGGCGTGGCCGCGGCCACCGAGCCGTCAAGAATGGACTTGAGGGCCTTGTAGCCGGGCTCGCCGTCTTCAAAGCTCAGGTCATCGCAGAAAACGATGAATTTCTCGGGCCGGGTGGACACCACGTCGACAATGTCGGGCAGATCCGTCAGGTCGGCCTTGTCCACCTCGATCAGGCGCAGTCCCTGCGCCGCATGGGCATTCAGGCAAGCCTTGATGAGCGAAGACTTGCCCGTGCCGCGCGCACCGGTCAGCAGCACGTTGTTGGCGGGCTTGCCTTGCACAAACTGCTGGGTATTGCGCTCGATCTTCTCCTTTTGCCCATCGATCTCCTTGAGGTCAGCCAGTTGCATGGCGGCCACATGGCGCACGGGCTCCAGCGTGCCATGCCCGCTGCTGCGCTTGCGGTAACGCCAGGCTATGGAAGCCGACCAATCGGGTGCGCCCAAGGGCTGGGGCAGCACGGATTCGATGCGCGCAATGAGTTGCTCGGCGCGCTCGATCAGGTGTTCAAATTTTTCGTTCATTTTGGCCTGTAGCGCTTATTGGTAAAGCGCTAGCAGCTATCATTTTTTAGATCGAATTTACGAACGGTAGTCCGCATTGATGGTGACGTATTCGTGGCTGAAATCACAGGTCCACACCGTGTCCACAGCGTCGCCCCGGCCCAGCAGCACACGCACGGTGATTTCGCTTTGCTTCATCACACGCTGGCCGTCTTCCTCGCGGTAGGCAGGGTTGCGCCCGCCTTTCACGGCCACATGCACGTCGTCCAGGTAGAGGTCGATCCCTGTCTGGTCGAGGTCAGCGATACCCGCATAGCCCACCGCCGCCAGGATGCGGCCCAGGTTGGGGTCGCTGGCATAAAACGCCGTCTTGACCAGTGGCGAGTGAGCGATGGCATAGGCGACCTGGCGGCATTCGTCGCCGGTCTTGCCGCCCTCCACCCGCACCGTGATGAACTTGGTGGCGCCTTCGCCGTCGCGCACGATGGCCTGGGCCAGCTTTTGCGCCACGCCCAGCATGGCGGCCTTGAGAGCCTGGCCTTCGGCGCTGGCAAGCGCCGTGATGGGGGCGTGCGCCGCCTTGTTGGTGGCGACCACCACGAACGAGTCGTTGGTGGAGGTATCGCCGTCGATGGTGACGCGGTTGAACGAGCCATCGGCCAGCTCGCGCGCCAGTTGCTGCATCACCGAGGGATGCACGCAGGCGTCCGTGGCCATGAACCCCAGCATGGTGGCCATGTTGGGACGGATCATGCCGGCACCCTTGCTGATGCCGGTGATGGACACCGTGGCCCCGCCAATCTGCACCTGGGCCGAGAAGGCCTTGGGCAGCGTATCGGTGGTCATGATGCCTTCTGCCGCACGCGCCCAGTGGCCCGGCTGAGCGTCGGCAATGGCAGCGGGCAACCCGGCTTCAATGCGTTCATGGGGCAGCGGCTCCATGATCACACCGGTCGAAAAGGGCAGGATCTGCTCGGGCGCCACGTTGAGCTGGCGCGCCAGCGCAATGCAGGTGGCGCGCGCACGCACCAAACCGTCGGCACCCGTGCCTGCGTTGGCGTTGCCCGTGTTGATGACCATGGCGCGGATGGCCTGGCCACTGGCCAGATGTTCGCGGCTGATCTGCACCGGCGCAGCGCAAAAGCGGTTTTGCGTGAACACACCTGCCACGCTGGCACCTTCGTCGAGCAGAAACACGGTGAGGTCCTTGCGGTTGGCCTTGCGGACACCGGCCTCGGCAACACCGATACGAACGCCGGCGATCGCATGCAGATCGGCGGCAACGGGGGCGAGAAGATTGACGGGCATGGGGGTCTTTCTAAAAACTGCGGCCGATTATCCGGAAAACCGAGGCGCGCAAATGAAAACACGGGCCGAGGCCCGTGTCGTTTGGTGCTATTGCATCAGGCCAGTTTGCCGTGGCACTGCTTGTACTTTTTGCCGCTTCCGCAGGGGCATGGGTCGTTGCGCCCCACGCGCACGCCCTCAGGAATGGCATGGCCCACTGTCTGCGCGTCCACCGTGGTCTCCACTTCACCCGTTTCTGTGGGCGCCGTGTAAGTCACGTTGGCGATGCTCTCGGCGCGCTGCTCCATGTCCTGCGCGGCCTGGTCCAGCTGCGCTGGCGACTGCACCTGCACGGTCATGAGAATCTTCGTGACTTCGTTCTTGACCTGGTCGAGGAGCTGGCGGAACAACTCGAACGCTTCGCGCTTGTACTCTTGCTTGGGCTGCTTTTGGGCATAGCCGCGCAGGTGGATGCCCTGGCGCAGATAGTCCAGCGAGCTCAGGTGGTCGCGCCAGTTGGAGTCAAAGCTCTGCAAAAGCACCACACGTTCGAACTGCGTGAAGTTGTCACGTCCCACCTGCTCGATCTTGGAATCAAACGCAGCATGGGCCGCCTTCAGTACCCTGTCGAGAATTTCGTCGTCGGTGATGCTGTGCGCGCCCTCCACTTCCTGCTGCAGCGCAATCGGCACCTGCCATTCGTCGGCCAGCACTTTTTCGAGGGCAGGCAGATTCCATTGCTCCTCGACCGATTCTGCGGGAACGTACAGGCGCACCAGATCGGTGATGCAGTCCTCGCGCATGGCTGCAATCACATCAGACAGCTCGGCGGCATCCAGAATGTCGTTGCGCTGCTGGTAGATGACCTTGCGCTGGTCATTGGCCACATCGTCGTATTCCAGCAATTGCTTGCGGATGTCGAAATTGCGGGCCTCCACCTTGCGCTGGGCCGACTCGATGCTGCGGGTGACGATGCCCGCTTCGATGGCCTCGCCGTCGGGCATCTTCAGGCGGTCCATGATGGCCTTGACGCGATCACCCGCAAAAATGCGCATCAGTGAATCATCGAGGCTCAGGTAAAAGCGCGAGGAGCCCGGGTCGCCCTGGCGACCCGAACGCCCACGCAACTGGTTGTCGATGCGACGCGACTCATGGCGCTCGGTGGCAATGATGCGCAGCCCACCCAGCTCCTTGATCTTTTCATGGTCACGCGCCCATTCGGCGCGCACTTCGGCGATGCGGGCCTGCTTGGTGGCCTCGTCCAGAGACTCGTCTGTCTCCACGGCTGCCACCAGCTTTTCAATATTGCCACCCAGCACAATGTCGGTGCCACGACCGGCCATATTGGTGGCAATGGTGATCATGCCAGCGCGACCGGCCTGCGCCACGATGTCCGCCTCGCGGGCGTGCTGCTTGGCATTGAGCACCTGGTGCGGCAAGCCTTCCTTGTTCAGGAGCTGGTCGATGATTTCCGAGTTTTCAATCGACGTGGTTCCCACCAGCACGGGTTGCCCGCGCTCGTAGCACTCACGGATGTCCTTGATCGCCGCTTCGTACTTTTCGCGCGTGGTCTTGTACACGCGATCGAGCTGGTCGTCGCGCCGGCTCGGGCGATTGGGAGGAATGACGGTGGTTTCCAGGCCATAGATTTCCTGGAACTCATAAGCCTCGGTATCGGCCGTGCCGGTCATTCCGGCGAGCTTGTTGTACAGGCGGAAATAGTTCTGGAACGTGATGGAGGCCAGCGTCTGGTTCTCCGCCTGGATGTTCACGCCTTCCTTGGCTTCCACGGCCTGGTGCAGGCCTTCGCTCCAGCGGCGGCCCGACATCAGGCGACCGGTGAACTCGTCCACGATCACGATCTCGCCGTCTTGCACCACATAGTGCTGGTCGCGGTGATACAGGTGGTTGGCCCGCAGCGCTGCATACAGGTGGTGCATGAGCGTGATGTTGGAGGGGTCGTACACCGACGCACCTTCGGCAATCAGGCCCTGGCTGGCCAGAATGCGCTCTGCACTCTCATGGCCTTGTTCGGTCAGGAATACCTGGTGGGTTTTTTCGTCCAGCGTGAAATCACCGGGCTTGGTCACGCCTTCACCTGTGCGCGGATCGGCTTCGCCCTCCTGGCGCACCAGCAGCGGCACCACCTTGTTCATGGCGATGTACATCGCCGTGTGGTCTTCAGCCTGGCCACTGATGATGAGTGGCGTGCGCGCCTCGTCAATCAGGATGGAGTCGACTTCGTCAACGATGGCGAAATTGAGGCCGTGCTGAACGCGGTCCCGCGCTTCATAGACCATGTTGTCGCGCAGGTAGTCGAAGCCGTATTCGTTGTTGGTGCCGTAGGTAATGTCTGCGGCATAGGCTGCCTGCTTTTCCTCGCGTGGCATGTTGGGCAGGTTGATGCCCACCGTCAGCCCCAGGAAGTTGTATAGGCGCCCCATCCACATGGCGTCCCGGTTGGCCAGGTAGTCGTTGACCGTGACCACGTGAACACCCTTGCCAGAAAGTGCATTCAGGTAAACGGGCAGCGTTGCCGTCAGGGTCTTGCCCTCGCCGGTCCGCATTTCTGCAATTTTCCCGAAATGCAAAGCCATGCCACCGAGCAACTGCACATCGAAATGGCGCATCTTCATGATGCGTTTGGAGCCTTCACGCACCACGGCAAACGCCTCGGGCAACAGGTCGTCCAGCGACTCGCCCTTGGTCGCGCGCTCCTTGAACTCCAGCGTCTTGCCACGCAGCTCGTCATCGGTCAGCTTTTCATAGTCGGGCTCCATCGCATTGATGCGCGCAACCGTCTTGCGATATTGCTTGAGGAGCCGATCGTTGCGGCTGCCGAATAGTTTGGTAAGGAAGTTGGTTGCCATGCGAACAGGACCGCCTCACATGCGCCGAAGAGCATGTCAGGCGACCGAAACCCCTAAGAAGAATTGATTTCAGGTGGGTCCACCGCCCGTGATTGCAAGCACTGCAACACCAAGCAACAGAATCCGGACCGGCGATTTTACCTGCCTGCGGCCCAAGCCCCCAGCAAAGCCGGTGATAGGTCCGCCCACCTTGTTGCTGTGCTGGCGCCCGGCCGTGCTTCACCACGCCAAGAGACCTGCCGAACCGCGGAAAGCCCGCCATTCCTTGCTGCACCCAAGACGGTGCGCCCCACTGGCCACTGACGTGCACGCCGCCATCAACCGGCCAAGAGCCGAATGCTTGCCCGCCAAGCGGCAATGGCCTTGGCAGGCAGCGCACGACCGTCAGGCGTCCGCGATAATCCACCGCTCACCGACCTGTCCATCCGCCTTGGGCGCAACATCCATGAACCGCCGCCATTACGCGATTTCCCTGCAGCAGGCCAGCGAGGACTCTCCAACGCTGGCCAAGCTGGCGGCTCTTACGCGGGAGTCCAGTGAACGGCTTCAAGCCATTGAATTGTTGATACCAGCGGCCCTGCGCGGCACGGTGCAAGCAGGTCCGATCGACGGGACAAGCTGGTGTCTTCTGGTGAAAAGCAATGCTGCTGCGGCAAAGATACGGCAACTGCTGCCTGCGTTACAGGCGCATTTGCGAAGCCGGGGGTGGGAGGTTCACTCCATTCGCCTCAAAATCCAGTCCTGACTCAGCCCCCAAAAAGAGCGAGATCACGGTGGCATGGAGGGAAAAATGGTGCCGATTGTCGGAATCGAACTGACGACCTACCGCTTACAAGGCGGTTGCTCTACCAACTGAGCTAAATCGGCGAAGGCTGCATTTTATCCTGCAAATTCAGCGTATTCGAAACGCGCAGGATGCTATTTGATGCGTTTGAGGGAAGGACGAGCATTGCCCGAGGCTGGCGGTGGACGGGGAGCGTCACCGCCGCCCTCATCAAGCATGGAGTCACTGGGCACCAATTGCACGACACGTTCCTCGGGGGCTCCTTGCGGCTCTTCCGCGATCGATGCGACTGCAGCCAGTCCGCCTTCCCCCATTTCACCCATGGCAGTCACTATGTCTACGGGAGGGGGAAAGGCCATGCCCTGCCCGTTCTCACGGGCATAGATGGCAATCACCCGCGCCACGGGCACCATGATTTCGCGCGGCTTGCCGCCGAAGCGTGCCTTGAACTCAATAAAGTCATTGCCCAATTGCAGTGAACTGGTGGCATCGCAACTGATGTTGAGAACAATTTCACCATCCTTCACATACTCGCGCGGCACCTGGACGGAACCGTCCACCCGCACCGCCACATAGGGAGTGAACCCGTTGTCGGTGCACCACTCGTGAAGCGCCCTGATCAGATAAGGGCGCGTGGAAGGAAAATCCTGGGCGTTCATGGTGTGTGGCGGGGGTGCGAGGGTCGGCGCATTCAGCTGGGCTGGCTTACTTGCGCATCACTTTCTCTGACGGCGTGAGTGCTTCAATGTACGCAGGGCGCGAAAAAATCCGCTCTGCATATTTGAGCAATGGAGCGGCGTTCTTGCTCAGATCAATGCCGTAGTAATCCAGACGCCACAGCAGGGGGGCAATGGCCACGTCCAGCATGGAGAAGTTGTCGCCCAACATGTATTTGTTCTTGAGGAACACGGGTGCCAGCTGCGTCAGGCGGTCGCGAATGTGGGCGCGGGCCTTTTCCAGGGCCTTTTCATTGCCCTTGGTCGCGCGAGACTCCAGGATGTTCACATGCACGAACAGTTCCTTCTCGAAATTGAGAAGGAACAGGCGTACGCGTGCGCGGTCTACCGGGTCGCCCGGCATCAGCTGGGGATGGGGGAAGCGCTCGTCGATGTACTCGTTGATGATGTTCGACTCGTACAGGATCAGATCACGCTCCACCAGGATCGGCACCTGGCCGTATGGGTTCATCACGCTGATGTCTTCGGGCTTGTTGTACAGGTCCACATCGCGGATTTCAAAGTCCATGCCCTTTTCAAACAGGACAAAGCGGCAGCGGTGGGAGAAGGGACAGGTCGTACCCGAGTAAAGCACCATCATGGTGGGAGGCTCCTAAAAATCAAAAGAGTGGGACGCTAAAAAGCGCCCACTCTGTAAAGTTCCGCCGTGCCAAAAAGCACGCGGTCAGCGGATCAAGGTTTTACTTCACATCTTTCCAGAAGGCCGCATTCAACCTCCAGGCAATGACGGTGAAGATGCCCAGGAAAATCAGCACCCACACACCCACCCGAACACGGGTGTTCTGTGCTGGCTCGCCCATCCACTGCATGTAGTTCACCAGGTCGCCAATGGTCTGATCGAACTCCAGTGGAGTCATGACACCAGGAGTAACCTGCTCCCAGCCCTTGAACACCTGGGTCGTCTGGCCGTGGCTTTCCTGCGCTTCGAAAATTGGGCGACGATCACCCTGCAATTCCCACAGCACGTGGGGCATGCCTACGTTCGGGAAAACCAGATTGTTCCAGCCGGTGGCCTTGGTTTCGTCGCGGTAGAAAGTGCGCAGGAACGTGTAGAGGTAGTCGGCGCCCGTACCACCGTGACCCGAACGCGAGCGAGCGATCACCGTCAGATCGGGCGGGTTGGCACCAAACCAGTCCTTGGCGTGCTTGGGATCAATGGCCGCCTTCATGGTTTCACCGACTTTCTCAGTGGTGAACAGAAGATTGTCCTTGATCTGCTGCTCGGTCAGACCGATGTCGCGAAGGCGGTTGAAACGCATGAATGCAGCCGAATGGCAGCTCAGGCAGTAGTTTACGAAAACCTTGGCACCGTTTTGCAGCGAGGCCAGATCGTTGGTCTTGTTGGGAGCCTTGTCCCAGGCAATGGTTTCGCCACCGGCTGCGTGCGCAGCACCTGCCGCGAGGCCCAGCGCAGCAACCAGCGTGAGGATGAGTTTCTTCATTGTTGTTATCTCCAGGGCTCAATGCGCAGTGAAGTTGACACGGTCAGGCACTGGCTTGGTTGCACCCAAACTGCTCCACCATGGCATCAGAAGGAAGAAACCGAAGTAGAACAACGTGCCAACCTGCGAAACACGCTCACCCACTGGAGATGGCGGTTGCACACCCAGATATCCAAGGATCAGGAAGTTGATCACAAAGACGGCGTACAGGTACTTGTGCCAGGTTGGGCGATAGCGGATGGACTTCACAGCGCAGGTATCAAGCCATGGCAGGAAGAACAAGATGATCACCGCACCACCCATCACCACCACGCCCCAGAACTTGGCGTCGATCGAGAGCATCAGCACAACTGCCACCAATGCAGCGACAACAACGCCAGCCTTGAGGAAGCCGGGCAATTTGCCCTTGACCACACCGATCAGGGCACCTGCCACCACACACGCAATCAATGCGTACATCATTTCGCTGGTAATGGCACGCAGCATGGAATAAAACGGCGTGAAGTACCAGACAGGTGCAATGTGCAACGGCGTCACCATCGGATCTGCCGGAATGAAGTTGTTGTACTCCAGGAAATAGCCACCGAACTCGGGCGCAAAAAACACGACCGCAGTGAAAGCCATGAGGAACATGCTCAACGCAAAGATGTCATGCACCGTGTAGTAAGGGTGGAAGGGCACGCCATCAAGCGGCTTGCCCTTGGCATCCTTGGGCGCATTGGGAGCCTTGATTTCCACACCGTCCGGGTTGTTGGACCCCACGTCGTGCAAAGCCAGCAAGTGGGCTACCACCAACCCCAGCAGCACCAGCGGCACGGCGATCACGTGGAAGCTGAAGAAGCGGTTCAGCGTGGCATCGCCCACCACAAAGTCACCACGAATCAGCAACGCCAGGTCAGGACCGACGAACGGAATGGCGGCAAACAGGTTCACGATCACCTGGGCGCCCCAGTACGACATCTGGCCCCAGGGCAGCAGATAGCCCATGAAGGCTTCAGCCATGAGCGCCAGGAAAATCGCACAGCCAAAGATCCAGACCAGCTCGCGCGGCTTGCGATAGCTGCCATAAATCAGACCGCGGAACATGTGCAGGTAGACGACGATGAAAAACGCCGAAGCCCCTGTGGAGTGCATGTAACGAATGAGCCAACCCCAAGGCACGTCGCGCATGATGTACTCGACTGACGCAAACGCCAGTGCCGCATCCGGCTTGTAGTGCATCACCAGGAAGATCCCGGTAACGATCTGGATCACCAGCACCACCAGTGCCAGCGAGCCAAAGACGTACCAGAAGTTGAAGTTTTTTGGAGCGTAGTACTCCGACATGTGCACGCGGTAGGCATCGAACGCCGTTGGAAAACGGTTTTCGAACCAGTTGGTGACCTTGGCTCCCGCCGAGGCGTTGGGAGAGATTTCTTTGAATTCGTGGGCCATTTAGTGCTCCTTCAGGCCTTCTTGTCTTCGCCGATGATCAGACGTGTATCGGAGAGATACATGTGCGGAGGCACTTCGAGGTTGTCAGGCGCGGGCTTGTTCTTGAAGACCCGACCGGCCACGTCAAACGTGGAACCGTGGCAGGCGCAGAGGAAACCACCATGCCAGTCGTCGGGCAGGGATGGCTGCGGGCCGGCCTGCAACCTGTCTCCGGGCGAGCAGCCCAGGTGGGTACAGATACCCACGCCGACAAACACTTCAGGCTTGATCGAGCGGTGCTGATTCTTGGCGTAATCAGGGGTGGGATAAGCTTTTCGATCCGACTTGGGATCAGCCAGCTGGGACTCGGTCTGTGCAAGGGATTCCAGCTGCTCGGGGGTGCGCTTGAAGATCCATACAGGCTTGCCGCGCCACTCCACAGTGATTTTTTCTCCGGGCTTTAGGGCGGAGATATCTACTTCGACGGCGGCACCTGCGGCCTTGGCTCGCTCGGAGGGCTGAAAAGAACTCACGAAAGGTACGGCAGCTGCCACGCCGCCCACCGCACCAGCACAGGCAGACGTGATGATCCACGTGCGCTTGCTGGAGTCGATTGGAGTGTCACTCATGGGGATCCTCGATGAACATCGCTAGATTGGGGTCAACCCCGAATTGTAGCGGAGTGAAAATGGATAATTCAATGTGCACGCACCTGTTGACAGGTTCCCGGTATCGGTAAACTTGCGCATTCGCAACCAATCGAGAAATAACCTATGAGCATGATGCAAGAATTCCGCGAATTTGCGATCAAGGGCAACGTGATCGACTTGGCCGTCGGTGTCATCATTGGTGGCGCCTTTGGAAAAATTGTCGACTCGGTAGTTTCCGACCTTATTTTGCCCGTGGTGGGCCTGGTGTTTGGCAAACTGGATTTTTCCAACATGTTTGTCGCGCTGGGCGAGGTGCCGGCGGGTACGGCGCTCACACTGGATGCGCTGAAAAAGGCTGGCGTTCCCGTATTTGCCTATGGAAACTTCATCACCGTGGCGGTGAACTTCCTGATCCTTGCGTTCATCATTTTCATGATGGTCAAGCAGATCAACCGCCTCAAGCGCGAAGCGCCTGCAGCACCGGCTGCCCCTGCAGCCCCAGCTGAAGACATCGTGCTGCTGCGCGAAATCCGAGACAGCCTCAAACGCTAACCAGCGCGATCCGGCGCGCAGCACTGTCGCGTCACCAGCACCAGCGTCCGCGCCCTCTGCTACAGAGGGCGTTTTTACTGAGCCATCTGGCGTGCAATGCGCACGGCTTCCACCAAGCTCGCGGCATCGGCCACACCTTGGCCGGCAATGTCAAATGCGGTGCCGTGATCGGGGCTGGTGCGCACCAGCGGCAGGCCCAGCGTCACGTTGACCCCTTTGTCAACGCCCAGGTATTTCACCGGAATCAACCCCTGGTCGTGGTACATGGCCAGCACCACATCAAACTCCCCGGCACGCTGCGACGTATGGCGAGCGCGCATGAACACCGTGTCGGGCGCATAGGGGCCGTGCACATCCATTCCCAGCGCGCGGGCGTCGGCCACAGCGGGCGCAATGCTTTCGATCTCTTCGCGCCCGAACAAGCCTCCCTCGCCAGCATGCGGATTGAGGCCTGCCACTGCGATGCGAGGCACGCGGCCGAGGGTTCGCAGCAGCGCTGCATGGGTGATCTGCAGGGTCTGCACGATGTTCTCCCGGGTCACTGCGGCTATGGCGTCACGCAGCGACATATGAATGCTGACCAGCACCGTGCGCAACTCGTCACTGGCCAGCATCATGCGCACCGGCATGGCTGCCAGCGGCACGCCTTGGTGGGTTGCCGCCTCGGCCTGCAGCAATTCGGTGTGCCCCGGGAAGGCCACACCGGCGGCAGACAGCGCCTCCTTGTGCAGTGGTGCTGTTACGAGAGCGGCGATGTGGCCCTGCAGGGCGGCACGCGCCGCCCACACCACGCAATCGGCCGCCGCACGGCCTGCTGCAGCGCTGACGCGGCCCCACGGAACAGGGCCGGGCAAGCCCGGCAGTTGCAGCACCGGCATGCAGCGTGGCGGCACGTGCCATGCATCATCGGGCGACACGATCTGCGCCACCGGCAACTCCAGCACGCCGGGTCGCACGATGCACTGCGCGGCACGACGCAAGGTCGCCAGATCCCCCACCGCAAAGCAGCCGCGCAGATCATCGGGAGCATCGCGAAAGGCCTTGGCCACGATTTCGGGGCCGATACCCGCCGGGTCACCTTGTGTGATGGCAATGGTTTGCATAATGAATATTTGGTTAAATCAGCCTGAAATGCTTATATATAAAGCGCAAATAGCTACTAATTAAATAGCACTTTATACGGTGCACCACACACCGGCGGGCGCCGTTCAGGCCGGATTGTCGATCTCGACGAAATGGTGCTCTATCCCCAGTTGCTGCGCCACCAGCCCCGCGGCTGCAGGCGCGCCATAGCGCTCGGTGGCATGGTGGCCGGCAGCGATAAAAGCCACGCCCATTTCCCGCGCCAGGTGCGCCTGGGGCTCGGAGATTTCGCCGGTAATGAAGGCGTCGGCCCCGGCTGCAATGGCAGATTCAAAATAGCCCTGCGCCCCGCCCGTGCACCAGGCCACGCGCTGGATGCGCCGCGCCGCTGGCTGCACCAGCGTCACCGCGCGGCCAAGCGCCTGTGCAACATGGTCGGCCAGGGCCTGCGCACCATCAAACGCGGCCGGCCCGGCAAAGCCCAGGTCCTGCTCGCCAAAGCGCTGGTCGGCGGCCCAGCCCAGCACCCGGCCCAGCTGCGCGTTGTTACCCACTTCGAGGTGCGCATCCAGCGGCAAATGGTAGGCAAACAGGTTGATGTCATACGCCAGCAACAGCCGCAGACGCTCGCGCATCCAGCCAGTGATGCGGCCGTCCTGGCCACGCCAGAAAAGGCCGTGGTGCACAAAAATGGCGTCGGCCCGGCGAGCGATAGCCGCTTCGATCAGCGCCCTGCTGGCCGTCACGCCACTCACCAGGCAGGCAATATCGGGCTTGCCCTCGACCTGCAGACCGTTGGGGCCGTAGTCCTTGAAACGTTCGGGTTGTAGCAGTGCATCAAAAGCCTGCTGCAGTTGTTGGCGGGAAACACTCATGCGCCTATTGTCGCGCGCGGCCACGCCCCCATCTCTGACAGGCTTGGAGGACAATCGCACCAGCGTGCCGCCCCGCCATGCAAAGCGCGGCGTACTGCCCTTTCTTAGCCAACCTTCCAATTCCATGAAACGCTTCTGGCTGCTTTTTTCCCAGACCGTCACCGTGTTCGTTGCGGCCTATTTCGTTGTTGCCACACTGCAGCCCGACTGGCTCCAGCGCGGCGCCATGCGCTCGGGCGCGGGCATTGCGCTGATCGAGGCCCCCGCCACCACGCTGACCCAACCGGCACCGGGCAGCCTCAGCAGCGCTGCCCGCAAGGCGGCGCCTGCCGTGGTCAGCATCAACACCAGCAAGGAAGTGCGGCACCCGCGCAGCAACGATCCGTGGTTCCAGTTCTTCTTTGGCGACCAGGGCAGCCAGGCCCAGGCCGGGCTGGGCAGCGGCGTGATCATCAGCCCCGATGGCTACATCCTCACCAACAACCATGTGGTCGAAGGCGCCGACGAAATTGAGGTCACGCTCACCGACAGCCGGCGTGCCCGCGCCACCGTGATCGGCACCGACCCGGACACCGACCTTGCGATCCTCAAGGTCGAACTCGACAAACTGCCCGTGATCGTGCTGGGCAACTCTGACCAGCTTGCGGTGGGCGATCAGGTGCTGGCCATTGGCAACCCGTTTGGCGTGGGCCAGACCGTAACCAGCGGCATCGTCAGCGCACTGGGGCGCAGCCAGCTGGGTATCAACACCTTCGAGAATTTCATCCAGACCGACGCAGCCATCAACCCCGGCAACTCGGGAGGCGCACTGGTGGATGTCCATGGCAACCTGCTGGGCATCAACACAGCCATCTACTCGCGCTCGGGCGGCAACATGGGCATTGGCTTTGCCATCCCTGTCTCCACCGCCCGGCTGGTGCTCGACGGTATCGTGAAAGACGGCCAGGTGACGCGCGGCTGGATTGGCGTGGAGCCCAGCGAACTCTCGCCCGAGTTGGCCGAAACCTTTGGCGTGAAAGCCACTGCGGGCGTGATCATCACCGGCGTGCTGCAGGATGGCCCAGCCGCCCAGGCGGGGATGCGGCCCGGTGACGTGATCGTGCGCGTCGATGGCAAAGCCATTACCAACGTCTCCGAACTGCTTACGGCCGTGGCGGCCCTCAAACCGGGCACCGCCACACCCTTTGCCCTGCAACGCGGCGACGCCATGGTGGACATCCAGCTCACCCCAGGCGTTCGTCCCAAGCCGCAGCGTGCCGTGAGGCGTTGACAAGGGAGCGACCGGTCGGCTCGGGTTTTCGGAAAATCATGCGTGCGCTGCTGCGGCTGCGGGCACGCAAACGCTCCTAAACCAATAGCTGTTAGCGCTTGACGGGCAAGCGCTGGAAGCATTTTTGGTGAAATACCCGCCTCTGACAGCCCCAGCCGCCCTGAAACCAAGGGGCCGCTCGCAGAGTAGGCATTGGTTTCAACGGCATCCGCCCGAACGGGCGGTGATGCATGGCATCAGAGACTTGTTGCCAACCAGGTGTTTGTGTTTCAGACCCGTGCCAGAAATACGCCGGTGATGGCCATCAGGACGACGAAGAAGCCGCTTCTTCCGTGTCCTCGGGTGCCTTGGTGTGCTTGATGAAAATCTGTGCTGCCCAGATACCCACTTCGTACAGCAGGCACATCGGAATGGCCAAAGCCAGCTGGGACACCACATCCGGGGGTGTGACCACCGCCGCGATGACGAAGGCGATCACGATGAAATAACCCCGAAAATTCTTGAGCTTTTCCACACTCACAATGTTCATGCGGGCCAGCACGACCACCGCAATCGGCACCTCAAACGACAGACCAAATGCCATGAACATGGTCAGCACGAAGCTGAGGTAAGCCTCGATGTCTGGTGCCGCCGTGATGCTTTTGGGTGCAAAGCCCTGAATGAAGCTGAACACCTGCCCAAACACGAAAAAGTAGCAAAAAGCCACCCCGAAGAAGAAGAGCACGGTGCTCGACACCACCAGAGGCAACACCAGCTTTTTCTCGTGCGAATAAAGACCGGGTGCAATAAAAGCCCACAGTTGCCACAGCACAAACGGCAATGCCAGCAAAAACGCCGACATGAGCAGTATTTTCAGCGGCACCATGAACGGCGATATCACCGACGTCGCGATCAGGGTGGCCCCTTTGGGCAGATGCGCCACCAGCGGTGCCGCCAGAAAGTCGTAGAGCTCGCCCGGGCCGGGAAAGAAAAATAGCAGCGCAGCCGCCACACCGATGGCGATCATGGCCTTGACCAGGCGGTCGCGCAGCTCCATGAGGTGCTGCACAAACGGCTGCTCTGTGCCGGCCAGTTCGTCGTCTTTGGGGGTGGTTTCGGACATGTTGGAGTTTCGCGGGCGTCAGCAACGCCCCCGCTGCGCCGCAAGGCGCAGCATCAATGGAATTTCTGCGGCCGGTAGCGCGCAACGCGCGCCGCGCCCGACAGGGCCTTGGTACGCACGCCGCTGCGCGCCTTGTACCACTGGGGCATGGCGCCCTTTTTCAGGCGCCAGTTCTTGCCCGGATGCCTGTAGGCCGGCACCACGGCATATGAATCCTGCAGCTCGCCAGAGGCAGTGCCGGTGGCCTGCGCCAAGTCTTTTTCGAATTCGCTGGCGCTGGTCTGGATGGATTGCTCCACGTCCCGGGCCGCGTTTTCAACCGTGTCCTTCATCTTCTTGAGCTCGTCGAGCTCCATGGACCGGTTGACTTCGGACTTCACGTCCGCCACATAACGCTGCGCCTTGCCCAGCAAGGCGCCCACCGTGCGGGCAACGCGGGGCAGCTTCTCGGGCCCGATGACAATGAGTGCCACCACGCCGATCAGCGCCATCTTGGACAGGCCAATATCAATCATGGAAACGCCAGCGCCCGAGCTCAGCTCTTTTGCTTGGCTTCAACATCAATGGTGGTCTTGTCAGCGGCGGCCTGGTTGGCCACCTGGCCGGTGGGAGGCGTCGTGGCGTTGGTGTCGGGCGAGGAGCCATCCTTCATGCCGTCCTTGAAGCCCTTGACGGCCCCTCCAAGGTCTGAGCCCATGTTCTTGAGTTTCTTGGTGCCAAACACCATCACGACGATCAACAGCACGATCAGCCAGTGCCAGATAGAGAAAGAGCCCATGGAATATCTCCTAACGAATTGGAATCATTTTAGACGTGGGCTGTGACAGGAGTTCAAAGCCCCTGCACAACCCCCTGACTCAAAAGCGTTCAGCCTTTGAGCCACGGACGGGGACCACCCATCACATGCAGGTGCAGATGGTGGATTTCCTGCCCGCCTTCAAGCCCCGTGTTCACCACAACGCGAAAACCGCCCTCGGGGTAGGGTTTGCAGCCCTGCTCCAGCGCCAGGCGCGGCGCCAGCGCCAGCATGCGGCCGAGCAGGCCTGCGTGCTCGGGTGCAATCTGTGCCATGGAGGGAATATGCAGCTTGGGCACCATCAAAAAGTGCACGGGCGCCCAAGGGTGGATGTCATGGAAGGCGAAAATTTCCTCGTCTTCATAGACTTTTTTCGAGGGAATCTGGCCTGCGATGATTTTGCAGAAAAGGCAGTTCGGATCGTGCATGGTTGAAAAAGAAGGCTGGCTCAGTGCGCGGCCGCACACCAGCAGTTACACATTGTCGGCGATGTTGAGCGAGGGGCGCACGCCCACGTCCTGGTGGTGTGCTTTCAGCCAGTTCTGGCCCTCTGTGCGCCCCAGCTCGAACAGCTTGCGCACAAAAGACATGTCCGCGCGCGACTTGCTGTCCGCACCAAAGGGGGCCAGCGCCGCGCCGCCGTCAATGCGGTGCATGCGCACGTTCTTGTAGCGGCGCGCGTCCAGCTTGCCCTCGGCCAGCAGGCGCCGCACAAACTCGATGGCGCGCAATTCGGCCAGCAGGCTGGCATTGAAGGTGACCTCATTCATGCGCTCGATGATTTCAGGCGCCGTGTCGGGCAGCGCATGGTGCTCGGTGGGGTTGATCTGCACCAGCAGGATGTCGGAGGTTTCGGTCTGGTAGAGCAGCGGATGCAGCGCAGGATTGCCGGAATAGCCGCCATCCCAATACCGCTCTCCCTCGATTTCCACGGCCTTGAACAGCAGCGGCAGGCAGGCCGACGCCATCACCGCATCGGCACTGAGCCGTGCGCCCGAGAATATTTCGCCGCGCCCGGTGCGCACATTGGTGGCGCACACAAAGACCTTGGGGCCCGAGGCGCCTTTGGCGGCGCACAGCAGGTCGAAATCCACCTCGCGCTCCAGCAGCCGACGCAGCGGATTGATGTCCAGTGGATTGGTCTGGTAGGGCGAGAACCACCGGTTCATCATGCCCAGCAGCGGATGGGCGGCCGCCAGCGGCGTGCCCCACATCAGGCTGCCCAGCGTTCCCACGCCTTCCCACAGCCGCGTCAGCCCGGCGCGGGCCAGCTCGCAGCCTGCCGCGTGGGCTTCTTTCGGATCTTTGTGCTGCTGCGCTGCCTGCGCAAAACCGTGCGCCACCACCACGGCGTTCATGGCCCCGGCGCTGGTGCCGCTGATGCCGTCAATCAACAGGCGCCCGTCTTCCAGCAGCGCATCCAGCACGCCCCAGGTCAGCGCGCCATGCGATCCGCCGCCCTGCAGCGCCAGGTTGATGGGGGCCAGCGTGTCACCCTCAGGCATCGATGGCCTGGCTCTTGTTCATGGTGACCATGCCGCGCACGATGCGGTACAGGAACCAGATGGAGATCAGCCCCCAGGCCACCCAGCCGGGGAAGAAGAACAGCAGCCACAGCGGCGCCGTAATGATGTACAGCACGCCTGCCCAGATCACGGTGCGGATGCGCCACGAAAAGTGGCTGGCCTGCCAGGTGCCCGCGCCTTCGCCCTGCTTCACCAGGTCGATGATCAGCGCGATGATGAGCAGCGCAGCGCCTGGCTGCGCGCCCGGAATGACCGCGCCCACCGCCACGATGAGGTGCAGCACATAGCTGACCCAGCCCCAGGCTTTCAGGCCCTCGGCTTTTTCGTCGTTGGTCTGCACATCGATGATGTCGTTCATGGGGATTCTTCCTGGGCAGCACGCGCAACGGCCTTGCGCAAGGCTTTTTCCTCGATGCCGCTGGTGCCTTCACGGCGTTCGAGTTCGGCCAGCACCTGGGCAGGCGTGAGGCCATAGTGGGCCAGCGCGATCATGGTGTGAAACCACAGGTCGGCTACCTCGTACACAATTTTGGCCTTGTCGGCGCCGTGGTCCACATCCTTGGCGGCCATGACCACCTCGGTGGCCTCTTCGCCGATCTTCTTCAAGAACGCGTCGGGCCCCTTGTGCAGCAGGCGCGCCACATAGCTCTTGTCGGGGTCGCCTCCGTGCGCGGGCTTGCGGCTTTCAATGACGGCGGCAAGGCGCGCCAATGCGTCCTGCGAGGATGGTGCCTGGGAATCGTTGGAACTCATGGTCTTATTTGTAGATGGATTCGGGGTCTTTCAAGACCGGTTCGACCGCCTGCCAGGCGCCGTCCTTGAGCACGCTGAAAAAGCAGCTGTGCCGGCCCGTGTGGCAGGCAATGCCAGGCTCGTGGCCCAGCTGCGTGACCTTGAGGAGCACCACGTCGTTGTCGCAATCGAGGCGAATTTCGTGCACCGTCTGCACATGGCCCGATTCCTCCCCCTTGAACCACAGCTTCTTGCGCGAGCGGCTGAAGTACACGGCGCGACCGAGTTCTGCCGTCTTTGCCAGGGCTTCGCGGTTCATCCAGGCAAACATCAGCACGTCGCCCGTGCCCTGCTCTTGCGCAATCACGGGCACGAGGCCCTGCGCATCCCATTTCACTTCGTTGAGCCAGTTCATGGGTGGATTCTCGGTGATTTGGGTGGCGGTAGAGGGCTTCACTCTGGGTATTTGAAGCCTTTTGAGGCTCTAGCGCTTGTCCATTAAGCGCAAGCAGCTATCAAATAATGAGCAGATAGAGACTACAACCGCACCGGAATTCCGCGCTCGGCCATGTGCTGCTTGGCCTGCCCCACCG
>ERZ1023750.4-NODE-4-length-29054-cov-13.627332_pt1 | contig 29054 bp, 25 predicted proteins | sample MGYA00521086_ERZ1023750 | MGnify/ENA primary metagenome ERZ1023750 (study PRJEB33180, sample SAMEA4059229) | wastewater metagenome | place: Denmark | collected 2016-05-16 | study: EMG produced TPA metagenomics assembly of the PRJEB13832 data set (Local surveillance...
GCAATCGAGCACTCGCCAATCAGGTACATGCGGCTGTTGTCGCCATACCAGCCATCCTTGGTGATGACGGTGACGTCCACGTTGACGATGTCGCCCTTCTTGAGCGGCTTGTCGTTGGGGATGCCGTGGCACACCACATGGTTGACCGAGGTGCACAGCGAGCCCGGATAAGGCGGATAGCCCGGTGGCTGGTAGCCCACGGTGGCAGAAATGGTGCCTTGGGCGGCCATGCATTCGGCGCCCAGGCGGTCGATTTCGAGCGTGGTGATGCCGGGCTTGATGTGCGGTGCGATGTAGTCCAGCACTTCAGAAGCCAGCCGGCAGGCGAGGCGCATGCCGGCGATGTCCTCTGCGGTTTTGATGGTGATACTCATGCCGCAATTATCCCATCGCCCCTCAAGCCTTGCCGGGCAAGGGCATGGCGGTGCGTGATGCCCGGTAAAATGGCGGGCTGCGCTTGCAGCGCCCCTTGTGTCATTGGTCCGGGGAGCGGCCGCCTCTGTGGGGGCTGCCCACTTCGGTGATGCACGAGGCTCTGCGCGCCTTACCCTCTCTCTCATTCCAACAGGCCGCTACCGTGACCTTGCACATGACCACGCTGGCGGGCGGCAACGCCCTCAGCACCTTTCGCGCCCAGCAACTGCAGCCCGCCCTTGAGGCCATTCACCCCAGGATCAGTGGCATTGCGGCACGCTTTGTGCACCTGGTGGCCACCGACGCCGCGCCCACGCCGCCCGAGCTTGAGCGCCTGGCCGCCTTGCTGACCTACGGCGACCCGTATGCGGGCCCTGGCGACGGCACCGTCCTCATCGTCACGCCGCGTCTGGGCACGCTGTCGCCCTGGGCTTCCAAGGCCACCGACATTGCGCGCAACTGCGGTCTGGCCATTCGCCGGGTCGAGCGCACCACCGAATACCGCATCAGCCTCAAGGCCGGTCTGCTGGGCAAGGCGCCCGAGCTGACCGCCGAGCAGCTGGGTCAGGTAGCGGCCTTGCTGCACGACCGCATGACCGAATCGGTGGTGGCCGACCGCGCTGCCGCTGCCGCGCTGTTCACCGAGCTGCAGCCCGCGCCCATGGAGCATGTCGATGTGCTGACCGGTGGCCCTGAACAAGGCAGGAAGGCCCTGGAGGCCGCCAACACCCGCTTTGGCCTGGCGCTGGCCGACGATGAAATCGACTACCTCGTGGCCGCCTTCACGGGCCTGGCGCGCAACCCCACCGATGTGGAGTTGATGATGTTTGCCCAGGCCAACAGCGAGCATTGCCGCCACAAGATCTTCAATGCCCAGTTCACCATCGACGGTGTTGCGCAAGACAAGAGCCTGTTCGGCATGATCCGCCACACGCACCAGCTGGCGCCGCAGCACACCGTGGTGGCGTATTCGGACAACGCGTCGGTCATGGAAGGCCACCAGGTCGAGCGATTTGTGGCCAAAATGGCCTCTGGCGCTTATGTACTAAGCGCGAGTAGCTATGAAAAGAGTAGTGCAACCCACCATGTGCTGATGAAGGTGGAAACGCACAACCACCCCACGGCGATCTCGCCGTTTCCCGGCGCATCCACTGGCGCGGGCGGCGAAATCCGTGACGAGGGCGCCACCGGGCGCGGCTCCAAGCCCAAGGCGGGCATGACGGGGTTCACGGTGTCCAGGCTCTGGGGCAGCACGCTGGGCAAGCCCGAGCACATCGCCAGCCCCTTGCAGATCATGGTGGAAGGCCCGCTGGGCGGGGCTGCGTTCAACAACGAGTTCGGCCGGCCCAACCTGCTGGGCTACTTCCGCGAGTACGAGCAGACCGTTGCGGGCGTGGACCGTGGCTACCACAAGCCCATCATGATCGCGGGCGGCCTGGGCGTGATTGACGCGCAGCTCACCCAAAAAATCGAATTCCCCGCAGGCTCGCTGCTGATTCAACTGGGCGGCCCGGGCATGCGCATTGGTATGGGCGGCAGTGCGGCCAGCTCCATGGCCACGGGCACCAACGCGGCCGAGCTCGACTTTGACTCGGTGCAGCGCGGCAACCCCGAGATCGAGCGCCGTGCGCAAGAGGTTATCAACCACTGCTGGGCGCAGGGCGCGGCCAATCCCATCCTGGCCATTCACGACGTGGGTGCGGGCGGTTTGAGCAACGCCTTCCCCGAGCTGACCAACGACGCAGGCCGTGGCGCGCGCTTTGATCTGCGCGCCGTGCAGCTCGAAGAGTCGGGCATGGCGCCCAAGGAAATCTGGAGCAACGAGAGCCAGGAGCGCTATGTGCTGGCCATTGCGCCCGAATCGCTGCCGCTGTTCAAGGCCTTCTGCGAGCGTGAGCGCTGCCCGTTTGCCGTGATCGGCACGGCCACCGAAGAGCGCCAGCTGGTGCTGCACGACCCCGCAGCCACGGCCGACGACCAGAAGCTGCCCGTGGACATGCCCATGAACGTGCTGCTGGGCAAGCCGCCCAAGATGCACCGCGATGTGAAGACGGTGACGCGTGAATTCGCACCGATGGACTTGACCGGCGTGCCGCTGCAAAAGGCCGTGATCGACGTGCTGGCCCACCCCACGGTGGCATCGAAGCGCTTTCTCATCACCATTGGCGACCGCACCGTGGGCGGCATGAGCCACCGCGACCAGATGGTGGGCCCGTGGCAGGTGCCCGTGGCCGATTGCGCCGTGACGCTGGCCGATTACAAGGGTTTTGCGGGCGAGGCCATGAGCATGGGCGAACGCACGCCGCTGGCGGCCATCAACGCCCCGGCATCGGGCCGCATGGCGGTGGCCGAGGCCATCACCAATCTGCTGGCTGCACCCATCGAGCTGCCGCGCGTCAAGCTGTCCGCCAACTGGATGGCCGCTTGCGGCGAGCCCGGCGAGGATGCCGACCTGTACGCCACCGTGAAGGCCGTGGGCATGGAGCTGTGCCCCGCGCTGGGCATCTCGATTCCCGTGGGCAAGGACAGCCTGTCCATGCGCACGCAATGGCAGGATGGCGGCGGCAAGAAAAAGGTCACCTCTCCCGTGAGCCTGATCGTGAGCGCCTTTGCCTCGCTGGCCGACGTGCGCGGCACGCTCACCCCCCAGCTCAACGCCACCGAAGACGACACCACGCTGGTGCTGGTGGACCTGGGCAAGGGCCAAAGCCGCATGGGCGGCAGCATTCTGGGCCAGACGCTCGACCAAAGCGGCGATGTGGTGCCCGATGTGGACGACCCCCAGGACCTGGTGAATCTCGTCAACGCCGTCAACGCGCTGCGCGCCAAGGGCCAGATCCTGGCCTACCACGACCGCAGCGATGGTGGCCTGCTGGCCGCCGTGGCCGAAATGGCCTTTGCCGGACATGTAGGCGTGGCCCTGAACGTGGACATGCTCGTGACCGAGGGCGACGGCATCAGCGACAGCCGCATGGAAACCGGCGACGCCAAGAACTGGGCGCAGCAGGTGAGTGCGCGCCGCGAAGAGCTCACGCTCAAGGCCTTGTTCAATGAAGAACTGGGCGTGGTGCTGCAGGTGCGCACGGCAGAACGCAACGAGGTGATGCAGACGCTGCGCGAGCATGGCCTGTCGAAGTTCAGCCATTTCATTGGCAAGACGCGCCCGGCATCGTCCAGCATCAACGCGGGCAAGGGCGAGCTGCAGGTCTGGCGCGATGCCAAGGCCGTGTTCAGCGCGCCGCTGGCCGATCTGCACCAGGTGTGGGATGCCGTGAGCTGGAAGATCTGCCAGCAGCGTGACAACCCCGCCAACGCCGATGCCGAGCACGCCACAGCGGGCGAGCCCACCGACCCCGGCATGCAGGTGCACCTCACGTTCGATGCGTCGGACGACGTGGCGGCACCGTTCCTGAACTTCTCGCGCCCCAAAGTGGCTATCTTGCGCGAGCAGGGCGTGAACTCGCATGTGGAAATGGCCTACGCCTTTACGGAAGCGGGCTTTGAGGCGTTCGACGTGCACATGACCGACCTGCAGACCGGCCGCGTGAAACTCGAAGACTTCCAGGGCGTTGTGGCGTGTGGTGGCTTCAGCTACGGCGACACGCTGGGCGCTGGCATTGGCTGGGCGCGCAGCATTACCTTCAACCCCGTGCTGGCAGCGCAATTCCAGGGCTTCTTTGGTCGCACCGACACCTTTGGCCTGGGCGTGTGCAACGGCTGCCAGATGTTTGCCGAGCTGGCCGACATCATCCCCGGCGCGCAAGACTGGCCGCGCTTCACCACCAACCAGAGCGAGCGCTTTGAGGCCCGCCTGTCGATGGTGGAAGTGCTCGAATCGCCCAGCCTGTTCCTGCAAGGCATGGCCGGCAGCCGCCTGCCGATTGCCGTGGCGCATGGTGAGGGCTATGCCAACTTCAAATACCGTGGCAACGCGGCGCAGGCCATTGCGGCCATGCGTTTTGTGGACAACCATGGCGCGGCCACCGAGCAGTATCCGTTCAACCCCAATGGCAGCGCGGGCGGTTTGACTGCCGTGACCACGGCCGATGGGCGCTTCACGGCCATGATGCCGCACCCCGAGCGCGTGTTCCGCAACGTGCAGATGAGCTGGACCAGTGGTGACATCGGTGCGCTGAGCCCCTGGATGCGCATCTGGCGCAACGCCCGCAAGTGGGTCGGGTGATCTTTTTCTGACCGGCCGGGCTGTGCGGGGCCCGTGCACTGCGAAAAGGCTGGGTCCTTGTGGCCTGGCCTTTTTGCTTTTAGGGCGCTCCAACCCTGCATTGCAGTGATCCCTTGCGCTGTGCTCCACCCGCAAGCCCACGCAACCGGCGCTGCGCAAGCCAGGGACGCCGAGCAAGGGCCGCCCCGCAGCGAGGGCGTCGTCCCCCTTCAGGGGGAAGGCGCCGAAGGCGACTCAGGGGGTGCATCACAACCATTTCGCTGGTACACCAGCAAGCGCCCCTTGTAGGCGGGCAGATCGCCGCGCACCGGGTGGTCCAGCCGTTCTTCGGTCACTTCGAAGCCGAGGGTTGCCATCTGCTTGTTGAATGCCGAGCGGTTGCCGCGGTTGGGGTCCACGATCCAGATCTGTGCACCCGCGCCCGCATGGCGGTCGATGAAACTGGCCAGCGTGGCGCGCACATCGCGCTCATACAGCACATCGCTGCCCATGATCAGATCAAACTGCCCCTGCACCGCGCTTGCCAGTAAGGGGGCGTTGTGCGGGTGTTCCCGTTGTGCGACCAAAGGCGTGCCTCCCCATTGTCCGGTGCGGTATTTCATCGGGGGCAGGGCGTTGAGCCGCAGGTTCTCCAGCAAAAACGGGTTGGCCAGCGGGTGGCAATCACTGGCCGTGACATCCACGCCGCGCCGGTGGCACACCAGGCTGGCCAGCCCCAGGCCGCAGCCAATTTCCAGCACCCGCTCGTGGGTGCGCAAGGGGCGCAGGGCCATCCGTGCCGCCAGTTGGGCGCCCGAGGGCCACAGCAGGCCGAACAATGGCCAGGTTGCAGACGAGATGCCCAGGCGCTCTGCAACGCCCAGAGGGTCAGAAAACTGCTGGCGATCGAGAAGCGAGCGGATGAGCAGGTTGTCCACGCCCGCAATCGGGACGCTTTCCTGTTTGGTGAGATAGCCTGGCATGGCGGGGGCGCGAAGCCATGTCAGGGACCCCGAAGTGGTGGGTGAGCCTGCGAGTATGCGCCCCTTGTCGATGGCCTTTGCGTCCACGGCATTCCGTGGCGCTGCAGGGGGCAGGGGCGGCGTGACGCCTTGGCTGCCACGGTGCGTTGCTATAGTGCACGCCACGCAGCGCGCAGGACGCATGCTTTTCTCCCGACCCTTCCTGTTTTCACCTGCTTCTTCAAGGAATTTACATGGCCGCTGGCAGCCTTCTCGCATTGTTGGACGACATTGCAACCATCCTCGACGACGTGGCCCTCATGACCAAGGTCGCTGCCAAGAAGAGCGTTGCCATGGCCGATGACGTGTCGGTCATGACCAAGGTGGCAGCGCAAAAGACCGCGGGTGTGCTGGGTGACGATCTGGCGCTCAATGCCCAGCAGGTCACGGGCGTGCGCGCAGAGCGCGAGATTCCGGTGGTCTGGGCCGTGGCCAAGGGTTCGCTGGTGAATAAGGCGATTCTGGTGCCGGCCGCGCTGCTTATCAGCGCCTTTGCGCCCTGGGCGGTGACGCCGCTGCTCATGGTGGGTGGCGCATTTTTGTGCTTTGAGGGGTTTGAGAAGCTGGCCCACAAGTATTTGCACAGCCCGCACCAAAAAGAGGCCGAGCACGAAAGCCATGTGAAGGCCAACGCCAACCCGGCTGTGGACCTGGTGGCTCTCGAAAAAGACAAGATCAAGGGCGCCGTTCGCACCGATTTCATCCTGTCGGCGGAAATCATCGCCATCACCCTGGGCACGGTGGCAGGTGCGCCGTTTGTGCAGCAGGTGACGGTGCTCGTGGGCATTGCGCTGGCCATGACGGTGGGTGTTTACGGCCTGGTGGCGGGCATCGTCAAGCTTGACGACCTGGGGCTGTGGCTCAACCAGAAGCCGGGCGCAGCAGCCCGCGCTGTGGGCGCAGGCATTGTGCGCGCGGCGCCCTGGCTGATGAAGACGCTGTCGGTGGCGGGCACGGCGGCCATGTTTCTGGTGGGCGGCGGGATTCTGGTGCATGGGGTTCCAGCGCTGCACCATGCCGTGGAGGGCGTGGGTGCAGCGGCTGCCCTTTGGCCGGTGGGTGGTCTGTGGGCGGTGGTGGTTCCCAACCTGCTGAACGCGGTTGTCGGCATCGTGGCCGGTGGCCTGGTGGTGGCGGTAGTGACCGTGGTGGCCCGGCTGCGCAAGGGTGCCAAGGCGCACTGAGGACCCTGAAGTGACCCGGAAGGCCCGGGTGCTCCGTCTTCGGGTAACTACCAAGAGTTTGACCTGAGGCAAGGTTGACCATTTTGCTAACAGGCCCAATTGCGCTACGGGGGCCGTCCCCGTTTAACCGCATTGGGTTCTGTATGAAAAAAAATCTGCTGGCTGTAGCCGTTTTGTGCGCATTGACCTCTGGCGCTGCTTTTGCGCAGCAAGCTGAGAGCCCTTGGCTTGTGCGCGTGCGCGCCGTCCATCTGGACAGCGCCAACAAGGACAGCACGGGCCTGGGCCTGTCGGTCAACAACAAGACGATTCCTGAAGTTGACATCTCGTATTTCTTCAACAAGAACGTGGCTGCCGAGTTGATCCTCACGGTGCCGCAAAAGCACGACCTGAGCTCCAGCGTTCTGGGTGGCCGCATCGGCTCGCTCAAGCACCTGCCGCCTTCGCTGCTGTTGCAATACCACTTTGACGCCCCTGGCTTCAAGCCCTATGTGGGCGCCGGTGTCAACTACACGCGCTTTTCCAACGTGAACCTGCCCGCCGGTGTGGACATCGACCGCAACAGCTGGGGCGGTGCCCTGCAGGTCGGCGTGGACATTCCCCTGTCCAAAAACCTGTATCTGAACTTCGACGTGAAGAAGGTTTACATCAAGACCGACGTGTTCGCTGGCGGTGCCAAGCAGGGCACGTTCAAGGTGGACCCCGTGCTGGTGGGCGTGGGCCTCGGCTGGCGCTTCTGATGCAACGGCGCTGCGCGAGCAGCGCCTTGCCATCAGACTCCAAGGTCAAAAGGGCTGGCGCGTGCGCCGGCCTTTTTTTTGGTGGTTTCCACCGGTGGGCCGTGACGCGGCGGTCTGCCGGCGCTGGGTATTGATTGAAAAAACGCTATATAAATAATAGCTATTAGCGCTTGATAGTATTGGTCTAGAGCCTGAAAATGCTTGAGATCGTATCGAACTCTCCCGGATGAAAAGTGGGCCAGCGCGATTCTGCGTCGGCGCGATCCTGCGCGCCCCGTGGTTGCAGGCTGTCACCCGGGGTGAACGCAGTGGGGGTAGCCTGTGGCATCGTTCACCACCCCATGCCCAACACCCGACGCACACCGCCATGCCCCTGAACCGCCCCAGCGACATCACCGACGGCCTGAGCCAGCGCCCCGCGCGCATCTCACCCAAATACTTCTACGACCAGCGGGGCTCGCAATTGTTCGAAGCCATCACCCGCCTGCCCGAGTACTACCCCACGCGCACCGAGACGGCCCTGATGCAGCGGCATGCGGCCGACATGGCCCGGCATCTGGGTGCCGTGCGCACCGTGATCGAGCTGGGCGCCGGCAGCTGCGAGAAGGCCCGCGCGTTGTGCGCCTGGGTGCGGCCCGCCTGTTTTGTGGGGGTGGATATCTCGGTCGATTTTTTGCAAGAGGCCGTGCTGCGCCTGCGTGCTGATATGCCAGGGCTGGATGCGCGGGCGGTGGGTGGCGACATGACCCAGGGCGTCGTGCTGCCCTCCGACATTCCCCGGGCCGGGCGCCTGGTGTTTTATCCGGGCTCCTCCATCGGCAACTTTGACCCGACCCAGGCGCTTGAGTTGTTGCGGCACATGCGCGCCCTGGTGGATGGCGATGGTGGCCTGCTGATCGGCATCGATCTGCCCAAGGATGTGGCGGTGCTGGAGGCCGCCTACGACGATGCAGCGGGCGTGACGGCGGCTTTCAATCGCAATGTGCTCACGCACCTCAACCGCCTGATCGGCAGTGATTTTGTGGAAGACCAGTGGGGCCACCGGGCGTTCTTCAACCAGCAAGCATCGCGCATCGAGATGCATCTGGAGGCGCTCGCACCAATTTGCGTGCGCTGGCCGGGTGGCGAGCGCCGGTTTGCCATGGGCGAGCGCATCCACACCGAAAACAGCTACAAATACCCCCTTGCCGTGTTCACCGACATGCTGGCCCAGGCGGGTTTCTCCCATGCGCAGGCATGGACCGACGAGCGGGGCTGGTTTGCCGTGGTGCACGCCCGCCCCTGAACCCTCTGCTGAAGCGCTGCCTGGCCATGAATTTGTTGATTTCCCGCTACACCGAAGTGCGCCGCCACACCACCGGGCTGGTGCAGCCCCTGTCGCCCGAAGACTGCACCGCCCAGTCCATGCCCGACGCCAGCCCGGCCAAATGGCATCTGGCCCACACCACCTGGTTTTTTGAAACCTTTGTGCTGGAGGCGCACGAGCCTGGTTTTGCGCCGTTTGCGCCCGCCTTCAGGGTCTTGTTCAACTCGTATTACAACGGTGTCGGCGCCCGCCACCCGCGGGCGCAGCGCGGTCTGATCACGCGCCCCTCGCTGGCCGAGGTGCTGGCGTACCGGGCCGATGTGGATGCGCGCATGCTGCACCTTTTGTCCACGCCGGGGCAGGATGCGGCACTGTGCGCACTGGTAGAGCTGGGCTTGCAGCACGAGCAGCAGCACCAGGAGTTGCTGGTGACCGACATCCAGCATTTGCTGTCGAGCAACCCGATGCATCCGGCCTACCGTTCGCCGCAGTCAGTGGCCGCCGATGCAGAAGCCGCACCGCCGCTGGTCTGGCATGCGTTTGCCGGCGGGCTTACCGAAATAGGCCATGTGGGCGACAGCTTTGCGTTTGACAACGAGAGTCCCCGCCACACGGTGTATCTGCATCCGTATGCACTGGCATCACGCCTTGTCACCAATGCCGAGTTTGCTGCCTTTGTGGACGATGGCGGTTACCGCAATCCTGCCCATTGGCTGGCCGAAGGCTGGGACTGGCGCGTTGCCCACGGGCTGGAGGCGCCTTTGTATTGGCAGCGTGTCGGTGCCGGATGGCACCAGTTCTCCCTGGCAGGGCTGGGCCCGTTGCGCCATGGGCAGCCCGTGGTGCACCTGTCGTATTTCGAGGCGGACGCCTACGCGCGCTGGGCAGGTGCGCGCCTGCCCACCGAGGCCGAGTGGGAGCACGCCACGGCACTGCTGGCTTCAGGCACCGCTGGCCGTGGCCCCCGCACAGATGCGCTGCACCCCAGTGCGGCACGGGGCGTCGGCTTGGAGCAGCTGTTTGGTGAGGCGTGGCAGTGGACGCAATCGAGCTATGCGCCATACCCCGGTTTCAGGGCCGCAGAAGGTGCCGTGGGCGAATACAACGGCAAGTTCATGGTGAACCAGTATGTGCTGCGGGGCAGCTCGTGCGCCACGCCGGCCGGCCATGCACGCGCCAGCTACCGCAATTTTTTCCCGGCCACGGCGCGCTGGCAGTTTTCGGGGGTGCGGCTGGCCAGAGACGCCTGACGCTTCTGAAACGTCCCCACGTCGCCCCACCGTCCGAGACCGTGGCGCCCGCTGGGGGTTGCGTTGGCTGTGGGTCAGTCGGCCCCGGTGTCCTGCGCAGGCTTGCGCGGCCGGCGTGGCCGGGCAGGGGCTTTTTTGGGTGACTCGGATTCGCTTTCTGCTGAAGCCTTCGGCGCTGCACTGGAGGCACGGGCCGAGCTGGAGGGCGCATCGTGCGGACCCTGTGCCGCCGTGGCCGCCACAGGCGCAACCGCCTCGACCGGTTGCGTCACCGGCTTGCGGCTGCGCGCACGGCCGCGCGCGGGTTCGGCGGACGTGGCGGATGTGGCGGGCGCCAGGGGTTTGGGCGCTTCGGTGGGCTGCTCATGGGCTGGGCGCTCCAGTGTGCGCGGTTCCATGGCGGGCGGTTCCGTCGTGCGCGGCTGCTGCCGAAAATAACCGCCCACTGGCCTTTCTTGCGGCACATCCAGCTGCGCACGGACCGGTGCACTGACCGGCGCATTCATTGGTGAACCCATCGGTGCATCGCCTGGCGCATGAAGCGCCGCAGTGCCGTCGTTGTCGCGCGGCATTGCGCTGAACGATGGGTCTTCACCTGCCAATCCGTCGTCGCTGGCGTGCAGCATGGGCGGCAGATCGCGCGGGTCGGATGATGCTGCGTGCCCGGATCGGCCGCCACGTCCGCGCTGGCGTGGCCCGTGGCTGTCAGCGCCGGGCTCTCTCGGGGGCTGGGGGGCGTTCTGGCGGAAATAGCCCGTCATCGGGTTATCACCTGCCGTGTCGGGCCGGGCGCGGGGGGCGCCGCTGCTGCCATGGCTGCGAAACACGTAGGCGCCCGATTTTTCGTCCCGGCCAAACTCCAGCAAGCCGCGCTCCTGGGCTTCTTCCAGCAGGTTGCCAAAGGCCCGAAAACCGTAATAGGTTTCACTGAAATCGGGTTTGCGGCGTTTGATGGCTTCCTTGAGCACCGAAGCCCAGATCTTGCCGCTGTCGCCGCGCTCGGAGACCAGTGCATCAAACGTCTCCACGGCCAGTTCGATGCCCTGGGTACGGCGCGACTCTTGTGCTTCCTTGCGGTTGCGCTCTTCCTCGGGCGAGCGCCGGGCCTGGGGTGCCGCATCGGAAGGCTGGCGCCGGGCTTGCGCGCGCTGGCTTTCACGCACCAGATCGTCGTAGAAAATGAACTCGTCGCAATTGGCAATCAGCAGGTCCGAGGTGGACTGCTTGACGCCCACACCGATCACCTGCTTGGCGTTTTCGCGCAGCTTGGAGACGAGCGGGGAGAAGTCTGAATCGCCGCTGATGATCACAAAGGTGTTGACGTGCGACTTGGTGTAGCACAGGTCCAGCGCGTCCACCACCAGGCGGATGTCGGCCGAGTTCTTGCCCGACTGTCGGACATGGGGAATCTCGATCAGCTCGAAGTTGGCTTCATGCATCGTGGCCTTGAAGCCCTTGTAGCGATCCCAGTCGCAATAGGCCTTTTTGACGACGATGGAGCCCTTGAGCAGCAGGCGTTCGAGCACCGGCTTGATGTCGAACTTGTCGTATTTGGCGTCACGCACTCCAAGGGCGACGTTTTCAAAGTCGCAGAACAGTGCCATGCTGATGCTGTCGGTGGGGGAGGCCATGTTGTATCCATTCACGTTGCTGGCGGGATCATCACACGGAAACGCGGCGGCATGGAAACGCATTGCCGGTTTCAGGGCTGGCTGGCTGGTGGGCTGGTGGCCGCTCTGGGGCTGTCCGGCGATGTCCGAGCCACCGGTGGGCGCGGGCATACTCACGGTTCCTTGCTGCTCCAACGGATTTCGACATGCCCGACACCCCGTCCATCGCCCCAACGCCACCTGCATCGGCCCGCCGTGGGGTCAGCGCCTGGTGGCGTGCCCTGGCGATTTTTCTGCTGGTGACTTTGTTCATTGCCTGGGCAACCAGCGCGAGCATGGTCGAACAACTCAAGGCGCAAATCGCGCACCTGCAGACCAAGGTGGCGGCGGTGGCGCAGGTGCAGTACCTGTCGGTGCTGCTGGACGACCGGCACATGCCTGCCCTGCTGGTGACGGCCGACACGCAGGGCAGCGTGCTGCAACTGCAGCGCCTGAACGAGGTGCGCGAGGGGCGGGAGGACAGCATGCAGCTGTGGGCGCTGGATGGCGACAAGCCCCCACGCTCGCTGGGCGTGATTGCCAGCACCTACAAAACCCTGCAACTGCCTGCCCCCGCCACTGCGTTGGCGGGCGTGCAAGAGCTGGCCATCAGCGTGGAAGACAAAGGCGGCGCCGCTGAGGGGCGCGGGCCCCGGCTTCCTTACCTGTTCAAGGGCGGGCTGGTCAAGAAGGCCCTCTGAGCGCCAGCACTGGGCAGGTTTGCGGGCGGCAAGAGCACGCAGCCTGTTGCGTCGCAAACGTGTCTGTTGGTTCCTGTGGGGCTGGTCCCGAGATGGCGCGCGTGGTCAGCGGCTGCACCGTGGGTGAAAACGCTCGGATTGTTGCTATATAAAAAATAGCTGCCAGCGCTTGTCTGGTTTGATTTTCAATCGGTTTATTACTTAAAAGCAATGAAGAGCAAGCGCAATAAGCTATTTAATTCATAGCAAATTGCCCAAGCTCGTCAAATATCGTCGAGCAGCGGGTAAGGCAACGGGGCCAGCGTGAGGGGCACGCCACCCGCTGCCCCCACTTGCAGCGCTTCTTGCGCGGCGGCAATTTGCAGCGACACGATGGCATCCACACCGCCACCGGGCGCGGGGGCCACCTGCACCACGGTGCCGCAAGGCTGCTCCAGGTCGCTGGCCGCAAAAACCTCGGCACCTGCCACCACATCGGCCGGGGCGTGCGCAATGAAGGCGCGGCGCTTGAGCGTGCCGCGGAACTGGCTGCGCGCCACGACTTCCTGGCCCGGGTAGCAGCCCTTCTTGAAGTTCACGCCCCCCACCGATTCGTAATTGAGCATCTGCGGCACAAAGGCTTCGACCAACGGCGCCGCGAGCGTGGCAACGCCGCTTTGCACTTCGCTCCACATCCACAGGGCCGCATCCAGCGCCGGGCCGGCTGGGGCTGGCTCGGCAGCAGGGGCTACCCACAAGGCACGGGGCTGGCCGAGGGCAGGGTACAGGTGCACTACCGTTGCCAAGCCAAAATCGGCTTTTGTCCATGCGGGTTGTGCGCCACCAGCTACTGAATTGATAGCTTCTCCGGCCACTCCGTACAGCGCGTAGTCGGCCGTGGCATCGCTCAGCCGGGCCTTGGCGCGCATCACAAACATCGACAGGCGCTTGAGCGTGGGCGCCAGCAGGTCGCGGCTGCAAACCAGCAGCACCTCGGTCTCGCTGCGCTTGAAGCCGATGAAACTGGCCTGCATGCGGCCTTTGGCCGACAAAAAGGCAGCCAGGCGGGCGTGCTGCAGGTCGAGCAAGGCGAAATCCTGGGTGAGCTGGCCGTGCAGAAACTTGGCGGCGTCTTCGCCTTCCACGCGAATCACGCCGAGATGGGACAGGGGGGCAATGCCATTCAGTGGGTAAGTCATCGCTGAATTATGATGCGCTGCTTCATACATACAGACGGCAGGGTTGTGCGACGTTTACTGGCTTTCATCGTGGTGGTTGGGATCGCACTGGGTGGCGTTGCCTACTGGTGGCTGCACCAGCCGCTGCCCATGGCGGGTGCAGGCACGCAGGCGCTGGAGCTTGCCATCGAGCCCGGCACCACGGCGCGCGGTGTGGCCCGCGATGTGGTGGCTGCGGGCGTCAACACCGATGCGCGCCTGCTGTATGCCTGGTTCCGCCTTTCGGGGCAAGACCGTGCCATCAAGGCTGGCAATTACGAAATCCCGCCGGGCACCACCCCCGTCACCCTGCTGCAAAAGCTGGCTCGCGGCGAAGAGGCGCTGCGCGCCTTCACGCTGGTGGAAGGCTTGAACTGGCGCCAGGTGCGGCAGGCCCTGGCCAGGGAGGACCAGCTCCAGCCCGACTCCGCCCGGCTTACCGATGCAGAACTGATGGCGCAGCTTGGGCGCCCGGGTGTGCATCCCGAGGGGCGGTTTTTCCCCGACACCTATGCCTATGCCAAGGGGTCGAGCGACATTGCCCTGTTGCGCCGCGCCCTGCACGCCATGGACCGCCGCCTTGAAGCCGCCTGGGCGCAGCGCGCTGCCGACACGCCCCTGAAATCGGCGGAGCAAGCGCTGATTTTGGCCAGCATTGTCGAAAAGGAAACCGGCCGGGCCAGTGACCGTGGGCAGATTGCCGGCGTGTTCACCAACCGCCTGCGGGTGGGCATGCTGCTGCAGACCGACCCGACGGTGATCTACGGGCTGGGCGAGAAGTTTGACGGCAACCTGCGCCGCCGCGATCTTCAGACCGACACGCCCTGGAACACCTACACCCGCGCGGGCCTGCCGCCCACGCCGATTGCCATGCCCGGCAAGGCATCGCTGCTGGCGGCGGTGCAGCCCGAGCCCACGCGCGCACTGTACTTTGTGGCCAAGGGCGATGGCACCAGCCATTTCAGTGCCTCGCTGGACGAGCACAACCGCGCGGTCAACCGCTATCAGCGGGGGCAGTGAGCGGCACGCGGGATTTTCCGCGCGCCTCACACCAGCCGGCCCGCAACGATTCAACCAAGGTTTTCATGTCACGACCCGGTCTGTTCATCACCTTTGAAGGCATCGACGGCGCAGGCAAGTCCTCGCACATCGGGGGGCTGGCCGAAGCCTTTCGCGCACAGGGCCGCACCGTGACCGTCAGCCGCGAGCCCGGCGGCACTCCGCTGGCCGAGAAGCTGCGCGAGATGGTGCTGAACGACCCCATGGACGCGCTGACCGAATCGCTGCTGATTTTTGCCGCCCGCCGCGATCACCTGCGCAATGTCATCGAGCCCGCGCTCGCGCGTGGCGATGTGGTGTTATGCGACCGTTTCACCGACGCGACCTTTGCCTACCAGGGGGCAGGGCGGGGCTTCGATCTTGGGGTGCTATCAACCCTGGAGCGCTTTGCGCAGACGGGGCTTGGGCCAGAGGTCGATTTGATGCGTGAACCCGATCTGACGGTGTGGTTTGATCTGGCCCCCGAGGTTGCCGCCGAGCGCCTTGCCGGTGCCCGCGTTCCCGACCGTTTTGAGGCCCAGCCCGTGGAGTTCTTCCGCCGCGTGGCCCAGGGCTACGCCGACCGGGCTGCTGCTGCGCCCCAGCGTTTCGTGCGCCTGGATGCCGCGCAGGAGCGCCATCGCGTGTGGCAGCAACTCACCAGCGTATTTGTGCGCAAGGGGTGGCTGGCGATCATGGTGGCCAGCCAGGGAGGCCCGCAATGACCGAGAGTGCCGTGGCCCCCGCACCCTGGATTGCCGCACAGCGGGCCAGCCTGCTGGCCCAGCGCGGCCATGCCTGGCTGCTGCAAGGCCCTTCGGGCCTGGGCCAGTACGCACTGGGCATGGAGCTGGTGCGCGCATGGCTGTGCGATGCCCCCACGGCCCAGGGCGCTTGCGGCCGGTGCGGCAGTTGCCATGCCATCGATGTACGCACCCATGCCGACCTGTGCGTGCTGATGCCCGAGGTGCACATGCTGGCGCTGGGCTGGCCCCTGTCGGAGAAAGCCCAGGCCGACATTGACGATAAAAAGCGCAAGCCCAGCCGCGAAATCCGCGTGGAGGCCATGCGCGATGCGGTGGAGTTTTCGCAGCGCACGTCGGCCCGCGGGCGGGGCAAGGCGGTACTGGTGTATCCGGCCGAGCAGATGAACCACATCACGGCCAATGCGCTCCTCAAGACCCTGGAAGAGCCGCCGGGCGACGTGCGTTTTGTTCTGGCCAGTGAGGCCGCGCACCAGCTGCTTCCCACCATCCGCAGCCGCTGCCTGGGCCACGCCATGGTCTGGCCCTCCGAGGCCGACATGCTCCAGTGGCTGGCGGCGCAGGGGGTTGAGCAAGCAGCCGCAGCAGCGCATCTGCGCGCTGCAGGTGGCCGGCCTGACGACGCGCTGGCGCTGGCCCGTTCGGGGCGCAGTCCGCAGTCGTGGGCCGCTTTGCCCCAGGCCATTGCGCGTGGCGACGTGGCGGCGCTGGGCGATTGGGCACCGGCCCAGGTGATCGATGCCCTTCAAAAGCTGTGCCACGACCTGCTGGCTGCCAGTGTGGGCGCTGCTCCGCGCTATTTCGCGTCCGGCGACCTGCCCAAGCCGCCGCCGTTGGGGGCTCTCACGCGCTGGTCGCGCGCCCTGGCCAAGGCCGCACGCACGGCCGACCATCCGTTCAATGCCGGCCTGATGCTGGAGGCGCTTGTAGCCCAGGCGCGAAACACCCTACACTCAAGGCACTGAAGCCGACCCCATCACCATGAGCAGTCCATCCACAGCGCCCCGTCCCAGTGTCATGCAGCTGGCCATCAAGGAAAAGGCGGCCTTGTACGCGGCCTACATTCCTTTTTTTGTGGAAGGGGGCATTTTTGTTCCCACGCCGCGCGACTACAAGCTGGGTGACGATGTGTATGTGCTGCTGACCCTGCCCGACGACACCCAGCGCTATCCCGTGGCTGGCCGCGTGGCGTGGGTCACTCCCCCTCGCGCAGCGGGCAACCGCACACAGGGGGTTGGCATCCAGTTCCCCAAAGATGAAAAATCGCGGCAGCTCAAGGCCAAGATCGAGGAGCTGCTGGGCACGGCCCTGGGGTCGGAACGTCCCACGCAAACCATTTGATTGCATGGTCTGATCTTGTGCCGACCCGCGCTGGCGGGTCGGCTTTTTTGTTTTGAAACCGCATGTTTACCGATTCGCACTGCCACCTCACCTTCACCGAACTGCTCAGCCAGCTGCCCGCCATTCGCCAGGCCATGCAGGAGGCGCAGGTCGAGCGCGCCCTGTGCATCTGCACCACCATGGAAGAATTCGACGATGTGCATGCACTCGCGCTGGCCCATGACAACTTCTGGAGCACGGTGGGTGTGCACCCCGACAACGAGGGCGTGACCGAGCCATCGGTGCAAGACCTGCTGGACCGCGCCGCGCTGCCCCGCGTGGTGGCGATTGGCGAAACGGGCCTGGACTACTACGGCATGGAAGACCGCAAGGGCGGGCGCAGCATTGCCGATATGGAATGGCAGCGTGAGCGCTTTCGCACCCATATCCGCGCAGCACGGGCCTGCGGTAAACCGCTGGTGATCCACACCCGCAGCGCCTCGGATGACACCCTGGCCATCCTGCGCGAAGAGGGCGAAGATGGCGCGGGCAATCGTGCCGGTGGCGTGTTCCACTGCTTTACCGAGTCGATGCAGGTGGCGCGGGCCGCGCTGGACCTGGGGTACTACATTTCGTTCTCGGGCATCGTCACCTTCAAGAGCGCGCAGGATCTGCGTGACGTGGCCGCCTTTGTGCCCATGGATCGCATGTTGATCGAAACCGACAGCCCTTACCTCGCGCCCGTGCCCTACCGGGGCAAGACCAACAACCCGTCCTATGTGCCCCTGGTGGCCCGCCAGATTGCACAAACCCGTGGTATCCCGCTGGAGGCGGTGGCGCAGGCCACCAGCCGCAATTTCGAGACATTGTTCAAAGGAGTGGTGGCATGAGTCTGCAACGCCGTTCCGTTTTGGCCCTGGTGCTGGTGGCGGTCACTGCCACGGCGCAAGCGGGCTCTTACGAAGACTTTTTCACGGCCATCCGGCGCGATGACGGGGCCGCCATTTCCGCGTTGCTGCGGCGGGGCTTTGACCCCAACACGCGCGACCCCAAGGGGCAGGTAGGTTTGTCGATGGCGTTGCAGCTGGAATCCCACAATGCCTTCATGGCGCTGATGGGCGCGCGGCAGTTGAATGTGGAAGCCCGCAATGCGCAGGACGAAAGCCCGCTGATGCTGGCCGCCATCAAGGGCAACATCGAGGCCGTCAAGGCGCTGATTGCGCGCGACGCCGATATCAACAAACCGGGCTGGACGGCGCTGCACTATGCCGCGTCGGGCACCACGCCCGAGCACACGCGCATCTTGGCCTTGTTGCTGGAGAACCATGCCTACATCGATGCGGCATCGCCCAATGGCTCTACGCCTTTGATGATGGCGGCGCAATACGGCACAAGGGAAGCCTTGCAGTTGTTGCTGGACGAGGGGGCCGATCCGGCGCTGAAAAACCAGCTGGGGCTGACTGCCACCGATTTTGCGCTGCGCGTCAGTCGCAGCGAGGCGGCACAGGCCATCGCCACAGCGATTCGCCGCCGCCAGCCCAACCGCGGCAAATGGTAAGTGGCAACCCGGGCAACCGGGTGCGCAGGCCCTCGGGTCTTTTTTAGCCGGCTGCGGGGCGGTTTTGCAGGCGGGCATAGAGCCCGCCGCTGGCCAGCAAAGCGCTGTGTGTGCCTTGCTCTGCAATGCGGCCTCGCTCCATCACCACCACGCGGTCGGCGTGTTCGATGGTGGACAGGCGGTGGGCGATGACCAGTGTGGTGCGGCCGCGCATGAGCCGCTGCAGGGCGTCCTGCACCAGGCGTTCAGACTCGGTGTCCAGCGCGGAGGTTGCCTCATCGAGGATGAGGATGGGCGCATCCTTGTAAAGCGCCCGTGCAATCGCCAGACGCTGGCGTTGTCCGCCCGAAAGCTGGGCGGCGTTGTGGCCCACCACGGTGTGGACGCCCTGGGGCAGGGCTGCAATATGTTCTGCAAGGTTCGCGGCGGCAAGGCAGTCGTGCACCCGTTGTTCGATGATGGGGCTGCCCAGGGCCACGTTGGCGGCAATGCTGTCGTTGAACATCACCACATCCTGGCTGACCATCGCAAATTGCGAGCGCAGGGCATCAAGGCGCCAGTCGCTCAAGGGGTGGCCGTCCAGCAGGATCTGGCCCGACGAGGGACTCACGAAACGCGGCAGCAGGTTCACCAGGGTGGTCTTGCCTGCGCCTGACGGGCCCACCAGCGCCACGATCTCGCCCGGTTGCACCGTCAGGCTCACACGGTCCAGGGCGGGCGCATGCTCTGGGCCAAAGCTCACCGTCACATCCTGCAGGGTGAGTGCGCCTTTGGCCCGCTCTACGGTGTAAAGGCCGCCCGTTTCCGCCTCGGCATCGCTCAGCAGCGCCAGGCCCCGCTCCAGTGCCGCCAGGCCGCGTGTGATCGGGTTGGCCACGTCGGCCAGCCGGCGGATGGGTGCAATCAGCATGAGCATTGCCGTGATGAACGCGACAAAGCCGCCCACCGTCACCTCCCGTGTGTCCACCGCTCCCCGGTTTTGCCACAGGGCGATGCAGATCACCGTCGAGAGTGCGGCGGCGGCCAGCAACTGGGTGAGCGGCGTCATGGACGACGATGCAATGGTCGATTTGATGGCCAGCCGACGCAGGCTTCGGCTCAGGCGGCCAAAGCGTTCGGCCTGACCCGCTTGCGCCCCGTGCAGGCGCACCATGCGATGCGCCAGAACGTTTTCTTCCACCACATAGGCCAGTTCGTCGGTCGCCTGCTGGCTGCTTTTGGTCAGGCTATACAGGCGACGGGACAGCGTCTTCATGATCCAGGCGACGCCGGGCACCACCACGGCCACAATCAGTGTGAGCTGCCAGTTCAGGTAAAGCAGATAGCCCAGCAATGCGATGAGCGTGAAGCCGTCGCGCGACAGGCCCAGCAACGCCTGCACCAGCAGGGTGGAGCCCGTCTGTACCTCGTACACCACCGTGTTCGAGAGCGCACTGGCCGACTGGCGGCTGAAAAGGGCCATTTCTGCTGCCAGCACGCGGTCAAACAACGCTTGCCGCAGCGCGAGCATGCCTTCGTTGGCAATGCGCGCCAGTGCGTATTGGGCAACGAACTGTGCAATTCCCCGCACCAGAAAAACGCCCAGAATGGCAACTGGCACCATCCACAACTGCAGCGTGCCCTGGGTGAAACCGCGGTCGAGCAGCGGTTGCAGCAAGGCAGGAATGAGCGGCTCGGTCGCTGCGCCCACCAGGGTTGCCACAACGGCAACCACCCAGGCGAGGCGCTGGTGCCCAAAATAGGTCGAGAGCCGCGCCAGCCGGGCGCGCAGGTTGGGGGGCGAAGCAGGCTGGGTGGCAGCGGCCTGGGCGTTCGTATCGGTGGCGTGCATGTGGCCCGGATTCTACGATTCGCTGCGGGCCCATCGCACAGTTTGTCACAGGGGTGCCCCGATGGTGTGTAACATTGGCGGCTGTCCACCGGCTTTCGCTCGGTTTCCGCTGGCTGCCAATGACCACTGATCGAACTCCTCACCCCACACTCTCCGCGGCATTGCCGCAACCCTTGCGCCGCCGTCTGATGGCCGCGTTGATTTCCACCCCCGCCTTGCCCGCCCTGGCGCAATTTCGCGTCGAGGTCACGGGCGTCGGGCTGACCCAGCTGCCGGTGGCCATCGCCCCGTTTCGCGGCGAGGCCCAGTCCCCCCAGAAAATCGCCGCCATTGTGCAGGCCGACCTGGAGCGCAGCGGGCAATTTCGCGCGGTGGATGCGTCGGGCTCCGCGCTTGACGAAACCTCGCGTCCCGATGTGGCGCTGTGGCGGCAAAAAAGCGCTGATTCACTTGCCACCGGAAGCGTGACACGCCTGGCGGACGGCCGTTTTGACGTGCGCTTTCGCCTGTGGGATGTGGTGCGCGGGCAGGACCTGGGTGGGCAGAGCTTTGTGGTCACCCAAGGGGACCTGCGTTTGGTGGCGCACCGCATTTCCGACTTCATCTACGAAAAGCTGACCGGCGAGCGTGGTGTTTTTTCGACCCGCATCGTTTATGTCACCAAGGCGGGTACGCGTTACAGCCTGTGGGTGGCAGATGCCGATGGCGAGAACGCGCAGTCTGCCTTGTCCAGCCCCGAGCCCATTATTTCGCCCGCCTGGTCGCCCAATGGCGGGCAAATTGCCTACGTTTCGTTTGAGTCGCGCAAGCCCGTGGTGTATGTGCACGACGTGGCAACGGGTCGGCGTCGGCTCATCGCTAATTTCCGCGGCTCCAACAGCGCACCCGCCTGGGCGCCGGATGGCCGCACGCTGGCGGTCACCCTGAGCCGGGACGGCTCTTCGCAGCTCTACACCATTGATGCCAATGGCGGCGAGCCGCGTCGATTGATGCAAAGCGCCGGCATTGACACGGAACCCTCGTTCTCCAGCGATGGCAAAAGCATTTACTTTGTCAGTGACCGCGGCGGCGCCCCCCAGATTTACAAGGTGCCTGCCTCTGGCGGCAATGCCGAGCGAGTGACCTTTACCGGCACTTACAACATCTCGCCCAGCATCAGTCCCGACGGCCGCTGGCTGGCCTACATATCAAGGGTCGGCGGTGCATTCAAGCTGCATGTGATGGATCTGACGTCGGGAGCTGTTTCGGCCATTACCGACACCAGCGCCGATGAAAACCCCAGTTTCGCCCCGAATAGCCGCCTGATCGTTTATGCAACGCAGCAGCAGGGCCGGGAATCGCTCATGACCAGCACCCTGGACGGAAAAATCAAGGCACGGCTTGCCGGGCAGGGCGGTGACATTCGCGAACCCGATTGGGGTCCGTTTCAGAAACAGTGAACCTTTCGACTTTTTTGTATATCAAGCTCTCAGGAGAATTTTGGATGATGATCAAACGCATTTCCCTCGCCATTGCCGTCGCAGCCCTCATGGCCGGTTGCAGTTCCGGTGTGAAGCTGGACGATGTTCCAGTCGAAGACAGGTCCGCAATCCCCACCACGGGTGCCAATGGTGGTGCCAATTCCGGCGCCGCCGGGCAAAGCGGCGTGGCGGGCCTCAATATGGGGCAATCTGCACAAGATGCGGCCGGTCCGGTGGGCGTCAGCCGTCTGGTCTATTTTGATTACGACAGCTACGTTATCAAGCCCGAGTTCCAGTCATTGATCGAAGCGCACGCGCGGTTCATCAAATCCAGTGCCAACCGCAAGGTCATGGTGGAAGGTCACACCGACGAGCGCGGTGGCCGTGAATACAACCTGGCCCTGGGCCAAAAGCGCGCAGAAGCCGTGCGCCGTTCGCTGGGCTTGCTGGGCGTTTCCGATAGCCAGGTGGAGGCCGTGAGTTTTGGCAAGGAAAAGCCGGCAGCTCAGGGCGGCAGCGAAGATGTGCACGCGCAAAATCGTCGCGCTGAATTGTCTTACCGTTGATGCGCGCAGCAACGTTTCCAATGACGGCCAAGGCGCTGCTTGCGCTCACGCTCTCATGCGCCTTTGTTTCCACCGGCCATGCCGCGCTGTTTGAGGATGACGAGGCACGGCGTGCCATTCTTGAATTGCGGCAGCGGGTGGACGTGCTGCAACAGGTCAACCAGCGATCGGGGGATGACAATTCGCAGGTAAGACGTTCATTGCTGGATCTGCAGACCCAGATTGAAACGTTGCGCATGGAGCATGCCAAGTTGCGTGGCCAGAACGAACAGCTGCTGCGTGACGTGGCAGACCTGCAGCGACGCCAGAAAGATATCGCTCAAGGTGTGGACGAGCGTTTGCGCCAGTTCGAGCCGGTCAAGGTGACGGTGGATGGGCTGGAGTTTCAGGCAGATGCTGATGAAAAACGCGATTTTGAGGCCGCTCTGGCGGTTTTCCGCGCGGGCAAATTTGCAGACGCCAAAACGGCTTTTGCCGGTTTTGTCCGCCAGTACCCTCGCAGTGGCTATCTGCCATCGGCCCGTTTTTGGCTCGGAAACGCACAGTACGCTGCGCGCGAGTACAAGGAGGCCATTGGCAACTTCAAGGTGTTGTTGTCTGAGGCACCGGGTCACGCGCGCGCGCCCGAGGCTGCGTTGTCGATTGCAAACTGTCAGATTGAACTGAAAGAAACCCGCACGGCCAGAAAAACCCTGGAAGATCTGTTGCGCGACTATCCCCAGTCTGAGGCTGCAGTGGCGGCGAAAGAGCGGTTGTCGCGACTTAAATGACGACAGTGATCGGGCCCGCAGTTATCGCGGTGGAGCAGCGCGAGGCGGAGTCAGTCGCAGATCAGCGACGCCGTTTTGGCGGTCTGGAGCGGTTGTATGGGGTTGCAGGGGCGCAGCGTATCCAGCAGTCCCATGTGGTGGTGGTCGGCATTGGCGGGGTAGGGTCCTGGGCGGCTGAGGCCCTTGCCCGCAGCGGCGTTGGGCACATCACCCTGATCGACCTCGACCATGTGGCCGAATCCAACATCAACCGACAGATTCATGCGCTGACCACCACTGTAGGCCAAGCCAAGGTGTTGGCCATGCAGGACCGCATTGGGCTCATCAATCCCTCTTGCAAGGTGGTGTGCGTTGACGATTTCGTCACACCGGAGAATTGGCCCGGTCTGATTACCGATCCGGTGGATGCGGTGGTGGACGCCTGTGACCAGATCAAGGCCAAGACCGCCATGGCAGCCTGGGCCCGCGAAACGGGGACACTCTTTGTGAGCGTGGGCGCAGCGGGAGGCAAGCGCCATGCGCACAAGGTCGATATCGATGATCTCAGTGCAACCACGCATGATCCCTTGCTGGCGCAGTTGCGCTATCGGCTGCGCAAGCACCACCAAGCCCCCCGTGAAGGACGCAAGATCGGCGTCACCTGCGTATTCAGCCGCGAGGCCGTGGCGTCGCCTGATGCGTCCTGTGCGGTGGAAGGTGATGGTAGTTTGAATTGCCATGGCTATGGCTCGGTGGTGGCCGTTACGGCGACCTTTGGCCAGTGTGCCGCCGGATGGGTGCTCGACAAACTGGCCACCAGCTCCCGACAAGTCAAAAAAATCACGCTATAATTCAAGGCTTTGCAGCAGTAGATAAAACTTCTTTTGCAAACTGGGGACGTTAGCTCAGTTGGTAGAGCAGCGGACTTTTAATCCGTTTGTCGTGGGTTCGACCCCCGCACGTCCCACCAGATAAGCCCCATGGGCGTTGAAAAGCCTGCTACCTAATCAGTAGCAGGTTTTTTTATGTCTGGGCTGGTGACAGTTTGATGACCACTGTGCTGCTGATGCGCCACGCCATCCTGCGCGTCTACGCCTGGAAGCCAATCAGCTGCCGCCCAAGCCTTGTGATGCTGAGTACGTCTGCCGCAGCCCTTGAAGTTGCTGCCACGGCGGAAATTTTTGCCTCTATGTAGCCACGGGACCATAGCCACTGAACCAGCGCGAGTTGGAAGGGATGGGTTACGCGCACGGCGTTTCTGCTGCGTTCCAGCGCAAGGGCGAGTTGTCTGAGATATGCGATGGGCATGGCCAATCCTTTGATTTCGCAGATTTCACAGTCGCTCCATTACACGCCGTTCCTGTCGGCACCGGGTTACCAGGTGTCGCAAGGTGTCAGCTTGTCAACCCGCCGTAACGGCGGACGACTGATCGGACATGCCCTGGCAAGTTTTTTTACATTTTGGCAACGCCCTTTCGGTGGTCAGGCGGCAGTCCGACGGACTGGCATCGAAATTTGCGGAGGGGCGGCGTCGGCATTGCGGTCGCTTGTTCTGCGCGGACTGTCGACCCTGACGCGACACAACGGTGCCCGGGATGCGTCTGCGGCCGATGCGGGTCCACCGCCGCAAGATTTCTAAATAACCAGATAGTCTTATTACTTTATTTTTCGATATTTTGATTAGTTATGCTTTTTGATTACAGTTCGGGCCTCATTCAACTTCTTGCGCTGCGGCGGCCTTTGGGGCTTCGCGGCGCAATTTCATTTTCATGATCGACTTACGGGGCATCACCCAGATTTATCCGGGCCCACAAGGCCCGGTCGAGGCCCTGCGCGGCATCGACCTGCACATCACGCCGGGCGAAGTGTTTGGAATCATCGGGCGCAGCGGCGCGGGCAAGAGTTCGCTGGTGCGGGTGATCAACCTGCTCAACCGGCCCACCAAGGGCGAGGTGATCGTTGCGGGGCGCGATCTCACGCAGCTCAATGACGCGCAGCTGCGTGCCGCGCGCCGCGATATCGGCATGGTGTTTCAGCACTTCAACCTGCTGTCCTCGCGCACGGTGTTCGACAACGCCGCGCTGCCATTGGAGCTGGCCGGCATGGACAAGGCCGCCATTCGCGAGCGTGTGAACCCGCTGCTGGAGCTGGTGGGCCTGTCGGCGCTGGCCGACCGTTACCCGTCGCAGATTTCGGGCGGACAAAAGCAGCGTGTGGGCATTGCGCGCGCGCTGGCCAGCCGGCCCAAGGTGCTGCTGAGCGACGAGGCCACGTCGGCACTCGACCCTGAAACCACGCGATCCATCCTGGCACTGCTGCGCCAGGTGAACAAGGAACTGGGCCTGACGGTGGTGCTGATCACGCACCAGATGCAGGTCATCAAGCAGGTGGCCGACCGTGTGGCCGTGATCGACGCGGGCCGCATCGTCGAGCAGGGCCCGGTGATCGATGTGTTCACGCGCCCGCAACAGGCCATCACCAAGAGCCTGATTGATGAGATCGTGCCGCAGGAGCTGCCCGCCAGCGTGCTGGACCATGTGCGCCATCTGTCGCGCCAGTTGCAGGGTGGCGGCGTGGGCCAGCTGCTGCGCCTGTCGTACTCGGGCGAGCGGGCTTATCAGCCCATCTTGTCGCGCCTGATTCGCGAGCATGGGCTGGACCTGTCCATCCTGCACGGCCAGATCGACGAGATCCAGGACCAGACCTTTGGCTCGCTGGCCGTGTATGCCAGCGGCGAGGGCGCCCGGCTGCAAACCGCCATTGCGCAGTTGCGCGGTGAAGGCGTGGTGGTGGAAGAAGTGACAACGGAAGGCTGAGCGATGTTCGAGAATTTTTCAGAAATGATGCTGGAGCTGTTTGCCACCTCGCTGTGGGAAACCATCGTGATGGTGGGCATCTCGGGCGTGGTGGGTGGCCTGATCGGGATTCCGCTGGGTGTGTTTTTGCGCCTGACCGACCGGGGCGGCGTGCTGGAAAACAGCCCGCTCAACAAGACCGTGGGTTGGCTCGTGAACGCCGTGCGCTCCACGCCGTTCATCATCTTGCTGGTGGCCATCATTCCGTTCACGCGGTTGATTACGGGCTCGTCCATCGGCACGGCCGCTGCCGTGGTGCCGCTCACGCTGGCCGCTGCGCCCTTCATTGCGCGGCTGGTGGAAACCGCGCTGCGCGAAGTGGACAACGGCCTGGTCGAGGCCGCCCAGTCGATGGGGGCCACCACCAGCCAGATCGTGTGGAAGGTGCTGCTGCCCGAAGCGCTGCCCGGCATCGTGGCGGGCCTGACCATCAGCTTCGTCAGCCTCACCGGCTACTCGGCCATGGCTGGCGCCATTGGCGGCGGCGGCCTGGGCGACCTGGGCATTCGTTATGGCTACCAGCGCTTTTTGCCCGACATCATGCTGGCCGTGGTGGTGGTGCTGATCTTCTTTGTGCAGGCCATCCAGAGCCTGGGCGACTGGGCCGTGCGGCGCTTGAGTCACCGCTGATTGCTAGCTAATTGATAGCTACTAGCGCTTTATGTATAAGCGCTAGAGGCTGTTTTTGCTTGAAACGGACCTGGTCGGATCGACAGGCCCGTTTCTGTTGGGAGGTGATGGCCTGTGCATGGGTGGGCCCGTGTGCGTGCCGTATGCTTGCGGCCATGCCTTTTTTTCGCCCCTTGCTGCTGGCCGGTGCCATGATTTTTGCGGCCTCCGCCCATGCCGGAAAGATCACCATTGCGGCCGCTGCCGATCTGAAGTTCGCCATGGACGAGATCGTCGCCACCTTTCAGCAGGCCCACAGCGCCGACCAGGTGGACGTCATCTACGGCTCGTCGGGCAAGTTTCACGCGCAGATCCAGCGGGGCGCGCCCTACGACCTGTACTTTTCTGCCGACATCGCTTTTCCGCGTGCGCTGGCCAAAGCCGGGTTTGCCGCTTCTGAGGTCAGGCCTTACGCGGTGGGCCGCATCGTGCTGTGGAGTGCCGCCATGGACGCCCGCCAGATGACGCTGGCCAGCCTGACCGATGCAAGAGTAGCCCGCGTCGCCATCGCCAACCCCCGGCACGCGCCCTATGGCAAGCGCGCCGAGGAAGCCCTGCGCGCCACCGGTCTGTGGGACAAGGTCGAGCCCAAGCTGGTCTATGGCGAGAACATTGCCCACGCTGCGCAGTTTGTGCAGTCGGGCAACGCGCAGGTCGGCGTCATCGCGCTGGCCCTGGCGGTCAGCCCCGAGCTGGCCGGCAAGGGTGGTTACTGGCTGATCCCGGACCACCTGCATGCGCCGCTGGAGCAGGGGTTCATCATCACCCGGCGGGCTCAAGGCAACGCACTCGCCCAACGGTTTGCCGATTACATGGGCAGCCAGGCCGCCCGTGCCGTGATGACCCGTTATGGCTTTGTCCTGCCCGGCGAAGCCGCGGGCAAGTAGGGCGCTGGCGTGCGTGCGTGTATGCGTGAGGGCAGCGGCAGCGGCAACGACAACGGCCAGGAGTGCGTTGCGGTTTGGTTATGGGAGCAAACGCCATGTTGACGGACGGTGACCTGCAAGCCATCTGGCTGACTGTGCGCCTGGCAGGCCTGGTAACCCTGATCCTGCTGCTGGTGGGAACGCCGATTGCCTGGTGGCTGGCGCGCACCCCGTCACGCTGGAAGGGGCCCATTGGTGCGGTGGTGGCCTTGCCCCTGGTGTTGCCGCCTTCGGTGCTGGGCTTTTATCTGTTGCTGGCGATGGGGCCCAGCGGCCCGGTGGGGCAGCTCACCCAGGCGCTGAACATGGCGCCGCTGCCTTTCACTTTTGGCGGTCTGGTCATTGCCTCGGTGTTTTATTCGTTGCCCTTCATGGTGCAGCCGCTGCAAACGGCTTTCGAGGCGGTGGGCGACCGGCCGATGGAAGTGGCGGCCACGTTGCGCGCCTCGCCGCTGGATGCTTTTTTTACGGTGGCGGTGCCGCTGGCCGCGCCAGGTTTTGTGACGGCCTCCATTTTGACCTTCGCCCACACCGTGGGCGAGTTCGGTGTGGTGCTGATGATTGGCGGCAACCTGCCCGGCATCACCCGCGTGGCCTCGGTGCAAATTTACGACCATGTGGAGGCGCTCGAATATTTGCAGGCACACCGGCTTTCGGCGGTGATGCTGGGTTTCTCTTTTGTGGTGCTGTTGGCCCTGTATGCCTGGCGCCCGCAGCCCCGGAAAGGCGGCTGACATGGGCAGCATCGAAGCACGTTTTCGGCTCGACTGGCCCAACTTTTCCCTCGATGTGGATCTGAGCCTGCCCGTGCGTGGCGTGACCGCGCTGTTTGGGCATTCCGGCTCGGGCAAGACAACGCTGCTGCGCTGCATCGCCGGGCTGGAGCGCGCACCGCAAGGGCGCCTGGTGGTGGGTGATGAAGTGTGGCAAGACACCGGCCGCTGGGTGCCAACGCACCAGCGCCCCATTGGCTATGTGTTCCAGGAGGCCAGCCTGTTTGCGCATCTTTCGGTGATGGGCAACCTGCGCTACGGCCTGAAGCGCACCACGGGTGCACAGCAGGCGGGCCTTGATCAGGCGATCGCGCTGCTGGGAATTGGCCATCTGCTGGACCGCAAACCGGGCACCTTGTCGGGTGGCGAGCGCCAGCGGGTCGGCATTGCGCGGGCACTGGCCGTGAACCCGCGCCTGCTGCTGATGGACGAGCCGCTGGCCGCGCTCGACCTGCAGCGCAAACAGGAAATCCTGCCCTACCTGGAGCGCCTGCGCGGCGAGTTGGACATTCCTGTGCTGTATGTCAGCCACTCGCCCAATGAAGTGGCGCGGCTGGCCGATACCCTGGTGGTGATGGACAACGGCCGGGTGGTGGCCAGCGGGCCCCTGGCGCAAACGCTGGCCCGCATCGATCTGCCCATCACGCTGGGGGACGACGCTGGCGCCGTGCTCGATGGCACGGTGGGCGAGGTGGACCACGGCTGGCATCTGGCGCGGGTGGATTTTTCGGGCGGCAGCCTGTGGGTGCGCGACCAGGGCTTGCCTGTTGGCCGCCGCGTGCGGGTGCGGGTGCTGGCGCGGGACGTGAGCCTGGCCGAAGAGCCCGGAACCAGCAGCATCCAGAACGTGCTGCGTGGCTGCGTCGATGCCGTGGGGGACGATGGGCACCCGGGCCTTGCGCTGGTGCGCGTGCGCGTGGG
>ERZ1023750.6-NODE-6-length-23128-cov-17.932085_pt1 | contig 23128 bp, 18 predicted proteins | sample MGYA00521086_ERZ1023750 | MGnify/ENA primary metagenome ERZ1023750 (study PRJEB33180, sample SAMEA4059229) | wastewater metagenome | place: Denmark | collected 2016-05-16 | study: EMG produced TPA metagenomics assembly of the PRJEB13832 data set (Local surveillance...
CCCTGATTGCCCTGGCTGTGCTGGCTGCTTCCGGCGCCGCAATGGCCCAATCTTCCGTCACCCTGTTCGGTATCGTTGACACGGCCGTTGGCTATGTGGACAACGCCAACGCAGCTGGCGACAGCGTGTATGGCCTGAGCACCAGCGGCAACGCAACCAGCCGTCTGGGCTTCCGCGGCGTTGAAGACCTGGGCGGCGGCCTGAAGGCCGGTTTCTGGCTCGAAGGCGAAATCTTCGGTGACGACGGCAATGCTGCTGGCTTCAACTTCACGCGCCGTTCCACGGTGAGCCTGATGGGCGGTTTCGGTGAAGTCCGCATGGGCCGCGACCTGACCCCCAACTACAGCAAGACCATCTCTTATGACCTGTTCAGCCAAACCGGCATCGGCCAATTCATGGGCTGGCGCGACTGGGCAACGAACTCTGATGTTGGCACAACAGTGTCCACGGCTGATGCCAGCAACGTGCGCTCTAGCAACATGATCAGCTACTACACCCCGAACTTCGGCGGTCTCACTGCTGGCTTGGGCTATGGCTTTGATGAACAAACCACTGGCAAGGCTGGCCGTTACGTTGGTGGCTACGTTGCCTATGACAACGGCCCTCTGAGCTTGGCTGCGTCGTATGATCAGCGTGATCTGCTTGTCAATGGTCTGGTGGCTGGTTCCGCTGTACTCGACCGCGATACGTTCACGTTGGGCGGCTCTTACAACCTGAACGTTGTAAAGCTGAACGCAATTGTGCAGCAGTCCAAGTACAAGGCTTTGGGCGAGTCTGAAAAGGTCAACGCTTACGCTCTGGGTGTGTCTGCTCCCGTGGGTGCTGGCGAAGTCAAGCTGCAGTACGCTCTGTATGACAACAAGATCATCGAATCCAAGGCTCACCACATCAGCCTGGGTTATGTCCACAACCTGTCTAAGCGTACGGCAGTGTACGGCACGGTTTCCTACATGGACAACAAGGATTCCTCTAAGGTTGGTCTGTCTGTTAAGGGCCTGAGCGAGGTGAAAGGTCCTGCAACTGGCGAAAGCCAGACCGGCGTGCAAGTCGGTGTGCGTCACTCCTTCTGATGACTTGCTGGCCTTGTGCCAGCATTCACAGACGTGACCCAAGCCACCCGTCGAAAGACGGGTGGCTTTTTTCATGGGTGTTTATTTTCTTTACGGATGCTTTGTTTCGCCACTTTGTGGGAGGTGGATATGGCCTTGAAGCCTGGCGTTGCAGAAGTGGGTGGATGAGGGTCACGCATCCACTTTTGCAGAAGAGGGGTTCTGCGTGAATCTTTTATAAGTGAACGATCGTGCTATTAGGGAAAACCTGTGTACGCAATGCGCAACAAGCGCTTACACAAGGGCTCGCCTTCACTACACTGGGTTCGCGCCAAACCAACCACAGAAAGAGATGCAAGCCATGAAGAAGACCGATATGAAGAAGCTGTTCGCCTTTGGAGCCGTTGCGTTGGCTTCGAGCTTTGCCTGTGCGCAGACCGCCAGCGCACCAAAGAGCAGCGTGCAGCTGTGGGGTATTGTGGATATGGCCTATCGCCATACCAATAACGAAGGCGCCGGTAAAGATGGTCTGTCGAAGATGATTGGTGGCGGCATGTCGCAAAGCCGCTGGGGTATCAACGTGGACGAAGATCTGGGCGGTGGCTCCAAGGCTCTGGTTGTTTTGGAAAATCGTTTGAATGCGGATGACGGCAGTGTTTCCACTCCCTTCTTTCAGTTGTCCTATGTGGGGTTGCAGGGCCCTTACGGTCGCTTGACCGCAGGCCGTCAATGGAACGTCCTGTTCGACGTCGTGACCAGTACCTACGCTTCGTTCCCCTATTCGCCGTATATGGAAGCCTACAAGCCTGAGTTGGGCATGGCCATGGGAGCGCGCACCAGCAACATGCTGAAGTACACCTTCGCAACGCCGGACCGCAGCTTCGTGGGTTCGCTGCAATATTCGTTCGATGAGAATAACGATACCAAGGCTCTGGAAGCGGGTCTGCCTGCTTCTGCTGCGCAGGTGCCTGCCTATGTGGGCAGCACGCTGGGTGGCGGCGCCTGGCAGACAGCTGGCGGCTATCTGCGCTACGCTGCCAACGGCTTCGCATTGGGTGGGGGCTTCATGCGCACGACGCTGCCTGGCGGCACCGATGTCGATGCCTGGACTCTGGGCGGCTCGTACCGCACCGGCCCCTGGTACGTCAGCACCGGCTACGGCCTGAACAAGGCGAAATACGCGGCGGTGACCAGCCCGGTCCAGGGTTTCCGTAACGTTGTAGACAGAGCGATCCTGGGCCAATTCTGGGCGGGTCAGACCAACGGCGGCTTCCAGCCGGGTGATGCCGACAAGCGCCAACTGTTCAAGGTGGGCGTGGGCTACCAGCTGACGCCTCAACTGAACCTGGGTGCGCATTACTTCCGCGGCAAGCAATCAGGCTCGGTCAACGGCACGTCTAATGGCAACGTCAACTTCTATGTCGCCGTGGCGGACTATGCATTCAGCAAGCGCACCGACGCCTACTTTGGCGTAGACCACACCAGCATCAGCGGCGGCACTGCGCTGGTGCTCGACGCAGCGAGCGGCGCCCGCAGCCGTACCGGTGTCACCATGGGTATTCGTCACCGCTTCTAATCACTGGTGGGGGAAAAGCGCTGCTCTGGCAACAGAGTGGCGCAGGTTTCCAAGGGAAAACCGGGTCGCTAGCGATAGTGATCCGGTTTTTTTCTTTTTCAGAACGACCCCAATTTCCAGGACACCTCAAGAAAAACCCAAGAAATACCCAAAAAGCCCATCCCAACCCGCAAGGGCGCGAGAGAGTGCTTTTTTCAGGTGCCCGCGGGGTAGAAGCGGTTGGCACCTTTCCTGCATGGGAGGGCTGAGCGGCACGGGCGTTTTCGGCGTCGTGCGCTCGAAAACCATGGGTCATCGCCACAAACTTCCCTGTTAGCATGGTCCATCATTCTTTGCTTTTCTGATGCTTGCCTTTATTTTGCGGCGCCTGATTCAGGCGGTCATGGTGATGGTCACGGTGGCCTTCATTGCCTTCATGCTGTTTCAGTATGTGGGTGATCCGGTGGTGTTTTTGCTGGGGCAGGATGCCACCCCCGAGCAGATTCGCAGCCTGCGCGCCGATCTGGGGCTCGACAAACCCTTTTTTGTGCAGTTCTGGCACTTTCTGGTGAATGCCGCGCAGGGTGAGTTTGGGCTGAGCCTGCGCCAGGGCGCCAAGGTGTCGCGCCTGATGGCCGAGCGGTTTCCGGCCACCCTGGAGCTGGCCTTGGTGGCCGCAGCGCTGGCCCTGCTGGTCGGAGTGCCCATGGGGGTGTATGCGGCGCTCAAGCGCGGCACCTTCATCAGCCAGGCGTTCATGACCTTGTCGCTGCTGGGTGTGTCGCTGCCCACCTTTTTGATCGGCATTTTGCTCATTTTGGTGTTTGCCGTAGTGCTGGGCTGGTTCCCCAGCTTTGGCCGGGGCGAGGTGGTGCATATCGGGTGGTGGACTTCGGGGCTGCTCACGGCCAAGGGCTGGCACCACATCACGCTGCCAGCCATCACGCTGGCGATTTTTCAGCTCACGCTCATCATGCGCCTGGTGCGCGCCGAGATGCTGGAGGTGCTGCGCACCGACTACATCAAGTTTGCACGCGCGCGGGGCCTGTCCAACCGGGCCATCCATTTCGGCCATGCGCTCAAAAACACGCTGGTGCCGGTGATGACGATCACCGGGCTGCAGCTGGGCGGGCTGATTGCCTTTGCCATCATCACCGAGACGGTGTTCCAGTGGCCGGGCATGGGGCTGCTGTTCATCCAGGCGGTAACGTTTGCCGACATTCCGGTGATGGCCGCCTACCTGTGCCTGATTGCGCTGATTTTTGTGGTGATCAACCTGGTGGTTGATCTGCTGTATTTTGTGGTGGACCCCCGACTGCGCGTGGGCCACGCCGGAGGGCACTGATGCACAACCCGCGATGGAAGGCTGGGGGCAGGGCGTTTGCCCACATTGCGCAATTTCACCCGGAATTGACGGCGCTGCGGCGCGACCTGCATGCGCACCCTGAGCTGGGTTTTGAAGAGCTGTACACCGGCCGGCGCGTCAAAGAGGCTTTGCAACTGTGCGGCGTGGACGAAATCCACGAAGGCATTGGCCGCACGGGCCTGGTGGCTGTGGTGCGGGGGCGCAGCCAATCGAGCGGCAGCATGGTGGGCCTGCGCGCCGACATGGACGCGCTGCCCATTGCCGAGCACAACGACTTTTCCTGGAAATCCTGCAAGCAAGGCCTCATGCATGGCTGCGGCCACGATGGCCACACCGCCATGCTGGTGGGCGCCGCCCGCTACCTGGCCGAAACCCGCAACTTTGACGGCACCGCCGTGCTGATCTTCCAGCCCGGCGAAGAGGGCTTTGCCGGCGCCCGCGTCATGATGGAAGACGGCTTGTTCGACCGGTTTCCGGTGCAATCGGTTTTTGCCATGCACAACTGGCCCGCCATGAAGCCGGGCACCGTGGGCATCAACACCGGGCCCATGATGGCGGCGGCAGACCGCATCACCATCGAGATCACCGGGCGCGGCGGCCACGGCGCCCATGCCTACCAGACGGTCGATGTGGTGCTGGTGGCGGCGCACATCATTACCGCGGCGCAGAGCATTGTTTCGCGCAATGTGCGGCCCATCGAAAGCGCCGTGGTCAGCCTGTGCGCCATTCAGGCCGGCGACCTGGGCGCTTTCAGCGTGTTGCCGGGCACCGCCACGCTGGTGGGCACGGTGCGCACCTTCGACCCGGCGGTGCAGGAACTGGTGGAGCAACGCCTGAAAGAGCTTTGCAGCGCCATTGCCCTGGGGTTTGGCGCCACGGCCACGCTGCACTACGAGCGCATGTATCCCGCCACCATCAACACCGAAAGCGAGGCCGTGTTTGCGGCCGACGTGGCCGAATCGCTGGTGGGCGCAGACCATGTGGTGCGCGACCTGGAGCCCAGCATGGGGGCGGAAGATTTTTCGTTCATGCTGCAGACCAAGCCCGGCGCCTACCTGCGGCTGGGGCAGGGCACGGGTGCCAGTGGCAGTGCGCTGCACAACAGCCGGTATGACTTCAATGACGAGATTCTGCCGCTGGGGTCGGCGTTGCACGCCAGCCTGATCGAGCAGGCCATGCCGCTACCCATGCCCTGATTGCTCCCTCGCGTTCCGGTTGAAAGACTGGTTTCTTGTTCCCGTCCATCCTCAGGAGATTTGCATGAAATATCAGAAGAAAACTGCTCTGGCCCTTATGCTGTCTGCGCTAGCAGCTACTACTTTGGTAGCTAATGCCCAAACCATCCGGATCGCCAACCAGGGTGATGCGCTCTCCATGGACCCCCATTCGCTCAACGAGTCGTTGCAGTTGAGCACAACGGGCAACGTGTATGAGCCGCTGGTGGGCCGCAACAAAGACCTGAGCCTGGCGCCCGCGCTGGCCACGGCATGGAAGCAAACCGCGCCCACCGTGTGGCAGTTTGAGTTGCGCAAGGGGGTGCAATTCCATGATGGAACCCCGTTCACGGCCGACGATGTGCTGTTCAGCTTTGCGCGCACCCAGGTCGATGGCTCTGACATGAAGAGCTACACCAACGACTTCAAGGAAGTGCGCAAGATCAACGATTTTCTGGTGGAGATCGAGACCAAGACGCCTTTCCCCATTCTTCCGGACGTGATCTCGCAAGTGGGCATCATGAGCAAGAAGTGGTGCGAGGCCAACCAGGCCCTCGCGCCGGTTGACCGCCGCAAGGGCATAGAGAATGCCGCGTCGTTCCGTGCCAACGGCACCGGGCCGTTTCGCCTGCGCGAGCGCCAGCCCAACGTGCGCACGGTGTTCACGCGCAACGGCACCTACTGGGGCAAGATCGAGGGCAATGCGGCCGAGGTCATCTTCACGCCCATCGGCAACGACGCCACCCGCGTGGCGGCCCTGCTGTCGGGCGAGGTGGATGTGATGGAGCCCGTGCCGGTGCAGGACATCGAGCGCGTGAACAACGGCGCCAAAACCCGCGCCATCACCGGCCCCGAGCTGCGCACCATTTTTCTGGGCATGGACCAAAAGCGCGACGAGCTGCTGTATTCGAGCGTGAAGGGCAAGAACCCGTTCAAGGACAAGCGCGTGCGCCAGGCCTTCTACCAGGCCATCGACATCGACGGCATCAAGAAAACGGTGATGCGCGGTGCCTCCAACCCCTCGGCGCTGATGGTGGGCCCGGGCATCAACGGCTTCCAGCCCGACGCCAAGCGCCTGCCGTATGACGTGGAAGCCGCCAAGAAGCTCATGGCCGAAGCAGGCTACGCCAGTGGTTTTGAGGTGTCCATGAACTGCCCCAACGACCGCTATGTGAACGATGGCCGCATCTGCCAGGCGGTGGCGGCCAACCTGTCGCGCATCAACGTCAAGATCAATCTGCAGGCCGAGACCAAGGGCACCTATTTCCCCAAGATCTTGCGCCGCGACACCAGCTTTTACATGCTGGGCTGGACGCCTTCCACCTACGACGCGCACAACGCCCTCAATGCCCTGATGGCCTGTGTAGACGACAAGGGCGCGGGCCAGTTCAACCTGGGCGCCTATTGCAACCCCAAGGTGGATGAGCTGACCAAGAAGATCCAGGCCGAGACCGACAAAGCCAAGCGCAACGCCATGATCAAAGAGGCGTTTGACCTGCATTCGGCCGACGTGGGGCACCTGCCCCTGCACCAGCAGGCCCTGGCCTGGGGCGTGGGCAAAAACGTCAAGCTGGTGCAACTGGCAGACAACTACATGCCCTTCAAGTGGATGAGCAAGAACTGATCTGCCTCCCGCCACCCTCCCAATGGGCTGCAAGGCAAGGCCGCACGGCGCGCCGGGCCTTGCTGCCTGTTTATTGTTTCCTCCGATGAAAAAAACCCTTGCGCGCTGGTTTGACAGCGATGTTGGCTACAGCTTTCGCACATCGCCCATGGCCATGCTGGCGGCAGCGATTGCCGTGGTGTGCGTGTTCTGCTCGCTGTTTGCGGGCTGGGTGGCGCCGCACAACCCGTTCGATTTGTCCACGCTGGAGCTCAGTGATGCGCGCTTGCCGCCGGCATGGATTGCCGAGGGTTCGAGCAAATACCTGCTGGGCACTGACGACCAGGGGCGCGACATTCTCTCGGCCGTGATCTACGGCGCCCGCATCTCGCTGGTGGTGGGGCTGGCGTCGGTGCTGCTGTCGGTGGTGGTGGGCGTGGCGCTGGGGTTGCTGGCCGGTTTCCGGGGTGGCTGGATCGATGCGGTGCTGATGCGCCTGTGCGACGTGATGCTGTCGTTTCCGGCCATTTTGGTGGCCCTGCTGATCGCGGGGGTGGGCCGCGCGCTGTTTCCCAATGCCCACGAATCGCTGGCCTTTGGCGTGCTGATTTTTTCGATCTCGCTGACCGGCTGGGTGCAATATGCGCGCACGGTGCGCGGCTCTACCCTGGTCGAGCGCAACAAGGAATATGTGCAGGCCGCGCGCGTGACCGGCGTGGCCCCCCTGCGCATCATGCGCAAGCATGTGCTGCCCAATGTGATGGGCCCGGTGATGGTGCTGGCCACCATCCAGGTGGCCACGGCCATCATCACCGAGGCCACGCTGTCGTTTCTGGGCGTGGGGGCGCCGCCCACATCGCCCTCGCTGGGCACGCTGATCCGCGTGGGCAACGATTACCTGTTCTCGGGCGAGTGGTGGATTACGGTGTTCCCGGGGCTCATGCTGGTGTTGATTGCACTGTCGGTGAACCTGCTGGGCGACTGGCTGCGCGATGCGCTCAACCCGAGATTGAGATGACCCCCCTGAGTCGCTTCGCGCCATCCCCCCAGGGGGACGCCCCCAGTGGCCCGGCAAAGCCGGTTCCACGGCGTCTGCTGGTCCGGGCCGTGCCCTTGCAATGAATCGCTGACATGTCCCTTCTAGAAGTCAAAAACCTCGTTGTCGAATTCCCGGGTCGGCGCGGCACGCTGCGTGCCCTGGATGACATTTCGTTTTCCATCGCCCCCGGCGAGATTTTGGGCGTGGTGGGCGAGTCGGGCGCGGGTAAGTCGCTCACGGGCGCCGCCATCATCGGCCTGCTGGAATCGCCCGGGCGCGTGGCCTCGGGTCAGATCTTGCTGGAAGGCGAGCGCATCGACAACCTCAGCGACGCGCACATGCGCCACATCCGGGGTCGGCGCATCGGCGCGATTTTCCAGGACCCGCTGACCTCGCTGAACCCGCTGTACACCGTGGGTCGGCAGCTCACCGAAACCATCCAGGCGCACCTGCCAGTGAATGCGGCAGAGGCCCGGCGGCGCGCCATTGCGCTGCTGCAGGACACCGGCATCCCGGCGGCCGAGCAGCGCGTGGACCATTACCCGCACCAGTTCTCGGGCGGCATGCGCCAGCGGGTGGTGATTGCCCTGGCGCTGGCGGCCGAGCCGCAACTCATCGTGGCCGACGAGCCCACCACGGCGCTCGATGTGTCGATCCAGGCGCAGATCATCACGCTGCTCAAATCCATCTGCAAATCGCGCGGCGCGGCCGTGATGCTGATCACCCACGACATGGGCGTGATTGCCGAAACCTGCGACCGCGTGGCGGTGTTGTATGCCGGGCGCGTGGTCGAGATCGGCCCGGTGCACGAGGTCATCAACCACCCCGCGCACCCCTACACCGCGGGCCTCATGGCCTCGATCCCCGACATGGCGCAAGACCGCGAGCGCCTGAACCAGATTGACGGAGCCATGCCCCGCCTGAACGCCATTCCCCCGGGCTGCGCCTTCAACCCGCGCTGCCCGCGCCGCTTTGACCGCTGCACCACCGAGCGCCCCGAACTGCTGGAGGCAGGCGCCACCCGCGCGGCCTGCTGGCTGCACGCCCCAGAGGTGGCAGCATGAGCGCAACCACACCGGCCAGCACGCCCCTGGTGCAGGCGCACGACCTCGCGAAAACCTTCGATGTCTCGGCCCCCTGGCTCAACCGCGTGCTCGAAGGCAAGCCGCGCACGCTCTTGCATGCCGTCGATGGCGTGAGCTTCGACATCGAAAAGGGCAAAACGCTGGCCCTGGTGGGCGAATCGGGCTGCGGCAAAAGCACCGTGGCGCGCCTGCTGGTGGGCCTGTACGAGCCCACGCGCGGCGGCCTCACCTTTGACGGACAGGATGCACACGCGGCCTTCAAGGGCAGCAACGCCAAGGCCATGCGCCGGCGCATCCAGATGATTTTTCAGGACCCCTACGCCAGCCTCAACCCGCGCTGGCTGGTGGAAGACATCGTGGGCGAGCCGCTCAAGGAGCATGGCCTCATCACCGACAAGGCGCAGCTGAAAGAGCGCGTGGGCGAGTTGCTGCAATCGGTGGGCCTGTCGCCCCTGGACATGGTCAAGTACCCGCACCAGTTCTCGGGCGGGCAGCGCCAGCGCATCTCGATTGCCCGCGCCTTGGCCACCGAACCCGAGTTTTTGGTGTGCGACGAGCCGACCAGCGCGCTCGATGTGTCGGTGCAGGCGCAGGTGCTCAACATCATGAAGGACCTGCAGCGCCAGCGGCACCTCACCTACCTGTTCATCAGCCACAACCTGGCCGTGGTGCGCCACGTAAGCGACCAAGTCGGCGTGATGTACCTGGGCCGCCTGGTGGAGCTTGCCGACAAACACACGCTGTTTGACACGCCGCGCCACCCCTATACGGTCATGCTGCTCGACGCTATTCCCAAGATGCACGACACCGGCAAGGCGCGCACCCCCGTGCAGGGCGAGGTGCCCAACCCGCTCAACCCGCCACCCGGCTGCGCCTTCAACCCGCGCTGCCCGCATGTCAACGAGCGCTGCCGCACCGAGCGGCCCCAGCTGCTCACGCTGGGCGGCATCCGCATTGCCTGCCACGCGGTGGAGGAAGGCCGAATCTAGATGAGATGCTATTTAAATAGTAGCTGTTGGCGCTTGCTGGTAAAGCGCTAGAGGCCTTTTTTGTATAAACGACTGTCTTCAACCCAGGAGTTGCACGATGACCGTATTCACCCTCTCCAGTCCCGACATCCCCAGCGGCGGCACCGTGCCGCCGCATTTCGAGTTTGACGGCTTTGGCTGTTCGGGCCAGAACCAGTCGCCCATCCTGCAGTGGAGCGGCGCGCCCGTGGGCACGCAAAGCTTTGCCGTCACCGTGTACGACCCCGACGCGCCCACCGGCTCGGGCTGGTGGCACTGGTTTGTGGTGGACCTGCCGGCGACCACCGCGCAGCTGGTGCCCAACGCGGGCGCCCAGGGCGGTGCCGGTTTGCCTGCGGGTGCGCGCCAGATCCGCAACGACTACGGCGCTTTTGCCTGGGGCGGCGTGTGCCCGCCGCCGGGCGACAAGCCGCACCGCTATGTGTTCACCGTGCATGCGCTCAGCGTGCCCCGGCTGGACATTCCCGACGACGCCACCGCCGCACTGGCGGGCTTCATGGTCAACGCCCACACGCTGGCCAAGGCCAGCTTCACGGCCACCTACGGCCGGCCCTGAGCGCCTTCAGGGGACGGGTAGGGCGGAGGCTGGCGCAGGGCTGGTGGGCGGCTGGGCGCCGAGCAGGGCGCGGCCCAGCAAATACTCGATGCAGGTGCGCACCGCCCGCGTCTGGTGGCGGTCGGGCATGTAGAGCATGAACATCTGCGTGCCAAAAATGCTCAGGCGCCAGTCGTCCAGCGTGGTCAGCACCTCGCCGCTGGCCACGGCGTCCTGCACCACGTAGTCGGGCACCAGCCCCACGCCCAGCCCGGCCAGGATGCCCTGGCGCAGAAACGGAAAGTGCTCTGAAATCAGCGTGGGCTCCAGCATCACTTCGTGGCGCTCACCGCCCCGGTAGCCGCGCAGGCGCAGCTGCTTGCCCACCACGCCCGATGTAATGACCGGTGCGGTGCGCAGCGCCTCCAGCGCCGTGGGCAGTCCGTGCGCCTGGGCGTAGCCGCGCGAGGCACAGGCGGTGTAGCGCACCGCGCCCATGTCGCGTGCTACCAGTGTGGGCGGCGGCTCGGGCATGACGCGGATGGCAATGTCCACCTCGTCGCGGATCAGGTCGTCCACCCGGTTTTCAAAGCGCACATCGAGCACGATGCCCGGGTACAGGTGCTTGAAGTCGATCAGCCAGTCGGACATCACCATCTGCCCGTAGCCGCTGGGCACGCTCAGGCCCACGCGGCCCTGCAGGCCCTGGCCCAGCGTGGTGATGGTTTCGCGTGCGGCCAGCATTTCGTTCTGGATGGCGCGGCCATGCGCATACAGGCGCAGGCCCACCTCGGTGGGTTCGACGCGGCGCGTGGTGCGGCGCACCAGCTGCACACCCACCGATTTTTCGAGCTGATTGAGGTGGTAACTCACGTTGGCGCGCGTCATCTTGAGGTTGCGCGCGGCCTGGCTCAGGTTGCCAGCGTCCAGGATGTCCACCAGCACGGTGAGGGAGGTAAGTTCCATGTCTTTCTGTTTCTCCAGGAACGTGCTTGCGTTCTGAAAACCGTGCACTGTGGTGGCGCGGCTGGTGGTGCGCCAGCGCGGCCTGTGCCTTGCCTTTGCAAGAAACGGCGCTCCAGATTCAGCAGCGATCGGCTGTTTTCGGTCGCGTGTGTCAAAGAATTTTTGACAGTCTGTCAATCATTAATGTAATTGTCAAGATTGTTTGCCGCATCAACAATACCAAGTTACTTGAAACCACCAGGAGACTCCCGCATGGGCGCAGCTACCCCCGAATCCGTTGTCACCACTGCCCGCGCGGGCGCCATCCTGGTCGTGACAGTCAACAACCCGCCGGTCAATGCGCTGGGCGTGGCCGTGCGCCAGGGGCTGGCCGCCGCCATGGCACAGGCCCAGGCCGACAGCGCCGTGGCGGGCGTGCTGCTGATGGGCGCAGGCAAGGCCTTCATTGCGGGCGCCGACATCCGCGAGTTTGGCAAGCCCGCCATGCCGCCCTCGCTGCCCGAGGTGTGCCGCAGCATTGAAGACTGCACCAAGCCCGTGGTGGCGGTGCTGCACGGTGCGGCGCTGGGCGGTGGCCTGGAAGTGGCGCTGTCGGCCCACTACCGCATTGCACTGCCCGCTGCCAAGCTGGGCCTGCCCGAAGTCTCCCTGGGCCTGCTGCCGGGCTCGGGTGGCACGCAGCGCGCGCCGCGCCTGATGGGCGCGCGCGCCGCCACCGAGCTCATGCTCAGCGGCAAGCACCTGTCGGCCAAGGCCGCGCTGGCGGCAGGCCTGGTGGACCAACTGGCTGAGGGCGACGACGCCCAGGCTGCTGGCCTGGCCTACCTCAACGCGCTGCTGGCGCAAAACGCCCCCGTGCGCCGCACGCGCGACATCGCCATCCCCGACCCCGCCGCAGCGCTGGCCGAGCTGGAGGTGCTGAAAGCCGACACCGCCAAGAAAACCCGGGGCCTGTTTTCGCCCCTCAAGATCATTGAATGCGTGCAGGCCGCCGTGCAGCTGCCATTTGACGAAGGCATGGCGCGCGAGCGCGCGCTGTTTCTGGAGTGCCTGGACAGCCCGCAGCGTGCCGGCCTGATCCACGCCTTTTTTGCCGAGCGCGAAGTGGTCAAGATCCCCGAGGCCAAGGCCGCCGCGCCGCGCGCATTTGCCACCATCGCCATCATTGGCGGCGGCACCATGGGTGCGGGCATCACCGTGTCGGCCCTGGACGCGGGCTACCCCGTGACCATGGTCGAGCGCGATGCGGCATCCATCGCGCGGGGCCGTGCCAATGTGGAAAAGGTCTACACCGGCCTGGTCGCCAAGGGCCGCATGACCGAAGAAGCCAAGGCCGCCGTCATGGCGCGCTATACCGGCAGCACCTCGTACGACGACCTGGCCAACGTGGACCTGGTGATCGAGGCCGTGTTTGAAGAACTCGACGTCAAAAAAGCCGTGTTCAAGGAGCTGGACCGCGTGTGCAAACCCGGCGCCGTGCTGGCCACCAACACCTCGTACCTGGACATCGACGCCATCGCCGCCGTCACCAGCCGCCCGCAGGACGTGATTGGCCTGCACTTCTTCAGCCCCGCCAACATCATGAAGCTGCTGGAGATCGTGGTGCCCGCCAAGGTGGGTGCTGACGTGGTGGCCACCGCCTTTGAGCTGGCCAAGAAGCTCAAAAAAGTGCCCGTGCGCGCCGGTGTGTGCGACGGCTTCATCGGCAACCGCATTCTGGCCGTGTACAAGCAGGCCGCCGACTACATCATGGAAGACGGCGCCAGCCCCTACGAGATCGACGAGGCCGTGCGCGGCTTTGGCTTTGCCATGGGCCCGTTCCAGGTGACGGACCTGGCCGGTGGCGACATTGGCTGGGCCACGCGCAAGCGCCGTGCCGCCACGCGTGACCCCAAGGCCCGCTATGTGGAAGTGGCCGACCGCATCTGCGAGCGTGGCTGGTTCGGCCAGAAAACCGGCCGCGGCTTTTACCTGTACCCCGAAGGCGCCCGCGTGGGCCAGCCTGACCCCGAAGTGCTGGCCATTGTGGATGCCGAGCGCGCCAAAAAAGGCGTCACCCCGCGCCAATTCACGGCCGACGGCATCATGCGCCGCTACATGGCCGCCATGGCCAACGAAGGCGCCAACGTGGTGCACGAAGGCATTGCGTTGCGCCCGCTGGATGTGGACGTAACCTTCATGTCCGGCTATGGCTTCCCGCGCTTTCGTGGCGGCCCCATGAAGTGGGCCGACATGTACGGCCTGCCCCGGCTGCTGGCCGACATCGAGGAATTTGCCAAGGAAGACGCGCTGTTCTGGAAACCCTCGCCCCTGCTGGTCAAGCTGGTGCAGGAAGGGCGCAATTTCGACAGCCTGAACCAGCTTGCCTGAGCACCCGTCGCCACACCCCCCGCCACCACAGCATCTGTCACATAGATATCAAATCAATAGCTGTTAGCGCTTGTAAATAAAGGGTTTTGTAGTGTTTTAGCTATAAAACCCAGTCAATGCAAGCGCAACCAGCTATAAAAACAGGAGCAACCACCATGCGCCAAGCCGTTATCGTTTCTACCGCCCGCACGCCGCTGGCCAAATCCCACCGGGGCGAATTCAATGCCACGCCCGGCCCGCAACTGGCCGCTTTCTCGGTGAAAGCGGCGGTCGAGCGCGCGGGCATCGACCCGGCACTGATTGAAGACCTGGTGATGGGCTGCGGCTACCCCGAAGGCATCACCGGCAAGAACATTGGCCGCCAGACCGTGGTGCGCGCCGGTTTGCCGCTGTCGGTGGCGGGCGTTACCGTCAGCCGTTTTTGTGCCTCGGGCCTGCAAGCCATTGCCATGGCGGCAGACCGCATCGTGGCCGAAGGCGTGCCCGCCATGGTGGCCGGGGGTGTCGAGAGCATTTCGGCCATCCGCGCCGGTTTGCCCGCCGACATCGACCCCTGGCTGATGCAGCACAAGCCCGACCTCTACATGGCCATGATCGACACCGCCGACAACGTGGCCCACCGCTACGGCATCAGCCGCGAAGACCAGGACCTGTTCTCGCTGGAGAGCCAAAAGCGCACCGCCGCCGCGCAAGACCAGGGCCTGTTTGCCGACGAGATCGTGCCCTGTGCCACACGCATGGCCGAAAAGAACAAGGACACCGGCGAAGTCACCTTGCGCGACGTGGTGGCCACGCGCGACAACTGCAACCGCCCCGGCACCACGCTGGAGGGCCTGGCCAAGCTGGAGCCCGTCAAGGGCCCCGGCCAGTTCATCACGGCGGGCAATGCCTCGCAGCTGTCCGATGGTTCCAGCGCCTGCGTGCTGATGGAGGCCACCCAGGCCGAGCGCCTGGGCCTGTCACCCCTGGGTGCCTTCCGAGGTTTTGCAGTGGCCGGGTGCGAGCCCGACGAAATGGGCATCGGCCCGGTGTTTGCCGTGCCCAAGCTGCTGGCGCGCCACGGCCTCACAGTGCAAGACATCGACCTGTGGGAGATGAACGAGGCCTTTGCCTCGCAGGCGCTGTATTGCCAGCGCAAGCTGGGCATTCCCGGCGAGCGGCTCAATGTCAACGGCGGCGCCATCTCGATCGGCCACCCGTTTGGCATGACCGGCGCGCGCCTGGTGGGCCACCTGCTGCTCGAAGGCCGCCGCCGCAAAGCCAAGTGGGGCGTGGTCACGATGTGCATTGCCGGAGGCATGGGTGCCGCTGGCTTGTTTGAGATCTACTGAGACCTTGCGGGACAGACCAAGAAATTGCATAGCAATTTTTGCTCTGTCCCCAACTGACTAATGCCTTCCTTGCGGGATAGACCAAGAAATTGCATGGCCATTTTTGCTCTGTCCCCCACTGATGAATGCCTCGGGACAGCCCCAGACATTGCGCAACAACCGTTGCCCTGTCCCCACCGACCAATGCCCAACTGACTTAAAGGCACGACATGGACCTGAATTTCACCCCCGAAGAAGAAGCCTTCCGCGCCGAAGTGCAGGCTTTCCTGCAAGAAAAACTGCCCGCGCGCATCGCCACCAAGGTCAAGGCCGGGCAGCGCCTGACCAAGGAAGACCAGGAAGAATGGCACGCCATCCTCAACGCGCGCGGCTGGCTGGCCAACCACTGGCCTGAGCAATATGGCGGCCCCGGCTGGGGTGCAGTGGAAAAATTCATTTTTGACAACGAGTGCGCCGTGGCCGGTGGCCCGCGCATCGTGCCCTTTGGCGTCAACATGCTGGGCCCGGTGCTCATCAAGTACGGCAACGAGGCGCAAAAGCAATACTGGCTGCCGCGCATCCTGAGCGGTGCCGACTGGTGGTGCCAGGGCTACTCCGAGCCGGGCTCGGGGTCCGATCTGGCCTCGGTCAAGACCACGGCGGTGCGCGGTGTGGATGCCCAGGGCGACCACTACATCGTCAACGGCCAGAAAACCTGGACCACCCAGGGCCAGCACGCCAACATGATTTTTTGCCTGGTGCGCACCGACCGCGAAGCGCGCCCGCAGTCGGGCATCAGCTTTTTGCTGGTGGACATGAACACGCCTGGCGTGGAAGTGCGCCCCATCCGCACGCTCGATGGTGACCGCGAGGTCAATGAAGTGTTCTTTACCGACGTGCGCGTGCCCGCCGAGAACCTGGTGGGCGAAGAAAACAAGGGCTGGACTTACGCCAAGTTCTTGCTGACCTACGAGCGCACCGGCATCGCTGGCGTGGGCTTTTCGGTGGCGTCGCTGGAAAAGCTCAAAGTGGTGGCCAGCAAGGTGCAGCGCAATGGCCGCCCGCTCGCTCAGGACCCGCAGTTTGCCGCCCGCATGGCCAAGGTCGAGATTGACCTCGAAAACATGAAGACCACCAACCTGCGCGTGATTGCCGCCGTGGCCCATGGCAGCGTGCCGGGTGCCGAGAGCTCGATGCTCAAGATCCGGGGCACCGAGATCCGCCAGGAAATTTTGTCGCTGATCCGCCGCGCCATGGGGCCATATGCGCTGCCCTTCATTGAGGCTGCGCAGTACGAGGGCTATGCCGATGCGCCCGTGGGGCCCAAAGAGGCCGCCACCGCAGCAGCCAATTACTTCAACTACCGCAAGCTGTCGATTTTTGGCGGCTCCAATGAAATCCAGAAAAACATCATCTCCAAGATGATTCTCGGACTGTGAGACCGTAGCCATGAACTTTGAACACACCGAAGACCGCCGCATGCTGGCGGACACCCTGAACCGTTTTGTCGCCGAGCAGTACGGTTTTGAAACCCGCAACGCCATTGCCTATGGCGACGTGGGCATGCAGCCTGCGCTGTGGGCGCAGTTTGCCGAGTTGGGCGCCATTGGCGCGCTGTTCCCCGAGGCCGAAGGCGGCTTTGGCGGCGCAGGCTTTGACGTGGCCGTGGTGTTTGAGGCCCTGGGCCGTGGCCTGGTGGTCGAGCCCTTTTTGGGCGCGCTGGTGGTGGGGCGCGCCCTGGCCGCTGCGGGCACGCCCGCACAAAAAGAGCAGATTGCCAGCCTGATCGACGGCAGCACCGTGGCCGCCCTGGCGCACGACGAGCCCGGCAGCCACTACGAAATGGCCCGCGTCAGCACCCGTGCGGTGCGCAGCGGCGAGGGCTGGGCACTCAACGGCGCCAAGGCCGTGGTGGTGCAGGGCGACAACGCGCAGCTCTTGCTGGTGTCGGCCCGCACGGCGGGCGATGTGGGCAGTGAAGACGGCATTTCGCTGTTCCTGGTGCCTGCCGATAGCGCGGGCGTTGCACGCCGCGGCATGGGCCGCATCGACGGTGGCCGGGTGGCCGAAATCACGCTCGACAACGTGCAAGTGGGAGCCGATGCGCTGCTGGGCACCGAAGGCCAGGGCTTTGCCACGCTGGAGCTGGCCATGGGCTGGGGCGTGCTGGCGCTGTGCGCCGAAGCGCTGGGCGCGATGGAAGTCGCCAAAAAGGACACCCTCGAATACCTGCAAACGCGCAAGCAGTTTGGCGTGCCCATTGGCAGCTTCCAGGCCCTGCAACACCGCATGGCCGACCTGTTGCTGGAGGTGGAGCAATCGCGCTCGGCGGTCATCAACGCCGCTGCCGCCATGGACAGCACCGACCGCGTGGAGCGCGAGCGCGCGCTGTCGGCGGCCAAGTTCACCATTGGCCGCATTGGCGCGCTGGTGTCGGAAGAAAGCATCCAGATGCACGGCGGCATTGGCATGACCTGGGAGCTGCCCTTGTCGCACTACGCCAAGCGCCTGGTCATGATCGACCACGAGCTGGGCGACGAAGACCACCACCTGGCGCGCTACATCGCGCTGGGCTGAAATGAGCTACCCCCTGAGTCGCTTTGCGCCTTCCCCCTGGCAAGGGGACGACAGCCTCGCTGCGGGGCGGCCCTTGCTTGCTGTCCCTGGCGAAGCAGGCCGGCTACAGGCATAGAACTGGAGAACGAAGATGAGCGAAGTCCTGCTGACCCGCCGCGAAGGCGCCGTGCTGGTGCTCTCCAACAACAACCCGGCGGCCCGCAATGCGCTGTCGCCCGAGTTTTACGCGGCGCTCACCCAGGCGCTGGCACAGGCCCAGGCCGACCCCAGCGTGGGCGCCATCGTGCTGACGGGCGAGGGCGGGCATTTTTGCTCGGGCGGTGACCTGCGCCAGCTGGCCAGGCGCCGCGAGCTGCCCGTGGAGGAGCGCCGGGCCAAGCTCGAAGGCCTGCACGACCTGATTCGCGCCGTGCGCGATTGCCGCAAGCCGGTGATTGCTGCCGTCGAAGGCGCGGCCGCGGGTGCAGGCCTATCGCTGGCGCTGGCCTGCGACATGCTGGTGGCCGCGAAAAACGCGGTGTTCTCGGTGGCCTATGTGAAGGTGGGCCTCACGCCCGATGGCGGCGCCACGGCCTTCCTGGCCGAGTTCGTGTCGCGCCAGGTGTTGACCGAGCTGTGCCTGACGGGCGAGCGCATCAGTGGCGAACGCCTGCACGCGCTGGGCCCCGTCAACCGCCTGGCCGAGCCCGGCGATGCCCTGGCGCAGGCGCTGGCCCTGGCCACCCAGGTGGCGGCTGGCCCCGAGCTGGCCATGGCCCGTATCAAGACCTTGTGCCGCAACGCCTATGCGAACACACTGCAAGAACAGCTGGAGCAGGAAGCCCAGTGCATGGTGCAGTCGCAAGAGACCGAGGAGTCCCGCGAAGGCATCGGTGCTTTCCTGGAAAAGCGGCTGCCCGATTTCGCGCCACTGCGCCAACCCCCGGCCTGAGCGCTGGCAAGGAGACAAACACACATGACCACCACAACGACAACAACACCCACCACTCCGCCGGACGGCATGGACTTTCCCCTGCAAGGCGTGCGCGTGCTCGACCTCTCGCGCGTGTTTGCCGGGCCGCTGTGCGGCATGGTGCTGGCCGACTTCGGCGCCGAGGTCATCAAGGTGGAGCACCCCGGGCGCGGCGACGACACGCGCGACTGGGGCATGCGCATTGGCAAGACCGAAACCACCTACTACAACAGCATGAACCGCAACAAGCGGTCGATCACGGTGGATTTGCAGACGCCCGAGGGCGTGAAAATCATCCACGACCTGCTGCCCCAGTGCGACGTGGTGGTGCAAAACTTCAAGACCGGCGGCGCCGAAAAGCTGGGCCTGGGCTACGAGCAGCTCAAGGCCATCAAGCCCGACCTTATTTATTGCTCGGTGGCCGGTTACGACAGCTCTGGGCCCGAGGCCAAGCGCCCCGGCTACGACCTGGTGATCCAGGGTGAGTCCGGGTTGATGGCCCTCAACGGTGAGGCAAACACGCCACCACTCAAGTTTGGTGTGGCCGTGGTGGACCTGATGACCGGCATGTACGCGGCCCAGGCCGTGCTGGCGGCGCTGTTTCAGCGCACGCGCACCGGCAAGGGCCGCCACATCGAGATGGCGCTGTACGACTGCGGCCTGATGATCACCGGCTACTACGGGCTTGATGCCATGCTGCTGGGCCACGACCCGCAACGTTATGGCAACGCCCATCCGTCCATCGTGCCTTACGGCATGTACGACGCGGCCGACGGCCCGCTCATCATTGCCGTGGGCAACAACGCCCAGTTCGACAAGTTTTGCCGCCAGGTCATCGAGCGCCCCGACATCGTGGAAGACCCGCGCTTTGCCACCAATGTGGAGCGCGCCAAGAACCGGCTGGTGCTGGGGCCCATGCTCAAGGAGCTGATCGCCGGATTTGCCCGCGATGTGCTGCTGCAGCGCATGACGGCCGCTGGCATCCCCTGCGGCAAGGTGGCGGGCCTGCACGAGGCCCTGACCAGCGAGCGCACCCGCCGGGGCGGCCTGCTGCAAGAGCTGCCCCACCCGGTGGCGGGCAGCACGCATGTGTTTGCGCCGCCCTACCGCCTGGACGGCCAGCGCCTGCCGATTCGCAACGCGCCGCCCACGCTGGGTGAGGGCACCCGCGAGGTGCTGCAGCAACTGCTGCAACTGTCCGAGCCCGAGTTGCAGGCCCTGCGCGACAAGGGCGTGCTGACACTTCCGCACATTTAATTAGTTCAAAAATCATAGCTATTAGCGCTTGCTGCATAAGCGCTAGAGCTTGTTTCTATATAAAAGAGGAGATTTCTATGAACCTTTCGCCAATCAAGCGCCGCAGCGTGCTGCAAGGCATGGCCGCACTGGGCAGCACGGGCCTGCTGGGCACGGCACTGGCACAAACGGGCAAGGCCGCCTGGCCCACCAAGCCGATCCGGCTGGTGGTGCCCTTCAACGCGGGCGGCGCCACCGACATCATTGCCCGCACCGTGGGCGAGGCCCTGTCCAAGCGCATCGGCCAGCCCGTGGTGGTGGACAACAAGGGCGGCGCCGCAGGCATTCTGGGCACCGATGCCGTGGCCAAGGCGCCGGCCGATGGCCACACCTTGCTGCTGACGCTCAGCACCTCGATGCTGATCAACCAGTTTCTGTACACCAAGCTGCCCTACAACCCGCAAAAGGACCTGGCGCTGATCACCCAGGTGGCCGCGGCGCCGGTGACGCTGGTGGTGCACCCCTCGGTGCCCGCCAACAACATGAAAGAGCTGCTGGCTTATGTGAAGGCCCAAAAGGGCAAGCTGTCGTATGGCTCCTGGGGTACGGGCTCGTATGCCCACCTGGCGGGCGCGTACATGAGCAAAACCACCGACAGCGACATGGTGCACGTCGCCTACAAGGGCGAGGCGCCCATGATCCAGGAGCTGATTGGCGGCCAGTTGCAGCTGTGCTTTTCGAGCGCGCTCAATACCAAGCCCTTCATCGACTCGGGCCGCGTCAAGGCCATTGGCGTCACCGGCAAGCAGCGCATGGACATCCTGCCCAAGGTGCCCACCATCTTTGAGCAAGGCGTGCAGGACGACGCCTATTCCATCTTTGGCTGGGTGGCCATGGGCGCGCCGGCGGGCATCCCGAAAGAGATCGTGGACCAGCTTTCTGCCCACCTGCGCGAAGTGGCCAAAGACCCCAAGGTGGTTGAGCGCATTGCAGCTGCGGGCTTTTTGCCCATGATGAACAGCCCGCAAGAGTTTCAGCAGAACTACCAGCGCGACATGCCCATCTGGAAAGCCCTGGTCGAGGCCGCTGGCGCCCGGCTGGATTGAGCCCCCATTGTTTTCAGGAGACACCATGACCTTTTCCACCATTTCCCGCACCGCACCCCTGGCCCGTTTCACCCGCCGCGCCGCTTTGGCGCTGGCCGCCGCGCCGCTGCTGATCGGCAGTGCCATGGCCCAGCAGGCGGCCTGGCCCGACAAGATGATCAAGCTGGTGGTGCCTTTCCCGGCGGGTGGCCCCACCGACACGGCCTCGCGCATCGTCGGCCAGAAGCTGGGCGAGCGCCTCAAGCAAACCGTGCTCATCGAGAACAAGGCAGGCGCCTCGGGGTCGATTGCCGCAGCCCAGGTCAGCAAAAGCCCTGCGGACGGCTACACGCTGATGATGCTGGCCACACCCACCATGCTGGCGCCGCACCTGTACAAGAAGGCGGGCTACGACACGGTGAAAGATTTCACGCCCGTGGCCACGGTGTATGACCTGCCCATCGTGGTGGTGGTCAACCCCAAGCTGCTGCCCGATGTGACCGACCTCAAGGGCCTGATTGCCAACGCCAAGGCGCAAAAGACGCCACTCAACTACACCAGCTCGGGCGCGGGCAGTTTTGGCCACCTGAGCATGGAGCTGCTCAAGCAGATGGCCAGCTTTGACATGCAGCATGTGCCCTACAAGGGCGGCGTGCCGGCCATCACCGACACCATCGGTGGCCAGGTGCCCGTGATGTATGCCGACCTGGTGGCTGCGTTGCCACACATCCAGGCCGGCAAGCTGCGCGCCATTGCCGTGGGCTCGCCCCAGCGCGTGACCATGCTGCCCGACGTCAAGACCATTGCCGAGCAGGGCATCAAGGGCTATGACGCCGTGTCGTGGGGCGGCCTGCTGGCGCCTTTGGGCACACCCAAGGCGGTGGTCGATCGCATTGCAAACGAGGTGCAGCAGATCCTGGCCGAGAAGGAAGTGCAGGACAAGCTGCTGAACGCCGGTGCCATCGCCCATTTCCAGACCCCGGCGCAGCTGGGCCAGCGCGTGCAGCAGGACTACACCCGCTGGGGCCAGCTGATCCGCGATAAGGGCATTGCCTCCGAGTAACGCCGTCATGAAGACACGCATTACCGAGCTGTTTGGCATAGCGCACCCCATCATCCAGGGCGGCATGCACCATGTCGGCCTGGCCGAGCTGGCTGCGGCGGTCTCCAACGCGGGCGGCCTGGGGATCATCACCGGCCTCACGCAGCGCACACCCGAGCTGCTGGCGCGCGAGATTGCGCGCTGCCGCGCCATGACCGACAAGCCCTTCGGCGTCAACCTCACCTTTTTGCCATCGGTCAACCCGCCCGACTACCCCGGCTACGTGAAAGCCATCATCGATGGCGGCGTGAAAGTGGTCGAGACAGCGGGCAACAACCCGCAAAAATGGCTGCCTGCGCTCAAGGAGGCGGGCATCAAGGTCATCCACAAGTGCACCTCGGTGCGCCACGCACTCAAGGCCGAGGCCATTGGCTGCGACGCCATCAGCGTCGATGGCTTTGAATGCGGTGGCCATCCGGGCGAGGACGATGTGCCCAACTTCATCCTGCTGCCGCGTGCGGCAGAGGCGTTGAAGATTCCCTTCGTCGCCTCGGGCGGCATGGCCGATGGCCGCTCGCTGGTGGCCGCGCTGGCGCTGGGCGCCGAGGGCATCAACATGGGCACACGCTTCATTGCCACGCAAGAGGCGCCCGTGCACGACAACGTCAAGCGCGCCATCGTGGCGGCCAGCGAGCTCGACACCCGCCTGGTCATGCGCCCGCTGCGCAACACCGAGCGCGTGCTGACCAATGGTGCCGCCGAGCGCCTGCTGCAAAAAGAGCGCGAACTGGGCGCGGCCATCACCTTCGCGGACATTGCGCCCGAGGTGGCGGGCGTCTATCCGCGCATCATGCAGGATGGCGACATGGAGGCGGGCGTCTGGTCGTGCGGCATGGTGGCCGGCTTGATCCACGACGTGCCCACCGTGCAGCAATTGATCGACTCCATCATGGCCCAGGCCGATGCGCTCATCAGCGAACGGCTGGCCGGGCTGTTGCGCCCGACGGCCTAGCCCGTTTATTTCTGGAACCCCCCAAGGAAAGATCCCCATGAAAATTCTTGTCCCTGTCAAACGCGTGGTGGACTACAACGTGAAAGTCCGCGTCAAATCGGACG
>ERZ1023750.10-NODE-10-length-21301-cov-17.667608_pt1 | contig 21301 bp, 18 predicted proteins | sample MGYA00521086_ERZ1023750 | MGnify/ENA primary metagenome ERZ1023750 (study PRJEB33180, sample SAMEA4059229) | wastewater metagenome | place: Denmark | collected 2016-05-16 | study: EMG produced TPA metagenomics assembly of the PRJEB13832 data set (Local surveillance...
CCAGGCGGCAAAAGATGCACTGGCCAGGAGGGGATGTGTCGACAAACATGGGCATCGCGGGGCTCCTCTAGGTGATGGTGCAAGGGGTTGCTGTGTGGTCATTGCCATGTGCGGCAGGCGGCCTCGCTGAAACGGCGCCGGCGCGCACAGGCCAGTCCGCATTTTGCCGCCCCGGGCCGCAGCCTGGAGCACCGCCGCAGTGGACGGAATCCCGGTGCACCAGGTGGGCGGCGGACGTGGGCGTGACATTGCCACCGCCGAGGGCGCTGTCACGGGGGCTGTCGTGGGCTCACGGATGGATGAGCAGGGGGGGGTGATGCAGGATGTGCAGCGTTGCGCCAACGCACCAGAGCAGTCGCAGCCCGATCGCTGCCGCCGACATGTCGCTGGGCTTGACCGCATGCTGTGCGCGGACTCCCGGCTTGGCGGGCCCGCAGGGTGCCTTCGGCGCCACTGGCGCAACGGACAAAACCTGCAGCACCACGGTGAATGTTCCGGCGCGGTAAGGGCGTTGGGGCTGGCCTGCGGTGATGGGGCCCGCCTGATAAAATGCTTTGCAAAGACCGCTGTCCCGGCGGTCTTTTGCTTTTTCAGTCTCCGGGACCATGTAGAGGAACACCATGTACAAAAACCTCGCTGCCGCGCTCGCGGCCGCCTGTTTTTTCGCCCCCGTTTTTGCCCAGACCCCCGCCACGACCAAGGCGCATGCCGCGCCCGTCAAGGCGGGCTTCGTTTATGTCTCGCCCATCACCGAAGCGGGCTGGACGCGCCAGCACGACGAGGGCCGCAAGGCCGTCGAGGCAGCCCTGGGCAGCCAGGTCCAGACCACCTTCGTCGAGAACGTGCCCGAGGGGGCCGATGCCGAGCGCGTGATTCGCGACCTGGCGGCCACGGGCCACCAGATCATCTTTACGCCCAGCTTTGGCTACATGGAGCCCACGCTCAAGGTGGCGCAGGACTACCCGAACGTCAAGTTTGAGTCCATCACGGGTTACAAGACCGCCCCCAATGTGGCCTCTGCCAATGCGCGTTACTACGAGGGCCGTTACCTCGCGGGCATCGCGGCGGGCCGCATGAGCCAGACCGGCGTGGCGGGCTATGTGGCCGGCTTTCCCATCCCCGAGGTGCTGCAGGGCATCAACGCCTTCGCGCTGGGCATGCGCTCGGTGAATCCGCAGGCCACGGTCAAGGTGGTGTGGCTCAACGTCTGGTTCGATCCGCCCAAAGAGCGCGACGCCGCCATGGCGCTGTTCAACCAGGACGTGGACGTGATCGCGTTCCATACCGGCTCCACCGCAGTGATGGCGGCGGCGCAAGAGCGTGGCAAGCTGGCCGTGGCCTACCACTCGGACATGCGCCGCACCGGGCCCGATGCGCAGATCGTTGCTGTCACCCACCAATGGGGCAACTACTACACCGAGCGCGTGCGCGCCGTGCAAAACGGCCGCTGGAAAAGCGGCAGTGTGTGGGGCGGCGTGCGCGAGGGCATGATCCGCGTGGGCGACTTTGGCAGCCGTGTACCTTCTGCCGTGCAAAAAGAGGTGCTGGCCGCGCAAAAGGCGGTGGGCGCCGGCAGGCTGCACCCGTTTCGTGCGGGCAAGGCCGCTGTGCGCGACAACGCAGGGCAGGAGGTCATCCCAGCCGGGCAAACCCTTTCGGACCTGCAGATTTTGCAGATGAACTGGCTCGCCGAAGGGGTGCAGGGCAAGCTGCCCCGCTGATACGCATTGGCGGGGCCGGGCGCGGCAGCGCTGGCTACCGCTAAGCTAGCGGCCATGCCTGTATTTCGCTCCGCCCTTTTGCGCTTTGCCGACGACGGCATGGCCCTGTTCGACCCCGATGGCCTGCTGGCCGTGGGCCCCGATGCACAAGGGCGCCAGCGGGTGCTGGCAGCGGGGGCCTGGTCTGACCTGGCCCCCCGCTTTGGCAGCGGACCTGTCGAGCACCTGCCGGGCCGCATCATTGCCCCCGGGTTTGTGGACATGCACATCCACTTTCCGCAGACCGATGTGATTGGCTCGCCAGCCGATGGCCTGCTGCCCTGGCTGGAGAACTACACCTTTCCCCATGAAAAACGCTTTGTAGCGCCCGACTATAGTGCGCAAGTAGCTCAGTTTTTCATAGCGGAGCTGCTGCGCAATGGCGTGACCACGGCACTGGCGTTTGCCACATCGCACCCCGCGTCGGCGCAGGCCCTGTTTGTGGAGGCGCAGCACCACCAGATGCGCCTGATCACCGGCAAGGTGCTGCAAGACCGCCACTCGCCCGATGGCGTGCGCGACGACACCGAGCAAAGCCTGATCGACACCGAGGCCCTCATCCAGCGCTGGCACGGCGTGGACCGCCTGGGCTATGCCATCACACCGCGTTTTGCGCCCACCAGCACGCCAGAGCAGCTGCGTGGCGCCGGGGAGCTGGCGGCGCGCTACCCCGGTGTGTGGATCCAGTCGCATGTGGCCGAAAACCTCGATGAAATTCGCTGGGCGCGCGAGCTGTTTCCGGCATCGCGCAGCTACCTGTCGGTGTACGACGACTTTGGCCTGCTGCGCGAGCGCGCCGTGTATGCCCATTGCATCCATCTGGACGAACACGACCGCGCTCTGATGCGCGACACCGGAGCGGTGGCGGCTGTCAGCCCCACCAGCAACCTGTTTCTGGGCAGCGGCTTTTTCGACTATGCCGAGGCCGATCGCGTGGGAATGGGCTACGGTCTGGCCAGCGACGTGGGCGGCGGCACCAGCTTCAGCCCGTTTCACACCATGCTGGCAGCGTATTACGTGGGCAGGGAGGGGCAGGCAAAGCGCGGCCTGAGCCTTTCGCCCCAGCACCTGTGGTGGCAACACACCGCGGGTGCGGCCAGGGCGTTGGGGCTGGCGGGCGTGGTGGGCAATCTGCAGCCCGGGTGCGAGGCCGACTTCATCGTCCTCAACCCCCAGGCCACGCCGCTGCTGGCGCGCCGCACGGCCCAGGCGGGCAGCATCGATGAGCTGCTGTTTGCCATGATCGTGCTGGGCGATGACCGGCTGGTAGAAAAAACAGTCATTTCTCAAGCAAAATACGGCTCTTGCGCTTGATGGTCAAGCGCTGATAGCTATCAAAAACGTAGTACTGGCCAGGAGCACTCCACCATGAGTATCAAAAGCGACAAATGGATCCGCCGCATGGCGGCCGAGCACGGCATGATCGAGCCCTTCGAGCCTGGCCAGGTGCGCGAGGTCGAAGGGCGAAAAATCATCAGCTACGGCACCAGCAGCTATGGCTATGACATCCGCTGCGCACCCGAATTCAAGGTGTTCACCAACATCCACAGCACGGTGGTGGACCCGAAAAATTTTGACGAGAAAAGCTTTGTTGATTTTCACGGCGACAGCTGCATCATCCCGCCCAACAGCTTTGCGCTGGCGCGCACCATGGAGTACTTTCGCATTCCCCGCAATGTGCTCACCATCTGCCTGGGCAAGAGCACCTACGCGCGCTGCGGCATCATCGTCAACGTCACCCCGTTCGAGCCCGAGTGGGAAGGCTACGTGACGCTGGAGTTCTCCAACACCACGCCGCTGCCCGCGCGCATCTATGCGGGCGAGGGCTGCGCGCAGGTGCTGTTCTTCGAGAGCGACAAGGACGACGTCTGCGAAGTGTCTTACAAGGACCGTGGCGGCAAATACCAGGGCCAGGTGGGCGTGACGTTGCCCAAGGCCTGAGCGCCCTGTCACAACTGGCCGGGCAGCGAATGCGTACAGCCGGGTGCGGCAATGAGGCGGGGGTATCTTCTTTGTGACCACACGGTGGCGCGGGGCGTACCATGGTGGTGACAAGCCTCTTGCGAACGAGGCGAACAGGAGGCAGTCATGAAGTGGGAAGGCAATCGGGAATCGGACAATGTGGAAGACCGCCGCAGCTCAGGCGGCGGAATGCCCGTGTTCGGGGGGCGCAGCATCGGCATTGGCACCATCGTGATTGCCCTGCTGGGTGGCTGGGCACTGGGCATCAATCCGCTGACCATCTTGAGCCTGCTCAGTGGCGGTGGTGCACCCACCGCGCAGGTGCAGCAGGCCCCGGCCCAGCGACCGCCTGCCGATGACACCATGGGGCGCTTTGTAGCGACTGTGCTGGCCGACACCGAAGACGTATGGCAAGGTGTTTTTCGCGAAGGCGGGGCAACCTACCAGGAGCCGCGCCTGGTGCTGTTTCGGGGTGCCACGCCCACGGCGTGCGGCACGGGCCAGGCTGCCATGGGGCCGTTTTATTGCCCGGCCGACCAGAAGGTCTACATTGACCTCGGGTTTTACGAAACGCTCAAAAGCCGCCTCGGGGCCCCTGGCGATTTTGCGCAGGCCTATGTCATTGCCCACGAGGTGGGCCACCACGTGCAACACCAGCTGGGCATCAGTGGCAAGGTCGACCAGATGCGTGGCCGCGTGAGTCAGGCCGAATACAACGCCCTGTCGGTGCGGCTGGAGTTGCAGGCCGACTGCTTTGCCGGCGTGTGGGCGCACCATGCCCATAATGCCCGCCAGATTCTGGAGCAGGGCGACGTGGAAGAGGCCATGAACGCCGCTGCCAAAATTGGCGACGATGCCCTGCAGCGCGCGGGCGGAGGCGCCGTGGTGCCCGAAAGCTTTACCCACGGCAGCAGCGCCCAGCGCCAGCGCTGGTTCAACAACGGTTTGCAAAACGGCAATATCAAGACCTGCGACACGTTTTCCAGCCGCAATCTCTGATTCTTGGGGGCATCGCACGGTGGCAACGGGGGGGCTTGGGTATCTGGGTTGTGCAGAAAAAATGACCTGAATTGGTATCAAGCCCTTATGGATAAAGCGCTATTTGCTATGTAAAACATAGCAATTGATGGCGCTCCTTTTCTGGTGTTGCGCCCGTTGTGCAGGGGCAACGCACATAAATAAGGCCTCTTTTGCCACCGGTGCGACAATAGCGGGCTAAATGACAAGTTCTTTTTCCAATTTATCGCTGGCCGAGCCGCTGGCACGCGCCGTGGCCGAAATGGGCTACGAGTCCATGACGCCCATCCAGGAGCAGGCCATTCCCGTGGTCCTCACAGGGCAAGACGTCATGGGCGCTGCCCAGACCGGCACCGGCAAGACCGCGGCGTTCTCGCTGCCCCTGCTGCAACGCCTGCTCAAGCACGAGAGCAGTTCCACATCTCCCGCCCGTCACCCCGTGCGCGCCCTGGTGCTGCTGCCCACGCGTGAGCTGGCCGACCAGGTGGCCCAGCAGATTGCGCTGTACGCCAAATACACCAAGCTGCGCAGCACCGTGGTTTTTGGCGGCATGGACATGAAGCCGCAGACCATTGAGCTGAAAAAGGGCGTCGAGGTGCTGGTGGCCACGCCGGGCCGTCTGCTGGACCACATCGAGGCCAAGAACGCGGTGCTCAACCAGGTCGAGTATGTAGTGCTCGACGAGGCCGACCGCATGCTGGACATCGGCTTCTTGCCCGATCTGCAGCGCATCCTTTCGTACCTGCCCAAGCAGCGCACCACGCTCTTGTTCAGCGCCACGTTCTCGCCCGAAATCAAGCGCCTGGCCGGCAGCTACCTGCAAAACCCGATCACCATCGAGGTGGCCCGTCCCAACGAAACGGCGTCCACGGTGGAGCAGCGCTTTTACAGCGCCAATGACGACGACAAGCGCCGTGCCATCCACCAGGTGCTGCGTACGCGCGGCATCAAGCAGGCCTTCATCTTTGTGAACAGCAAGCTCGGTTGTGCACGCCTGGCCCGCAGCCTGGAGCGCGAAGGCCTCAAGACCACCGCGTTGCATGGCGACAAGAGCCAGGACGAGCGGCTGAAGGCACTGGATGCCTTCAAGCAGGGTGAGGTCGATTTGCTGGTGTGCACCGACGTGGCCGCCCGTGGCCTCGACATCAAGGATGTGCCGGCCGTGTTCAATTTCGACGTTCCCTTCAACGCCGAAGATTACGTGCACCGCATTGGCCGCACCGGCCGTGCCGGCGCTTCTGGCCTGGCCGTCACCCTGGTGTCGGGCAGTGACGCCCGCCTGGTGGCCGACATCGAGAAGCTGCTCAAGACCAAGCTCGATATCGAAGCACTTGAATACGACGAAGACCGCCCGAACATCCAGCAGCAGGGGCGCATCAATGACGGGCGCCGCGCCTGGCGTGAGGGCGGTGCATCGGCCGAGCCGCGCAATGATGCCGCGCGCCGTGACGCCGCTCCGCGCGAACGCGAGCGCCGCGAACCGCGCGAGCCACGTGAATACCGGGGCTTCCGTCCCGCCGTGGCTTCGCGCGATCCCTTCTTCGAAAAACCCTACGAGTCGAGCACCGCTGATGTGGCGCCCGCCTGGGAAGCGGCGGCCAAGTCGCCTGCCCGCAGTGGCGTGTCGGCCAACATCAAGCCCAAGCGCAAGGTGGCAGCCCTGTTCAAGGCGGTACCGCCAGAGACAGCGGTGGCCGCACAGCCACAGCCAGAAACTTCCGATCAGTAAGTCGCTGACCAGGGCGCGCGCTGGCGCCTTGCGTCTGCGCGCTTGTTGAAAGCGCCCCCGGGTTCAAGCGTGGCACTCATGCGTTTGAGGTGCCCGTTTGTAGGAATGATAAAAACCCCACGCACGTGTACCGACGGTGTCGGCGCTGCGGTGGTTTTGTTTTTTTACTGACGAAAAAGGGCTCTAGCCCTTATGTGAAAAGCGCTAGGCGCTATCAACTTTAATTGGTTGAATGCGCTTCGTGTGTGTGGGGTTCTTCGGTGCGCCCGGGCGCAAGCCGCTCCAGTACGGCCGCGTCCACTTGGCCGAAAGCGAGCACCTTTCCACCCCGCCGCTCGGCGAAGCGGCGTGCTGCCTCGGTCGAGGCGAAGGCGGGCAGATTGCCCGCACGCATGGGCCCCCGCGCGGACGATCCATCCACGTACATCGCGGTCTCGGCGGCGATCCAGGTCTTGGTTTCGGCATCGGTGACATAGCGCGCCACCAGTTCTTGCGCCGTGCGCCCCTGGCTGTATTTCGCCACGTCGGCCAGGTACTGGAACAGGCTCAGCGGGGAGTCAAAGAAATGTGCATCGCCGTTGGCAAAAATGATCTGGGCTGCCCATTCGGCTGATCGTGCAGGGTACATGCCGCACACCGGGCAGCGTGCATCCGTCGGGATGGCCCGGGGGGCTTCCAGGCGCTGGCCTGAAGCGGGATCGAAGGGCGTGGGCGGCGCCACCACACACACATCATCGGGCAGCGCCTGCCCGGCTGCACGAGGGTCCGCCCCCGGTGCATAGAACTTCCAGGCAACCGCGGACGCCGCAAGCGCGCCCACACCCGCCAGGCCTGCGAACAGGGCCCGGCGCCTGTTGGGTGGCTGTCGCAGTGCGTGCATGGCTTACATGCGCGTGTCGTGCAGCGCCGCGCCCGACAGGTCGACCATGTCGGCCGTGATCTCGCCAAAGCGCAGCACTTTGCCACCGTATTCGGCGGCAAATTTCACAGCGTCGGCCTCTTGCGCAAAGCTGGCAATGGTCGGCCCCATGGAGCCGTGGCGCTTGCTGCCCAGCACGTAAATGGCGGTCTTGGCGTCGATCCAGTGGCCCACCGGCTGCTCCCACTTGGCCTTGCCCATGTCCTGCACAAACACCGCCTTGGCCGCGCGCACCTGTTCGCCGGCCAGCAACGTGTTGAACAGTTCGACCGTGTCGCAGAAAAAGCTCGGTTGCGCCTGCCCGGCGTAATGCACTTGTGCCTTGGGGCCGGGGTAGTCGGACAGCAACATGCCGTCGAGCTCGCAGCTGGTGGAGCGGTCGATCTCGACCGGGGCGAGTGTCTGGGCGCTGCCGCCTTGCTCACCGCAGCCGGTCAGGCCGCCCAAGGCGCCCAGGGCAGTCACCGCTGCCAGCCCCCCCAGAATGTGGCGACGGCGGCAGGAACAGGTCATGTTTTTCATTTGAATCTCCAGCGGGCCAGCGCGAGCGGCAGCACAATCCAGGCCACCATGACGCCGCCCATGATGGCGGGACTGCCCAGCGAAGACGGAACGATGCTGGCCAGGCCATAGAGCGTGCGCACTTCGTCGAGCGAAAAAACGTTCAGGATACGGAACACATCGGCCGGGTTGAGCAGCAGCAGCCAGGCAAAGGCATCGCCGCCAAAGCTGCCGCCGGTGGCTACCAGCACGCCCAGCAGCAGCAGGTCAAACACCAGCACAAAGAAGAACCACATGGCAATGGCCAGGCCCGAGGCGCGGGTGCGGTCGCGGGCGATCACGGACATCAGCACGGCCATGCTCAAAAATGCCAAGCCCAGCAGCACCGAGCTGATCATGAAGCCAATGTAGTGGTACAGCCCGGACCAACTGACGTGTTGATACAGCAGCACCGCGACCAGGCCAAAACCGACCAGCGTGGACAAGGTCAGTGCCGCAGCCAGGCCCAGGTATTTGCCCAGCAGCAGCTCCAGCCGGGTGATGGGCAGTGACAGCAGCAGGTCGAGCGAGCCGCGCTCGCGTTCGCCCACGATGGCGTCAAAACCGAGCAGCAGCGCAATCAGCGGGATCAGGTAAATCACCAGGCTGACCAGGCTGGCAATGGTGAACTCGATGGAGCGAAAGCCCACCGCGCCCTGCTGCGCACCGCCAAAGTAGGCAATGACGAGCGAGAACACGGCAAACACCAGCGCCACGGCCAGCACCCAGCGGTTGCGGATGCGGTCGCGAAATTCCTTGCCGGCAACGGTGAAAATTTGTGTCAATTCCATGGACAGTCCTTTCAGTCCGAAAACCCGAAGAACACGTCTTCCAGCGACGGCTCGTGCATTTTGATGTCGAGCACACGCGCCCCAAAGGGAGCCAGCGCGGCCAGCACGGCCATTTTTTGCTCACGCGGGCAGGCCAGGCGCAAGCCCTGGGCGGTTGGCTCGGGGGTGGCTGCCGTGGCGTGTTCTAGCGCCTGCGCGATGGCGGGCGTGTCTCCTGCTTGCAGGTGCAGCTCAAACACCAGGGGCATGTGGGTTTGCTCGCGCAGTGCCTGCACGCTGCCCACGGCCTGCACTTTTCCGGCCGATAAAATCGCCAGGCGCCCGACGCGCTCTTGCAGCTCGGCCAGGATGTGGGAGGTGATGATGATGGTCACGCCTTCGGCCTGCAGGCCGCGCAGCGTGGCATAAAAGTCGCGGATGGCTTGCGGGTCGAGGCCACTGGTGGGCTCGTCCAGAAACAGCACCTGGGGCGAGCCCAGCAGCGCCTGCGCAAAGCCCAGGCGCTGGCGCATGCCCTTGGAGTACTCGCGCACCGGACGCTTGCCCGCATGGGCCAAACCCACCCGATCAAGTGCTGGCTGGCACTGCGCCAGGGGGGCGCCCTTGAGCTTGGCAAAAAAACGCAGGGTTTCGAGGCCGCTCAGGTTGTCATAGAGCACCACGTTCTCGGGCAGGTAGCCCAGGTGGCGGCGCGCAGCCCGAAAACCGCGTCCGCGAACTGAAGCACCGCCGACCAGGATCTCGCCGCTGGTGGCCGGGATCAGGCCAAGCATCATTTTGAACAGCGTGCTTTTGCCCGCGCCGTTGTGGCCGATGAGGCCAAAAATTTCGCCGCGCGCGATGTCCAGGTCTACCCCGTCCACCGCATGCAAGGCGCCGTAATGTTTGGTCACGCCGCGCAGCGAAACCGCCATGCTGTTATTGACCGGGGAAATGCTTGCCACGCCACTCACTCCAATTTTGATGGGTCGGAACCATGCGCGGCTTGGGGTCAACGACCGAGGGCACGCGAAGGATCGGAAATTGCTGGCCCACCAGGCGCAATGCCTGCACTGCGGGGCTGGCCAGCAACAATTTCATGCTCGGATAGCGCCAGCTGAGCCGGTCCACCATGTCGTTGGCTTCATAGGGTACGTCGCCCACGCCGTTGCCGTCGCGATCCCACCCCAGGTAGTTGGCCCAGTGGTTTCCGCTCTCGACGCCCCAGCGTTCGTCGCGTGCGCCCACATAACGCACCTGTTCGCGGTTGCCGATGAAGTCGTTGCCCTCGACCACGTTGCGCGTGGACCCGGCGGACAAATGCACGCCCACCACGTTGTCCACCACCAGGTTGTTTTTCAGTTCGGCGTATTCGACGTCGTAGATGAAAAAGCCCCGGTTGTTGCCCGCCACCACATTGTTCTCGACCACCGAGTCCTGCACCGAGCGCAGCATGATGCCGTGGTCGGAGTTGCCCCAGGCCCGGTTGCCACGCACCACCTGGTCGCGCACTTCCATCAGCGCCAGGCCGCCCCGGTTGTAGTAGGTTTCGTTGTCTTCCCAGACGTTGTAGTACGACGTCATGTAGTGCGTGCCGTAGCGACTGTGGTGCAGCTTGTTGCCCCGAAAGGTGGCGTGGTGCGACACGTCCACATACAGCGCATCGCGCACGAAGCTGACGTTGTTGTGCAGGATCTGCGCACGCTGGGTGTTGTACAGCTGGATACCGTTGCCGCGCTGGGCGGAGTCGAAATCGCGCTTGCCCGTGATGAGGTTGCCCTCAATGCGCACGTCGTTGACCTTCTCGATCCACAGGCCAAACAGGTTGTAGGTCAGATCGCAGTTTTGCACCACGGCGCGGTGTGCGCCAGGGAAGAGGTAGATACCGGCGTTCTGGTCTTTCAGGCTGCTGCCCGAATTACTCACGATCAGGCCTTCGATAACCACGTCCGGGGACGTGACGCGAATGGTGTCGCCAGTCAGCCCGCCATTGAGCGTGGGGCGGTTCAGGCCGCGCAACGTGAGGGGTTTGTCGATCAGCAGGTTGACGCGGTAGTTGCCGCGCTGCACCTCGATGACGTCGCCAGGCGCTGCAGCGGCCACGGCGGCTTGCAGGTCCTGCCCTGGCTGGACAGTGACCGTGGCAGCACCGGCATATTGCGTAACCACCCAGCCCAGCGTGACAGCACGGGCCAGGCTCAGTAAGACACCCTTCATAGCACCAGCCATCCCATGGACTTGAATGCCAGGAATAGCACAGCACCGATCATCAGGTTCTTGAAGCCTACGTAGCTCACCATGTCCATGACACCGGCAACGCGGTAATGGTCGCGCCACCACAGGCCGTCCTTGACGTAGCGTTTGCCCGACAGGCGGATCAGCACTTCATAGACGCTCCAGCCAAACCACCAGCCAATGATGGCGCCTGAGGACAGCGTGCCCATGGCCGTCATCAACCACGCCACCGTGGCGGCCACGGCAAGCGACAAACCGGCGATTTGCAGTGCACGCTGTGAACGCCAGCCGTCAACGCTCCAGGGCCACAGGTGATCGCGCAGTTCCAGCCACAGCCACTGCAGGCCGCGCGCGCCGTTCTTGTGTGCGGGCAGCATGGGAGCTGTGGGCATGCGCGGGTCGGGTCCCTGAGCGGCCTTGGCGCTGATCTGCTCGGTGAAACTGGTCGCGGGATGGATTGGAATGAAGTAGCCGTTGGCACCAATTGGTGTGATCTCCAGACCATCTTTTTCGCGGCGCTTGCGCTCTTTGGCCAGCGGCGGGCAGCCCTTGGTGTCGGTATAGAGAATCATGCAATCGAGGCAATGCAGGCACTCGCGGTGGTCAATGCGGCCATCGGCATCAATGGCTTGCGCACCGCAGCCCACGGCGCAAGCCTTGCAGCTGTTGCAGTCTTGCTTGCGCTTGAGGCCAAACCAGCGGAAGGTGCTGGGCATGGCCAGCGAAGCGCCCAGCGGGCAGATGTATTTGCAGTACGGCCGCTCGATGAAGATCGACAGGCCCAGGATGGCGGCCACGAACAAGCCATAGGGCCAGGCGCGGTTCTGGACGCCCACCAGGAAGGTGGTTTTGAAAGGCTCGACCTCGGAGAGCTTTTCGGCCAAACCCATCGAAAACATCGACACGGTGATGAGGCCGAAGAAGATGACGTATTTGAGCCACTTGAGGCGGTCATGCCACTTTTGCGGCAGCTGCGTCTGAAAGCGCTTGAAACCCACTTTGCGCGCCACTTTGTAGATGGCCTCGGAGAGCGAGCCGAACGGGCACATCCAGCCGCAAAACAGCCCGCGCCCGAACAGGAACACCGTGACGATGATGAAGATCCAGAACAGGAAGATGAATGGGTCAGACAGGAACAGCGACCACGTCCACTTGAACAGCAGCGAATGGAACCAGGTCAGCACCTGGGTGATGGACGGCTGCGCCATGGCACCAAAGCCGACGAACACGATGCTCAAGCCCCATGCGGTGTACTTGAAGGCATTGACCGGCCATTTGTTCTTGTGCGTGGACAGGCGCGTGAGTTTTTCGCGGTAGGCATAGACCACCGTGACAGCGACCAGAAGCACTGCAAACAGTGCGATCTCGACGGCACGCGTCTTCCAGATGCGTACCCAAGGTGCGTCGGGCTCGACCACCTTCGGGCGTCCGCCTTCGAGTGTTTCGGCTGGCAACCAGTAGGGGCTGTCAAAGCTGGTGAAGCTGCGGGCTCCCGTGGCGCGGTCTACCCGGTTGCCCAGGAAGCTCAGCTTCCAGGGGTAAGCGGCCGAAAAGGAGGGTGAGCGAATGATGAATATGGCGGACTCGTTGAACGACGGTGCGCCTGCGGCCTCAATGCCATAGAGGTTCATGGCATCGAGGTCACGGAAAGTGAAGGCGTCGGCGCCCTGGCGCACCTGCACACGGTCGTACAGGCCGCCGCGCACAAAACCAGAGCCCTTGAATGACTCGGCACCACCGGTACGCACCACGAAGAACGCGTTCTCGCCCTCTTTGAGCTGCAGGCGCAGGTTGTTCCAGCTGTTTTCGCCGAGCACGCTTTTGCCGATGTCGGGCTGGTTCAGGTCGCCAAACCACAGCTCGATGAACGGGTCGGGGCTGCGATCCAGACCGACCTGTTCAGGCATCACGCGCAGGCGCTGCACTGCGCCTTGCTTGACCAGTTCAGCCCATCCCCAGCGCTTGCCCGTAACCACGTAACGGGCCGGATCGCGCACGGTGGGCGCCAGAATTCCGACCTGGCGGGCGACGGCCGAGCCCGAGGCCATCATGACCTGGTTTTGGGCAATGACGGTGACGGTGGCACCCGAGATGGCGTCCAGCCCGAGTACTTCTTCATCAGGGCGCGACTGGCCGACTTCGATCTTGTCGGCCACGGATTTGCCCAGATACTGGGCATTGAAATTGAGCAGTGCCGACTCGGGAATGCCGAGCAGCAGGATGGGTTCGGAATGCTTGAGCACCTTGACACCGACAAAGATGCCTTTGGTGTCCATGCCGATGAGTGTTACCACCGGTTTGCCGGAATAGGCGGGTGTGTCGGTGATGTCGGTAGAGAGCATCACATAGCCGAGCAGTTTTTTGTCGGCACCGGCTTTATCGTAAGCCTCGACGTAGGGCGGTTGGCCCTTGCGTTCGGAAAAATGCGTGGCACCGGGGAAGACTTCGGTGCACGGCAGCAGTGCGCACATGTCGGTGGCGCTGGCCAGGCCTGCGGGCAGCTCGGCCTCGTAGGCATTGGCCTGCACGCGCGGCGAGAACAGGGCAAAGAGAATAAAAAAAGCAATCCCGAAGACTGCGCACCGTTGGCGTAACAAATTCATCACTCTTTCCTGTGTGGTAGTGGTGCCATGCAATTGCCCTGCATGGCACCACTCTTTGGCCTAGGGCTTAGGCCTCAACGATCATGCGCGTGCGCATTTCCAGGTGCAGTGCATGGCAGAAGTGCGTGCAGTAGCACCAGAACACGCCGGGCTTGTCGGCAATGAAGGTCACCGAAGCGGTTTCCAGCGGGTTGACGATGAAGTTGACGTTGTATTTGGGAATGGCAAAGCCGTGCGTCAAGTCTTCGATCTTGTCGAGGTTGGTCAGAATCAGCGTGACTTCGTCACCCTTTTTCAGCTTGAACTCGCGCAGGCTGAATGCTGGCGCCTGCGATGTGATCTTGACAGTGACCTTTTTACCATTGCGGAACACGCCGCTTTCTTTCGGATCACGGATGGCCAGCGGGAAGTCGTCATGCGAGTAGACCTGCTTTGGACGCACCAGGTCCCGCTTGAAGATGATGAAGTCGTGTGGCTCACCACGCACTGGGTGGTCGGCCAGCAACACCATCTTGTCGCCAGAGATGTCGATCAATTGCTCGTTCTCTGGGTGCAGCGGGCCCACGGGCAGGAAGCGGTCCTTCGAGAACTTGCAACCTACGGCCATGTACTTGCCATCGGCCGCCACGGTTTCAGAATGCGAGGCGTTGACGTGGCCGGGCTGGTATTGCACGTCCAGACGGTCGACGACGTACTTGACGCTCTTGTCGCCCGCGTGGAATTTGATAGCGGCTTCAATGTTCCATTTCACCATCTGGCTGTCGAGGAACAGCGTGGTGTAGGCATTGCCGCGGCCATCAAAGGCGGTGTGCAGTGGGCCCAGGCCCACTTCGGGCTCGGCAACGATGGAGTCGTCAAGCTTTTCGGCCTTGCCGTCGAACCAGTCGAGCACGCGGCTCAGTTCAATCACGGTGCAGGTGGGCGAGAGCTTGCCGGCACAGATGAAGTATTTGCCGTCAGGGGTGGCATTCACGCCGTGCGGGTTCTTGGGCACGCTCACGTAGGCGGTCAGCGCCGTCTTGGGGTCTTTGTTCGATTCGCGTGTGCCATCGACCACGGGCACCTTGGAGTCGCCAAAGGTCTTGAACTTGCCCGCCTTCACGGCTTCTTCGATGCGTGCAATGTGGAAGAACGTGCAGGCGTCGCGTTCGGCCGACATCATGTCTTCGTAGTGGATGCCGCCTTCGGTGTTGTACTGGTTGGTGGCTGCGAGCTTGCCGTCAAACGAGGAGGCCACCAGGTCGCAGTTGCCGTCGAGCAGCACCTGCCAGCGCACTTCCATCGATTCAGCGTCCACGCAGGTAAACAGCGAATGGTACTTTTCCGGTGCGTCGGCGTCCTTGCCGTTGTTGGGCAGCGGGATGGCAAATTCACCGCCGCAAAACACGCGCGTGGTGTAGTTGATGGCGGGATCAACCGGGTCGCGCTTGTCCGGGAAAATGCCGTGAAAGCCCTGCACGTTGGGCAGGTCCGTGATCTTGTCGCAGATGAAGTAATCAAGGCGTACGCGTGCGATACGGGCGTTGATCTTGTCGTTGATCCAGGCGTAGCGGCCGTCGTAGTTGCCGTCTTTGTACGAAGCGTGCGTGTGGTGCGTGTCGGCAACCGTGTACTTCAGGCTGCCATCGGGCTTGGTGCCCATGACTTTCTTGGACTCGTTGGTGATGCCCCAGCCAACCAGTGCATCGGGCACAAAGCAGGGAATACGGTGGATTTCACGACCCGAGGGCAGGCCCAGAATGCGCATGTCGCCAGTGTGGCCGCCGCTCCAGATGCCGTAATAGGTGTCAAGTTCGCCGGGCTTGAGGTGGGTGTTGTTGGCCGCGCTCGAATGGGCGGCGGTGGGTGCAGATACAGGACCCGAGGCTGCGGTGGCGGGGGCGTTGGCGGGCTTGTCGTTACAAGCTGCTACGCCTGCGGTCAGGCCAGCCAGTGCTGCGGTATTGATGAAACGGCGACGGCCGATGCCGACGGTTTCTGTAGTCACTTCTCTCTTATTACTCATGGTTCACCTCTTTAGGATTGGCTCAGAAAAAACGGGGGGGCTCGCGCCGGTGGAGGCGCGGCTGTAGTTGCAACAGTGCGGGAAACAGAACGCAGGCACGGAGGGGTCGCTGCGGCAGGAGTTGCTGGCGGCAGCGAAAAGGCGTCGGTGGGGGGCGCACCGCCCACCAGGCACATTGGGCAGTTCAGCGCGTCGGTATTGAGCTCTGCCGCTCCGTCATCGCTGAGGGCGAAGAACTTCAGCGTCCCAGAGGTGGTGCAGACGACATCCAGCATCTTGGGCTGGAATATTGGCGTCGCAGTGGCTGCGCCGAGCGACATCAAAAACCACGCCAGCACCCACAAACGGAATCGGGCCATGGGATTGGTTGTGTTCATGGAGGTCGAATATAGGTTCATTCAAAGTGAATCAAATTGATCTAAGTCACATATTGACGGCCGAAAGGAGGGCGCTTGTCAAGCCGGTCGGTCTATAGTGTGGGCGTTGTCCACCATGCATTGCATCCTTCTTGTTCTTATGATGTTCACCGGGTGTGTCGTTCCGGCAGGGTTGAGTTGGGATGGGATGCCTTGCAAAGTGGCTGGACGGTGCGCCCTGGCATTGCCTTGGTGCGCTCAGAGCCTTCCTGGCTTTGCCAGGAGCTTTTTCCGTTCTTCTTTTTATTGACCTTGAGTACAGGAATATCCCCATGAAAAAACTATCTGGTTTGGTTGCACTTGCGGCTCTCTCTTTGGCACTCGGTGCCTGTGGCGACAAGAAGTCGACTGAAGCGGCCGCGCCGTCGGCAGCACCGGCCGCAGCACCCGCACCTGCAGCCGCTCCAGCTCCGGCCGCCGCTCCTGCTGCAGCACCTGTAGCGGAAAACTCGGTCGGCAAGAGTGTGTACGGAAAAACTTGTGCCCTGTGCCATGGCGCTGGCGTGGCGGGTGCTCCCAAGCCCGGTGACAAGGCCGACTGGGGCCCGCGCATTGCCCAGGGCAAGGAAACGCTGTACAAGCACGCGATTGAGGGATACACGGGTTCCAAGGGCATGATGCCGGCGCGTGGCGGTGGTACATCCTTGACCGATGATGAAGTGAAGGCCGCTGTGGACTTCATGGCTGATCAATCCATCTGATCCGGGCGCACCATGAAATCCGCTGAATCGACGATGTTCAGCCCGACCAGGCGCCGGGTGGCCATGGCGCTCCCCTTGCTGGGGTGCGTGTCGTGGGCTTCGGCGGCCCCGGTTTCCCGGGCGCCGCAACGTGAATCGCGTGCCTTGATGGGCACGCAGGTCGATATCGTGGTGGATGGTGGTGACGAGCCTTTGCTGCGCCATGCCGTTGACCACGCCTATGCCGAAATGGCGCGGCTGGAAGCGCTTTTCAGTCGCTACCAGCCTGACAGCGTGGTCAGCCGCATCAGCGCTGCAGCCGGTGTTCAGCCGGTAGCCGTTCCGTCAGAAGTGATGGCGGTGCTCAAAACGTCGCAGCAGTTGTTCCGGCTCAGTGGTGGTGCCTTCGACGTCACCGTGGGTTCCCTCAAGGGGTGGAGCTTCGAGGCCGGCCGAAAGACGGTTCCGCCCGCTGGCGTGTTGGCACGACAACGGCAACTGGTCGATGCCCGTCGCCTGGTGCTGGACGAGCAGGCGGGCACTGCCTATCTCGCCCGGCAGGGCATGGCCCTGGATCTGGGGGGCATTGCCAAACTGCCCATCCTGGAAGCCGGCATGCGGGTGTTGCGCCAGCAGGGCGTAAGCAACGCACTCATCAACGGTGGCGGCGACGTGCTGGTGATGGGGCAGCTGCAGGGGCGTCCATGGCGTGTGGGTCTGCGTGATCCGCGTGCGCCAGAGCGCCTGCTGGGTGCGCTGTCTGTTGAGGGCCAGGCGGTGGTGGCATCGTCGGGTGACTACGAGCGCTATTTCTTCGTGGGTGGCAAGCGCGAGCACCATATTCTGGATCCCCGCACGGGATACCCAACCGTCGGTGTGCATGGCGTCAGTTTGCTGGCCCGTGACGTGGCGCAGGTGAATGGTCTGGGTGCTGCCATGATGGTGCAAGGCCCGCAGGGCGGAAAAGCGCTGGTGGCACGCCAGCCGGGGGTCGAGGCGCTGGTGGTCTCTGGCGACCGCGGCGCTTGGTATTCCCCGGGCATGGCCGCGGCACTGTCACGCGGGACTGCTTGAAAGCGACCGGGCGACTTCTTCAGGTGCCAGGGGCTTGTGCTTGCTCGCACCGCACCTGAAGAAGCTCGCGTTCATCGAGTGAGCTGCCAAAGCGCACCGCGCTCAGGCAGCCTCCCCACACACACCCCGTGTCCAGCCCCAGGCAATGCGGGCGGTTCAGCCAGCCCAGCGTGGACCAGTGTCCGAAGGCGATCAAGGTATCGGCCGTGGAACGGCCAGGCACGTCAAACCAGGGCATCAACCCGGGTGGTGCAGCACTGGCGCTCTCGGTGCTGTCGAAATCCATGACCCCCTGGGCTGAGCAAAAACGCAGCCGTGTGAGCGCATTCACAATCACGCGCAAGCGGTCCGGGCCCGTCAAGGAAGCGTTCCAATGATCCGGGGTGTTGCCATACATCTGCTGCAGAAATGCCGGCAGATCGGCGCTCTGCAAAACACGGTGCACTTCGTCGGCCAGATCCAGGGTTTCGGCCGCAGTCCAGGCGGGCAGCACGCCCGCGTGCACCATCAGCAAAGGTGTTCCACCGTAAACATGCTGGCGGGCCAGCGGCTGCAGGCGCAGCCATTGCAGCAGCGCGTCGCGGTCCGGGGCCTCCAGAATGCTGGCCAGCGTGTCGCGTCGCGAGGGTTTGCGGGCGCCATGTGCGGCCGCCAGCAGATGCAGGTCGTGGTTGCCCAGCAGGGGGCGCAGGGCATCGCCGTGCGCCATGCATCGGCGCAGCACGGCGGCGGAGTCGGGGCCCCGGTTGACGAGATCGCCCAAAAGGTAGACGGTATCCCTGCTCGCAGAAAAACCGATCAGGTCGAGCAGACGCCCCAATGCGCTGTCGCAACCCTGGATATCGCCAATACAGTAAAGTGCCATGGTGTTCGTTTTACCTTTTGATTCATGGATTTTCTGCTGATCGCGCTGCTGACACTGCTCAACGGCGTGTTTGCCATGTCGGAACTCGCCTTGGCTTCCAGCCGCAAATCCAGGCTCGCTGCCATGGCGGAGGGCGGTGACAAGGGGGCCCAGGCTGCCCTTACCTTACTCGACAATCCCACGCAGTTCCTGTCGTCGGTGCAGGTAGGCATCACATCCATTGGCATGATCAACGGCATCATTGGCGAGGCCGCGTTCAGCAGCCGCCTGGGTGTGTGGTTGCAGACCATGGGGGTGCCGGAAAGCGCGGCCAGCGTGAGCGCCACGGCCATCGTGGTCACGGTCATCACCTTCATCACCATTGTGTTTGGCGAATTGGTGCCCAAGCGCATTGGCCAGCTTTACCCCGAAACCGTTGCGCGGTTTGTGGCGCGCCCCATGACATGGGTGGCCCAAGGCGCCAAGCCCTTTGTGCGCCTGCTGTCGCTGTCCACGCAGGGCGTGCTCAAACTGCTGCGGGTGGACAACGATGCGGGCCGAATGGTGACCGAAGAAGAAATCACCGCAAGCCTTGATGAGGGGCGTGATGCGGGCGTTATCGAGCATCACGAGCACCAGATGGTGCAAAACGTGTTTCGTCTGGACGACAGGCCCCTGACGTCGCTGATGGTGCCGCGCACCGATGTTCAATGGCTCGATGCCAGCCTGACCGTGCTGGAAGGCCTGCGCATGGCGGGCACTGGCGGCGAACAGGGCGCCCATTCGTGGTACCCGGTGTGTCGCGGTTCGCTTGACGAGGTGGTGGGTGTAATCAGCGTGGCGCGCATGCTGGAGTTGGGCCCAGAGGCTCCCGGCACTGTGGAGTCTTATGCGCAGCCTGCAGCTTTTCTGCCCGAAACGCTGAGTGGAATGGAATTGCTGGAGCAGTTCCGTGCACGGTCGGGCCGCATGATATTTGTGGTGGATGAATATGGTGTCGTGCAAGGCATCATGACGCCGCGCGATTTGCTGGAAGCCATTACCGGGGAATTGCAGCCGGGCGCATCGGCTGATGCCTGGGCGACGATGCGCGACGACGGAACCTGGTTATTGGACGGTTTGATGCCCGTGACCGAACTCAAGGCAAGGCTCGATATTCGGGATTTGCCCGAAGAAGACCGTGGGCGCTATAACACGCTGGCGGGCCTTCTGATGGCCGAATCCGGCCATTTGCCTGCAGTAGCCGAGCGTATTGCCTGTGCCGGGTGGATATTTGAAATTCTGGATCTGGATGGAAAGCGAATTGACAAGGTGCTCGCGCAACCCGACTCCTTGGCGCAGGAAGGCTGAATATCCAGCGCGCCGCTCAGGATCGGAAAATTTTGTTGAAATTGACTGGTAGTTTGAAGAGTGCCTGCACAAAGCTGACATTATTCTTATAATGCAGACTTCTTCAAAACCACCTTTAACTACACACCATGTCCAGCTACAAAGAACTCCTGAAGCAGCGCGAAGCCCTTGAGCAGAAGATCAACGAAGCCCGGCGCAATGAGCTGTCGGAAGCGGTCTCGCAAGTTCGTGCTTTGGTGACGGAGTTTGGCCTCACCGCGCAGGATGTTTTTCCAGCAGGCAAGGCACGCAGCGCCAGCGCTGGTTCCAAGGTAGCCCCCAAATACCGCAACCCTGCCACCGGACAGACCTGGACCGGCCGTGGCAAGGCCCCCAAGTGGATTCAAAATGAGAACCGCGAGCAGTTCGCCATTTAATCCATTTCTGCATTCGTTCAAAAAGTCCGCCTTGGCGGACTTTTTTTATGGCCATTCACTCCGCAAGGGTGGGGTGGCAATTGCCGCGGTGGCGCGCATGGCTGCCCGCCCGCTTTGTCTTGATCGGCCGCAATAACGTGCGATAAAGCATAAATGGATGCGCGTATTACCCGGCCTGTCATTCCCTGGTTCTGAACGAAGACGGCAGAATCTGCTGCGACCTGATTGAAATAGCACAAGCGTTCTATTTGTAACGCTGCACACTTGAGAGCTCACGGTATTGCATGGCAGGCCCGCTGTGGCAGCAATGGGCAATAGCGGGTGCAACGCCCGTGCGGGGCCGACTCCCATCTCGCACGTGAAACAGTATGGCGCCTGTTTCTGTATGGCCCCACGATTGCACCGCCCGGTGAGACTGCCAGAATAGGCCTTGTTGTTCCTTACCGGAGTTCACCATGGCCTCGTCGTCCAAGCCCGCCCGCCACGCTTTTGCCTCCACGCTGAAGAGTTTCAAGACTGCGTCCGGCAAAGCAGGGCAGTTGTATTCTCTGCCCGCGCTGGCCAGGCAGTTTCCACAGGTCAACCGATTGCCCGTGTCGATTCGCATCGTGCTCGAATCGGTGCTGCGCAATTGCGATGGGCGCAAAGTGACTGCCGAGCATGTGCAACAACTCGCCCAATGGGCGCCCCAGGCCGCGCGCAAGGATGAGATCCCGTTTGTCGTTTCGCGCGTGGTGTTGCAGGACTTCACCGGTGTGCCGCTGCTGGCCGACCTGGCCGCCATGCGCAGCGTGGCTGCCAAGCTGGGCAAGAACCCCAAGAAGATCGAGCCTCTGGTGCCCGTGGACTTGGTGGTGGACCACTCCATCATGGTCGATCACTACGGCCAGAAGAATTCGCTCGACCTGAACATGAAGCTCGAATTTCAGCGCAACCGCGAGCGCTACGAGTTCATGAAATGGGGCATGCAGGCCTTTGACA
>ERZ1023750.11-NODE-11-length-20792-cov-15.176448_pt1 | contig 20792 bp, 13 predicted proteins | sample MGYA00521086_ERZ1023750 | MGnify/ENA primary metagenome ERZ1023750 (study PRJEB33180, sample SAMEA4059229) | wastewater metagenome | place: Denmark | collected 2016-05-16 | study: EMG produced TPA metagenomics assembly of the PRJEB13832 data set (Local surveillance...
GGGCTGAAAGTGCACGAGCCGTCACTGGGCGTGGCCGAGCGGCGCACGCGCGTGGCGGCTGCGCTCCTGGAGGTGGGCCTGACCGAAGCGCAGTACCCCGGCCTGCTGGCGCGCTATCCGCACGAATTTTCGGGTGGCCAGCGCCAGCGCCTGGCCATTGCGCGGGCGCTCATCGTGCAGCCACAGGTGCTGGTGCTCGACGAGCCCACCAGCGCGCTCGACGTCACCATCCAGCAGCAGGTGCTGTCGCTGTTGCAGCGTCTGCAAAAGGAAAAGGGCCTGAGCTACCTGCTCATCACCCACGATGTGGATGTGATCCGCGCCATGGCGCACGAGGTGCTGGTGATGAAGGACGGCGAGGTGCTGGAGAGCGGCAGCGTCGGCCAGGTGCTGGATGCGCCGCAGCACCCCTACACGCAGCGGCTGGTGGCGGCGGCCATGGTGCCGGGCGCTGGCCCCAAAATTTGAACAAAAGGCCCTGGTATCAGCGACTTGTCTCAGACCCCGTTCGCACTGAGCTTGTCGAAGGGCTGTTTGCAAGGGGCGCCCTGGCTTCGACAGGCTTGGCCCGAACGGATGCGGGTACACATCCGAGACAAGTCGCTAATCAGGCAAAAAGCGGCTCCAGCGCTTATGCAGTAAGCGCTATCAGCTATTAATACAGGAGTATTTTGGTGTTTCATCTCCACGGACCCGCCTTGCGCGGAGGCGCCCTGGCGCTGCTGGCGGCGGTGCTGTTTGGCGTCAGCACGCCGCTGGTGCAGCACCTGGGCGCTGGCCTGGGCGCTTTCAGCACGGCGGCGTTGCTGTATGCCGGTGCTGCCGGCATGGGGGCGGTGTTGCGCAAGCCGGTGCAGCAAGAGGCACGCTTGCGACGGGCCGACACGTCCCGCCTGCTGGCCATGGCGGGTTTGGGAGCGGTGGTGGGGCCGGTGGCGCTGGCCTGGGGGCTGCAGCGCACCAGTGGCAGCAGCGCATCGTTGATGCTGACGCTGGAGGCGCTTTTCACCGCGCTGCTGGCCTGGCGTCTGTACCACGAAACCATGGACCGGCGGGTGTGGGCGGCAATGCTGTTGCTGCTGGCCGGGGGCGTGGCGCTGGTGGTGGACCAGGGGCGCCTGGGGGGCGTGGAGCTGGCCGGTCTGCTGGCTGTTTTGCTGGCCACGATGGCCTGGGGGGCGGACAACACCTTGTCGCGCGCCCTGGCCGAGCGTGACCCGGCGCAGGTGGTGCTGGTCAAGGCGGCGCTGGGCGCCAGCGCCACGGCGGTGCTGGCCTGGGGCCTGGGCGAGCCCATGCCCACTGCGGCGGCGGCCTGGGGCATGGTGGCTGTGGGGGCCACGGGCTATGGGCTCAGCCTGCGTTGTTACCTGCTGGCGCAACGCGCGTTTGGCGCGGCGCGCACGGGTTCGGTGTTTGCGTTTGCGCCGTTCATCGGCGCGGTGCTGGCGTTTGCCATGGGCGACCGCACTGCCGGTGGGCTGGTGGTGGTGGGCGGCCTGCTGATGGTGGCCGGGGTGGTGTTGCACCTGGCCGAAACGCACGAGCACCCGCATGACCACGAGGCCGCTGAGCACGAACACGCACACCGGCACGACGACGGGCACCACAACCACGCCCACTCCCCGATGCCGCAGGGCAGCCACAGCCATTGGCACCAGCATGGGGCCCAGTCGCACACCCATGCCCATGTGCCCGATGCCCACCACACGCACCGGCATTGAGATGGAGGGGCCCTCAAGCGGCTTGCGCCCTGGGGTCGCCTGGATGCGCTGCGGCTTTGCGGCGGGTGATCGGATCAAAGACACGCCTGGACGATCGCGCCCTTGCGCAGTCGGAAGCAGGCACCGGGCAAAATACGCGCCAGCGCCACACACGCGCGCATCCATTCAGGCGATGACCAAGGCGGTTTTCCTTGCTCTCTCAGCCCTCCCCACACGCCGCACCATGAAATTCAACGACTTTTCTGACGACTCCGAAGACTCCGAGCACACCCCCGCGCAGCGCTCGGCCGCCGCATCGCGCAGCACCTGGGTCAGCGTGGGCGTCAACCTGGTGCTGTCCACCATCCAGATCGTGGTGGGGGTGCTGGCCAAGTCGCAGGGCCTGATAGCCGACGGCATCCACTCGCTGTCCGACCTGGTGGCTGATTTCGTGGTGCTTTTTGCCAACCACCACTCCCAGAAAGACGCGGACGAGGGCCACCCTTACGGCCACCACCGCTTCGAGACGGCAGCTTCGCTGGTGCTGGGCCTGCTGCTGCTGGGTGTGGGCGTGGGCATGGTGTGGTCGGCGGTGGTCAAGCTGGAGAACCCCGAGGCCATTGCGCAAGTGCATGTGATCGCCCTGTGGGTGGCGGGTGCCGCGCTGGTGGGCAAAGAACTGCTGTTTCGCTACATGCTGGCCGTGGCCAAGCGCGTCAAGTCGAGCATGCTGGTGGCCAATGCCTGGCACGCGCGCTCGGATGCGGCTTCGTCGCTGGTGGTGGGTATCGGCATTGCGGGCAACCTGGCGGGTTATCCCATCCTGGACCCCATTGCCGCGCTCATCGTGGGCTTCATGGTGGCCAAGATGGGCTGGCAGTTTGGCTGGGATGCGCTGCACGACCTGATGGACCGATCGGTGGACGAACAGGAAGTGCAGGCCATTCGCCAGACGCTGCTGGAGACACCTGGCGTGAGCGGCGTGCACGATGTGCGCACGCGCAAGATGGGCGACATGATTGTGGTGGACGCCCATCTGGAGGTGAATGCAGCCCTCACCGTCGAGGCGGGCCATGACATTGCGGTGCTGGCGCGCCAGCGCGTGCTGCAGCGCCACCGGGTGCTCAACCTCATGACCCATGTGGACCCTTGGCGCAAGCCCGACCTGGACCATGCTGCGCCGCCCGTGCGCGGCGCGCATGGCGCGCCAACGCGGTAGCCAATCAGCGAAGCGGCGAATCAGGCCGCGCCACGCGCGCCGGAGGCGGTGTGGCGCTGGTGTCGGCCCGCCAGCCGCACCAGCTCCAGCCACACCAGGCACAGCGCCAGCAGGCAACCGGCCACCACGGCACCCTGGGCGCCGGGCAAGGCCAGCCCCATCAGATGGCGCAGCCAGGCAATGCCCATCACCGCAGCCAGCAGCACCACCATCGCGGCGGCAATGCGCCAAAGCCAGGGGTTCGGGTCGGTCACGCCCAGCAGCGCGGGGCGCGACAGATCCCGGTTGGCCAAAATCAGCAACAGCACGCACAGCACCAGCGTGCCAAACACCACGGTGCGTCCCTGGTCGGGGTGCCAGCCCTGGTGCACCAGCCAGGCCTGGCCGCCCAGCAGCACTGCCGCCAGGCCCAGGCCTTGCAGCACCGACCACAGCAACGGTGCGGCCGCAAAGGGCGAGTCGGAGACCGGGCGCGGTGCGCGTGCCATGGTGTCGCTGTCTTCGGCCTCGGCTTCGAAGACGATGGAGCAGGCCGGGTCGATCAGCAACTCCAGCAGCACGATGTGCACCGGAAGCAGCAGCACCGGCCAGTGCAGCAGCGTGGGCACCAGCGCCAGCCCGATGATGGGCACATGCACGGCAAACACAAAGCGCACGGCCTTGCGGATGTTGCTGTCGATGCGCCGCCCCTGGCGGATGGCAGCCACGATGCGGGCAAAGCTGTCGTCCAGCAGCACCAGCGCGGCGGCCTCGCGCGCCACGTCGGTGCCGCGCTCGCCCATTGCAATGCCCACGTCGGCGGCCTTGAGGGCGGGCGCATCGTTCACGCCGTCGCCGGTCATGGCCACCACCTCCCCGCTGGCGCGCAGCAGTTGCACCAGGCGCAGCTTGTGCTGGGGCTTGAGGCGCGCGCACAGGTCCACATGGCGCAGCCGCTCGCTGAGGGAAGCATCGTCCAGCGCCTCCAGCTGCGCGCCGGTGATGACGTCGGGGCGGTCGGACAGGCCCACCTGCTGGGCGATGGCGCGGGCCGTGGCGGGGTGGTCGCCGGTCATCATGATCACGCGGACACCGGCACGTCGGCACTCGGCCAGTGCGGCGGGCACCTCGGTGCGCGGCGGGTCGGCCAGGGCCACCAGGCCGAGAAAATCAAAGTCGAAATCGTGCTGGCTTTGCGGCCACGGCGGGCTCTGGCCGGGTGCCGGGGCTGCGCCTTTCCAGCGGCCGCGCGCCACGCCCAGCACGCGCAGGCCGCGCTCGGCCATGGCCTCCACCTGGCGGCGGATGGCGCCCTGCTGCGCGGCGTCAAGGTGGCACAGGTCGGCCACGGCCTCGGGTGCGCCCTTGGTGGCCAGCAGGTGCACGTTGGGCTCGTCGCTGGCAAACACGCGCGTCATGGCCAGAATCTCGCCCGACAGGGCGTATTCAAACTCGGGCTCGCGCCCGTCGTGCACATGCTCGGTGCCCTGCAGCCACTGGTGGCCAAAATGCTGGATGGCCTTTTCCATGGGGTCGAACGGGTCGGCGGGCGTGGCCAGCATGGCAAATTCGGCCAGCAGGTGAAAGTGCTCGGGCAGTTCACTGGCGCTTTCGGGCCGGAAATGCTGCTCGCCGCTGGCCAGCTCGGCCACGGCCATGCGGTTCATGGTGAGCGTGCCTGTTTTGTCCACCGCCAGTACCGTGATGGCGCCCAGCGCCTCGACGGCGGTGACGCGCCGTGTCAGCACCTTCTGGTGCGAAATGCGCCACGCACCCAGCGCCAGAAACACGGTCAGAATGACCGGAATCTCCTCGGGCAGGATGGCCATGGCCAGCGCAATGCCCGACAACAGGCTTTCGAGCAGCGGGCGGCTGTTCCACCACCAGCCCAGAAGTACCTGGGCCAGGGCCAGCACCAGCGCGCCAATTCCGAGATTGCGCACCAGTCGGCGCGAGCCCTGCTGCAGCGCAGAAGGCGGCTCTACCGTGGCGGCAAGGTCGGCGCCAATGCGCCCCACGGCCGTGTGGGCGGCGGTGGCGCACACCTGCGCCACCGCCACGCCGCGCGTGACCACGGTGCTGGCGTAGATGGCCCCCACGCTTGCCACTTCGTGTGCTGCGCTGCCCCCCGAGGGGGCTGGCCTGGCTTGGGGCGGCCCGGCGCTGGCGGCCACGGCCCCCACGCTTGCCACTTCGTGTGCTGCGCTGCCCCCCGAGGGGGCTGGCCTGGCTTGGGGCGGCCCGGCGTTGGCGGCCGGGGCCCCCGCGCTGGCAGATGCCTGCGCGTTCTGGCTGTCTTGTGCCAAGGGCAGTTTGGCCACGGGCACGGCTTCGCCGGTGAGCAGGGATTCGTCCACTTCGAGCTGGCCGTCGATCAGCAGCGCGTCGGCGGCAATGCGGTCGCCCTCGTGCAGCACGAGCAGATCGCCGCGCACCACCTCGCGCCCGGCAATGCGCTGTTCCTGGCCGTCGCGGATCACCAGCGCGCGCGGGGCCGACAGGTCGCGCAGGGATTCGAGCGCGCGCTGGGTCTTGCGTTCTTGCGCCAGCGTGATGCCGATGACCACAAACACAAAGCCCAGCAAGAACAGCGCCTCGCCCCGGTCGCCCAGCGCCAGGTAGATGCTGCCAGCGGCCAGCAGCATGAGAAACATGGGCTCGGTAACCACGTCCCGCACGATGGCCAGCGTGGACTTGGGCGCGCTGCCTGGCAGCAGGTTGGGGCCTTCGGTGGCGAGGCGGCGGGCCGCCTCGGCAGCGCTCAGCCCTTGACGCGCTGGTATCGCAGGGGGCGCCTGGCTTTCGGGGGTGGGCATGGCCGTCGCGTCTTTTGGCGGTGCCTTATGGCTTGCGCGCCACCAGCCCGAGCAATGCCGACTGGCCACAGTGCTGGGTTCCCTCGTTCAGCACCGCTTCATAGTCGCGCAGCTCGATGATCTGCAGGCCCGCGAAGGCGGACCGGATCATCTCTGGCGTGTAAAGGTGCGACAGGATGGGTGGCCCGCCGGTCTTGTATTCCAGTTGCCTGGGGGTGTAGCCCTGCAACACCAGCACGCCGCCGGGCTTGAGTGCAGCCACCATATTGGCGAACAGGCGTTCGCGCATGGCGGGGTCGGCAAACTGCACAAAGATGGCCGCCACGGCGTCATAAGTGGCAGTGGGCCAGGGCCACTGGTCGCAATCGGCCACGCTGTAGTTCACCGCAACCTGGGCATTTGCCGCCAGTTGCCTGGCCTTGGCTACGCCCACGTCCGAGATGTCAAAGGCATCCACCTGCAGGCCCTGGCGTGCCAGCCAGACGCTGTTGCGCCCGTCACCATCGGCCACGCACAGCACGCGGCCACCGGGGGCGAGGTGGTGGGCCTGCGCGCGCAGGTAGTCGTTGGGTTCCTGGCCAAAAAGATGGTTCTCGGCGGCGTAGCGCTGGTTCCAGGTGGCTGCGGGGTTGGTGAAGGGCGTTGCGGTCATGGTGGGTGCCTTGTGCAATAGCGGGTGCTATGGGCATTGAACGGACAAGCCGGGCGCCTGCCGTTGGCGTTGCCGGGGGTGACGGGGCAATGGTGCCACAGGCTTTTATCTGGTTGGTTGGTAAAAATAATGATAAAAATGGCCTTTAGCCTTTGTCTATAAAGCGCTATAAGCTATTAAAATAATAGCAATATTCTGCGCTGCTGATGATGAATCCGCCGTTCCCGTGCGTGGTGGGAGCGGCCCGTGGTGCGCATCACAATGGCGGTGTTGACGACCCTGGAAGAAATCCATGAGCCTGCGCCCGGCAGAATCACCCGCCACAGAGGCCAACGCCCGAACCCGCCGCGCCAAGCTGCACCCGGATGTGCTCAAGCTCGGCCTGGTGAGTTTTCTCACCGACCTGAGCTCCGAGATGATCTTCTCGGTGTTTGCGGTTTTCTTCACCACGGTGGCGGGCGCATCCACCGCGCTGCTGGGGCTGATCGAGGGGCTGGCGGATTTTTCGGCCTCGTCGCTCAATTACCTGGCGGGCTGGCTGTCGGACCGCAGCGGCCGGCGCAAGTGGTTTGCCACGGCGGGCTATGCATTTTCGACATTGGCCAAGCTGATCTTGCTGGTGTCGTCGTCCATCGTGGGGTTGTCGATCTTTCGCGTTGTCGAGCGGCTGGGCAAGGGCTTTCGCGGCCCGCCGCGCGATGCCTGGCTATCGTCGATTGCCGCCAAAGAATCGCGGGGCTACGCCTTTGGGGTGCACAAGGCGCTGGACAAATCGGGCGCCGTGCTGGGCCCGCTGGTGGCTTATGCGCTGCTCAAATCGCTGGGTGAATCGGCCAGCACTTACAGCCTGCTGTTTCTGGTGGCCTTTGTGCCGGCAGTGGTGGCCGTGGTGGTGCTCACGCGCATCCCCGACCAGCGCGGTCAGCCCCATGCGCGCGAGAGCGTGCGCCAGAATTGGCAGCAGCTCAGCAGGCCGTTCAAGCGGTTTTTGCTGCCGGCGGGGGTGTTTGCATTGGCGTATTTCAGCCTCGGTTTTGTTTTGCTCAAGGCCCACGACGTGGGCTTTGGCATGACCGACATCGTGCTGCTGTATGCACTGTTCAACGTGGTTTGCGTGGTGGCCGCACCGCTGGTGGGACGGCTGGGCGACAGGGTAGGGCGCAGCCGCATCGTGGTGCTGGGCTATGCGCTGTATGCGGCCCTGAACCTGTGGCTGGTGTTGGCAGGCAGCCGCTGGGAAATGGTGGGCATCTTTTGCCTGTATGGCGTGTTCTATGCCATCGAAGAGTCGCAAAGCAAGGCCTTCATCGCCGATCTGGAGCCCGAGCGCCGGGCCACGGCCGTGGGCGTTTATAACTTTGTCACGGGCAGCTTGTATCTGCCCGCATCGCTGATGGCCGGCGCGCTGTGGGCGGTGGCGCCGGGCCTGGCTTTTGGGCTGGGTGCCGCGTTGTCGGTGGTGGCCATGGTGGTGTTCATGGCGGTGAAACCTGCCGCCGTGCTGCCACGCTGACAGCCCGTTTGCGGTTTTTTGGTAACAGGTCTGCGGCAACAACTTACATTGGAGCCATGGACAAACAACACACATTTCACCGCGGCGACCTGGTGCGCATTGCCATTGACGCCATGAAGGAGCGCGGCCTGGAGCCCGAGTTTCCGCCGCGCGCCCTGCAGCAGCTGCAGACCATCGATGCCGCCGGGCAGGACGACGACCCGCGCATTCGCGACCTCACGGCGCTGCCCTGGTGCTCGATCGACAACGACGATTCGCTCGACCTCGATCAACTGACGGCATGCGGTGCCATGGGCAACGGTGCGGTGAAGATTTTTGTGGCGGTGGCCGATGTGGACGCCCTGGTCAAGAAAAACTCGGCCATCGACCAGCACGCGCACACCAACACCACATCGGTCTACACCTCGGCGCGGGTGTTTTCAATGCTGCCCGAGCGCCTGTCCACCGACCTCACCTCGCTGAACCCGGGCGAGGACCGGTTGGCCATCGTGACCGAAATGGTGGTGGATGCCGAAGGCGTTGTCACCCATTCCACGGTGCACCGCGCGCGCGTGCGCAACCACGCCAAGCTGGCCTACGACGCGGTGGCAGCGTGGATCGAAGGCGAAGGCGACCTGCCCGAGGCCGCCCGCGCTGTGCCCGGCATGGACGAGCAGTTGCGCACCCAGGACGCGGTGGCCCAGCGCATGCGTGCGCGCCGGCGCGCCGCCGGCTCGCTGGACCTGGAAACCTTTCAGCCGCGCGCCGTGTTCGACGGCGACCGTGTGGTGGACATCCGCCAGCAGGAGCAAAACCGCGCGCGCCAGCTGATTGAAGAATTCATGATTGCCACCAACACCTGCACGGCGCAGTTTCTGGCGCAGCATGGCGGCAGCGCCTTGCGGCGGGTGGTGCGCTCGCCCGAGCGCTGGCTGCGTATCGTGGAAGTGGCCAGCAAATACGGCGAGGCACTGCCCAAAGAGCCCGATTCGCGTGCGCTGGAGGGCTTTCTGGCGCGCCAGCGCAAGGCCGATCCGCTGCGCTTTCCCGACCTGTCGCTGGTCATCATCAAGCTGATGGGCTCGGGCGAATATGTGGTGGAGCATGCCCGGGGCGAGCCCATCGGCCACTTTGGCCTGGCCGTGCGCGACTACACGCATTCCACCGCGCCCAACCGCCGTTACCCTGATCTCGTCAGCCTGCGCATGGTCAAGGCCCTGCTGTCGGGCGAGCGTGCGCCCTATGGCATGGCCGAGCTGGCCACGCTGGCCGAGCATTGCACCCACCAGGAAGACGCGGCGCAAAAGGTGGAGCGCAGCGTGCGCAAGTCCGAGGCAGCGCTGTTCATGCAGGGGCTGATCGGCAAGCAGTTTGACGCCATCGTCACCGGTCGCACCGAAAGCGCCACCTGGGTGCGCATCTTCACGCCGCCGGCCGAGGGCCTGCTGGTGTCGGGTGATTTCAACCTGGACGTGGGGGCGAAGATCCGGGTGAAACTGGTCAGCACCAATGTGGAGCGCGGTTTCATCGATTTCGAGCAGTCGCACTGATACGGTTTTGCCTTCAAGCGGCTACCGTCGTTGGGTCGCCTTGCCGTGCGACAGCACTGTCTTCGGCTCCTCGCCTTGTGATCCGGTTGAATGCAAACCCGTATGATTTCTCCGCCAGCCCGGCTCGCGCCGCCGTCAATCTCACCCGGCAGGAGGTTTCACCATGGCCAAGCGATCGTTTCCTCTGTCCAAGGTTTACGGGCTGCTCGAACCGGGTCCGGTGCTGCTGCTGAGCACGGCGCACAAGGGCCGCATCAACGCCATGGCGATGTCGTGGCACACCATGATGGAGTTCGAGCCACCGCTGGTGGGCTGCGTGGTCAGCAGCCGCGATTTCAGCTTCACGGCGCTCAAAGCCACGCGCGAATGCGTGTTGAACATCCCCACCCTGGAGTTGGCGCAAAAAGTGGTCGACTGCGGCAACAGCTCGGGCCGCAGCGTGGACAAGTTCACGGCGTTTGGCCTGACGCCAGCGCCCGCTTCGCTGGTGGGCGCGCCGCTGATTGCCGAGTGCCATGCCAACCTGGAGTGCAAGGTGGTCGATACGCGGTTTGTCAACCGCTACAACTTCTTTGTGCTGGAGGTCGTCAAGGCCTGGACCGATCCGGAGTGCAAGGACCCGCGCACGCTGCACCACCGGGGCTGGGGCGCGTTCATGGTGGCGGGCGACACGATTCGCCTGCCGTCAAAGATGAAGTGACTGGCGCCGGGCGCTTGGACAACTTGGCCAGCCCAGTGCATTCAGCGGTCTTGCAAAGCCGCACGCCTGCACAAGTCCATCGTGTTCCGGCCAGAATCTGCCCATGACGAATTGCCTGCTCCGCCCCCTGCGTTATGTGTTGTCGTTGCTGTGGCCGACTGTCCTGGGTGCCTGTGCACTGGCGGCCATGCCGGCCGTGGCTGCTTCTGGGGCCACCGCCAATGTGGACAGCGCCATGGGGCCGCGCGTGCTGGCCTGCACCACCTGCCACGGCAAGGAAGGCCGCGCCACGCAAGAGGGATTTTTCCCGCGCCTCGCGGGCAAGCCGGCGGGTTACCTGTTCAACCAGCTGGTCAATTTTCGGGAGGGGCGGCGCAGTTATCCGCAGATGGGCTACCTCATCGAGCACCTCACAGACGACTATCTGCGCGAGATTGCGACCCACTTTGCCGGGCTGCAGGTGCCCTATGCGCCACCCCCGGCGCCCCAGGCTGGGCCGCAGGTGCTGGAGCGCGGACGCCAGCTGGTGCAGCAGGGCGACGTGGCGCGCCAGTTGCCCGCCTGCGTGCAATGCCATGGCCAGGCGATGACGGGGCTCAATCCGTCGATTCCTGGCTTGCTGGGCCTGCCACGCGACTACCTCAACAGCCAGTTGGGCGCCTGGAAAACCGGCCAGCGCCGCGCGCAGGCACCCGATTGCATGGCCGACATTGCGCGCCAGCTTTCGCCCGACGAGGTGAGTGCGGTATCGGCCTGGCTGGCGGCCCAGCCGGTGCCCGGGGGTGGCAAACCCGCCGACCGGCTGGCAGGGGCCATGCCGGTGCGCTGCGGCGGGGTGGATGGTGTGCCGGTGGTTGATGCGGCGGCGCGTTGAAGGGGCATGGCATGAAACGCATCCTCTGGACCCTTTTCTTCGCCGTGGCCTTGCTGGCGCTGGGCACCGCCGTGGTGGCAGCGCTCAACCTGCGCGGCGAGGCCGCCCTGCCGGCCGAATCGCAAGCCCTGTCACAGGCCGTGCCCGCCACGCCCGAGCTGGTGGCGCGCGGCGAATACCTGGCCCGCGCGGGCAACTGCATGGCCTGCCACACCGTGCAGGGTGGTGCGCCCTATGCGGGCGGGCGCGGCATCGACACGCCATTTGGCGTGATTCACACCACCAACCTCACGCCCGACAAGGCGACAGGCATTGGCAACTGGTCGGCCGCCGAGTTCTGGCGCGCGCTGCACAACGGCCGCTCCAAGGACGGGCGCCTGCTGTACCCGGCGTTTCCCTACCCCAACTACACGCAGGTGACGCGCGAGGATTCCGATGCCATCTATGCCTATCTGCAAAGCCTGCCCGCGGTGGCGCAGGCCAACCGGCCGCACGCGCTGCGCTTTCCATACAACACGCAGGCGGCTTTGGGCGTGTGGCGGGCGCTGTTCTTCACGCCCGGCACGTTCGCGCCCGGGCCCGTGCAGTCGGCCGAATGGAACCGGGGTGCCTACCTGGTCAACGGCCTGGGCCATTGCGCGGCCTGCCACACACCGCGCAATGCACTGGGCGCCAGCAGCCAGGCGCAGGCATTCAGCGGGGGGCTGATTCCTGTGCAGAACTGGTATGCCCCGGCGCTCAATGTGGCTGCCGAGGCGGGCGTGGCGCACTGGCCCGTGGAGGCTGTGGTGGCCCTGCTGAAGACCGGCGTGGCGCCGCAGGGCTCGGTGACCGGGCCCATGGCCGAGGTGGTTTTTCGCAGTACGCAGTATCTGAACGATGCCGATGCACAAGCGATTGCCGTGTACCTGCGTGCGCTGCCGCAGCGGGACATCGCCCCCGCAGAAGTGGTCAAACCCTCGGCCGCCACGCTGGAGCGGGGTGCCAAGGTGTATGAGCAACACTGCGCGCAATGCCATGGCGACAACGGCGAGGGCAAGCCGGGGGCTTTTCCGGCCCTGGCGGGCAACCGCGCCGTGGTGCTGCAAGACCCCACCAACCTCGTGCGCGTGGTGTTGCAGGGCGGTTATCTGCCGGCCACGGCGGGCAACCCGCGCCCGCACGGCATGCCGCCCTTCATGCAAGTGCTGGGCGACGACGATGTGGCCGCGGTCAGCACCTTTGTGCGCAACGCCTGGGGCAACCAGGCACCCGCAGTGGGTACCATCGGCGTTTACCGTGCCCGGGAGCGGCGCGGGTCTTGAAGGAGAGCCCCCCGATGCACAGCCCGGCCGCGTTGCCCGATTCACCCCTTGTGGCCCCTGGCAGCGGCTGGTGGGCGGTGTGCCTGTGCGCCAACTGGTGCGGCACCTGCCGCGACTATCGGCCGCTGTTTGACGATCTGGCCAGGGCGCACCCCCAGATGCGCTTTGTGTGGGTGGACATTGAAGACGATGCAGACCTGGCCGGTGACCTGGATGTGGAAACTTTTCCCACCTTGTTGATTGCCGATGGCACGACGGCGCGCTTTCTGGGGCCGCTGCTGCCGCAGGCGCCCGTGCTGGCGCGGCTGCTGGCCAGCCTGCAGGCCGCCCCGCACGGTGGTGGGGCGGGCGGTGAAGCGCAGGCAGTGTTTGAGCGGGTGCGCGCGGCGCGCAGTGCGTAGCTGCCGCATCGCAGCCTTGGCTGACCTGCAGGGGCACTTCAATGCCGGGTTGCGGGCAGAGGATGCTCTGGATGCTGCGTTGCCATCGGGTTGAGTTGCTCCTTTTTTAATAGCTGCTAGCGCTTACCAGTAAAGCGCTAGAAGCATATTTTGCTTAATATTTTCCCTATGTCACGCTTCCCGTGGTTTCACATCAATTCGTTGCAGGCCCAATGTGACAAGGGGGCCTGGTCGCGTGGCATGGATCTTTTCCGCAGGGCGGGCGTGGTGCGCACCGACATCGAAGCCGAGGGCAATGGTTGCTGGCACATCGAAGGCGAGGTGCAAGGCAGCATGCCCGAACCCTATGAGGTGTCGGTAGAGCTGGTCATTGCGCCCAATGGGCAGCTCACACTGTGGTCGGGTGACTGCAGTTGCCCCGTGGGCGAGGACTGCAAGCACGCAGTGGCACTGACCCTGCAGGCTGCGCACCAGAACCCGGCCCAAGCGCACAACACCGCGCAAGAGCCCATGCCTGCCCCAGCCGCTCATGCCCTGAAGGCGCTGCACGAGCGCAGGGAGGCTGTGGCACGCGCCGAGGCCGACGCGCGGCTGGTGCACTGGCTGCAGGACTGGGACCGCGCCGCAGGTCTGTCGGCCCCGCCGGTTGTGGCCGCGTCAGGCTCCAGACCCGACCGGCCCGAGCAATACCTGTACCTGGTCTCCACCGTCGGGCTGCCGCGCGCCAGTGCGCAGCAAATGCAGCTGGAGGCCGTGGTGTCTTACCCCAAGGTGACTGGCGGCTGGGCCAAACCCAAACAGATTCGCACCCAACCCGGCCCGGGGCAGGCGGTGTTTGACCGCGCGAGTGATGCCGATCGCCAGGTTTTGCAACTGCTGCGTGCCATGCCGCGCGGCATGGGCTACTACTCGGCCTACAGCGCCGGGCCGGTGGCGGTGCTGGAAGGCGCGGTGGGGGTGATGGCGCTGCAGCAGGCAGCCAGCACCGGCAGCCTGTTTGCGGATGCGGGAGGCTCCACGGTGGGGGCTGCGCTGCGCTGGGGTGACCCCCTGCCCATCACCTGGACATGGCACGAGGCCCCGCCAGCCGCCGGTGGCGAAAGCACCTGGGCCTTGCGCGCCAGCCTGCCCGGTTCATCGGCCACGCTGTGCATCAACAGCCCGCCGCTTTATCTGGATGCCGTCAACGGCGTCTGTGGCACGGTCGAGGCCGATGGCCTCAGCGCTGCGCAGCTGGCCCTGTTGCTCAAGGCGCCCGCGTTGAGCGCCACGGCGCTGCAACGGCACCAGGCCGAGGTTGCCAGCCGTTTGGGCGGCGTGCTGCCGTTGCCGCCGGTGCTGGGTGCGCTCACGCGGGTGCAGGGTGTCCAGCCCGTGGCGCGCCTGCACCTTGCGCCCGTTCCGGCGCAAGACGTGCCGGACCTGGGCCTCATCACCGCGCAACTGCGGTTTGACTACCAGGGCCATGTGGGTTGGTGGGTCGGGCAGGAGCTCAGCGTGCTGGTGACTGCGGCCGACGGCGGTCAGGTGCTGCTGCAGCGCGATGCGCAAGCCGAGCTGGGAGCCATCGAGCGCCTGATGGACCTGGGCCTGCTGGCCACCGACGACGGGCTGTTCGGCATTCCCGGTGAGCGCTCGCAGAACGACTGGATGCACTGGGCCGACAACGGTTTTGGGGTGTTGCGCGAGGCAGGTTTTGAAATCACCCTCGATGCCTCGCTGGGTGGCTGGATTACCCACGCCGACGCGCTGGCCGTGGCGCTGCAGCCCGAGGGAGATGACGAAGCCACGTCCCCGTGGTTTGCACTGTCGCTGGGCATGGAGATCAATGGCGTGCGCCACAACATCCTGCCCTGGCTGCCCGACCTGATTGCCGCCGCCGCAGCACAGCCGCAGGATCCCCAAACCGGGCTGCCCCGCTTGCCCTCGCATGTCTATCTGCCTTCGCAGACGGGCCCCGGTTTTCTGCGCCTGCCCACCGATGCCCTTCGGCCGTGGATGGCTGCCCTGCTCGATCTGGTGGGCGACCGCACCCACGACTTCAATGGCGACAGCCTGAAGCTTTCGCGCATGGAGGCCGTGCGCACCAGCGCCGCGCTAGGGGAGGGCGCGGTGTGGGAAGGCGCAGCCGCTTTGCGCGCCATGGTGGCCCAGTTGCACGGCGCCAGCGCGCTGCCCGAGGTGCCGCTGCCCGCCACTGTCAAGGCGACCCTGCGGCCCTATCAGCAGCAGGGCCTGAACTGGTTGCAGTTTCTGAGCGCCCATGGTTTGGCCGGTGTGCTGGCCGACGACATGGGCCTGGGCAAGACGCTGCAGACCCTGGCGCATATCCAGGTCGAAAAAGACGCGGGCCGCCTCACGCACCCCGCGCTCATCATTGCGCCCGTGAGCCTGATGGGTAACTGGCAGCGCGAGGCCGCGCGGTTTTGCCCGGGCCTGCGCAGCTTGGTGCTGCACGGTGCGGGCCGCCATGAGGTAGCCGACTCGGTGGCCGAGCACGATCTCGTCATCGCTCCGTATTCACTGCTGCAACGCGATCGCGAGCGCTGGCTGGCGCACGAATGGCACCTGGTGGTGCTCGACGAGGCGCAAAACATCAAGAACGCCAGCACGCACGCCGCGCAGGTGGTGGGCCAGTTGCAGGCGCGCCACCGGCTGTGCCTTTCGGGCACGCCCATGGAAAACCACTTGGGCGAGATCTGGAGCCTGTTTCACTTTTTGATGCCGGGCTTTCTGGGCAGCCAGCAGCGTTTCAAGGAGATGTTTCGCACCCCCATTGAGAAACTGGGCGACAGCGCGCGCATGGTGCAGTTGCGCACGCGCATCACGCCGTTCATGCTTCGGCGTACCAAGGCGCTGGTTGCCAGCGAGCTGCCGCCCAAGGTCGAAACCGTGATGCCGGTGGAAATGACCGGCGCGCAGGCCGATCTGTACGAAACCATTCGCCTGGGGATGGAGAGAACCGTGCGCGAAGCCCTGCAGTCCAAGGGGCTGGCCAAATCGCGGATCACCATCCTCGATGCGCTGCTCAAGTTGCGCCAGGTGTGCTGCCACCCGCAACTGGTGCCGCTGGATGCCGCCAAAAAGGTCAACGCTTCGGCCAAGCTGGATCAGCTCATGACCTTGCTGCCCGAGATGCTGGCCGAGGGGCGGCGCATTTTGCTGTTCTCGCAGTTCACCAGCATGCTCACCCTGATCGAGGCTGAGCTGAAGAAGCGCAAGTTGCCCTGGGTCAAGCTCACGGGGCAAAGCCAGCGGCGCGACGCGATCATCGAGCAGTTCACGAGTGGGCAAGTGCCGTTGTTCTTGATCAGCCTCAAGGCCGGCGGGGTGGGGTTGAATCTGCCCCAGGCCGACACGGTCATCCACTACGACCCGTGGTGGAACCCCGCCGTGGAGGCCCAGGCCACCGACCGCGCCCACCGGATCGGCCAGACCCAGAGCGTGTGGGTGATCAAGCTGGTGGCGCAGGGCACGATTGAAGAGCGCATTCTGGTGCTGCAGGAGCGCAAAGCCCAGTTGGCCAGCAGCCTGTATGACACCAGCGCGGGGCGCAAGGAACCGTTGTTTACCGAAAGTGACCTGGCCGAGTTGTTGAAGCCGCTATCACTGTCGTAGCAGCGAATCAAGAATGTGCTTGCACTACAGACGGTTTTGATAAAAAAATTCTGATGCAGCGCATGGGCTTGGCTCCGCATGCGGCATGGGCGGTTGTTTTGTACCCAAAGGGGCGTTCAGGCAACAGCAGGGGCACAATTCGTCTTTGCAAATCAATGCTTTACGCGCTATAATGTGACTCTCACGACCAAACGGGCGGGTACCAACCGCCCGTTTTTTTTGGTCGAATGCTTTTGGAGCTCGAAGCTGTCGGGGAAGAGTCTCCGGGAGTTATCGGGTTTTTTGTTTTTTCGGGATTGAACGGAACACGTGGCATTACAGCAAGTCGTTGAACAAATTGTGACCGGTCTCGGTTACGACCTGGTGGAGATCGAACGGTCTCCGGGTGGCCTGCTGCGCGTCACCATCGACTTGCCATGGGTGCAGCCTGCCGTCGATGCGCCCGAGCCCGCGGTTGATCAGTTTGTCACCGTGGAAGACTGTGAAAAAGTCACCCGCCAGCTGCAGTTTGCGCTGGAGGTAGATGGGGTTGAATACAAGCGTCTTGAAGTCTCGTCGCCGGGCATTGATCGCCCCTTGCGCCACGAGCAGGACTTTGTCCGTTTTGAAGGTTCGGTTGTTGATCTCACGCTGAAAGCGCCTATCGGCGCTGCGGCGGTGGGTCAGGTCAACGCCACCCGCAAGAAATTTCGTGGCACGCTGGAGCGGGCCGAATCGGGTGGATGGCAGATCGTCTGGAGCGATGAGCCCGCAGGCAAGCCTGGTCAGAAAATAAGCAAGAAACGCGTACCAGCCCCCTTGCAGGCGCTGGGGTTTACGCTTGATGAGCTAAGGGACGCCCGCTTGGCGCCCATTGTGGATTTCAAGGGGCGGGGGGCGAAGACTGGTCAAGTGCCAGGCTGAGTCACTGGATGGTTTGGAGTGGGTTGGTGCTGTTGGCAGCTGCCGCCTGCGGGTGATAGAAACAGGAGAGTCGTCGCATGAATCGCGAATTGTTGATGTTGGTTGAGGCCATTTCGCGCGAGAAGAACGTTGAGCGCGATGTGGTCTTGGGCGCCGTGGAGTCGGCCTTGGCCCAGGCTACCAAAAAGCTGTACCAGGGCGAGGTGGACATCCGCGTGTCCGTCGATCGCGACAGCGGCAACTATGAGACTTTCCGTCGCTGGCTGGTAGTGCCTGACGAGGCAGGTCTGCAGAACCCCGAAGCCGAAGAGCTGCTGATGGACGCCAAGGAGCGCATCGCGGACATCGAAGTCGGGGAATACATCGAAGAGAGCGTTGAGTCGGTCCCTATCGGCCGTATCGGCGCCATGGCTGCCAAGCAGGTCATCCTGCAGAAGATCCGTGACGCCGAGCGCGAAATGCTGCTCAACGACTTCATGTCGCGCGGCGAACGCATCTTTACCGGCACCGTCAAGCGCATGGACAAGGGCGACATCATTGTCGAGTCCGGTCGTGTGGAAGGCCGCCTGCGTCGCAGCGAGATGATCCCCAAGGAAAACCTTCGCAGCGGCGACCGCGTTCGCGCCATGATCATGGAAGTGGACCTGACGCTGCGCGGCGCTCCCATCATCCTGTCTCGCTCGGCCCCCGAGTTCATGATCGAGCTGTTCCGCCAGGAAGTGCCCGAGATCGAACAAGGTCTGCTGGAGATCAAGAGCTGCGCCCGTGACCCTGGGTCGCGCGCCAAGATTGCCGTGCTGAGCCACGACAAGCGCGTGGATCCGATCGGTACCTGCGTCGGTGTGCGCGGCACCCGTGTGAACGGGGTCACCAATGAACTCGCTGGCGAGCGTGTGGACATCGTGCTGTGGTCCGAAGACCCGGCGCAGTTCGTTATTGGTGCGCTGGCCCCGGCCAACGTGTCGTCCATCGTGGTGGACGAGGAAAAGCACGCCATGGACGTGGTGGTGGATGAGGAAAACCTCGCTATCGCCATTGGTCGCGGCGGCCAGAATGTGCGCCTGGCGTCCGACCTGACCGGCTGGAAGATCAATATCATGGACGCCGCCGAATCGGCCCAGAAACAGGCCAACGAGTCTGATACGGCCCGTCGACTGTTCATGGAAAAGCTGGATGTGGACGAGGAAATCGCCGACATCCTGATCGCTGAAGGTTTCAACAGCCTGGAAGAAGTGGCCTATGTGCCGCTGCAGGAAATGCTGGAAATCGAAAGCTTCGATGAAGATACCGTGAACGAGCTGCGTGCCCGCGCCAAGGATGTGCTGCTCACCATGGAAATCGCCCGCGAGGAAAGCGTTGGAGAAGTTTCGCAAGATCTGCGCGACCTCGAAGGCCTCACACCCGAACTGATTGCCAAGCTGGCAGAAAACGGTGTGCATACGCGTGACGACCTGGCCGATCTGGCCATTGATGAACTGACCGACCTGACCGGACAGTCCGCAGAAGATGCCAAAGCCCTGATCATGAAGGCGCGCGAACACTGGTTCGCAGGGCAAGAGTAAGGTCAGGGAGGCACGAACCAAATATGTCCAGTAATACTGTCGCCGAGTTTGCAACCGAACTCAAAAAATCGCCTGAAACCCTGCTCGACCAGCTCAAAGCTGCGGGCGTGTCCAAGGCTGCCACGTCCGATGCCCTCACCGAGTCGGACAAGCAAAAGCTGCTGGCCTACCTGCAGGCCAGCCACGGCACGGCTTCGGCCGATCGCAAGAAGATCACGCTGGTGAAGAAGTCCACCAGCGAAATCAAGCAAGCCGATGCCACGGGCAAGGCGCGCACCATCCAGGTGGAAGTGCGCAAGAAGCGCACCTTTATCCAGCGCGATGAAGGCGTTGAGGCTGCTGCCGAATCCAGAGAACCCGTGGTGGAAGAAGCCTCTGTTTCCAGCGAGGACATCGAACTGGCCCGCCGCGAGGAAGAAGCCCGCCGCCAGGCAGAGCTGATTCGCCGCCAGGAGACCGAGCTGGCCGAAAAACGGGCCGAGCGCGAAGCCCGCGAGCAGCGCGATCGTGAAGCCGAAGAGCGCGCCGCCGCCTATGCCGCCCAAGAGGCCAGCAAGAAGGCACAAGCCTCGGCCGTGAAGGAAGAAGCTACGCGTGAACAGGCTGCTGAAGCCGTCGCGCGCAATGCCGCACAGGTGGAAGCCCGCGAAAAGGCCGCAGCTGAATCCAAGGCCCGCTCTGATGAAGATGCAGCCCGAGCTGCTGACCTCGACGCACGCCGCCGCAAGGCCGAAGCCGAGGCGGCAGCCATCCGCTCCATGATGGCCACGCCCAAGAAGGCGGTCATGGTGGCCAAGAAGCCCGAAGAACCCAAGCCGGTGGCCAAGCCTGCGGCTGGGGCCGACGCCAAAAAGGGCACGCTGCACAAGCCCGCAGTCGGAACCGGCGTGGCCGCGCGTCCGGGTGCGCCAGCAGCGCCCGGTGCCGCCGCTGGCAAGGAAGTCAAGTCGGCCAAGCTGTCCTCCAGCTGGGCTGGTGACACAGCCAAGAAAAAAGAAATCAAGACCCGCGGCGACAGCAGCGGTGGTGTCGGTCGCAACAGCTGGCGTGGTGGTCCGCGTGGCCGCCGTGGCGACAACCGCGATCACCGTGACGATCACCACCAGCAGTCCGCTCCGGTGGAGGCGCGCATCCTTGAAGTGCACGTGCCTGAAACCATCACGGTGGCTGAGCTGGCGCACAAGATGTCCATCAAGGCATCTGAGGTCATCAAGGCGCTGATGAAGATGGGCCAGATGGTCACCATGAATCAGCCGCTGGACCAGGACACCGCCATGATCGTGGTGGAAGAACTGGGCCACAAGGCCGTGGTGGCTGCACTGGACGATCCGGAAGCGTTCACCGACGAGGATTCGGCCCAGCAAGACGTGGCCGTTCTGCCGCGCGCTCCGGTGGTGACCGTGATGGGTCACGTGGATCACGGCAAGACCTCGCTGCTCGACTACATCCGTCGCGCCAAGGTCGCTTCGGGCGAAGCCGGTGGTATCACGCAGCACATTGGTGCTTACCATGTGGAAACACCACGCGGCATGATCTCGTTCCTGGACACCCCTGGTCACGAGGCCTTCACGGCCATGCGTGCCCGTGGCGCGCAGGCGACCGACATCGTGATCCTGGTGGTGGCGGCGGACGACGGCGTCATGCCCCAAACGAAGGAAGCCATCAAGCACGCCAAGGCGGCTGGTGTTCCCATCGTGGTGGCCATCACCAAGGCCGACAAGCCTGATGCCAACCCCGACCGCGTCAAGCAGGAGTTGGTGGTGGAAGAGGTGGTTCCCGAAGAGTACGGTGGCGAATCGCCTTTTGTTCCCGTGTCCTCCAAGACCGGCATGGGCATCGACATGCTGCTGGAACAGGTGCTGCTGCAGGCCGAAGTGCTGGAACTCAAGGCGCCCGTCGATTCGCTGGCCAAGGGCCTGGTGATCGAAGCCAAGCTCGACAAGGGCCGTGGCCCTGTGGCTACGGTGCTGGTGCAGTCCGGTACGCTGAAGGTGGGCGACGTGGTGCTTGCTGGCCAGA
>ERZ1023750.19-NODE-19-length-18669-cov-15.469808_pt1 | contig 18669 bp, 20 predicted proteins | sample MGYA00521086_ERZ1023750 | MGnify/ENA primary metagenome ERZ1023750 (study PRJEB33180, sample SAMEA4059229) | wastewater metagenome | place: Denmark | collected 2016-05-16 | study: EMG produced TPA metagenomics assembly of the PRJEB13832 data set (Local surveillance...
TCGCTGGCGGGCCGCCTGCTCATGCTGGATGGCCGCGCCATGGAATGGAACACCATGCACCTGAAGCGGCACCCGGATTGCCCGGTGTGCTCGGCCGCGAAGTAAGAAACGTCCTACGGCTACAACGTGTAACGGCTGGCAGAATCCACCCATCGACCCCGTTAAATTCAAGGCTCGGCCTTCGCACCTTTGCACCGGTCGCACCCCATGGATCAGGCTGTGAAACTCCGTACCTATATTGTTGAAGACAACGCCACGATCCGGGCGAATCTGATTGACGCACTGGAAGAACTGGCGTGTGTAGAAGCCGTAGGTGTCGCCGCCACCGAAGATGAAGGCAAGGAGTGGCTGATGGCCCACAGCGGACAGTGGGACTTGGCGATCGTGGATCTTTTTCTTCGCCAGGGCAGCGGCCTTGGCGTGCTGGCTGCCTGCCGCGCACGCGAACCTGGCCAGAAAATGGTGGTGCTGAGCAACTACGCCACTCCCGATGTGCGTATGCGCTGCGCGCAACTGGGTGTCGATGCGGTCTTTGACAAATCCAATGAAATCGATGCCCTGGTGGACTATTGCATCGAGCACAGCAGCAAGGCGTCAGATTGTGCCCCAACGCCTGGACCGGACGCGCCGTGACGCCCCTCGCCCTGCACAGACTGTGCCGGGGCACCCCTGACAAGGCGCTGCCAAAGCGCTGCCGGGGGCACAGGCCCCGCCTGTCAGTCGATCAGCCGGTTTTTCAGCGCGTAATAGGTCAGATCGCTATTGGACGAAAGGGCCATTTTTTCCATGAGCCGCGTGCGATAGGTGCTGACGGTCTTCACACTCAGCGACAAGGCCTTGGCGATATCGCCAGCCGTTTCGCCCTTGGCCAGCTTCAAAAACACCTGGAATTCCCGCTCAGACAACTGCTCGTGTGGCGGCGCATCGTCCTTGCGATTGAGTTGCTGCGCCAGCAGCTCGGCCACGGCAGGCGTGAGATAACGCCGCCCCAGCGCGATGGTGCGAATGGCCTCGACGATCTCGGAGGGCTCGCACTCCTTGTTGAGGTAGCCACTGGCGCCCTGGCGGATCAGGTTGATGGCGTAATGCTCTTCGGGATAGCCGCTCAGTATCAGAATGCCCATGTCGGGCGCCTTGGCACGCAGCATGGCCAGCGCATCCAGCCCGCTCTGGCCGGGCATGGACAGATCCATCAGCAACACGTCAATTTCATGGTTGCGCACGAGATCGATGGCTTCGCGTCCATTGCCTGCCTCGCCCTCCACGCGCAAGTCCACATGTTCCGACAGAAACTGCCGCAGGCCGGAGCGAACAATCGCATGGTCATCCACAATGCCGATCTTGATCATGATCCTCTTTCGGGGGGTGGCCATGCCACCCCCGGGTCGTTGTTGTTGCAAACAGGTGCGCCGTCTTGCGCAAAGAAGGCAAAAGCCTACCAGTTCCCGACATTATCCGAATACTCCGCATGACCTTCAAAGAAAACTCACGGCACTGGCTGCAAAAAAGCCGAACGATGGCGGTCAGCCTGCCTTTCGCCCTGCTGGCGGCGCTGGTGCTCATCGGTATCAACGAAGCCGGGCACATGCGCTCGCAGGAAGCGGTGGTAGCAATGAACGAGGGGCAGCAGACCCGCAATGCGGTCAACCGCCTTTTGCAAAGCATGCTGGACGCGGAAACCGGCCAGCGCGGCTACCTTCTGACCGGCAACGAAACCTACCTGGAGCCCTACGACAAGGCCGTTGTCACCGTGCAAGCCAACCTGGACGAGTTGCGCAACCGGTATCTGAAGTCACCCGATGACCTGCAACAGTTTGCGAATCTGTCGCGCGAAGTCTCGCGCAAACTGGCCGAGATGGAACTGAGCCTGCGCCTGCGCCGGCAGGGCAACGAGGATGCATGGAAGTTAATCCTCCATACGGACGTGGGCAAGGAGCACATGCAGTCGATTCGCAAGCAGGCCCACGCGCTGATCGATCGCAGCGCCCAGACGGTCGAGGACAGCCGCCACCAGATTGTGCAGTCGCTGATGCTGTCGCGCATCGGCATTGCCACCGTGACGGCCATCGGACTGCTGGCGTTTTACATGTACCTGCGCCAGGCACGCACCCTGCAACAGATCAGCCAGCGCGAACAGGATGTGCTGGAGCATGAGCGTGAGCGGCTGGAAGGCCTGGTGCGCGAGCGCACCGCGTCGCTGTCCGAACTGGCCAGCCATCTGCAGCAGGTGCGCGAAGACGAGCGCGGCTTCCTTGCGCGTGAGTTGCACGACGAACTGGGTGCCTTGCTGACCTCTGCCAAGCTCGACGTGGCCCGGCTCAAGTCCAAGATCGATCACCAGGCGCCCGACATTGCCGAACGCCTCAAGCACCTGAACGAAACGCTCAACAGTGGCATTGCCCTCAAGCGCCGCATCATCGAAGACCTGCGCCCCTCCTCGCTGTCCAACCTGGGGCTGACGGCAGCCCTTGAGATCCTGACCCGCGAACATGCCGAGGGTGCCGGTATCGAGGTCGAGACCAATCTGGAGGCTGTAGAACTGACAGAGGCCACCCAGCTCACGGTCTACCGGCTGGTGCAAGAGGCCCTCACCAACATCAGCAAATACGCCAAGGCAAAAAAGGTGCTGGTGACCGTGCACGGCTACCCCACCCATGTGGCGGTGCAGGTGCGCGACGATGGCGCGGGCTTCGACCCGGCGGGCGTAGGCCCCACGTCACACGGGCTGGCCGGCATGCGCCACCGGGTAGAAGCCGCAGGCGGACGTCTGACCATCACTTCGAGCGCCGACAGTGGCACGCTGATATCGGCAGTTCTGCCCAAGCCGCGCTGAGCCAACCGCGCACAACGAACTGCTGACTCCCCGCCCTGCACATCCGTGCGGGGGCTCCAACCGTGGCCGGACCATCGGTGACGTCCTACAAGCCGGCCATCCATGCGCTGACACGGGGCCGCGCCAGCCACCGGCATTCAGGGCGGGCGGTGTTGCCTACAGTACATCTCAGGCGCTGAATTTTCTGGCGCCAACCAACTGCCGGTACCACCGGCCCCATAAGGAGATGGAAATGCTGCATTACGCCGTTGTCTTTCTGGTCATCGCACTCATCGCCGCCGTGTTCGGCTTTGGTGGCATTGCGGCAGGCGCCGTTGGCATTGCCAAGATCCTGTTCTTTGTGTTCGTGATCATGGCCATCGTGACCTTTGTGCTGGGCCTGATGAAAAAGGGTTGACCCCTTCCATCCTGCCTGCCACTTCCTTTGACGCCACGCGCTAAACACCCCATTTTTTCCGGAGAATTTCCATGAGTATCCAGTCCACCACCGACAAAGTAGCAGACAACGCCCGCAATCTGGCAAACAACGTGCTGCAAAGCGCTCAGGACGCCGTGCAGAGCACGCGGGACGTTGCCAATGAATCCCTGGACAAGGCCGAGACCGGCGTGCGCCACCTGCGCCGCGAAGCCAGCCCGGTGATCGACGACCTGGCCACCCGCGCCCAGGACCTGGCTGCGCGCAGCATCGATTTTTGCGCCGACACCGGCGCCCGCGCACGTCGCCAGGTGCAACATGCCGCCGACGCCACCACGCGTTACGTGGTGCAGCAACCGGGCAAGTCGGTGGCCATTGCCGCTGCTGCGGGTGCCGTTGTGGCAGCCGCGTTGCTGGCGTTGTCCCGTCGCCGCAACTCCTGATCCATCACAGCGCTGTTGCCCACGTTGAAGGTGCCCCCATGAATACGATCAGCCAGCTAGCCCCCCATGCCTCGGGCATGACGCTCGACGAGAAGGCCCTCAAGGCCGCGGGCTCGAGCCACCTCGACGAGGGGGCTGTCACGCCAGCTTTCCGCCAGCACCGCGATGACATCGTGCGCCTGCTCAACGATGCCCTGGCAACCGAGCTGGTGTGCGTGCTGCGCTACAAGCGCCACCACTTCACCGCTCATGGTATGTCGTCGCCCGCCATTGCAGCGGAGTTCATGGTGCATGCCAATGAGGAAACGGCCCATGCAGACCTGATTGCACGGCGCATCGTTCAGTTGGGCGGTGAGCCCGACTTTTCGCCGGACACCTTGCTGGCCCGTAGCCATGCCGAATACGACACCTCGTCAGACCTCAAGGCCATGGTGAAAGCCAACCTGGTGGCCGAGCGGATTGCCGTGGAGGCCTATCGCCAGATGATTGCACTGATTGGCGACAAAGACCCGACCACCAAACGCATGCTCGAAGCCATACTGGCCGACGAAGAAGAACATGCCGACGAACTCAAGGATTTGCTGGAAGCTTAGCCCCCGCTTTCAGCACCACAACAGGCCGCCGGTTACGGAGGGTGCAATAAACCGGCAGACTGTGATTTTCCCTAGCACCCGCGTCCCAACTCTATGAAGGAATACACCATGAAATACGCACGCGCCCTTGCCTTTGCAGCAGCTGCAGCCATCACCGTTGTCACCGCCACCGGCTGCGCCGTTGCGCGCAACCAAGAAACCCTTGGCGCCTATGTAGACGACGCAGGCATCACCACCGCCGTCAAGGCCAAGATGGCAGAAGACAAGACGGTGGCGGCCACTTCCATCAGCGTTGAAACGCTGAACGGCACGGTCCAGCTGTCGGGTTTTGCAAAATCGCAAGCCGAAAAGGACCAGGCTGAAGCCATTGCACGCAGCACCAAGAACGTCAAGGAAGTACGCAACAGCATCGTTGTGCGCCCCTGAGCGTTGATGCCCGTCGCTCTCGGCAACGGCGCAAGCCCTGCCGCAGCGGTGAGGTTGATAAAGGGCACAAGCGCCGGACACACATCCGGCGCTTGTGCCCTTTTTCTTTGTGTCCCGCTGCCTCGCGCCTCCCTCTTTACGATCTTTGCCTGTTTGGCCCGCCCCGCGCTTGTTCGCAGGGGTTAAGCTGCACCACCATGCGGGTATTCAATTGCGACCATTGCGGTCATCTGGTTTTTTTTGACAGCGTGCAGTGCCTGCACTGCGGCAGCACGCTCGCCTTTGTGCCCGACCTGTTCACCATGGCGGCGCTGGCCCCTGCATCGCAAGACGGGCCGGACCTGTGGCGCAGGATGGGACACCGCGGCAGTGCCGACTACAGCGGCCGGCTCTATCGCATGTGCGGCAACCGCACCGCCTACGACGCCTGCAACTTTGCCGTGCCAGCCAACGATTTTTCGCCGCTGTGTGCTTCATGCCGGCAAACGCGCGTGCTGCCCGACCTCTCCGAGCCCGCCAACCTGGGCCGCTGGAAGCAGATTGAATCGGCCAAGCGCCAGCTTTTCTACACCCTCGCACGCCTGGGACTGGAGCCCGCGCCGGGCCGGGCCGGGCCGGTGTTCGAGTTTCTGGCCGACTGGCCTGGTGGGCCGCCCATCCTCACGGGCCACCACGGCGGCACCATCACCCTCAATGTGGCAGAAGCCGACGACGGCGAGCGCGCACAGCGGCGTGTGGCGCTGGGCGAGCCCTACCGCACCCTCATCGGCCACCTGCGCCACGAATCGGGCCACTTCTACTGGGACCAGCTGGTGCGCGACGGCCACCGCCTGGAGGCCTTTCGCAGCGTGTTTGGCGACGAGCGCCTTGATTACGCCGCCGCCTTGAGCGCCCACTACGCCAGAGGCAACGACCTGGGCGACTGGCGCCAGCACCATGTGAGCAGCTACGCCGCGTCGCACCCCTGGGAAGACTGGGCCGAAACCTGGGCGCATTACCTGCACATGGTGGACCTGCTCGAAACCGCGGCCAGCTACCAGACCAGCGTGACCGTGCCCGACCCGAACGCTGCCCAGCGCCACCAGGTGACCGACCCCTTCGCCAACCCGCGCCCGTCGTTTGACGACATGGTGCGCCAGTGGGTGCCCCTGACCCTGATGCTCAACAGCCTGAACCGCAGCCTGGGGCAGAACGACGCCTACCCTTTTGCGTTGTCGTCAGGCGCCATGGGCAAGCTGCGGTTTGTGCATGACCTGGTGCATGACCTGGTGCAGGCCCCCGCAGGCTGAGACTCAGGCCGATGCTGCGCGTTGGAGCTTGCGCATCAGGCGCTCGTGCACCACGGGTGAAACGAACTGCGCCACGTCGCCGCCCAGCGTGGCAATTTCGCGCACCAGCGTGCTGCTGATGAACTGGTGCTGGCTGCTGGGTGTGAGGAACACCGTCTCGATGTGCGGCACCAGCGCCCGGTTCATGCCCGCCAGCTGGAATTCGTAGTCGAAATCGGTGCCCGATCGCAGGCCGCGCAGCATGGCGGTGCCGCCGCGCGCCGCGGTGAACTCGGTCACCAGGCCCTCGAAGGGTTCGACGCTCACCTGTGGGCAGTCGCGCAGGGCCGCGCGCGCCATGTCCATGCGCTCGTCCAGGTTGAAAAGGGTCTTTTTGTGGTGGGCCATGGCCACGGCCACTATCACCCGGTCAAACAGTTGCGCCGCACGGCGCACCAGGTCTTCATGCCCCAGGGTGATGGGGTCGAAAGTTCCGGGGTAAACGGCGAGCACGTTGTGGGCCATGGGCTGGGGTCTCCTGGTGGGTAGATGGGTTGGCCTCGGCTTGCGGACCTGATGGCCGCCACGGCAAGCCTGCCGGGCCGTGTGGGCGCATTATGCGGCGCGCTGCGCGCACGCAAGGGCCGCAATGCCTGCCCGCTGACTTTTATGCCAAATAGGGCTCTAGCGCTTATCCAATAAGCGCAATTAGCTATATTTATTATAGCAAGCCAGCACAAATATATCAGTCTTTCGGTCGCCGTTGAAGCAGGTGTGCATGCACCGCACCGGCCTTCAGGTGGCGGTGCACGGTCAGCCCAAACGGGGCCAGCGCCTCATCGGTCCATGCCGTTGGCGCCTCCAGGTACACATAGCCATCTGCCGCCACAGCCTGGGCGGCGGCCTGCAGTGCGGGCTCGAACAAGGCGCTGTCAAACGGGGGGTCCACCAGCACCAGATGCAGGCTGGCTGGCGCTGCGTGCTTGATCGCTGCAACACCGTCGCCACGCTGCACACGCACCACGGTGGCCGCCAGGCGCTGCTGCAGCTTGTGCAGCTGGGCCACCAGGGCGGGGTCGTTTTCCACCAGCTGCACAGCGGCGGCGCCGCGCGAAGCCGCCTCCAGCCCCAGCGCGCCGGTGCCAGCAAACGCGTCCAGGCAGTGCCAGCCGGTGAGGTCCTGGCCCAGCCAGTTGAACAGGGTTTCGCGCACGCGGTCGGGCGTGGGGCGCAGGCCCGGGCGCTGGGCCACGGGCAGGCGGGTGCGCTTCCAGGCACCGCCGATGATGCGGATTTCACCCGCGCCTTTGGGGGCTGCGGCAGCGGGCTTGTCTTTGCCCGTGGCCTTTTTACCTGCCGGGGCAGCGGGCGCGGCTGCGGCCGCCTGGGCCTTGCGGATTTCGGCGTTGATGGCGCTGGTTTTGAGGGTGGAACGGCTCATGGCTTGCCCCCCACCACCACGGTGACCATGCGCTCGGGCTGCAGCTTGCGGGCCATGGCGGCGCGCACATCGGCCACAGTGAGGGCTTCCACCCTTTGCGTCCAGTGGTCCAGGTAGTCGAGCGGCAGGTCGTTCCAGGCGATGTTGGCCACGTTGCCCAGCAGCTTTTTATTGCTGTCGATGCGCAGTGCGAAGCCGCCAATCAGGTTGTCCTTGGCGGCACGCAGCTCGGCCTCGGTGGGGCCTTCGCGCACAAAGCGGGCGAGCACGTCGCGCGAGACCTGCACCGCCTGCGCGGCCTGGTCGGGACGGGTCTGCAGGCCGATGGTGAAGGCGCCCGCATGCAGGCCGGGCGCAAAACCGCTGTACACGCTGTAGCTCAGGCCGCGTTTTTCACGCACCTCGTTGGTCAGCCGCGCGGTGAAACCACCGCCGCCCAGGATGTGGTTGCCCACCAGCAGCGCCAGAAAATCCGGGTCGCGGCGCGCAAAGCCGGGCTGGCCGATCAGCACATGGGCCTGGGCCGACGCAAAGGGGATGCGCTGCTCGGCCGGTGCGGTGAGGGCCTGCACTTCGGGCACCGCCGGCAGCGGGGCGCATTCTGCCCCCGTGCGCTGCGGCAGGCGTGACAGCAGCGTGGCCACCAGCGTCTGCGCCTGGGCGCGGTTGACGGCGCCCACGATGCTGACGCGCGCGCGACAGGCGGCAATGGTGCGGGCATGAAACGCCTGCATGTCGGCCACTTCGATGCGCGCCAGCGTGTCTTCGGTGGCACGGAAACCATAAGGGTGGCTGCCATACACCGCAGTGGCAAAGGCTTCGCCTGCCACGGTGGCAGGGCGCGTGCGGGACTCCTTGATGCTGGCGCTCCAGCGGGCGCGCTCGCGCTGCCAGATATCGGCAGGCCAGCTGGGCTCGCCCATCTGGCGCGCGGCCAGCAGCGCGGCGCGTTGCAGCAGCGCAGGGTCGGTCAGGGAGCGCAGTGAAAAATGCAGCGCATCGCTGCCGGCGCTGGCATCGAAGCTCGCGCCCAGATCGGCCCAGGCCTCGCCCAGCGCGTTTTCGTCGAGCGGCGGGGCAGCGCCCTCGCCCGCCATGGCCAGAACGCCCTTGGACGCCATCGATGCCACGGCACCTGCCAGGCCGGCCTGCCCGGCCGGGTCGCGGCGGCTGCCAGCGTCAAAGTCGAGCTGCACATCCACCATGGGGATGACGGGGCTTTCCACCAGCCAGACCTGGGCGCCGTTGGCTTCGGTCCAGTGCTGGATGGGCAGCAACGCCCATGCAGAATTAGCACCAAACAGGGCTCCAGCGCTTATCAGTAAAGCGTTAACAGCTATTTTTTTAATAGTAAACATGCTATGCCTCGGGTGCGGGGTCAGTGGCGCGTGGCGCCAGCGGCCGGTGCGGCGCGCCGGGGCTTGGCATCGAGCGGCTGCGGCAGCAGCGTGGCCACGGTGAGCTGGTCGTCGCCAAAATAACGGGCGGCCACCTGCTGCACCTGCTCGGGTGTCACGGTGCGCAGCAGCGCCAGCAGGCGCTCTTCGGCATCCAGAGGCAAGCCTTGCACCCAGTTGCTGCCCAGGTCCTGGGCCTGCCCGTGCACCGAGTCGCGCTGGTACACGGTCGAAGCAATCCACTGGGTTTTGACGCGCGACAGCTCGGCCTCGCTCACGCCCTCACGGGCCACGCGGGCCACTTCGGCGCGCAGGGCGTCCTCGACCTGCTGCGCCGTCTTGCCCTGGGCGGGCACGCCGCTGAGCAAAAACAGGCTGGGGCCGCGCCCCGTCACCATGGCCGAACTGCCCGCGCTGTCGGCCACGCGCTCGGGGCCCTGGCTCAGGGCGCGCTCCAGGCGTGCACCGTCGTAGCCGCTGAGCACGGCCGACAACACCATCAGCGCCAGGGCATCGCGGTCGGCATCGGTGAGCGCCTCGACCCGATTCATGCCGGGCACGCGAAACGCCAGGGCCACATAGGCCTGCTCGGCCGGGGCCTTGACGGCAATGCGGCGCAGGCCCTGCTGTGCGGGCTCGGTGCGCGGCTTGCGCGCCGGCAGGGCACGGGCGGGCAGGCGGCCATAGTATTTTTCGGCCAGCGCGCGCACCTTGGCCACATCCACATCACCGGCCACCACCACCGCCGCGTTGCCGGGCACATACCACTGGCGGTGGAAAGCGCGCACGTCCTCGGGCGTCAGGGCGTCCAGGTCGCTCATCCAGCCCACCACCGGGCGGCGGTAAGGCGAGGCCATGAAGGTGGTCGCAAAAAGCTGTTCGGCCAGAAGGGCACGGGGCTGGTCTTCGGTGCGCAGACGGCGCTCTTCCTTGACCACCTCGATTTCGCGCTTGAACTCGTCATCGGGCCACTGGTTGTGCGCAAAGCGGTCGGACTCCAGGCGCATCACGTCTTCCAGACGGTGCGCGGGAATCTGCTGGTAATAGCCTGTGTAGTCGCGGCTGGTGAAGGCGTTTTCCTGACCACCCAGCGCTGCCACCCGGCGCGAAAACTCGCCCGGCGGCACGGTCTTGGTGCCCTTGAACATCATGTGCTCCAGCACATGGGCCACGCCCGAGGTGCCATCGACCTCGTCCATGGAGCCCACGCGCAGCCACACCATGTGCATGGCCGTGGGCGCACGGCGGTCGGGCTGCACGATGAGCTGCATGCCATTGGCCAGCGTGAACTGTTGCGCGCCCGAAGCCGTGGCAGCCTGCGCGGACAGGGCCGATGGTGGTGTCGCAAAGGGGGTTGGGGACACCGGGGATTGCGCCCCGGCACTCAGGCAGGCCAGCAGGCCCAGAAGGGGGAAAGCACGTTTCATAGAATGGAGTGATTCTAAGTACCTGCCAATGTTCAGTTTTTTCAAGAAAAAACCCACTCCCACGCCCGCACAGCCCGCTGTGGCGGCCCCTGCGACACCCGCCGTGCCGGATGCACTGCCCGCGCCAGCGCCAATAGCGCCGCCCGCGCAGCAGGCACCCGCCAGCCAGCCCACGCAGGCGGCGCCGTTGCCAGCGCCCTCTTCTGCGGCCGCCCTGCCCCCGGTGGCCGACGCGGCGCCGGCGGCGGGCGCTGCGGCTTCCAGCCCGCAAGCGCCGGCCGCACAGCCGGCAGCCAGCGGTGGCTTTGGCTGGCTGCGCAACCCCTTCGCGGCCAAGCCGCCCATGCCCGCGCCGGCAGCAGCACCAGCGGTTGAACCACCGCCTGCCCAGGTGCATGTGCCGGTGCCTGTACCGATACCTGTGCCGACCTCTGCGCCGGTATCCCGGCCCATGCCCGCCGTGGCGGTGGCGGCCGAGCCCGTTGCCGTGGCAGCACCGCCGGTGCCTGCGGTATCCCCGGTGCCAATAGCGCCAGTGGCGCCAGTGGCACCTAACGTGCCGACCGGGCAAGCGCCCACGCCCGCTGAACGCAAGGGCTGGCTCGACCGCCTCAAAACCGGTCTGCGCAAGACGGGCTCCAGCATCGCCACCGTGTTCACCGGCACCCAGATCGACGATGCGCTCTACGAAGAGCTCGAAGAAGCCCTGCTGCTTGCCGACACCGGCGTCAAGGCCACGCAGTGGCTGCTGACCGATCTCAAGCGCCGCGTCAAGGACACCAAAACCACCGACCCCGCCGCCGTCAAGGGCCTGCTGGCCGACGCCCTGACCGACCTGTTGCGCCCGCTCGAAAAAGCCCTGGTGATTGGTGAGCACACCCCCACCGTCATCATGGTGGCGGGCGTGAACGGCGCGGGCAAGACCACGTCGATTGGCAAACTCACCAAGCACCTCGCCAACGAAGGCGCCAGCGTGCTGCTGGCGGCGGCCGACACCTTCCGCGCCGCAGCGCGCGAGCAGCTGGGCGTATGGGCCGACCGCAACACGGTGGAAATCGTCAGCCAGGAGGGCGGCGACCCCGCCGCCGTGAGCTTTGACGCCGTGACCGCCGGCAAGGCACGCGGCAAGGACGTGGTGCTGGTGGACACGGCAGGCCGCCTGCCTACGCAGCTGCACCTGATGCAAGAGCTGCAAAAGATCAAGCGCGTGGTGACCAAGGCCGACGCCACGGCTCCGCACGAAGTGCTGCTGGTGATTGATGGCAACACCGGCCAGAACGCGCTGGCCCAGGTGCGCTCGTTTGACGACGCGCTGCAACTCACCGGCCTGGTGGTCACCAAACTCGATGGCACGGCCAAGGGCGGCGTGCTGGCCGCCATCGCGCAGGAGCGGCCGATTCCGGTGTATTTCATCGGCGTGGGCGAAAAGCTCGAAGACCTGGAAACCTTCAACGCACGCGAGTTCGCCCAGGCGCTGCTGGGCTGAAAGCTACCCCGGCAGCGTCTCCTGCCGCACCCAGTCGGCATAGGCGGCGCTTGCCTGCAGCGGCTGCACCAGCAGCTGCGGTAGCTCGTAGGGGTGCTGCGCCTGCAACAGCTGCAGCAGGCCCGCAACGCTCCCGGCCACTGTCTTGCACACAAGTCGCCACTCGGCCTCCTCGTGCAGCGCCCCCTGCCAGCGGTAATGCGAGGTGATGGGCTCGACCTGCACGCACGCCGCCAGGCGCTGCTGCAACACGGCCTGCGCCAGCCGCCGGGCGTCCTCAGGGGTGGCCACGGTGGTGGTGACGGCGCACACGCCATCGGCCACAAGAACATCAGAAGGGGAGTTGCCGGGCATGGACTTTGGCTCCGCAGCGGGGTTGGCGCTGGTTGTGGGGTCTGATGAAGCATGCATATAAGCTATTATTTTTATAGCTTATAGCGCTTATGGGTATTGCGCTAGAGCCACTTTTTATCATAATTCTTGCTGCCCCGGAACCGCAGGGCGCAAGGTCCATTTCGGCAGACCGCCAGGGGCCTGGGTGGTCGGCCACAATGGTGCCCATGACCATGGACCCACACCGCCCCGCAGCGCACGCACACAGCCCTCGCAGCGAGCCACAAACCGCATGAACGCCTGGGCCGCGCTTTTGGTGCCCCCCGCCGCTTGGGGGCTGGGCTGGCTGGGCCTGCGCTGGTTGCGGCGCGAACTGGCACCGCCCCGGCTTGAACACCCCGGCGCGGTCGCTCCGCTGACCGGCCTGCAATGGGTTTCGGTGCCCACCGCCAACGGCAAACACCTGGCCGCGCAGTGGTTGCCCGGCCCCGCCGGGCGCGGCGTGGTGATCTTGCAGCACGGCTGGGGCGGCAACGGCAGCCAGTTGCGCCCTGCGGCGCTGGCCTTGCACCGCCGGGGCTGGTCGGTGTTGCTGCCCGATGCACGCAACCACGGCCGCAGCGACCCCGACGGGCACAGCTCGCTGCCCCGGTTTGCCGAAGACCTGCACGCCTGCCTGGACTGGCTGCCAGGCCAGCTCGGCGAACCCGCGCAACCGGTGGTCCTGATGGGGCATTCGCTGGGCGCTGCCGCCGCGTTGCTGGCCGGCTCGCAGCGCAGCGACGTGGCGGCCATCGTCAGCGTCTCAGCCTTTGCGCACCCCGAGCAGGTGATGCGCCGCTGGCTGGCCGAATACCGCATTCCGTTCTGGCCGCTGGGCTGGCTGGTCAACCGCTACATCGAACGGGTGATTGGCCAGCGGTTTGACGACATCGCCCCCGTGTCGCGCATCGCGCACATCCAGGCCCCGGTGCTGCTGGTTCACGGCCAGGACGACACGGTGGTTCCGCTGGAATGCGCCCAGCGCCTGCAGGCCAGCGCCCCGCACGCCAGCCTGCTGGTGCGGGCGGGGCGGCACGATGGTTTCGATGAGGAAGATGCGCTGTACGCCCAGGTGAGCGACTGGCTGGACCGGAATGTTCCAGCCGCCCCGCCAGCGTGCGCACCAAGGCCGCAGCCATAGGCATGAGCGCCTTCGCGAAGCAGCCCACGCGCGGCAAGATCAGCGCCCTGGCCACCAACTGCGCAGACCTGGCTGACAGCAAAGCCATCCCCCGGGCAATGCCCCAGACACCGGCCCAGAGGCCACAGGCTACAGGCCCCGTTTGCAGGTTTACACGCCGAGCGTTTTGAGCTTGCGGTAAAGCGAGCGCTCGCTGATGCCCAGCGCCGCCGCCAGCTCGGCGCGGCTGCCGGTGTGCGTGGCCACCCGCTCGCGCAGCACAGACAACTCCAGTTCACGCAACGATGCCGCCGACACCACCGGTGCGCCGCGACCGATCTGCGTGCTGGTGGCCGGCGCGTATGGGGTGGGCACCTGCCAGGTGCTGCGCCGCCCGGAATTCAGCGCCTGGGCCACGTGTTCGACCTCGATGCGGTCGCCGTCGCACATCAGCGTGGTGCGCTCCAGCAGGTTGCGCAGCTCGCGCACATTGCCCGGGAAAGGCTGCTCGGCCAGCAAGGCCAAGGCTTTTGGCGCAACGCTCAACGAGCGTTGCGGGGCCACACGGGCCAGCAACGCCTGGGTGAGCAGCGCGATGTCCTCGCGCCGCTCGCGCAGCGGCGGCAGCGCGATGGGAAACGTGCTCAGCCGGTGGTAGAGGTCTTCACGGAAGCGCCCCTCGGCCACCATGCGGTCCAGATCGCGGTGCGTGGCCGACACCACGCGAATGTCGGCATGGCGCAGCTCGGTGCTGCCCACGCGGCGGTAGGTGCCCGACTCCAGCAAGCGCAGCAGCTTCACCTGCATGGGCAAGGGAATGTCGCCCACCTCGTCCAGAAACAAGGTGCCGCCGCTGGCAGCCTCCACCAGCCCCGCCTTGCTGGTGTTGGCGCCTGTGAAGGCACCGCGCTCGTGGCCAAAAAGTTCCGACTCAAACAGCGTCTCTGGCAAGCTGGAGCAATCCACCACCACCAGGGGCTTGGTGGCGCGGGGACTGGCATCGTGCACTGCCTGCGCCACCAGTTCCTTGCCCGTGCCAGACTCGCCCAACAACAGCACCGTGGCCAAGGACGGCGCCACGCGGGCTACGAGCGCCAGCATGTGCTGGAACACCGCGCTTCGCCCGATCAGGCCCTGCGCCACAGAAAGGCCATGGGCCACTTTCAGGGACGCCATTTTTTCCACAAAAAAAACGTGCTCCCCCGATGCATCACGCAGCGGGGTGAGCTCGATGTTGACGTATTCCTCACCCTTGGGCGTGTGATGCAGGTGCAGCACGCGCTCGCGCTGGCCTGAAGCACGGGCCTGCGCCAGCGGGCACGACTCACCCGCCTGGTCGCAAGGCACCTGGAAATGGTGCGACACCTCGTAGCAGGTACGGCCGATCACACTGCGCTCGGGGCTGAAAGCGCGGCGGTAGGCGGCGTTGGCCATCACGATGCGGTATTGCGCATCAAACAGGATGTGCGGCTCACTGAGGCCTTCAAGAAAGTCGGTCAGCTCGGGCAATGGCTTCATGGAAACTCGGATGGACGTGGTCCGTCAGTGTAGGCCCTGGCTGCCACAGTCTGCCACTTTTGACATAGAGCGCCCCATTTGGCAGTCGTCTGGTGCGGCGGCTTCATCGTTCATCGTTGATTTCAAAGCGTTTTTTCTGCGCAGAGGGGTGGCATGTTTCTTGGATGGTGAAGGGCAGTGGGTACTTTGCGACCTGCCTCGCTTCAACTGGAGGATTCCATGACACACCCGTTCACCGCACCCGCTTTCCCCGCATCGAACCCCGACACGGGGCGCCATGACGCCGAGCGCCGCCAGTGGCTGTTGGCCACCACGGCCATGGGCTGCGCGGCAACTGCAGCAGTGACAGTGCCGTTGGTGGCCAGCTTTGCCCCCAGCGAGCGGGCCAAGGCACAGGGCGCCAGCGTGCAGGTGGAAATTGGCGACATCCAGCCCGGTGAGGTCAAGGTCGTCGAATGGCGTGGCCAGCCGATCTGGGTCATGCGCCGCACGCCCGAGATGCTGGCCCAGCTCGACGGCATGACCGACCTGGCAGACCCCGATTCACAAAAAAAACAGCAACCCTCTTACGCCACCAACACCCATCGCTCCATCAAGCCCGAGGTGCTGGTGACCGTGGGCATTTGCACCCACCTGGGCTGCTCCCCCGTCACCCTGAACGAAGGCACCGCCAATCCCAGCGTGCCCGCCGACTGGAAGGGCGGCTTTTTTTGCCCCTGCCACGGCTCCACCTTCGACTTCGCGGGGCGCGTGTTCAACAACAAGCCTGCCCCCACCAACCTGCTGGTGCCTCCCCACAAATACCTGGCCGACAACACCTTGCTGATTGGCGAGGACGACGATGCAGCTGGCTAGGAGCGCGGCCAGTCCGTGCGGCAGGCTATGCTGAGCGAACGCGACCTGCATCTGCGCACCCACCACGACAGCAAGGGCGACAAGCAGACGTTGCGCGCTGGCGCAGCGGACTTGCGCCCCACCACACCCTTCGCCGCGTAAGGAACCTGACTCCATGCAACCTGCCGCTCACATCACCGTCATTGGCGCCGGCTTTGGCGCCCTGTCCACCGTGCGGGAAATTCGCCAACGCGACCCCGATGCGCACATCACCCTGGTGGCACCACTCGCCGAGCTGCACTACCTGCCGGGCATCATCTGGATTCCGTCGGGGCTGCGCACCCGCGAGCAGCTGGTGGTTCCGCTGTCCAACTTTTTTTCGCGCATGAAGGTGAACCACATCGCTGCCGAGGTCACCGGTCTTCGAGACGGTGGCCGGGTGGTGCTCACCACGGCTGGCGAGCTGCGCAACGACGCACTGGTGATTGCCAGCGGTGGGCGCTTCATCAAAAAATTGCCGGGCATTGAACACGCCATCACGCCTTGCGAAGGCATTGCGGCGGCCGAGCGTATCCGTGACCGCCTGCGTACCATGACCGGCGGCACCATTGCCGTGGGCTTTGCCGGCAACCCCAACGAGCCCAGTGCCGTGCGCGGGGGACCGATGTTCGAGTTTCTGTTCGGCATTGATGAGCAGCTCAGGCGCGAGGGCCGGCGCAACAAGTTCAACATCGTGTTCTTCAACCCCTCCACCGAGCCGGGCAGCCGCCTCGGACCGAAGGCGGTTCAGCACCTGCTGGCCGAAATGGCACGCCGCGGCATCAGCACCCGCCTTGGCCACAAGCTGGTGCGCTTTGAGCCCGACCGCGTGGTCACCGAGGGCGGCTCGTTTCCGGCCGATCTGATCCTTTTCATGCCCGGAATGACCGGCAACGCCTGGTTTGACCAGACGCCGCTGGCCCGATCCGCCGGTGGTCTGCTCCAAGCCGACGCGCAATGCCGCGTGCAGGGCACGCAACATGTGTATGTGGTGGGAGATTCGGGCAGCTTTCCTGGCCCCGACTGGATGCCCAAGCAAGCCCACATGGCCGACCTGCAGGCGGCCGCTGCGGCCGACAACCTGCTCAAAGGCCTGCGCGGCGAAACGCCCACAGCCACCTTCAAGGTGGAGCTCATTTGCATCATCGATGCCATCGATCACGGCACCCTGGTGTTTCGCAACACCCGACGCCAGATCATCCTGCCCTCATCCCGCCTGTTTCACTGGGCCAAGCGCTTCTTTGAAGGTGTCTACCTGAGGAAATACCGATGAACACCCGCCCTCGCAGCAACACCGGCGCCGGTGCCAGCGCACGCAGCCACCACCGCCGCGCCACCTGAACCCCGACCAGGACACCCCCATGCCCATCGCAAAATTCCGACTCCGCCCGAACCACACCGCACTGCTGCTGGCCGCGCTGCTGAGCTGGCCCGCACTGGCACTGGCCAGCCCACCACTGCAACCAGGCCAAGCACTGCCCGAGCTGACACTGAAAGACCAGCACGACCAGGCGTGGAAAGTGAGCGCCGACACGAAGCTGGTGCTGTTTGCGGCAGGCCGCAAGGCCTCCAACCTGGTGCAGACCGTGCTGGCGGACCAGCCGGCAGGGTTTTTGGCCACGCGCCAGGCCGTCTACCTGGCAGACCTGAGCCGCATGCCCGGCTTTGTGACCCGCACCTTTGCCTTGCCCGCGCTGCGTGAAATGCCGTTTGTGTTGGGCGTGGTACTGGACGAGGCGCTGCTAAAAAACTGGCCCCGCCAAGACGGCGCGGTGACGCTGATCGCGCTGCAAGACGGCCGCGTGAGCACGGTGAGCCACGCCAGCACCGAAGCCCAACTGCGCACAGCCCTGGGCCTGGCGCCGTGACGGCCTGAAGGCTTGAGTTTCCCCCCGTTCTGCCTGCTGACCCAACCCCGGAACCCACCCATGAAAGCGTTTCAAGACTACTACCCCGAAAACGTGTCGCATTGCTACGGCTGTGGCAGCAACAACCACCACGGCCACCAGATAAAGACTTTCTGGGAGGGCGAAGAAACCGTGACCCGTTTCAAGCCCGAGCCGTTTCACACCTCGGTACCTGGCTACGCCTATGGCGGGTTGATTGCTTCGCTGATCGACTGCCACAGCACCGGCACGGCTGCCGCCGCCATGTACCGCAGCGAAGGCCGTGAAATGGGCACGCTGCCACCGTTTCGCTTCGTCACCGGCTCCCTGCATGTGGACTTTCTCAAACCCACGCCGCTGGACGCAACGCTGGAGATTCGCGGCCGCGTGAAGGAAATCAAAGGCCGCAAGGTCGTGGTGGAAACCACGGTCATGGTGGCGGGCGTGATCACCGCACGCGGCAGCGTGGTGGCGGTGCAAATGCCCGACAGTTTCGGGCAGGCCTGAAAACACCAGCGCCGCCCTGCCGGGCGGCGCTGGACGGACTCCACCCGATTGGAATAACTTCGTTACAAATCAATGGGTTAAGCCCATGTTGGGGTGTACCGAAAGCCCGACTCCGGTGAGAAAATACCAAAGCCTGCAACGAGAAAAAGCAAATGTTGTGCCAGGATGACCTCTTTCCCAACCACACGGGAACTCCGGCCTTAGCACTCCGTCAAAGAGAGTGCTAACATAAAAGCTTAGAGGAAAGGACTCCCGGAATGAAACTTCAATCTGGAACCGCAGCGACGACTTTGGCGCCCGCCAACCCATGGGCGCTGGTGCCGCCTTTGGGCAATCTGGACGCCTACATTTCGGCTGTCAACCGCCTGCCCCTGCTCACCCACGAGGAAGAGCAAACCTATGCCCGCCAGCTGCGGGACCACAACGATGTGGACGCCGCTGGCCGTCTGGTGATGTCGCACCTGCGCCTTGTGGTGTCGATTGCGCGCCAGTACCTTGGCTACGGCCTGCCGCACGGCGACCTGATCCAGGAAGGCAACGTGGGCCTGATGAAGGCCGTCAAGCGCTTTGACCCCGACCAGGGCGTGCGCCTGGTGAGCTACGCCATGCACTGGATCAAGGCCGAGATCCACGAATACATCCTGAAGAACTGGCGCATGGT
>ERZ1023750.20-NODE-20-length-18655-cov-19.018602_pt1 | contig 18655 bp, 10 predicted proteins | sample MGYA00521086_ERZ1023750 | MGnify/ENA primary metagenome ERZ1023750 (study PRJEB33180, sample SAMEA4059229) | wastewater metagenome | place: Denmark | collected 2016-05-16 | study: EMG produced TPA metagenomics assembly of the PRJEB13832 data set (Local surveillance...
GGATGGTGCGGCCGGTGTAGAGCACGTCGTCGAGCACCAGCACATCGGCGCCGTTCACATCAAACGGCAGCGAGGTCTGCGCCCCGGCCGACAGGCCACGCTGGGCAAAGTCATCGCGGTGCATCACTGACGAGAGCACGCCGGCAGGCCCTTCGAGGCCCAGGTCCTTTTGCAGGCGCTCGGCCAACCAGGCGCCACCCGAGGCAATGCCCGCCAGATGTGTGGTGGGGGTAAGCATGCTGCGCACGCCGCGCAGCAGTTCACGGTACAGCGCCTCGGCATCGAGGGCTAGAGCCCCCACGCTTGCCACTGCGTGTGCTGCGCTGCCCCCCGAGGGCGCTGATTTTCCTTGGGGCGGCCCGGCGGAAAATCCTTCGACTGCCGCTGGATGGGAGGGGTTGCTCATGGAAGATTCCTCAAAAACTGTTCCAGGATGATGCAGGCCGACGCAGCGTCGGCATCCTTGGCACCGCCCGCGATGGCTTCAGTGGTGCTGTAGCGCTCGTCCACCTCGAACACTTGCAGGCCGAAGCGCCCGCGCAGCTGGCGGCCGAATTTGAGCGCTTTCTCGGTGTTCTCGTGGCTCGCGCCGTCGGGGTGGTAGGGCACGCCGATCACCAGGGCGTCGGGTTGCCATTCCTTGATGCGCTGCGCTACCTGCACAAAGCGGGCATCGCCCTCGGCCTTGATGGTGGCTTGCGGCGTGGCGCTGCGCAGCATGCGGTTGCCCGTGGCCACACCCGTGCGCTTGAGGCCAAAATCGAAAGCAAGAAAGGTCTGAAAATGCGCAGGAACGGCGGGCTGAACGGGCAAGCCGGTCATGCGTGCCCCGCTTCCGGCGAGATCATCCAGGCCTGCAGCCCCAAGAGGGCCAGCGCCTTGTCGTAGCGCTGGGGCACGGGAGTGTCAAAGATCACCGACAGGTCGGCACCCACGGTAAGCCAGGCGTTTTCGGCCAGCTCGGACTCCAGCTGACCCTCACCCCAGGACGAATACCCCAGCGTGATCAGCACCCTGCGCGGGCCCGCGCCGGTGGACAGGGCCTCCAGAACATCCTTGGAGGTGGTCATCTCCAAGCCGCCCGGAATCGTCATGGTGGAAGCATAGGCAGACTCGTCGGTCTCTGCGCGGTTCATCAACATGGGCTCGTGCAGCACAAAACCGCGCTCGGTCTGCACCGGGCCGCCCTGAAAGACGGGCTCAGAGCGGAGGTCTTCACGGCGCAAAGACAAATCCACCTTGTCGAAAAGCCCCTTGAGCGTGATGTCGGAGGGCTTGTTGATGATGAGGCCCAAGGCGCCACGCTCACTGTGCTCGCACAGGTAAACCACAGTGCGCGCAAAAGACTCATCTTCCAGACCGGGCATCGCGATCAGGAAATGGTGCGTCAGGTTGATGGGCGCAGAATCGGATGTCATTGGCTAATTTTAACGGTGAACATGGCGCCCTCCTCCGAGCCTTCCTACCCCACCGGACTCGTCTGGTTCCGCCGCGATCTGCGCGCCACCGATCATGCAGCCCTGTTCCGGGCGCTCACCCAATGCCAGCAGGTGCATTGCGCCTTTGTTTTTGACCACGAAATTTTGAACCCGCTGGCGCGGACCGATCGGCGCGTGGAGTTCATCCGGGAGTCGCTGCAAGAGCTTGATGGGGTGCTGCGAACGCTGTCTGCCCACCCACGCGGCGGACTGATCGTGCTGCACGCGGTGGCCACAGAGGCGGTGCCCGCACTGGCACACAGCCTGGGTGCCCAGGCTGTTTTTGCCAACCACGACGACGAGCCCCAGGCCCTGGCGCGCGATAGCCTGGTGCGCACCCGGCTGGCCACTGCCGGAAGGGCCTTTCACACCTTCAAGGACCACACCATTCTGGAGCGCAGCGAGGTGCTGACGCAGACCGGCAACCCCTACAGCGTGTTCACGCCCTACAAGAACGCCTGGCTCAAGAAGGTGGATGCCTTTCAGCTCAAAGGCTACGCGGTGGAGCGCCACGCGCACCGCCTGGCGCCCCGCCCGCAGGACCACTGCCAACCTGTCCCCACGCTGGCGTCGCTGGGGTTCGAGGCCACCACCCTGTCACAACCCAGGCTGCCCACTGGCGCCAGTGGTGCACAGCAGTTGTTCGACGACTTTCTGGGCCGGATCGAACGGTACGACGACACGCGCAACTTTCCGGCGGTCAAGGGCCCCAGCTATCTGAGCGTGCACCTGCGTTTTGGCACCATCTCGCCACGCCTGCTGGCGCGCACAGCGCACCGGCTGATGCTGGACGGCAACCCGGGTGCCACCACCTGGCTCAGCGAACTGATCTGGCGGGATTTTTACTTTCAGATCCTGCACCACCATCCCCATGTGGTGGACCGCAGCTTCAAGCCGGCGTATGACGCCATTCAGTGGGAATCAGGCCCCGAGGCCGACGCCTTGTTTGCCGCCTGGTGCGAGGGCCGTACGGGCTACCCGCTGGTGGATGCCGCCATGGCGCAGATCAACCAGACGGGCTACATGCACAACCGGCTGCGCATGGTGGTGGCCAGCTTTCTTGTGAAGGATCTGGGCATCGACTGGCGCCGGGGCGAGGCCTACTTTGCCACACACCTCAATGATTTTGATCTGGCCGCCAACAACGGCGGCTGGCAGTGGGCCAGCTCCAGCGGGTGCGACGCCCAGCCCTACTTTCGCATCTTCAACCCGGTCAGCCAGAGCGAAAAGTTTGACGCGAAGGGCAAGTTCATTCGGCGCTACCTGCCGCAACTGGCCGGGCTGTCTTCTGCAGCGCTGCATGCCCCTTGGCGGGCCCGCCCCCTGGAACTGCAAGAGGCCGGGGTGGCGCTAGGTCAAACGTACCCGCATCCCGTGGTAGACCATGACAGTGCCAGACTGCGCACGCTGCAGCGCTATGCCGTGGTCAAGGCCGGGTGATCGTGGATCGTGCCTGGGCCGTTGAGACGGCGGGACGTTCACGCTGCGGGTGGTGCGTCCTCGGCAGTCTGGTCGCTCATGCGCATTCCATCCACCCCCAGGGGCGCACCCGAGGCCAGGCGCAGGCGCAACGATACATCGGTGCGGTTGTCGGCATTGGCCACAGCTTCGGCTGGCGAGATGACACCGCGCTCATACAGCTCAAACAGCGATTGATCGAAGGTGCACATGCCCTGCTCACCACTGCGCGCAATGGCCGTCTTGATCTCGTCGATCTGGCCCTTCTGAATCAGCTCCGACACGTAGGGGGTGAGCAGCATCACCTCCATCGCTGGCACCACCGATCCGTGCACGTTTTTGACCAGCCGCTGGGCCACCACGGCCTGCAGATTCAGTGACAGGTCCATCAACAGCTGGCGATGGGCCTGCTCGGGGAAAAAATTCACAATCCGCTGCACCGCCTGGTTGGCATTGTTGGCGTGCAAAGTGGACACGCACAGATGCCCGGATTCGGCGTAATGCAGCGCATGCTGCATGGAGGCCCGGTCGCGTATCTCGCCAATCATGATCACGTTCGGCGCCTCCCGCATCGCACGCCGCAAGGCCTCGTCATACGACGCGGTATCGAGCCCCACCTCGCGCTGTGTCACCAACGATTTCTTGTGGGTGTGCAGGTACTCGATGGGGTCTTCCACGGTGAGAATATGCCCCGCCGTGTTCTCGTTGCGATAGTCCAGCATCGCGGCCAGTGTGGTGGTCTTGCCCGACCCGGCAGAACCGACGGTAAGCACCAGCCCACCTTTCAGGAAGGCGAGCTGTTTGAGCACCGGCGGCAAGCCCAGTTCGTCAAGGCTAGGAATCTTGGCCGTGACATGGCGGACGACCACCCCCACATTGCCGCGCTGCAGGTGCACATTGACACGGTAGCGCGACAGATCCTGCGACTGGAACGAAAAATCGCATTCCTTCGAGGCTTCAAACTCATCGATCTGCGCCTTGCGCATGATCGAATACACCATCGTCCGGACGTCCTCGGCAGTCACCGACCCCTTGGTGATTGGCAGGAAGGCCCCCTGGCGCTTGAGCGTGGGCGGTGCACCCGCCAGAAGAAAAAGGTCCGAAGCGCCTTCGCGCACCATCAGCGCAAGGCAAGACAGCAGGCGGCCATCTGCCGCAGGTGTTTGCGAATCCATGAGGCCTCCTGATCATGCAGGCATCTTACCGGCAGTGCCGGCAAGAATGCCCGGGCTGACCGGCCCTTGCGGGCCAGCCCACCGGAATCATGCCTCTGCGGTTGCCTCCAGCCGGGCGTAATGCTGGATGAGACTGAGCAACTCTTCATCCGAGTAAGGTTTGCCCAGGTAATGGTTCACACCGAGCTCCATCGCATGCTCGCGGTGCTTTTCTGCAATGCGAGAGGTAATCATGATGATGGGCAGGCCCCGCAGCGCACCGTCTGCGCGAATGTTGCGCGCCAGGTCAAAGCCGTCCATGCGCGGCATTTCAATATCGGACAGCACGACCGTTGGGCGCTCTTCCTGCAAGCGCTCGAGTGCCTGCAGCCCATCGGCAGCGAGGGCCACCCGGTAACCCTCACGCTGCAGCAACCGCTGCGTGACACGGCGTACCGTAATCGAATCATCCACCACCAGAACCAAAGGCACCTGCGTGGGCCCTGCAAGCATCGACGTCGCAGGCTTGCCGGTGCCAGCACCTTCGGTTTCCAGCGTGACGGGCAAGCCGGCGCTGGCCGCACGTACCTGATCGCCATACACCGTGGACAAGGCCACCGGGTTGTAAATCAACACCACGGCCCCAGAGGCAAGCACCGACATCCCGGCCAAGCCCGGCAGGCGTGACAGCTGAGGCCCCAGGTTCTTCACCACGACTTCTTGATTGCCCAGCACTTCATCCACGTGCATGGCGATGCGTTGCGACGCACTGCGGAAAATCACCACGGGCCGGGTCTTGCCTGCGGCTTCATTGCTGCGCGTCGAAGCTTGCAGCAAAGCGCCCACCCAGAAAAAAGGCAATTGCTCGAAGCCGTCATCAAAGAAGCCCGTGCGATACGCTTCTTCGAGATCGGCCGCCGAGGTGCGACGCACAATTTCGACCACGTTGGCAGGCACGCCAATCGACATGTCTCCAGCGCGCAGCATCACCACCTGCGTCACGGCAGTGGTCAACGGCAGCACCATGCGGAAGGCGGCACCCTTGCCCGATTCGGTGAAGGTTTCAATTCGACCGCCCAATGCATTGACCTCGGAACGCACCACGTCCATGCCAATGCCGCGACCGGCAAGCCCCGTCAGTTCGGAGGCTGTGGAAAAGCCCGGCGTGAAGATCAGGTTGGCGGCATCGGCATCGCTGATTTCTTCGCCCGCCTGCACAATGCCCTGCGCCAGAGCCTTTTCCCGGATACGCTGAAGGTCCAGACCGGCACCATCATCCCGGAATTCCACCGACACGTCGTTGCCTTCATGGCGCAGATCCACGGTGATGGTGCCAGACGCTGGCTTTCCTGCGGCGACCCGCGCGTCGGGCGCCTCGATGCCGTGCGCCACGCAGTTGCGCAGCAAATGCTCGAAAGCGGGCGTCATGCGATCGAGCACGCCACGGTCCATTTCAATGGAGCCGCCGGTAATGTCCAGCTTGATCTGCTTGCCGGTTTCCTTGGAAGCCTGGCGCACCACCGCATACAAACGCTCGGAAATGCCTTCAAATTCCACCATGCGGGTGCGCAGCAGATCACGCTGCAGCTCACGCGCCTGGCGGCCCTGCGCAATCAGATCGTCTTCGGCCCCTTCCATAGCGCGCTGCAGGTTGCGCTGCACGGTAGCCACGTCGTTGACAGACTCGGCCATCATGCGCGTCAGCTCCTGCACCCGCGTGAAACGGTCAAACTCAAGCGGATCGAACCCGGCAGCAGAGTCTTTGGAAAGCGCCAAACGTGACTGCATCTGCGACTCGGACTGCATTTCGATGTCGCGCAGCTGCTGGCGCAACCGATCCAGGTTGCCGGACAGGTCGGACAGAGAATTGCGGAACTGCCCCAGACGAACGTCGAGGCGCGAACGGCTGATCATGACCTCGCCCGCCTGGTTCACCAGACGGTCCAGCAACTGCGCACGCACGCGCACCGACTGGTTCGCGGCCACACGCACAGGCGCCAGCTGCGAAGCCCCGGGAAGCCGAACCGTTGGTGCGGATGCAGGCACCGCCGGCGCAGTTGCTGCGCCCGACACTTTGGTAGCGTCGGCCAGATCGCCTGGTGCCGCAGGGACTGCAGCCACGGCATCGGCAGGTTCTTGCCCGCCAACAACGCGGAGGAACTCAAAATTCGCCTGCAGACCATCGAAACTCGCAAGCAACGGCTCGATCTGGTCCGCGGTGACGGTTTCCATGTCGAGCTGCTCGATTGCAGACTCCAGCCGGTGGGACATTTCCCCGAGGCGCATGGCGCCTGCAAGGCGCGAACTGCCCTTGAGTGTGTGGAGGGCACGCAGCACTTCGTTGCGTGCACCGAGGTTGTCCGGGCGGGATGCCCATTGCCGCAACGCACCGCCCAGCTGGGGCAGCAACTCAGCGGCTTCTTCTTCAAAGATGGGGAACAGATCAGGGTCGATGACATCGATGGCGTCAATGTCATCATCGACATCTGAACCTGCGGATACTGCGTGTGCTATCGCATCGTCGATGTTCTGGTCACGGTCACTCCCAACAATAGACAAGGCCGGCGCGACATAGCCTGCAGCCACCACTTCGGCCGCTTGCACAGTGGGTGCCTCGGCTGGTACGGGCTCAGGCTCAATTTCAGCGGTCTGATCAGCTTCAGGGGCCTCGGCGAAATCGCCGAACTCATCGAAGTCGTCCTCAGGAGGCGACAGGGTGTTGACCACCTCGGTCTCCAGGATTTCACGCAGTTGCTGCAGCACTTCCGCGCTCGGCTCCTTCAGGAACCCGGCAGCAAACTGGTGCAAGAGACGACGAATGTCATCTGCCGACGCCATGAATACTTCGGCCTGCTCTGCCGTGCCGCCCGACTGCAGTTGAACATGCTGCAGAGCATGCTCAAGCACCCGCGCCAGCTCTGACAGTGCGGTGAATCCCACGGTGGCCGAACTGCCTGCCAGCGAATGCGCCAGGGCAACAGCGATGTCCGGCAAAGGCTCGTGCAATTCCAGCGCCCACTCCTGCAAACACGTCACCAAGCGCCGCGACCATTCGTCGGCCTCGTTGAGGTACACGTTGTAGAGTGGAATACCGATCCGCAAGCTTTCAATGACCTTGACCGCTTCATCAGACGGAGCTTCTTCTTCGGGCACAAAAGCTTCAGCCGCGACCGGTTCCAGGATCTCTGGCGAATTTGCCGCCGCCACATCGGAGAAGTCTGGTGCCTGGGCAATCTCAGGCAAAAATTCAGGCTCACCAGCCGCCATCAATGGAAGATCATCCGGTTGATCCTGCATTGCACCAATCGCCGCTGCTTCGGTGCGGTCGACATCCATGGCAACGGAAGACGCAGGCTCCAGATCTGGCAACTCCAGGTCCAGAGGCAACAACTGGCTTACCGTTGCCGGTGTTGCTTGCGCCTCGTTCAGAGCCTCGGAGAACACGGAGAAATCGATATCCTCGGTCACCGTCGCTGCCGACGCGACCGCGTCTGGCGCTACCGCGGCGAATTCCGGCGTCATCTCGGTTTCAGCAAAATCCGCCATCAATGCCGCAAACTCATCGACTGCGCCCGCATCCCCGGCTTTTTCAGAAGACAACGCATCCAGCGATGGCTCGACGGCCTGCAAGCCAGTGTCGGGCGCATCTGCTGCGCGTGGCGCGGCCTCCAGCGGCATCTCCGGCTCCACCACATCGGGTGCAACGGATGCCACTGCAGCCCCAGGCACCACGAGCGGCAGCAAGCTGCCGTCAAGGCGCATAGCATCAGCAGATTTGCAGAATGCCTCCGGCGACCAGGCCGATGCAGCCCCTGCAGCAATGTCATCAGCCCAACGGTCAAATGCCTGCAAACAATCGGAAGACAACTGCAGCAAAGTGGGCTGCATGGGTTTTTGCTCAGCCAGCCAAGCGTTCAGCACCTGCTCCATCGACCAGGCTGCCTCACCAAAATCATTGAGCCCCACCATGCGTGAGCTGCCCTTGAGCGTATGGAACGCACGACGCAAAGTGGTTTGCTCGCTCAGATTGGCGGGCTCTTCAACCAGCACGTTGATGGCAGCCAGACCAGTGGCCACGACTTCGCGGGCTTCTTCCAGAAACACATCCAGCAACTCATCGTCCACCTCCGGCTGCGAAGCGGGAACGGCAGAGGGCACCACGACAGGTGGCAGGTCAGACGCTACCGGCAACGGCTCCTGCGGTGTTTGCAGGTCAAAGAAAATATCGGATGCCAACTCGTCCGATGCAGCAGCAGGGCTGGCGTCCGCCGGCGTTGCCGTAACGGCCGGTGCCGACGCGGGCACCTCCTGCGCAGGGAAGCGCGGCACAACATCGGGCAGCGGCGGAGCGACGCGCTCCTCCAATTTCTCCGGTGCTTCTGCCACATCATCTGTGGCACGCGCGCGGGCTTTGCCCACCAGAATGCGCAGCTCACCCAGTTCTTCATCGTAGACAAAGAGCTTGCGCGCCATCGTGCGCTGGTAGCTCAACATGTCGATCAGGAACCCGAGCGCACCCAGACTGTTACCCAGTTTCTCGAATGAGGGCTGGCGCTCTTCTTCTGGAATTTCATTGATGAGCAGCCGCTCGACGGTGTCGCGCATGCGCACCACCGCCAGCGACGCCTGGTCCAGGCCCAGTACGGACAGCACGCCACGCATCTGTGCCAAGTGGCCCGGCACTGCCGCGAGCACCGCCGTGTCTTGCGGATTGCGGAAAAACTGGTCTAGTGATTTCTCTGCCTCGCCCAGGGTGGAGCGCAACTCGTCCACCACACTGCCCATGGTCTGGTTGTCGCTGACACGCCGGTACAGCTCTTCCATCCACAGCTCAAGGGGTTCTGGCTCTGCGCCTGCACCCACGGCATCCAGTCGCTCCGCGAGACGTTCTGCACGCACCTCCATCTGGTCGTCGGCAGCATCCAGTTCCTCAAAAGCCGCCTGAAGGTAAAGCACCGAGGTCGCCACCTCCATCGCCAGCGCTGCGGACGGAGGCTCTCCTGATCGCGTCGTTGCCTCAACAGCACGGGTCAGGCCCGCAGCGAGACTCTCGCTTCCCGGATGCAGTTTGCGCAATGAGTCGCAAACCAGGCTGAACTGATCAGCCGCAGGCTTAAGCTTGTTGCGATCACCACCGGCGAGCGCCGACCAGGTTTCCGTGGCAGACGCAATGCGCTTGCGGGCCTGCGCCAGCAAGGCAGGATCAAACCGTCCGAAACGCGCGGTTTCATAGTCGACCGGTTTGAACCGCTCCAGGCCAAACGACTTTCGCACTGCTTGCAGCGCCGGAGCCTTGTCCTCTTCACCGTCCGCTGGCCTAGCCTGTGAACAGAAGAAAAGCAGATCCTGAACCAGGCGATCCGCAATCGCGGTGTCGCCTTTGGCCAGCGTGGCGTATTGCATCAGCACGCGGGACGCTACCCGCTTCACATAGACATCAGGGGCCAGCATGCCCTTGCCAAGGGCTTCGAAAAAGCCGGCACAAATCTTCCAGAAGGCACGCGCATGTCGGTCTGACTGGGCCGCAACAAAGCCCAGACAGGTTTCACGCATGCTGGTCGCAGCGCTCAGATCGCCCGATTTGACGATTTTTAGAACAGCGGAATCAAGGCGCGCCCGGGCTTCGGGGCCATAGGGCAGCGGAGCAACGGCTACAGAGTCTTCCGGCTCACGAAAGCGACGCTCAGCAGGCCACAGGTCTGCGGGGTGAGCACGCTCGCCACCCGCCAGTGCCTGGGCATCCCGGTACTGAGGGAACAGGGCTACTGCAGACGCGGATTTGCCACCCAGTACGTTTTCAAGGTATTCAATGAGCGCGAAACTGGCACGCTCGATGACTGCCGCCGCTTCATCCGTGCATTGCTCAGGACGTTGCACAAATTTTTGAACAGCCGATTCCATGGCACGCAGGACCAGCGCTGGCGAACCCATGCCCACCATTTCAAGCGCCCCGCTCGCCTGGTGCAGCTGCTGCCGCGCAATGCGCAAAGCACCCGCATCCAGGGACGCTAAATCCGACTCACGTGCCAGTTCGGCGTCGCGCACAAAGCGGCGCATCGCCTTGACTGCGCCATCGAGAGATTTGCGCAGCTCGTCAAGCACCCACGCCAAAGGACCCAGGTCTTGATCGCCCGGGATTCCATCTGTGGCCGGTGCATTGTTGACATCAATAGATGACATGAATTCGTCCCCGGCTGAAATGAGCCGCTGGTTGATGACTGCTTGATGGCGGCGTTAGGCGATCTTGAAACGTGCCACCGATTGGCGCAGTTCTTCAGCCATGTGCGAAAGCTCACGCACCTGCTGTGCTGTCGTGCGTGTACCTTCACCCGTCTGCTCGGTCACCGCAAAAATGTGCTGGATGTTGTCGGCCACCTCGTTGGCCAGAACGGCTTCACGGGACGTCGAAGACGAAATCTGCTCAATCAGCTCGGCCAGGCGGCGCGACACGCGGTCGATCTCGGTCAGCGCAGTACCTGCACTGTCAGACAGTCGGGCTCCTTCAACCACACCCTGCGTGGAACGCTCCATAGCGGCCACAGCATCCTGGGTGTCAGTCTGAATGGCTTTCACCAGGGCCGAAATCTGCCGTGTGGCATCGGCAGATCGCTCAGCCAGCCGCTGCACTTCTTCCGCCACCACTGAGAAACCTCGACCTGCATCGCCCGCAGAAGCGGCCTGAATGGCTGCATTCAGGGCCAGCACGTTCGTCTGTTCGGTAATGTCGGAAATCAGCTCGGTGATTTCACCGATCTCCTGCGAAGATTCACCGAGGCGCTTGATCCGCTTGGATGTGTCCTGAATCTGGTCGCGAATCGAATTCATACCACCGATGGCGTTCTGCACGGCCTGCAGGCCCGAGTCAGCAGCCTGCAGCGATTGGCGAGCCACCGTGGCAGACTCTTGCGCCTGTGTGGACACTTCATTGATTCGGGTCGCCATGTCCAGAACGGACCGGCCGGTTTCACGAATTTCACGCAGCTGTTCAGTGGAAGCGGCAAGGAGTTCCGTCGACGTGCTGTCCACCTGGGCGGTCGTCTGCGCCACGCGGGTCGCCGTGTTCTGAACGCTTCCCACCAGCTGGCGCAATTCTTCCACCGTGTAGTTCACCGAGTCGGCAATGGCGCCGGTGATGTCTTCCGTCACAGTGGCTTCCTGTGTCAGATCCCCTTCAGCCACCGATTGCAATTCGTTCATCAGACGCAAAATGGCTGCCTGATTGGCGTCATTGACGCGCTTGGCTTCCTGCTCCTGGCGCTTTGCATCCTTTTGCTGCCCTTCAGCCGCTGCCTGACGACCCCGGCTGTCCAGCAGTTGCACGCGGGAAATTCCGATACCGCAAAGCAGAACGAACAGGCCAGCCAGTGCCAAGGCAGCAAATTGGCCTGCGCCCAGACCCGTTTGCGAAGAAAGCTTGTCCTGCAGGCCTTCCAGCTGGCGACGCAGTGGCTCGCTGTCGCTAATGATCGAGGACTGGGCTTCACGGGCAGAAACCAGCCCCTGCAAGTTGCCCAGAATGGCGCTGGCTTGCGTGCGGGTCTCTTCGTAGAGCTTGATCAGCGCTTCGAGCTGTTCGCGTGTCTGCGCATCCTTGGTGGCCGTCAGGCGCAGCTCAGGGCTGCCATCAAGCAGGCCCTGGGCAATTTCCTTGAACGAGTTCAAGTCCTTACCCAGCAAAAACACGGCCTCGGGGCTCACGCCTTCCATGGTCTGGAATTCGTTGGCCGATTTACCGATACGTTGGGTCAACATCACCAGCTGACCGGCAGCCGAAATTTCGGCGGCTGGCGCGTTCTGCTGCAGCTTGAGCGAAAACACGGTTTCAGCGATCTCCAGCAGATCAGACGACTGGCGGTTGATGGTGCGCAGCGCGTCACCTACCTGCATCAGGATTTTCTGCTGGCCCATGACCACGCCGGCGTTGCGTTCCGCGCTCTCCATGAGCGGGGTCGTACCCTCCAGGTCGGACTTGAACTGCTCACCGAGGGACTCGACGCCCAGTTCGCTGTCGCCGCTGTTGAGAGCACGCACATTGCGGGCCAGCACCCCTGAGCTCTCCACCACATCGGGAAAGGCCTGCGGGCTACCCACCAGCGCCTGCGAGACAGACTTGGCAAGCCGCTGCGACTGCATCAGCGACTGACCGGTAGCAGCCAGCTGCTGGGCGGAACGATCCGCCTGCCGAAGCACCCAGCCAGCAATCAGCGCCAGCAGCACCACGCCAATGGCCAGCAATGCGAGCAAATTCCGCTGGTGGCCAGCCGCCGTGTTGCTGCCCAGCAATGGCAAAGAAATAAGATCTTCGTCCGCGTCCGTGGTGGACAACTCGGACGACACGCCATCGGGATCACCCTGAACACTGTTCATGGCGTCTGTCTGATACGACTCACGCATTGTATTTCCCTCGATGGATCCCGTTGTCAGGACATTCTGACCACCGCCGATCACGTCGGCACCCAGCCCCGTGTCTGATTCCTCGGGCTTGCGATTGAACAGTTTTCCAAATTGATTCACAACGGACATGGTGCAGCCTTACAGAAAAACTCAAACACTGATACTCAGAAAAGCAGGGGTTTGGGACAGGATCTGGAGATTGATCTCTTGCCAGCGGGCCCCGCTCGAATCCACATAGGTGGTGCCAAAAAAGGCGGGGGCATCATCGGCGGGAGGCTCCGAGGAGACAAAGGCATCAGTGCCTCGCAGACCCGCCAGCCGGTCAACCAGAAGCGCGGCATTGACCTCCAGCGCTGCATTGAAAGCAAGCAGGCTGGCGTCAGACAGGGTTTGCTCGGTGCGTGGAACCGTCGATCCCAGCAATCCAGCCAAGTCAACCACACCGACAAGACCACCGCGCAGATTGGCTACACCCAGAAACCATTTTTGGGTGTAGGGAACCCGCTGCACCGTGACCCAGGGGAAAATTTCACCCGACTGACCCAGCGGCAATAAATAGGACTGCCCGGCAGCTTCGACCGCCAGCCAGGAAGAAACAGACACACCTTCACCCCTTGCTGCCTGAAGACGGCTGGCAAGACGGGTCTGGAGTTCTCGCAGTGCTTCGCGATTAGCCATGAACGCGCAAACGCCTTAGTTCAGCGCGTCTATCTTGGCCTGCAACTCGGCCGGATCCACCGGTTTGGTGATGTAGCCGCGTGCGCCTTGCCGCATTCCCCAGACACGATCTGTCTCTTGATTCTTGCTGGTGCACATGATGATGGGCACGTCGGCATAGAGGGGATCACGCGTGATCACACGGGTCAACTGGAATCCGTTTTGCCCCGGCATCACCACATCCATCAATATCAAATCAGGCTTTTCTTCGGCCAGCCGACGAAAAGCCTCTTCGGCATTTTCAGCGGTACGCACTTGCATGCCTTTTTTCTGCAGCAAGTCGGTCAGAAACATCAACTCGGTCTTCGAGTCGTCAACGACCAGCACTTTCTGGATAGGCATTACATGGCTCCTTGTTGGGAATTGCCAAATTGCTGCACTGCCTGCAACAACTGGTCTTTGGTGAAAGGTTTGGTGAGATATTCCTGGCAGCCGACCATTCGACCGCGCGCCTTGTCAAACACGCCATCCTTGGACGACAGCATGACAACCGGAGTATCCGCAAAACGGGCGTTGCGCTTGATGATGGCGCAGGTTTGATACCCATCAAGCTTGGGCATCAGAATGTCGCAGAAAATAAGCTGTGGCTGGTAATCGTTTACCTTAGCCAATGCATCAAAACCGTCATCTGCCAGCAGGACTTCGTGCCCTCCCTGCTTGAGAAAAATCTCGGCGCTTCGGCGAATGGTATTGCTGTCATCCACCACGAGCACTTTGAAAGATGCGCCTGTTGTAGTCAATTGTCACTGCTCCCAATGGAGAAAACAAACGACGCATCAGCACAGGGTGCTAAAGCGCCTCAAATCTGAACCAGCTCAAAATCTTCTTTGCGTGCGCCGCATTCTGGGCAAGTCCAATTCATGGGAACCTGGTCCCATGGAGTGTTGGGTGCAATGCCGTGCTCAGGCGAACCTTTTGCTTCGTCATATATCCAACCGCATATCAGACACATCCAAGTTTTCGAGTCGGTCACAGCTTAATGGGCCTTCACATAGAATGCAACGATTGTATCTAGTCATCTCACGGGGCTGCAGCTTCTGTGCCACCCTTATCGCCGAATCCGGCCCATGACAACAAACACCCCCCTTTCTTCTGATATAGCGGACATTGCCGACGAGGCCATGGACGAAGGCAGCCCCGCCTGCGTGCTGGTTTTCAACGCCAGCGACCCCAGCGGTGCCGGCGGACTTACCGCCGATATCAGCACCATCGCGTCGGTTGGCGGGCACCCCATTGCCGTCGTTACAGGCGCCTACGCACGGGACACAGCCGAGATATTCGCCCACTTTGGCTTTGACGACGAGGCCGTTACCGAGCAGGCGCGGGCGGTACTGGAAGACCTGCCCGTGCAGGCCATCAAGGTCGGATTTGTGGGCAGCCCCGAGAACATCAGCGCCATTGCAGAGATCACTACCGATTACGACGAGGTGCCGGTCATCGCCTACATGCCCAATCTTTCGTGGTGGCAGGATGACCTGATTGACCAGTACCTGGACGCTTTTCGCGAGCTGCTGTTGCCGCAAACCTCGGTGTTGGTTGGAAACCACAGTACGTTGTGGCGCTGGCTGCTTCCCGACTGGAAAAGCGACCGCAGCCCTACGGCCCGCGACATCGCCCGCGCCGCCGCAGAGATGGGTGTGCCATACACCCTGGTCACGGGCATTCCCCTGCCCGAGCAGTTTGTAGAAAACGTGCTGGCATCGCCCCAGACCGTGCTGGGCAGTGTCAAGTTCGAGCTGTTTGACGCCACCTTTTCGGGCGCGGGCGACACGCTCTCGGCGGCCCTCACGGCCCTGGTGGCCAGCGGCAATGATCTCGGCGAAGCCACGAGCGAGGCGCTCAGTTACCTGGACCGCTGCCTGGATGCCGGATTCCGCCCAGGAATGGGCCACATCATTCCCGATCGCATGTTCTGGGCCCAGCCCGATGATGAAGATGACGATGAAGACGAACCCCTTGACGAAACACTGGCCATCGAAGGCTTTGTGATGCCCCCTCATGACACCAAACACTGACCTCAACATCCCTCTGTTCGAACGCGCCAAGGCGCTCATCCCCGGTGGCGTGAACTCGCCTGTGCGGGCCTTCAAGGCCGTGGGCGGCACGCCGCGCTTTGTGAAGCGTGCGCAAGGAGCTTACTTCTGGGACGCCAACGACCAGCGCTTCATTGACTACATCGGCTCCTGGGGCCCGATGATCCTGGGCCACGGCCACCCCGCCGTGCTCGAAGCCGTGCAAAAGGCTGCACTGGAAGGCTTCAGCTTTGGCGCCCCCACCGAGCGCGAGATCGAGCTGGCCGAAGAAATCCTGGGCCTGGTGCCGTCCATGGAGATGATCCGGCTGGTCAGCTCGGGCACCGAAGCGGGCATGAGCGCCATCCGCCTGGCCCGCGGCGCCACTGGCCGCAGCAAGCTGATCAAGTTTGAAGGCTGCTACCACGGCCACGCCGATGCGCTGCTGGTCAAGGCCGGTTCGGGCCTGGCCACCTTTGGCAACGCCACGAGTGCGGGCGTGCCGCCCGAGGTGGTGCAACACACCATTGTTCTTGAATACAACAACATCCCCCAACTCGAAGAAGCCTTCGTGCTGCATGGCAAGGAACTCGCCTGCCTGATGATCGAGCCCATCGCCGGCAACATGAACCTGGTGCGCGCCAGCGTGCCGTTCATGCGCCGCTGCCGCGAGCTGTGCACCGAATATGGTGCGCTGCTCGTTCTGGACGAAGTGATGACCGGTTTTCGCGTGGCCCTGGGCAGCGCACAAAGCGTCTATGCAAAAAGCATCCCGGGCTTCAAGCCCGACATCACCGTGCTGGGCAAGGTGATTGGCGGCGGCATGCCGCTGGCGGCTTTTGGCGCTTCGCGCGCGATCATGGAAAACCTCGCTCCGCTGGGCGCGGTGTACCAGGCTGGCACGCTGTCGGGCAACCCTGTGGCCACAGCCTGCGGCCTGGCCACGCTGCGCGAAATCAAGAAGCCCGGCTTCTTTGACGCGCTCTCCGCCCGCACCCGCTCGCTGGTGGATGGCTTGGCAGCTGCCGCAGCCGCCGAGGGCGTGCCTTTCAGCGCCGACTGCGAAGGCGGCATGTTCGGCTTTTTCCTGCTGCCCGAGCTGCCACAAAATTACGCACAGGTTCTGAAGACGGATGGCGTGCGCTTCAACCAGCTCTTTCATGGGCTGCTGGACCGGGGCGTGTACATCGCGCCCGCACTCTACGAAGCAGGGTTTGTGAGCGCCGCACACACAGAGCAGGACATTGCCGACACCGTCGCCATTGCACGCGACGTGTTCAAGTCGCTCACAAAATAATAGCTACTAGCGCTTGTTGGATAAGCGCTACAGGCTAAAAACAATCAGATTTCATTTCTTTAGAACCCGTGGCAACGCACAACGTTGCCACGGGTTTTTTGCATGGGGCTGCGTTCATGAGGCCGTCACATCCGCCTGTCAGCCTTGGCGGTTTTGTACGGAACGCCACAACCATGAAAACTCCCGTTCGTCCCACGCCCCACCCCATCCGCGACGCCGCTCCCGCCGATGAAAGCCGCCGCGTCTTCGTGCGCCAGCTGGCCCTGGGCGCCACTGCGCTCGGCACCTTGCCGCTGGCCGCCTGCGGTGGCAGCGACAACGACCCGGAGGTGCGGTTTGCCCACGGCGTGGCCAGTGGCGACCCGCTCGCCGACCGCGTCATGCTGTGGACCCGCGTCACGCCGCCTGCAGGCCACACCGCCGACATTCCTGTGCAGTGGGAGCTGGCCAGCGACGCGGCATTCACCACCGTGGTGGCCAAAGGCCAGGCCACCGCCACGGCCGCCAAGGACTTCACCGTCAAGGTCGATGCCACCGGCCTCAAGCCCGCCACGGCCTACCACTACCGCTTCAAGGCCTACGCGGCTCAGTCTGCCGCAGCACGCACCCGCACGCTGCCCACGGGCAGCGTGGCACAGGTCAAGCTGGCCGTGTTCTCGTGCGCCAATTACCCTGCGGGTTACTTCAACGTGTATGCCGAAGCCGCGCGCCGCAATGATCTCGATGCCACCGTGCACTTGGGCGACTACTTGTATGAGTACCCGCGCGGTGGTTATGCCTCGGCCAACGCCGAGCAGCTGGGCCGCCTGTCGCTGCCCGCCACCGAGATTCTCACACTGGCCGACTACCGCATGCGCCACGCGCAGTACAAGACCGACCCCGACCTGCAGGCGCTGCATGCCGCCGCACCCATGATTGCCGTGTGGGACGACCATGAAATCGCCAACGACACCTGGGCCACCGGTGCCGAAAACCACCAAAGCGCCACCGAGGGCAGCTTTGCGGCGCGCAAGGCGGCAGCCCTTCAGGCCTACCACGAGTGGATGCCCACACGCAACGCCCAGCCCGACCTGATCTACCGCAGCTTCAACTTTGGCAACCTGCTGGCGCTGCACATGCTCGACACCCGCGTGGTCGGGCGCGACGAGCCTGCCGACTACACCCGCTTCTTTACCGCCAGCGGTTTTGACGCTGCCGGTTTCACCGCCGCCGTGGGCGCCCCCACCCGCCAGCTCATGGGCGGCACGCAGACGCAATGGCTGCAGCAGCAGATGGCCGCATCCACCGCCACCTGGCAGGTGCTGGGCCAGCAGGTGCTGATGGGGCGCATGAACATTCCGGCCCCCATCCTGGTCGAGACCATCCAGCCGGGCGCTGGCGTCACGGTATCGCAATACGCCGCCATCGTGGCCAAGGCAAAGACCGCCCCCGCCACACTGACCACTGCCGAAAAAGCCATCCTCGCCCAGCCCTCCATTCCCTACAACCTCGACGCCTGGGACGGCTACCAGGCCGCGCGCGAAACCGTGCTGGGCACGGCCCGCAGCCTGGGCAAGAACCTGGTGGTGCTGTCGGGCGACACCCACAACGCCTGGGCCAACGAGCTGGCAGACATGGGCGGCAATGCGGTGGGCGTGGAGTTCGCCACCTCGTCGGTGTCGTCGCCCGGTTTTGAGGAATACCTGCCCAAAGAGAACCCGGCCATGCTGGCGGGCGCGCTCCAGCAACTCATTGCCCCGCTCAAATACTGCGACACCTCGCGCCGGGGTTACATGCTGGTGACCGCCAACGCCACCGAATGCCGCGCCGACTGGGTGTATGTCAGCACCATCACCAGCCGCACCTACACGGCCAGCACCGACAAATCGCTCAAGGTGCTGGCAGGTGTCAGCGGGCGCGGGCGGATTGTGGCGGCCTGATCGGCAGCACGCAAAGAAAAAGGCGGCCCGAGCCGCCTTTTGCATTTCAATGACTGGTAGAACCGCCCAAGCCGTTGGCACAGGCGAGGCTCATGCCAGCGCACCCGCGCAAGGGCCGCCCCGCCGCGCCGGGTGCGTCCCCCTTCCCGAACGGCGCAGCCATTCGAGAGAAGGGGGAAGGCGCGCAGCGCCTCAGGGGGATGTACCGAATTCAGTGCCTGAAGTG
>ERZ1023750.21-NODE-21-length-18421-cov-21.722531_pt1 | contig 18421 bp, 16 predicted proteins | sample MGYA00521086_ERZ1023750 | MGnify/ENA primary metagenome ERZ1023750 (study PRJEB33180, sample SAMEA4059229) | wastewater metagenome | place: Denmark | collected 2016-05-16 | study: EMG produced TPA metagenomics assembly of the PRJEB13832 data set (Local surveillance...
CGGGGCGCTTGCGCACGGCCTCCAGGCCTTCCAGGATGGTGATGGCGCCTTCGCCGTAGCTTTCGCTGGCGCCAGCCTGGTTGGTGTCGATTTTTGGCACAACGGGCTCACCATTACCGGTGGAGCCGTTCTCGATGGGCTCGGGTTGCGTGTTGTCTGCGGTCATGGTGGGCCTTGGGATCCGTGGAAACCGGCGGTTTCCAATATGTTCAATGATAAAAAGTGGCTCTAGCGCTTATGGGGTAAGCGCTAACAGCTATCAAAACAATAGTGTTCTGGTGGCTGTGCTGCGTCAGATGCGCATGGGCATGACGACGTACTTGAAGGTGCTGTTGTCGGGAATGGTCAGCAATGCCGAGCTGTTGCCGTCCGACAGCTCAACCTTCACCATGTCCTGGCTCATGTTGGCCAGGGCGTCGATGAGATAGGTGACGTTGAAACCGATCTCGATAGTGTCACCGCCGTAGTCGATGTCGAGCTCGTCCACGGCCTCTTCCTGCTCGGCGTTGTTGCTGGCCACGCGCAGGGTGCCGGGCTCCAGGTTCAGGCGCACGCCCTTGAACTTGTCGCTGGTCATGATGGCGGTGCGCTGCAGGCTGGCCAGCAGCGGCGCGCGGCCCAGGGTCACGCTGTTGGTGTGGTTGCGCGGGATCACGCGGTTGTAGTCGGGGAACTTGCCCTCGACCAGCTTGGTGACGAACTCCATGCCGCCAAAGGTGAACTTGGCCTGGTTGTTGGCAAACTGCATTTCGATGTGGGGCTGGTTGTCGCCACCCGCATCAGACAGCAGGCGCTGCAGCTCGATCACCGTCTTGCGCGGCAAAATCACCTCTTGCTTGGGCACTTCCACATCCAGTGTGGCGCTGGCAAAGGCCAAGCGGTGGCCGTCGGTGGCCACCAGGCTCAGTTGCTTGCCTTCGGCGACAAACAAGATGCCGTTGAGGTAGTAGCGGATGTCCTGCACCGCCATGGCAAACGACACCTGGCCCAGCAGGTCTTTGAGCGTCTTTTGCGGCACGCTGAACACGGGGCCAAAAGCCGCCGACTCCTGCACCAGCGGAAAATCTTCAGCCGGCAGCGTCTGCAGCGTGAACCGGCTTTTGCCGCCCTTCAAGATGAGCTTGGACTGGGCCGATTCGAGGCTCACCGTCTGGTCGCCGGGCATGGTGCGCAGGATGTCGATGAGCTTGCGTGCGCCCACCGTGGTGGTGAAGTCACCGGTGTCGCCACCCAGCTCGGCGGTGGTGCGGATCTGGATTTCGAGGTCGCTGGTCGTCAGCTGCAGGGCATTGCCCGTCTTGCGGATCAGCACATTGGCCAGGATGGGCAGGGTGTGCCGGCGTTCAACAATGCCGGAGACCGATTGCAGAACCGCGAGAACCTTGTCTTGTGTTGCCTTCAGGACGATCATGTCAACCTCTTGTGGTTTTTGGAACGGTGCGTGGACAGCAGCACAGGTTGTGCCTCCTCCCTGCCGCATAAACCGCCATTTTGCCCGTTAACCGGGCGCTTCCGTTGGGGGCTTGCACCACCTGCATCAGCCCTTGAGTGTTTGCTCCAGCACATGCAGCTGCTGGTTCAGTTCGGTGAGTTGCTGGCGCTCGCCAGAAATCTTGCGCACGGCATGCAGCACGGTGGTGTGGTCGCGCCCGCCAAACAATTCTCCGATTTCGGGAAGACTCTTTTGCGTCAACTCCTTGGCCAGGTACATGGCAATCTGGCGCGGGCGGGCAATGCTGGCCGGGCGCTTCTTGCTGTACATGTCGGCGACCTTGATTTTGTAATAGTCGGCCACCGTCTTCTGGATGTTTTCCACACTGATCTGCCGGTTCTGGATGGACAGCAGATCGCGCAGCGCCTCGCGGGCCAGCTGGATGGAGATTTCCTTTTGGTTGAAGCGTGAATAGGCCAGGATCTTGCGCAGCGCGCCTTCGAGTTCGCGCACGTTGGAGCGCACGTTCTTGGCCACGAAAAATGCCACTTCCTCGGGCATTTCGGTGCTTTCAGCGCGCGCCTTGTTGATCAAAATGGCCACGCGCATCTCCAGCTCGGGCGGCTCGATGGCTACCGTAAGGCCCGAATCAAAGCGCGAAACCAGCCGCTCGTGGATGTTGGCCAGACCCTTGGGATAAGTGTCCGACGTCATTACGATATGGCTCTTTTTGGCCAGCAGGGCTTCGAACGCATTGAAGAATTCTTCCTGCGTTCGGTCCTTGTTGGCAAAAAATTGCACATCGTCGATCAACAGCAGATCGAGCGAGTGGTAGCGCTCCTTGAACTCGTCAAAAGTGCGGCGCTGGTAGGCCTTAACCACATCCGACACAAACTGCTCGGCGTGGATGTAGAGAACTTTGGAATCGGGCCGGTCGGCCAGCAGCTTGTTGCCCACGGCATGCACCAGGTGGGTTTTGCCCAAGCCCACACCGCCATAGATGAAAAGCGGGTTGTACAGGTGCCCGGGCATGCCCGCCACGTGCATGGCCGCCGAGCGCGCCATGCGGTTGGCCGTGCCCTCCACCAGGGTCTCGAACGTCAGCGCCGGATTGAGCCGGGTGCGAAAGGCGCCGGCAGGGGCTTCGTCGCTGCTGTGGTTCTGTGCGTCAGAAGGGGCGGTGGGTTGGGTGGTTGCGGGCCGGATGTAAGTGCGCGCAACGGATTCACGCTGAGCAAGCGCTAACTCCAGCGTAACGGATTGCCCGTAAATCGACTCCAGCAGGGCGGCAATGCGGCCCGCGTATTGGGCACGAATCCAGTCGAGCTTGAAACGGTTGCCAACCAGCAGCGTGACCTTGGAAAAATCTTCGGCTACCTGCGCTATCAGGGGCTTGATCCAGGTGTTGAATTGTTGCTCTGGCAGGTCTTGGGCGAGCTGCTCTACGCAGGCCTGCCAAAGGCCCTGGCCGGCGTCAGCGCCGGGCTGGCCCATGGGGCTGCGATGGGATTCCTCGGTCATTTCAGGGGGCATTCTTGTTGTGGATAGGAGGAACGGTTCAAGGCGGCGGATTGTAGCTTGTCAAGGAGTTATCCACAATTTCAAAAGCACCTGCAAAAAGCAGGGCGGCGGGACCTGGGTGTGCGGTTTTTTATGGCTCGACAAAGGCCCACAACGCGATGGGCATTGCCAGTTGGCATCAAGCCTGCGATAATTTTCGGTTTCCCTGAATGTGTTCAGGGTGATTTGACCCGGCGCGCCGTTATTTCAGCCCCGCAAGTCTTCGGTTGTGAGCGACTCCCGCATGGGGCGCTGCGGCCACGGATGGCGGGGTTCAAGAGCAGCAGCCCGGAACTGAACCTCAAGGAATAGCATCATGAAACGTACTTATCAGCCCTCCAAGACGCGCCGCGCACGCACCCACGGTTTCCTCGTCCGCATGAAGACCCGCGGCGGCCGCGCCGTGATCAACGCACGCCGCGCCAAGGGCCGCAAGCGCCTGGCCGTCTAAGGCCGTTACGGTCTCCGGCCTGCTCCCCGGTTTGCGCCGCCAGGTTCCAAACGGGGTGCTTGCGTGCAACGGTTGAAAACCCGTCCGCAGTTCCAAGCGGCCATGGCGGGAGGCACTGTCTCCCGCACTGCGCATTTTGCGCTGCACCGTCTGGTGCTGGACGCCAACAGCGCTGCTGCCGCAGTGAACCCCATTGCTTCCTCAGGGCCCGACTCCTTGCCATCTGTGCAAGGGTCGCAGGCCCTGTTTGCCGTGCATGATGTCTGGCTGGGCGCCATGGTGCCCAAACGCTGGGCCAAGCGCGCTGTCACACGCAACACCATCAAGCGGCAGATTTATGCCGTGGCGGACCTGTTCGAGGCCCGTTTGCCGCAGGCGGCCCATGTGGTGCGCCTGCGTGCCACGTTTGATCGCAAGCAGTTCGTCAGTGCCACGTCCGACCCGCTCAAGCTGGCCGTGCGGGCTGAACTGTTGCAGTTGTTTGGCCATGCGGCACGGCGTCCTGCCGTGGCGCCAGTGCCTGCGCAGGTGGCCCCATGATGCGTGCAGCACTCATGGGGCTGGTCAAGGGCTACCGGCTGTTCCTCAGCCCCTGGCTGGGCTCGTCCTGCCGGTTTGAGCCCACCTGCTCGGCCTATTCGCTGCAGGCGCTGGAGCAGCATGGTGCTGCGGCGGGCAGTTATCTCACGGTGCGCAGGCTGGTACGCTGCCATCCCTGGTGTGACGGGGGCCATGACCCGGTCCCGCAACAATTGCCGCGCAGCATGCGGCTTTTTTCGCGGCTTTCTCCTTCCAACACCCAACCATCCTCACCAAAGAAGTCTTCATGAACGACATTCGCCGCACCATCTTGTGGGTGATTTTTGGCTTTTCCATGGTTCTGCTGTGGGACAAGTGGCAAGTTCACAACGGGAAACAGGCCTCTTTCTTCCCATCGTCCACAACCGCATCGGCCCCTGCTGCCCCCGCATCGGCGGCCAATGGTGCTGCCAGCACGTCCAGCGTGCCGACCGCCACCACGGGTGGCGCTACGGCTGCGCAGGTGCCTGGTGAAGCTGCACGTGTGAGCCCCGCTGCCCATGAACGTGTGACGTTCAACACCGACGTGCTGGAAGTCACGTTCGACACGCTGGGTGGCTCGATGGTCAAGACATCGCTGCCCCGCTTCAAGGCGCTCGACAAGAGTGGCAAAACCTTTGTGCTGCTCGACGAAAGCGCTGACCGGGTGTACCTGGCCCAGACCGGTCTGGTGGGTGGCGACTTCCCCAACCACAAGACGCCGCTGGCGCTGGTGCCCGGCGACCGCACACTGAAAGACGGCCAGAATGAGCTGGTGGTGCGTTTCGAGTCGCCCGACGTGGGCGGTGTGAAGCTGGTGAAGACCTACACGTTTGAGCGTGGTTCGTACGCGGTGCGTGTGCAGCACGACGTGCAAAACACCGGCACAGCCGCCGTGGCCCCGCAGCTCTACATGCAGCTGGTGCGTGACGGCAACCCGCCCCCGGGCGAGTCCTCGTTCTATTCCACCTTTACCGGCCCGGCCATCTACACCGAAGCCAAGAAGTACCAGAAGGTCGAGTTCAAGAGCATCGAGAACAACAAGGTGGACGTGGAAAAGACCGCCACCAACGGCTACGTGGCCATGGTGCAGCACTATTTCGCATCGGCCTGGCTGCTGGCCGATGGCCTCAAGCGCGACCTGTTCACCCGCAAGGTGGACAACAACCTGTATGCCGTGGGCATGATCACCCCCCTCGACAGCATTGCGCCGGGTGCCACCCAGTCGGTACAGTCCAAGCTGTTTGTGGGCCCGCAAGAAGAAAAAGTGCTGGAGTCGCTGGCCCCCGGCCTGGAGCTGGTCAAGGACTACGGCTGGCTGACCATCCTGGCCAAGCCGCTGTACTGGCTGCTGACGCTGCTGTACGGCTTCCTGGGCAACTGGGGCTGGGCCATCGTGGCGCTGGTGGTGCTGCTGAAGATCGCGTTCTACTGGCTCAACGCCAAGGCCTACGCCAGCATGGCCAAGATGAAGGCCATCAACCCCAAGATCATGGAGATGCGCGAGCGCCTGAAGGACAAGCCGCAGCAGATGCAGCAGGAGATGATGCGCATCTACCGCGAGGAAAAGGTCAACCCCATGGGTGGCTGCTTCCCCATCATGATCCAGATCCCCGTGTTCATTGCGCTGTACTGGGTGCTGCTGTCCAGCGTGGAGATGCGCAACGCGCCCTGGATCGGCTGGATCCACGACCTGTCCACGCCCGACCCTTACTTCATCCTGCCGCTCTTGATGACGGCCAGCTCGCTGCTGCAGACGGCGCTGAACCCCGCGCCACCTGACCCGATGCAGGCCAAGATGATGTGGTTCATGCCGCTGATTTTCAGCGTGATGTTCTTCTTCTTCCCGGCCGGCCTGGTGCTGTACTGGCTGACGAACAACATCCTGTCGATTGCGCAGCAGTGGATCATCAACACCCGCATGGGCGTGCCGCCGCAATTCAATTTGCCGAAGTTCAAGTGATGCTGCAGCGGCAACGCTGACATCCACGAACTGATCCCCGAAAGGCCGCGCAAGCGGCCTTTTTTCTGTCCACCTTGTAAAGTCCTTGCCCATGCTCGCCCGCCACCACGATCCCATCGCCGCCATCGCCACCGCCCCCGGACGCGGGGCTGTGGGTATCGTGCGCGTGTCGGGCAAGGGGCTGGGGGTGCTGGTGGAAGCCGTTTGTGGGCGCACCTTGCGCCCGCGCGAGGCCACTTACCTGCCCTTCCGTGATGCGGTGGGGCAACCCATTGACCAGGGGCTGGCGCTATTTTTCCCCGCGCCCCACTCCTACACCGGCGAAGACGTGCTGGAGCTGCAGGCCCATGGTGGGCCGGTGGTCTTGCAGCTACTGCTGGCGCGCTGCCTGGAGGCGGGCGCACAGGCGCACCCGGCCACAGGCCAGCCCGCCCTGCCCGGCCTGCGCGTGGCCCAGCCGGGCGAATTCACCGAGCGTGCGTTTCTCAACGACAAGATCGACCTGGCACAGGCCGAGGCGATTGCCGACCTGATCGACGCCTCTACCACTGCGGCGGCGCGCAGCGCCAGCCGCTCGCTCACGGGCGCTTTCTCGCACGAGATCCATGCACTGCGCGATGCGCTCATTCACCTGCGCATGCTGGTGGAGGCAACGCTCGACTTTCCTGAAGAAGAAATCGACTTCCTGCGCAAGGCAGACGCGCGCGGGCAGCTATCGAATTTGAAGCAAACGCTGTCGCAGGTAATGCAGCGGGCCCGCCAGGGCGCGCTGCTGCGCGAGGGCATCAAGGTGGTGATTGCCGGGCAGCCCAACGCCGGCAAAAGCTCGTTGCTCAACGCCTTGGCCGGCGCCGAGCTGGCCATCGTCACGCCCATTGCCGGAACCACGCGCGACAAGGTGCAGCAGACGATCCAGATCGAAGGCGTGCCGCTGCACATCATCGACACCGCCGGGCTGCGCGACAGCGATGACGAAGTGGAACGCATTGGCATCGCCCGCGCCTGGGACGAAATTGCCGGCGCCGATGCGGTGCTGTTCCTGCACGACCTCGCGCGCCGGGATGCGATGGACTACAGGGCAGCGGACGCAGTGATAGAGAGCACCCTGGCCGAAAAATTGCCTTCATCCGTGCCCGTCATCGACGTATGGAACAAGGTGGACTGCGTGCCGGGGGCCGCACAACCTGCGTCCGCAGGGCGGGCCGCCGTGCACCTGTCGGCCCGCACGGGCGAAGGGCTGGATGCCTTGCGCCGCATTTTGCTGGAGGTGGCGGGCTGGCAGTCGGCGCCAGAAGGCGTGTACATCGCTCGCGCCCGGCATGTGCAGGCGCTGCGCACCGTGCAGCAGCACCTGGAGGAGGCAGCGGCCCAGCTGGATGCCCTTGGCCCCGCACTGGACCTGTTGGCCGAAGAGCTGCGCCTGGCGCAGAACGCGCTGAGCAGCATCACCGGCGAATTTTCGTCCGACGACCTGCTGGGTGTCATCTTCTCCAGTTTTTGTATCGGCAAGTAACGGCATTGGCCGGCTTTTGTTGTAAACAGTCGTAAAGAATGCTTGTGCCTGCTCTGTTACAAGGTTAGCTTCAACAGACCATGAACGCCATTACACCCATCGCATCCAAAATCGATCTCACGGGCCTGCTGAGCGCCATCGCCCAGGCGGATGCAGACGACAGCATGTCCAATCCTCTGACGCCCGCACAGTGGGATACGGTTTCCGCCTACCTGCAGCCCTATGCCGTGCCAGTCGGCCATGTGCTGTTTTCCCAGGGTGCGACGGACAGAACGCTTTATCTGGTCGAGAGCGGCAGCCTGAGCGTGCACTACCAAGACGAGAAGGAGCGCCTGCGGCTGGCGATTGTGGGGCCGGGGTCGGTGGTGGGAGAAGGCGCCTTCTTTTCGATGCGCCCCCGCAGCGCCACGGTGCAGGCCAGCGCGCCGACCAAGCTGTGGACCCTGACGGCTTTGCGCTTTACCGAGCTGACCAACCGCCAGCCCGCCATTGCGCTGGGTCTGGCCATGGCCGCAGGGGCTGTGCTGGCGAAACGGCTGGGCAACCGCCGCCGCCGCGTTGCAGCTACCTGACACCGGGCGTTCTTCACGCTTTTTCCGGGTTCATTGGGAGGTGCTCGCGTGGGCGCGCCGGGTAAACTCAATTCGGATATTTACCGGTGCCTCCGCCAGAAAGCAAACCATGTCCCTGTTCAGTTGGTTTAGCCGCAAACCTTCACCGTCGAAACCCCGTTCGCCCATCGAACCCTCGGGCCTGCTCAACGCGGATGCCACGGTTCCGCTGGCGGTGGGACGCAATCCGGCCCTGGAACCCCGGCCCGTGGAGCACGCTGCCAACCGCAAGAATGAACGCATGGAGCGGCGCGAACTGCTCTACACCGTGGTGCGGCATGCCATGGTGCGTGCCGGGGTACTGTCGGCCAGTTACAAGTTCAAGGTGTTGTCGCTGGACCAGCGCGGCCGGCAGTTTCTGGTGATGATGGACCTGGCCCGCGAGTTTGGCGGAGAAACCGTGCGGCTCAGCGAGATCGAGGCGCTGATTGCCCAGACGGCCAAGGCCCGTTACGACATTCTGGTGACGGCGGTTTACTGGCGCATCAATGACCATGTAGCAGTGGGCATTCCGCAAAAAGGCATTGCCCCGCTGGGGGCCTCTCTGCCCGCAGCCTCTGCCGCAGCCGGTGTGCCTGTGCGGGCGGCTGCTCCCGTGGCTCCTGCGTTGCGCCCTGCCGGGCCGGTTGCCGCCGCAGCGCCCCCTGTGCGGCCAGCCCCCATTGCGCAGGCCCGCCCCGAGGCTTCTGCGGTGCGCCCTGCGCCGCGCTACGAACCCATCGAGGCCGACGAAGTGGCGGCATTCAAGCGCGCGCTGTCGGATGCCGCTGGCGCACGGGCAGCGCCTGCCGCGGCCAGCAAGCCGGGTGTCCCGTTGCGGTCGGGACCTTTGCTGCCACCCTCCCGGCCGACCGGATTTGAAGACACCGTGATGCCCGGTGCGGATGGGGCCTCTCCGGACCTCAGCAGCACCCAATACGGCGACCTCAACTGAAATAGGCTGTGTCGGGCAGCGGCGCCCGACTGCACGCCTTTGCCGGCCCTGCGCTCAACCGGGGGTCAGTGCCCGGCGAAATCCACCAGGGTGTAAAGCGCAAGACCGCTTTCGCGCAGGCGCTGTGATCCGCCCAGCTCCGGCAAATCGACAATGGCGGCGCCTTCGGTGACCGTGGCGCCCAGTTTTTCCAGAAGCTTCTTGCCAGCCATCATGGTGCCGCCGGTGGCAATCAGGTCGTCGATCAGCAGCACGCGGTCGCCTGGTTTGACGGCATCGGTGTGCAACTCTACGGTGGCGCTGCCGTATTCGAGTTCGTAGGTTTCTTCTACCGTGGTGAAAGGCAGCTTGCCTTTTTTGCGGATGGGCACAAACCCCACATTCAATTCGTAGGCAACCACTGCGCCCAGGATGAAGCCGCGTGCGTCCAGCCCGGCCACCACGTCGGGGCGCAGCGCGCGGTCCATGTAGCGGTGCACGAAGGCATCTATCAGGACGCGGAAAACCTTGGGGTCCTGGAGCAGGGGCGTGATGTCGCGAAACTGCACCCCCGGAGCGGGCCAGTCGGGGACCGTGCGGATGTGCTGGCGAAGGAAGTCGTTGACGCTGAGGGGCTGCATGGGATGGCGCGGTGTGGCAAGGAGCAAAGAAGAAGGCGGCGAAGGCATGGTCTGCCATTGGGGGAGTGTAAGAGCCGCTTGCCGATCTGTTGAGGGGATGTGCGTGCCAGAAACACCTATCAGCGCTGCCCCCGTCCACCCCATAATGGGTAAATGTTGTTTCTCCCTGTTCCGCGGGCGGCGTTCGGTCTACCTGCGGTCCGCGCATCGGATTGACCCATGCCCATCTCAGTCCTCTTGATCGATGGTGATTGTGCCCACGCGCAGGCAGTGGTGGGTGCGCTGGTCGATCCCTGGCTGGACTGGGCGGTCGAGGTGGCGCCTTCGCTGGCCCACGCCCGCCCTGTGCTGGCTCGCCAGCAGACCGATGTGGTGCTGACGGTGCGGCGCGTGGTGGATGGCACTGCCTTTGACGTGCTTGAACTGCTTGACAACGTGCCCGCCCTGCTCATCGTGCCTGAGGGAGAAGAGGCGCAGGCGGCACACGCCATGCGGCATGGCTTCTGTGACTTTCTCGTGCAGACCCCGCAGCGGGACCATCTGCTGGCGCTTCCGGCGCAGATTCAGGCGGTGCTGGAACGCAGCACGGGCGCCCGGGCGCGCCAGAGCGCCGAGGCCGTGCTGGCACGCCAGCACCGCTTGCTGCAGGCCATCACACAAGCCCAGGCCATCTTCATTGCCGGCTCGTCGCCTCGCGCCGCGTTTGACGCGGTGCTGCAGGAATTGATGGCGCTCACCGGCAGCGCGTTCGGGCTGGTGGGGCAGGTGCAGCACAAGCCCGAGGGGCAGCCATTCTTGCGCGTGCATGCCATGACCGACATCAGCTGGGATGCCGCTTCGCGCGCCCACTATGCGCAGCATGCCCAGGAGGGAATGGTCTTTGACAACCTGCACACCCTGCTGGGTGCGGTGCTTTTGACGGGTGAGCCCGTCATCAGCAATGACCCCGGCACCGACCAGCGCAGCACCGGGGTGCCGCCGGGGCATCCCGCACTTGAAAGCTATCTGGGCCTGCCCATCCATGCCGCAGGGGCGTTTGTCGCCATGGTCGGGCTGGCCAACCGCCCGGGCGGTTACTCGCAGGCAGATGTGCAATTTCTGCAGCCGTTGCTCAACACGGTGGGGCATCTGGAGCTGGCCCGCCGGGCCGAGCTGGCGCGCAGCGAAGTCGAGTCCCAGCTGGCGCGCACCAGTGCGCTGCTGGCCGAAAAAACCCGTGCGCTGGAAGGCACGCTGGCCAGCGTTTCCCAGGGCATCACCAGCGTGGATGCCACAGGGCACATCCGTGTCTACAACCGGCGTTATCTAGAACTGCTGGATTTGCCCGAAGAACTGCTCGCAACGCAGCCGACCGTGGAAGAGGTGGTGCGGTTCCAGACCGGCAGGGGTGATTTCGGACCCGGGTTCGAGTTGATCGAGCCGTCCGCACGGGCGTATGTGGCATCGGATCACTCGTGGCGCGTGGATGGCCCCAGCGTGCCCGAAACCTATATCCGCAAAACACGCGCGGGGCGGTTTCTGGAGGTGCGCACGCGGTTTCTGGAGGCCGGGGGCCGCGTGCGCACTTTTTCCGATGTGACCGAATACCTTGGCACACTGCAGGCGCTGCGGGAGAGTGAGGCGCGCTGGCGCAGCCTTACCCATCTTTCATCGGACTGGTACTGGGAGCAGGATGCCGACTTCCGGTTTGTCCGGTTCGACGGCAGCGCAGAGCGTGATCGGGATATCCCGGATGAATCGCAATACGGCCTGACCCGCTGGGAACTGCCCGACGCCGTGGTGGCGCCCGGGCAATGGAGCAAGCACCGCCAGCAGCTGCAGGCCCACGAGGTCTTTCATGACTTCGAGATGCGGCGCACCGGCAGCGACGGCACGCCCATCTGGGTATCCATCAGTGGCGAACCCATCTTTGATGCCGAAGGCCGGTTTACCGGGTATCGCGGCATTGCACGCAATATCACCCAGCGCAAGAAGGCCGAGGCCGAGATCGAGCGGCTCGCGTTTTATGACGAGCTCACAGGGCTGCCCAATCGCCGGCTGTTGCTGGACCGGCTCGCGCAGGCGGCCCAACTGTGCGCGCGCGAAGAGTGCCACGGAGCCCTGCTGTTTCTGGACCTGGACAACTTCAAGGCCATCAACGACACGTTCGGTCACGAATGGGGAGACCGCCTGCTGGTTCAGGTGGCGGAGCGCTTGCAGGCCGGTGTGCGGTCTGTGGACACCGTGGCCCGCCTCGGGGGTGATGAGTTTGTGCTGATTCTCCAGCACCTGCACAGCGTGGAGCCCGAGGCTGCCGTCGAGGCCGAAGCGATTGCCCAGAAGGTCATCGCATCGCTGAACGAACCTTTTCAGGTGGACAAACGCGAGATTCACAGCACACCGAGCATCGGTATCGCGCTGTTTCGGGACGCGCAGCAGTCGGTGCACGAATTGCTTCAGCGTGCGGACCTGGCCATGTACCAGGCCAAGGTCCAGGGGCGCAATACGCTGTGCTTTTTTGACCCCGCCATGCAGGCCGCCGCCAGCGCGCGGTCGGCGCTGGAGGGGGATATCCGGCTGGCGCTGCAGCGCAACGAGTTTCTGCTGCACTACCAGCCGGTGGTGAACGAGCAGGGCGAGGTGATGGGCGCAGAGGCACTGGTGCGCTGGATGCATCCGCAGCGCGGCATGGTTTCGCCCGGCGAGTTCATTCCGCTGGCCGAGCAGACCGGGCTGATCCTGCCGTTGGGGCGGCTGGTCATGCGGCTGGCATGTGAACAGCTGGCGCTGTGGGCGGCCATGCCCCGCACCGCTGGCTGGAGCGTGTCGGTGAACGTCAGCGCCAAGGAGTTCCGGCACCCCCATTTTGTGCCGCAGGTGCTGGAAATCTTGCAAGAGTCTGGCGCCGACCCGAGCCGGCTGAAGGTGGAGCTGACCGAAAGCCTGATGCTGCACGACGTGGAGGACAGCATCCTCAAGATGCAGGCCCTGCGCACCCTGGGTGTGGGCTTTTCGCTGGACGATTTTGGTACGGGCTATTCATCGCTGGGCTACCTCAAGCGCCTGCCGCTCGACCAGCTCAAGATCGACCAGAGTTTTGTGCGCGACGTACTCACTGACCCCAACGACGCGGCCATTGCCTGCACCATTGTGGCGCTGGCCCATAGCCTGGGGCTGAAGGTGGTGGCAGAGGGGGTCGAGACCCCGGGGCAGCTCGATTTTTTATTGCGCAACGGCTGCCGCAGTTTTCAGGGATATCTTTTCGGACGTCCAGGGCCTGTTGAATTGCTATATAAATAATAGCTGTAGGCGCTTTATGGATAAGGACTTCAGCCGTATTTCATCAAAATTTTTGCTGACCGCTGCAACGGATACGCCCCCGGCCTGGGCTGCCGTGCTGCGCCTCATGGGGAGGTGCCTTGTTACCCCTGCAGCAGCTTGTCCTCGGCCAGCGCCAGTGCGGCCGGGTGCCCCGAGAGCACCAGTGTGTCCCCCGCCGCCAGCAGCGCTTCGGCCACGGCGGCACTCGGGTGGCCGTCGCCCCGCCGCAAATTGACCACCCGCACGCCCATGGCGGGCAACGCCAGCCCACCCAGCGGCTCCCCGATGACCTTGGCCCCGGGTGGCAGGGTGACGGTAGACAGGCGCTCTTGATCGCGCTCGTTCACGGTGTCGTCGTCGGCCCCATGGAAGTAGCCGCGCAGCAGGTTGTAGCGTGCATCGCGCTGGTCCTGCACCAGCCGCAAGACCCGGCGCATGGGCACGCCCACCAGCGCCAGCGCGTGGCTGGCCAGCATGAGCGAGCCTTCGATGGCTTCGGGCACCACCTCGGCCGCACCGGCGGCCTGCAGCTTGTCCAGGTGCAGATCATCTTGTGTGCGCACCACCACGGGCACATGCGGCGCATGGGCGCGCGTGTTGGCCAGCACCTTGAGCGCCGACGGCACATCCAGGTAGGTCACGGCCACCGCGCTGGCGCGCACCAATCCAGCTGCCATCAGCGCCTGAAGGCGTGTGGCATCCCCATAGACCACGGAGTTTCCGGCAGCGGCGGCCTGGCGCACGCGGTCGGGGTCCAGGTCCAGCGCCATGTAGGGAATGCCCTCGCGGTCCAGCATCCGGGCCAGGTTCTGGCCGCAGCGGCCAAAGCCGCAAATGATCACGTGCTTGCTGGTGTTGATGGACTTGCGTGCAATGGTGGTCATCTGCAGTGACTGCTGCAGCCAGTCACTCGCCACCAGCTTCATCACGATGCGATTGCTGTACATGATGAGAAACGGCGTGGCCAGCATCGACAGCACCATGGCCGCCAAAATGGGGTTCATGAGTGCTGGCTGCACCAGCCCGTTCTCCAGCGTGAGCGACAGCAGCACAAAGCCGAACTCGCCCGCCTGCGCCAGATACAGGCCGGTGCGCAAGGCCACCCCGGTGGTGGCGCCCATGCTGCGCGCCAGTGCCAGGATGAGCACCAGCTTGAGCAGCAGCGGCACCGTGATCAGCACCAGCACCAGCGCCCAGCGGTCCACCAGAATGTGCCAGTCCAGCATCATGCCGATGGTGATGAAAAACAGGCCCAGCAGCACGTCATGAAACGGGCGGATGTCGGTGCCCACCTGGTGCCGGTATTCGGTCTCCGAGACCAGCACCCCCGCAATGAAGGCGCCCAGCGCCAGGCTCAGGCCCGCCAGCTCGGTCAGCCACGCCAGCCCCAGCGTGATCAGCAGCAGGTTCAGCATGAACAGCTCGTCGCTCTTGCGCCGGGCCACCTGCGTGAGCCACCAGCGCATCAGGCGCTGGCCGCCCGTGAGCAGCAGGCCCACCAGCACGGCGGCCTTGAGCAGCGCCAGCCCCAGGGCGGTCAGCAGGCGATCGGGTGATGAGCTGAGCGCCGGAATCAGAATCAGCAGGGGTACCACCGCAAGGTCCTGGAACAGCAGGATGCCCATCACGCGGCGGCCATGTTCGCTTTCGAGCTCGGAGCGCTCGGCCATCAGCTTGACGACGATGGCCGTGCTGCTCATGGCCAGCACGCCCGACAGCGCCAGCGCCGACTGCCAGCCCATCTCCCACACACCACCCACCAGGTGCGCCAGCGCCAGCGCCAGCCCCGTGACCACCAGCATGCTCAGCACCACCTGCGCCAGCCCCAGGCCAAACACCTGGCGGCGCATGGCGCGCAGCTTGGGCAGGCTGAACTCCAGCCCGATGGCAAACATCAGGAATACCACCCCGAACTCGCCCAGATGGCGCACACCCTCCGAGTTCTGGGCCAGTGCCAGCGCATGGGGCCCGATCAGCACGCCCGCGGCAAGATACCCCAGCATCGGCGGCAGTTTGAGGCTGCGGCACACCACCACGCCCAACACCGCGGCCAGTAGGTAAAGCAAGGTCAGCGCGAGTGAGGACATCTACCAATGCTATCCGAGCCCATGCACCCCGGTCGATAGAATCCGCGCATGACTCCCGCCACCCATTCCACTCTTGATCCGGATCAGGCCCTGCACCTGGCGCGGGAAACGTTTGACATCGAGGCGTCTGCCCTGAGGGGGTTGGCTGCCCGCGTGGATGCCCGGTTTGTGCAGGCGGTGCAGCGGGTTTTGCAGACCACCGGGCGCGTGGTGGTCATGGGAATGGGCAAGAGCGGCCATATCGGACGCAAGATTGCGGCCACGCTGGCATCCACCGGCACGCCGGCTTTTTTTGTGCACCCCGCCGAGGCCAGCCACGGTGATCTGGGCATGGTGACCGGCCAGGATCTGGTGCTGGCCATCTCCAACAGCGGCGAAAGTGGCGAACTCACGGCGCTGCTGCCGGTGCTCAAGCGCCTGGGCGTGCCCCTGATCGCCATGACGGGCGGACTGAACTCCACCTTGGCCCGCCATGCAGACCTCACGCTCGACTGCAGCGTGGAGCGCGAGGCCTGCCCGATGAACCTGGCACCCACGGCCAGCACCACCGCCCAGCTGGCGATGGGCGACGCCCTGGCCGTGGTCCTGCTCGATGCGCGGGGTTTTCGGCCGGAGGACTTTGCCCGTTCGCATCCCGGCGGCGCCCTGGGCCGCAAACTGCTGACGCATGTGAGCGATGTCATGCGTTCCGGCGATGCCGTCCCTCGCGTCTTGCCCGAAGCTTCTTTCAGCGAACTGATGCGGGAAATGAGTGCCAAGGGACTGGGCTCCGCCGCAGTGGTGGATGGCGCGGGGCAGGTGCTGGGCATCTTTACCGACGGCGATTTGCGCCGCCGCATCGAAGCGGGCGCCGACCTGCGCACGGCCACGGCCGCCCAGGTCATGCACGCCACGCCCCGCCGCATTGCACCCGACGCCCTGGCGGTCAATGCCGCCGAAATGATGGAGACCCACGGCATCACCAGCGTGCTGGTGGTGGGCGCGAACGGAACGCTGGAAGGCGTGGTCCATATCCGCGACCTGATGCGGGCCAAGGTGATCTGATGAGCGCCATCCCCCCTTCATTTTCAGCAGCCGACAGCAGCCCGGCGCTCAGCTTCGATCCCGTGCTGCTGCTGCAGGCCCAGGGCGTGCGCGTGGCCTTTTTCGATGTGGACGGGGTGCTGACCGATGGCGGCCTGTATTTCAGCGAAACCGGCGAAACGCTCAAGCGCTTCAACACCCTGGACGGGCATGGCCTGAAGTTGCTGCAAAAGGCCGGCATCACCCCGGCCGTGATCACTGGCCGCGATTCGGCCCCGTTGCGCCTGCGCCTGAAGGCGCTGGGTGTCGAGCATGCCGTGTTCGGCACCGAAGACAAGCGCCCCGCGGCCGAGCAGATGCTGGCGAGCCTGGGGTTTTCGTGGTCGCAGGCGGCTGCCATGGGTGACGACTGGCCCGATCTGCCCGTCATGCGCCGCTGCGCCCTGGCCTGCGCCCCCGCCAATGCCCATGTGGAAGCGCGCCATGCAGCGCACCACACCACCGTGGCGCGTGGCGGTGAAGGGGCTGCGCGCGAGTTCTGTGATCTGCTGCTGGTGGCCAGTGGCCGCTATGCAGCCTTGCTGGCGGACTACACGCAATGACTCCCGTGCTGCGCCAAGGCTGGGAAAAGTTTTCACTTTACCTCCCGATCATCCTCATGGGGATGCTCGCGCTGGGCACCTGGTGGCTGGTGCGCAATGCCCCCGCGCCCGTTGCTGCAGCGGCAGCGTCCGCCAATCCCCACCAGCCCGACTATTTCATGAAGCTCTTTTCGGTCAAGAGCTTTGATGCCACGGGGCGGATGCAAAGCGAAATCAAGGGCGAGATGGGGCGGCATTATCCCGATACGGACACCCTGGAGGTCGACAAAGTCCACATGCGATCGGTGACGCCGCAGGGTCTTGTGACCCTGGCCACGGCCGATCGCGCCCTGAGCAACGCCGATGGCTCTGAAGTGCAGTTGTTTGGCAATGCGGTGGTCACGCGCGAGGCGCTACCGGGAGGCGCTGGCACGGCGCAACCGCGCCTGGAGTTCCGTGGTGAATTCCTGCACGCCTTCACACAAACCGAGCGTGTGCGGTCAGACCAGCCGGTCGTCCTCATCCGTGGCAACGACCGGTTCACGGCCGACGCCATGGAATACGACCACCTTGACCAGGTGCTGCAATTGCGCGGGCGTGTGCGTGGCATTCTGATGCCTGCTGCGTCGCGATAAGTCGCGCACAGCGCCGAAGCCGCCCCATGACTGCACCACTGGTCTTCATTACCGGCGCCTCCAGTGGAATCGGCCAGGCGCTGGCCCTGCGTTTTCATCGGCAAGGCTATCGGCTGGCGCTGGTGGCGCGGCGCACATCTGAGATTAAATCATGGGCTAGCGCCCAACAGATAAGCGCTGATAGCTATGAAATTTATAGTGCAGATGTATCCGTGCCCGTAAGCATCATGGCGGCGGGCCAGGATTGCAAGGCACGCCAGGGGCTGCCCGATGTGGTGATTGCCAACGCCGGCATCAGTGTGGGCATGGACACCGCCTTTGGCGCAGATATTGAGGTCATGGCGCGCACCTTTGCCACCAACACTATCGGCATGGCTGCCACCTTCCAGCCGTTTGTGGACGGCATGGTGCAACGCCGGTCCGGCACCCTGGTGGGTATTGCCAGCGTGGCGGGAGTTCGAGGCTTGCCCGGGCATGGGGCCTACTGCGCCAGCAAAGCGGCGGTCATCAGCTATTGCGAGAGCCTGCGTGGCGAAATGCGCCCGCATGGGGTGCGTGTGGTCACCCTCTCGCCCGGCTATATCGACACGCCGCTCACCCGCCAGAACCGCTACGCCATGCCGTTCCTGATGCAGGCCGATGATTTTGCAGACCGTGCTTTCAACGCCATTGCCGCAGGTGCACGCCACCGGGTCATTCCCTGGCAGATGGGCATCGTCGCCGGGCTGCTGCGCATGCTACCGAACGCGCTGTTCGACCAATTGTTGGCAGGCCGCCCGCGCAAGCACCGCCAGGGTGAGGTGCAATAGCCCGAAGGGCGGGGTCAAGCCTGTCATGCGATGGCGTGCCGGGTGCCGACATTTTTCAATAAGGCCGCCTGATTTTTCCAAACCCTTGGCCATGAAAAAAGCCCCCGAAGGGGCTTGTCTCAAGAAAACCTGTAGGTGAGTGGTTCAGTAGCCGTTGCCGCCACCGTAGCCACCACCGCCGCCGCTGCGGCCACCGCTGCCGCCGCCATTGCGTGAACCCGTGCCATAGGGGCTGCGAAAGCCGCCTTCACTGCGACCGCCGCCACCGTAGCCGCCACCATCACCTCGGCCACCACCTCCATAGCCACCGCCGCCGCCTTCACGGCCACCTCCGTCGCTGTCTC
>ERZ1023750.28-NODE-28-length-17519-cov-12.651397_pt1 | contig 17519 bp, 12 predicted proteins | sample MGYA00521086_ERZ1023750 | MGnify/ENA primary metagenome ERZ1023750 (study PRJEB33180, sample SAMEA4059229) | wastewater metagenome | place: Denmark | collected 2016-05-16 | study: EMG produced TPA metagenomics assembly of the PRJEB13832 data set (Local surveillance...
GCCAGCGTGGCCTCGTAGTGCGCCACGTAGTCGGGCGTGGTGCCCACAATGCGAAAGCCCTGGTAGCTGTCACCCAGGCTCAGCGGAATCACCTGCGCCACCAGCGGGTTCTTCTGCAGGGCCTGCACCTCTTGCAGCGGGATGTTGCCCGCGGGCACATCGATGTGGAACACGCCCGCCAAGATGAGCTGCAGCGGGCTGCCCTTGGCACCCACCACCAGGTCGATGCCTGCGAGGTCGCGCTCAAATGCCTTGTCGAGCTGGGTGGCCACCAGCAGCACCAGCGTGATGGCGGCCAGGCCGAGCGTCAGCACCAGCAGGTTGAGCACCGCCGCCAGCGGGCGGGACCACAGGTAGCGCCATGACAGACGCGCCAGTTTGAAGACTCCTGAATTCATAGCTGCTCGCGCTTATCCAATAAGCGCTGGGCGCCAATTTCATTCAAATTCAGCTGCTGCACACCGGCCAGGGCCTGCACCACACGCTGGTCGTGCGTGGCAATCACCAGGCTGGCATCGCAAGCGGCGGCGCTTTGCTGCAGCAGCGCCAGCGCGTCGGCAGCGGCCTCGTCGTCCAGGCTGGCCGTGGGCTCATCGGCCAACAGCACTTGCGGCGCCAGCAGCACGGCCCGCGCCAGCGCCACGCGCTGCGCCTGCCCGCCCGAGAGCTGGTGCGGCTTGCGCGCGGCCAGCTCGGCCACACCCACCTGCGCCAGCGCGCGTGTGATGGCCGCATCGTCGCGCGGCAGCCCGGCCGCAAAGTAGACCAGCGCCAGGTTGTCGGCCACCGTGAGCGCACTCGAGAGGTGCAACTTTTGCGGCAAAAACCCGATGCTGCGGGCGCGCCAGGCGTCCATTTCGGCCCCGCGCTGCGTGCCCAGCTGCGTGCCCGCAACAAACAGGTCGCCCCCGCTGGCCCCGCGCAGCCCGGCTATCAATGACAGCCAGGTCGATTTGCCCGAGCCCGAGCGCCCGCGCAGCAGCAGCGTGCCGCCCTGGCGCAGGTCCACATCGGGAAAGCGCAGCGGCGCGGTGCCGCCGGTGGCATAGCGATAAGAAAGGCCCCGGGTGCGGATCATGCGGCGGCACCCCCGGCCGGGTGGGCGCAGTCTGCGCAGCGCCCATGCACCGCAATGTCTACCGCCAGGCTCTCATGCCCGGCCGTGGCCAGCGCCTGCAGCACCTGCTTGAGGGCCGTCTGCACCTTGGCCGAACCCTGCGACAGGCGGAACTGGCGGTGGCAGTCGTCGCACTCAAAGCGCGGCGCCGCGCCATCGCCACCCTGCGGCGCCAGCACATAGCGCGTGACGCGGGCAGCATCCACCTGCTTGTGCAGCAGGCCTGCGGCGGCAAAGCGGTCGAGCAGGCGGTAAACGGTGACTTTGTTGACGGCGGCACCTGCGGTGGCAAGGGCTGTCTCTACTTCGGCTTCGGACAGCGCTGCGTCTGGGCGGGCCTCGTACAGCCGCGCCAGCGCCCGCGTGGCACGGGTGGCGCGCATGCCGGGCGGCAACGTCCAGGGCGTGCCGAGGCGGGAGGTAGAAAAGGTGGATGAGCTCGGCATGGGTTACGGATAGGCGGCAAGCGCGTGTAACGCAATCGGGTTGCATTATGCCCTGATGCAATCCGTCAGCAGATTCATCCCGTCGGCCTTGCGGGTGGATGCCTGCCGCCCTCGTTGCCGGCACGGTTTTGCGTCACCTCAGGCGGCGCTGGCGGCTGCCTTGTGGCAAAGCTCTCGTTTGAGCCACCGCAAAACACTTCGCTGCTCTCCAGTGCGGGACGCGCACACGCTGCCTATAGTCTGCAGCTTCGCTTGAAATGAATGAATCTATAGATGCTCTCCTCCCTGAATCGTCGACATAGCCTGCGTGTGATGGGCGCCATCAGCGCCTGGACAGCGCTTGCCTCGGCACAGACCACCGCCCTGGCCACTTCATCCCATGCAGACCGCAAAGCCGACCCGCTTGCCCCGCAAACAGTGGCCATGGCCTGGCGTGCCGGCGCTGCACCCGCTGAAGACAGCGACCCCAAAGCCCATCGCATCGGGCTGCTGCAGGTTGACTGGGGCCAGCGGCGCAGCACCTGGAGCCGCGTGCAGCCTGTGCCCAACCGGGCACACGGGCTCACGCCCGACGGGCGGGGTGGTCTCTATGCAGTGGCCGCGCGCCCTGGCGACTGGCTGGTGCACCTGCCAGCCGATGCGGCACAGGCGCCGCGCTGGCTGCACCCCGGCCGCGACGAGGCATCGACCCGCACTCTCAATGGGCACCTGCTGCTCAGCTCGGATGGCCGCTGGCTTTACAGCAGCGAGACCGGGCGCGATGACGGCAGCGCCTGGGTGGTTCGCCGCGATGCGCAGACGCTGCGCGCTGTTGCCGCGTGGCAGCTGCCGGGCGTGGATGCGCACCAGATGCTGTTTGACGCCGATGAACGCCATGTGCTCGTCGCCCTGGGCGGCATACCCCGCGACGAACGCGGCCGCCGTGTGCCCCACAAGCGCCTGGCGCCTGCCCTGCTGCGCCTGGACACGGACTCTGGCACCGTGCAGCAGCGCTGGGCGCTTGAAGACCCCCGCCTGAGCGTGCGCCACATGGCATGGTCAGTGGACGGAGACCAGCGCCTGCTGGGCATTGCGCTGCAGGCGCAGCACGACGAACGCCAGGAGCGCCGCAACGCGCCCATGATCGCCGTGTGGGACGGCAGCACGCTCACGCTGCCCCCCTGCCCCGCCATCGACCATCAAGGTTATGCAGGCGATATTTGCGCCGGCCCCGGCGGCAGCTTTTTGCTCAGTGCCCAGCGCAGTGGCAACGCCCTGTTGTGGCACCCCGATGCGCCCGACGGGTTGATCCCGCTGGGGGAGCTTAAGGAAGTCTGCGCCCTGGGCAGCTGGCGCGACGCGCGTGGCATGGGCATGTTGATGGGCGCAGGCCGCGGCCTGGCCCGGTGGCAGGCAGGTGAAGCACAAATGCTGCCCTGGCCCGAGATGCTGGCCCCCGACAACCACCTCGCGCTGCTGCTCTGACTGGGCTGGTGCGCAGATTGCCCACAGGCGCCTGGTGCCCGGGCGGCGCTACGTGTCGCAGCGAGTGGACGTTGGCCCTCTCGCTGCGAGCCTTACGTTTTCAAATACCGCGCAAATGTCTTGCGAAACTTTTCCACCTTCGGCCCCACCACAAACGCGCAATACCCGGCATTGGGGTTGTTCGCAAAATAGTCTTGGTGGTACGCCTCGGCCGCGCTGTAGTTGGTCAGTGGCTTCACCTCGGTGGTGATTGGCGCGCCAAACAGCTTGTCTTGCGACATCTGGCGGATCATGTCGTTGGCGATGTCGCCGTGCTCGGGGGACTCGTAATAGATGCCGCTGCGGTATTGCGTGCCCACGTCGTTGCCCTGGCGGTTAAGGGTGGTGGGGTCGTGGGTGTGGAAGAAGATTTCCAACACCTCCTGCAGGCTGATCTCGTCGGCATCAAAGGTCAGGCGCACCACCTCGGCGTGGCCGGTGTCGCCCTGGCAGATCTGCTCGTAGCTGGGATGGATGGTGTGGCCGTTGGTGTAACCGCTTTCCACATCGGTGATGCCGCGCACGCGGTCAAAAACCGCCTCGGTGCACCAAAAGCATCCGCCTCCCAGGGTGATGGTTTGCTGTGTCATGGATGTTTCCTTGCCAAGGTGGTTGTGCAACACCGCATTATGAATTGACGCTGTAGCAGGCGCTTGCTACATTACTAACCAGTCAGTCAGTAAAAATGCACGTCCCCACCTCTCTACATCCCACCACTGCGGTCAAACGCGAACGTCGCAAGGAAGCGCGCCCCGGCGAACTCATCGAAGCCGCGCTGGAGCTGTTTGTCGAAAAGGGTTTTGCGGCCACGCGGGTGGATGAAGTGGCGGCGCGTGCGGGGGTGTCCAAAGGCACACTGTTTTTGTATTTTCCCAGCAAGGAAGAGCTGTTCAAGGCCGCCGTGCGCGAAAACATCGCTGGCCGGTTTGCCGAATGGACGCTGGAGCTGGACGCTTTTGAGGGCAGCACGGACGACTTGCTGCGCTATTGCTACAAGGTGTGGTGGGAGCGCATTGGCAACACCAAAACCTCGGGCATCACCAAGCTCATGCTGAGCGAAGCGCACCATTTCCCCGAGATCACCGAGTTTTATCAGTGCGAAGTGATGCGCCCTGGCCAGATGCTGATTCGCCGGATACTCCAGCGGGGCGTGGACCGCAACGAGTTTCGCCCGCTCGACATGGACTACGCGGTGTATCTGGTACTGGCCCCGATGATCTTTCTTACGCTGTGGAAACACTCCATGGGCGCCTGCGTGCCAGATGCCCTGGACCTGGACCCCGAAAAATACCTGGCCATGCAGGCCGACAACCTTCTGCACGGCCTGTATGCGGCTGCGCCCTCCCCGTCCCCTACACCGCTCTGACACCATGAAACGCTGGATTCTCTGGGTGGCTGTCGCCATCGCTGTGGTGCTGGTGGGCGGTGGCGTCTGGCGTGCCCTGGCCGCGCGGCAGGCGCAGCAAAAGGCCCTGGCCGAATCCAGCGCGCAACGCAAAGAAGCCACCCTGGACCTGGCGCCCGGTGAAATGGTCACGGTGCTGCGCCAGCGCATTGCGCTGGGGGTGCCCGTGTCTGGCTCGCTGCGCGCCGTCGAATCGGCCATGGTCAAGGCCCGCGCGGCAGGCGAATTGCAGGGCCTGACCCTGCGCGAGGGCGACAGCGTGCGCGCCGGGCAGGAAATCGCCCGCATCGACAGCACCGAGGCGCGCGCACGCCTGCGCCAGGCCCAGCAGCAAGCCGATGCCGCCAAGGCCCAGGTGGACATCAGCCAGCGCCAGTTCACCAACAACCGCGCGCTGGTGGACCAGGGCTTCATCTCTGCCACGGCGCTGGCCACCTCGCAGGCCAGCCTGGACGCCGCGCAGTCCACCTACCGGGCGGCGCTGGCCGCTGCCGATGTGACGCGCAAATCGCTCGACGACACGGTTGTGCGCAGCCCGCTGACGGGCCAGGTGTCGCAGCGGCTGGCGCAGCCCGGCGAGCGCGTGGGCATGGATACCCGCATCGTCGAGGTGGTGGACCTGTCAAAACTGGAGCTTGAGGCCCTGCTGAACCCTGCCGATTCGTTGGCCGTGCGTGTGGGCCAGAAGGCCCGCCTGCAGATCGAGGGTGTGGCCGCCCCCATCGAGGCCACGGTGGCCCGCATCAACCCCAGTGCACAGGCCGCCAGCCGCACGGTACCGGTGTACCTTGTCATCGAACAAGGCGCAGCGGCATCGGTGCTGCGCCAGGGTCTGTTTGTGCAGGGCACGCTCGACACGGGCCACGCCGATGTGCTGGCCTTGCCACTGGATGCCGTGCGCACCGACAGGCCAGCGCCCTATGTGCAGGCGGTGCAAAACGGCCGCGTGGTGTATGTGCCGGTAAAACCGGGCGCCCGTGCCGTGGTGGCGGGTGACACGCTGGTGGCGATTGAGGGCGTTGCCGAAGGCACGGCGGTGGTGGCCGGGCGCATGGGGTCGCTGCGCGAAGGCACTCCGGTTCGCGTGCAGGACGCGCCAGCCGCGCCTGCTGCCGCCGCAACCCCTGCATCGCGCCCCGCGCCGTAACCCGCCATGTGGTTCACCCAGGTCAGTCTGAAAAACCCGGTGTTCGCCACCATGGTGATGCTCGCCATCGTGGTGCTGGGTCTGTTTTCCTACCAGCGGCTCAAGGTCGATCAGTTTCCTGACATTGATTTTCCGGTGGTGGTGGTCACGGTGGACTACCCCGGCGCTTCGCCCGAAATCGTGGAGAGCGAAGTCACCAAGAAAATCGAGGAAGGCGTCAACTCGATTGCGGGCATCAACGCCCTCACCTCGCGCAGCTACGAGGGCACGGCCGTCGTCATCATCGAGTTTCAGCTGCACATTGACGGACGAAAGGCCGCCGAAGACGTGCGCGAGAAGGTAGCCATTGTTCGCCCCACGCTGCGCACCGAGGTGAAAGAGCCGCGCGTGCTGCGCTTTGACCCGGCCAGCCGCGCCGTGTGGTCGCTGGCGGTGCTGCCGGATGACAAGGCCGGGGCAACAGAGCGCAGCGTGAGCGCCGCTAGGTTGCCCCAAGGCGCGAAGGCCCCCTCGGGGGGCAGCGAACCACGCGCAGCGGGAAGCGTGGGGGCTCCCTCTGCAGTGGAGCTGACCACCTGGGCCGAACAGATTCTCAAAAAACGGCTCGAAAACGTGCGTGGCGTGGGCGCTGTCAACCTGGTGGGCGCCACCAAGCGCGAGATCAACATCTACCTGAACCCGCAGGCATTGGAAGCCTTTGGCGTGACCCCCGACCAGGTGGCCGCTGCGGTGCGCAACGAGAACCAGGACTTGCCCGTGGGCGCCATCCGCTCGTTGGCGCAGGAGCGCGTGGTGCAGATCGATGCGCGCATGCAGCGGCCCGAAGACTTTGGCCGCATCATCGTGACGCGCAAGGGCACCGGAACCGCAGGCCAGGCCAGCGCGGGCGCGCCCGTGCGTGTGGAGCAACTGGCCCGCGTGCAAGATGGCGCGCAAGAGGTGGAGAGCCTGGCGCTTTACAACGGCCAACGCACGCTGCTGCTGTCGGTGCAAAAGTCGCAGGGCGAAAACACCATCGAGGTGGTAGACGGCCTGAATGCCGCCGTGGCCGAACTCAAGAGCCAGCTGCCGCCCGGTGTGCGCCTCGAGACCATTGGCGACAGTGCCCGCCCCATTCGCGTGGCCGTGGACAACGTGCGCCAGACCCTCATCGAAGGTGCTTTGCTCACGGTGCTGATTGTTTTTCTGTTCTTGAACTCGTGGCGCTCCACCGTCATCACGGGTCTTACGCTGCCTATTGCGCTGATCGGCACGTTTTTGTTCATGAACATGTTCGGCTTCACCATCAACATGATCACGCTGATGGCGCTGAGCCTGTGCGTGGGCCTGCTGATCGACGACGCCATCGTGGTGCGCGAGAACATCGTGCGCCATGTGCAGATGGGCAAAGGTGCCTACCAGGCGGCCATGGATGGCACGCAGGAAATTGGCCTGGCCGTGCTGGCCACCACGCTGTCCATCGTGGCGGTGTTCATGCCCATCGGCTTCATGGGCGGCATCATCGGCAAGTTCTTCCACGAGTTCGGCATCACCATCGTGGCGGCGGTGCTGATCTCGATGTTTGTGAGCTTCACGCTCGACCCCATGCTGTCGAGCATCTGGCACGACCCCACCATCCACGCGCACGGGCAGCGCACTGAGCCCGTCACTTTTTACGACAAGACCATCGGCCGTGTCACCGGCTGGTTTGACCGCGCCACCGATGCCCTGGCCGAAGGCTACCAGGGCATCCTGCGCTGGTCGCTGGTACACAAGCTGTCCACGCTGGGCATTGCGCTGGCCATCTTCGTGCTGAGCGTTTTCATGGTGCCGCTGCTGGGCACCGAGTTCGTTCCCAAGGCCGATTTTTCGGAAACCACCGTCAACTTCTATACGCCCGTGGGCTCGTCGCTGGAGGCCACCGAGGCCAAGGCGCGGCAGGTGGAAGGCATCCTGCGCGAGTTTCCCGAGGTGCGCTACACGCTGTCCACCATCAACACCGGCAGCGCGCAGGGCAAGATGTACGCCAGCATTTATGTGCGCCTGGTCGCCCGCAAGGACCGCAGCCGCAGCGTGGATGCCATGTCGGGCGTGCTGCGCGAGCGCCTCAAGCAGGTGCCAGGCATTACCGTGACCCATGTGGGCCTGCTGGACCCGGTGGGTGGCCAAAAGCAGGTGGAGTTCTCGCTGCAGGGGCCTGATCTGCAGGAATTGGAGCGCCTGACCCGCATCGTCAACGAGAAGATCCGTGATATTCCGGGCCTGGTGGACCTGGATACGAGCGCCAAGCCAGACAAGCCGGTGATTGCGCTCGATGTGCAGCGTGATGCAGCGTCCGACCTGGGGGTTTCCGTGGCCCAGCTGGCCGCATCGCTGCGCACGCTGGTGGCCGGCACCACGGTGGGCAATTGGCGTGCACCCGATGACCAGACCTACGACGTGAATGTGCGCCTGGCGCCGGAAGCCCGCACCACCCCACAAGACCTGGAGCGCCTGCCCTTTGCCCTGACGGCGGCCGACGGCAGCACCCGCATCGTGCGACTGAACCAGGTGGCCCGGGTGACGGAGTCCACTGGCGCCAACCAGATCAACCGCCGTGACCTCACGCGCGAGGTGGCCGTCACCGCCAACGTGGCCGACCGTTCTGCGGGCGAGGTATCCAACGACATCAAGAAGGCGCTCGACAGCGTGGTGTTTCCACCGGGCTACCGCTACCAGTTTGGTGGCTCCACCAAAAACATGGCCGAGTCGTTTGGCTATGCCATCTCGGCGCTGGTGCTGGCCATCGTGTTCATCTACATGATCCTGGCCAGCCAGTTCAAGAGCTTCTTGCAGCCGCTGGCGCTGATGACCTCGCTGCCGCTCACGCTGATCGGCGTGGTGCTGGCGCTGCTGATGTTCCGCTCCACGCTGTCGATGTTCTCGATCATTGGCGTGGTGATGCTGATGGGCCTGGTCACCAAGAATGCCATTTTGCTGGTGGACTTTGCCATTCGCGCCCGCGAGGAATTCATTGACGACACCGGCCGCACCGTGCCCGGCCTGCCCCGTGCCGAGGCCCTGTTGCTGGCCGCCCGCGTGCGGCTGCGCCCCATCCTCATGACCACGCTGGCCATGATCTTCGGCATGGTGCCGCTGGCGTTTGCGCTGTCCGAGGGTTCGGAGCAGCGCGCGCCCATGGGCCAGGCCGTGATCGGCGGCGTCATCACCTCGTCGCTTTTGACGCTGGTGGTGGTTCCGGTGGTGTATTGCTACATGGACGATCTGGCCCGCTGGGCACGTGCCCGCATGGGCCGCGGCCAGCCCGCGCCCGTGCCCCCTAAAATCAAGGGTTTGTCCTGACCCGCCTTCCCCTGGAGAGATTCCATGAACATGCCTTTGAACACGTCCGCCAACATCAGCGACCCTATTGAACAGGCCCGCTACAACCTGATCGAGCAGCAGATCCGCCCGTGGAATGTGCTGGACGCAGACGTGCTGGAGCTGCTGGCTGTGGTGCACCGCGAAGACTTCGTGCCCCCGGCCTGCCGCAGCATGGCGTTCATGGACATCGAAATCCCCCTTCTGGGCACCGATGCCGAAGAGGCCGTGCGCCTGGGTCACAGCATGCTGCAGCCCCGGATTGAGGCACGCATCCTGCAAGACGTGAAGATTTTGCCCACCGACCGTGTGCTCGAAATCGGTGCGGGCTCGGGCTATATGGCCGCCCTGCTGGCGCACCGTGCGCAAAGCGTGGTCTCGCTTGAAATCTTGCCCGCGCTGGCTGAAATGGCACAAGACAACCTGCAGCGTGCCGGCGTCACCAACGCCCATGTGCGCGTGTCCGACGGTTCCCGCGATGCCGTGCCCGAAGGTCCGTTCGACGTGATCGTGCTCAGTGGCTCCGTGGCTGAAATTCCTAAACACCTGTTGTCGATGCTGCGCGATGGCGGCCGCCTGGCTGCCATCGTGGGCCAGGAACCCGTCATGCGCTTCACGCTGGTGCGCCGCACCGGTGATCGTTTTGACACCACCTCGCCCTGGGACACCATTGCCCCGCGCCTGGTCGGCTTTGCCGAACCCTCGGGCTTTTCGTTCTGATCTGGCGTCCTGGAGTTCTGCGTGATCGACCATGTCCGCCCTGCGCTGCTGACCGACTGGTTTGCGCAGGCCGCTGTCGAAGGCCAGCCCCTGGTGCTGGACGTGCGCGAGCCCTGGGAGCTGCAGACCGCCAGCGTGCGAACAGACGGCTTTGAACTGGTTGCGATTCCCATGGGCGAGCTGCCCGGCCGACTGAGCGAACTGGACCCGTCGCGCCCCTTGGCGTGTCTGTGCCACCATGGCGTGCGCAGCCTGCATGTGGCGGTTTTCCTGGATCAGCAGGGTTTTGGAACACTGGCCAACATCACGGGTGGCATTGATGCCTGGTCCCGCGAACGCGACACCAGCGTGCCTCGGTATTGAGCGGCGGTGAGTGTTTTGATCATGTGCGCCCACCTTGCCCAAAACCGCCGGCTCGTTGTTGCCCGTGCTCACCACAGCCCTTGGTTCACAACCCCTTGCCCGCGCAGAACTACCTGAAGGACCTCCATGAACCCGCTTCGGCTTCTTCCCCTGTCCCTGGCACTCAGTGCCGTTTTTTGCGCGCCGGTGCACGCCCAGAGCCTTTTGCAGCTGGTGGATGCCGCGCGTGGCTACGACACGGTGTGGCAGGCAGCCAAGCTTCAGCTGGATGCGGCCTCCAGCCGCGCTGAACAAGCCCGTGCCGGCCTGCTGCCCAGCGTGGGCCTGTCTGCAGGAGTGTCCCGCGCCAACACCGAAGTCACCCGCCCCCCGGTGGACTTCAGTGGCAGCGCGCAGAACGTGGGGTTGAGTGCATCGCAACCCCTGTACCGCCCGGCCAACCGCATCAATTTTCAGCAGGGCCAGCGCGGTATCGACGTGGCCCGTGCCCAGCTCGACGCCGCCACCCAGGACCTGCTGGTGCGCGTGAGCCAGGCTTACTTTGACGTGCTGGCTGCCCAAGACACGCTCACCTTTGTGCAGGCGCAAAAAGCGGCGGTCTCCGAGCAGCTGGCCTCTGCCAAACGCAATTTCGAGGTGGGCACCTCCACCGTCACCGATTCCCGCGAGGCCCAGGCCCGCTACGACCTGGTCATTGCCCAGGAAATCGCCGCCGAGAACGACCTGCGCGTGAAAAAGCTGGCGCTTGACCAGCTGGTGGGCATCACCGGCACCCAGCCCGTGGCACTGGCCCAGCCGGTGCAGTTGCCCAGCGTGCAGCCCGACGATGTGGCAGCCTGGGTGCAAACGGCACAAGACCAGCAGCCCGGCGTGCGCCAGGCCCAGATCGCCCTGGACATTGCGCGCCTTGAAACGCGCAAGGCGGGCACCGGGCATTTGCCCACGGTGGACCTGCAGGCGGGCTACAACATTGCGCGCAACCCGAACGGCACCGTCACCACACCGGGCATGAACAGCCGCACCAACAATGCCAGCGTGGGCGTGGCACTCAACCTGCCTTTGTTTGCGGGCTTTGCGGTGCAAAACCGCATCAAGGAAACGCTGGCCCTCGAAGAAAAGGCCCAGGCCGACCTTGAAACCACGCGCCGCAACGTGGCGCAGGCCACGCGGGCGGCATTTTTTGGCGTGCAGTCTGGCCAGGGTCAGGTGCGGGCACTGGAGGCCGCTGAAGCATCCAGCCAGAGCGCGCTGGATGCCAACAAGCTGGGTTACCAGGTGGGCGTGCGCATCAATATTGATGTGCTCAATGCACAAAGCCAGCTCTTCCAGACCAAGCGTGACCTGGCCCAGGCGCGCTACAACGTGCTGCTGGGCACCCTCAAGCTGCGCCAGGCGGCAGGCTCGCTGAGCGAAGACGACGTGGCCGCCATCAACCGCCTTTTGCTCCAGCCCTGACCGCCGCGCCAGCCCGGCACCAATGGCCGGGACGCGACGCGCCAGGGTCGCAGGACAGGCGCGTGATGGACTACAGCGTGTGCGTCACCAGCTTGAAATCGGCATCTTCCGGGAAGGGCTTGACCACAAACCCCAGGCTGCGCATCAGCTTGAGCATGCCGGGGTTGTTGGCCAGCACCAGGCCGTCGATCTCGGCCAGGCCTTTGTCGCGCGCCACATCCATGATGCTCAGCATCAGGCGCGAGCCCAGGCCCTTGCCATTGAAGTCGTCGGCCACCACCAGCGCGAACTCGCAGCTCGACTGATCGGGGTTGGTGACGTAGCGCGACACCCCCACGATGCGATCGGTTTCCTTGATCTCGCCGTCAGCACCCACCGTGCGCTCGCGGAACACGGCCACCAGGGCCATTTCGCGGTCGTAGTCGATCAGCGTAAAGCGCGCCAGCATAGAGGCGGGCAGCTCTACCATGGACGAGATGAAACGGAAATACCGGCTTTCGGGCGACAGGTTCTGCACCAATTGCTGCAGCATCTGCGCATCGTCGGGGTGAATGGGGCGCACCAGGTATTCACCGCCCCCGCGCATGGGCCACAGCTGCTCATAGCGCGCGGGATAGGGCAGGATGGCCAGGTGGCTGAAGTTGTCTGCCCGCCCGCCCGAGGTGTTGGCCGCCTGGTCAATGGCAATGCGCGCATCCACCGCCACGGCGCCCTGTTCGTCCACGATGAGCGGGTTGATGTCCATCTCGCGCAGCTGGGGCAAGGCACACACCATTTCCGACACGCGCAGCAGCACCTGCTCCAGCGCGTCACGATCGACCGCGCTGGCGCCGCGCCACTCGCCCAGTGTCTCGGCCACGCGGGAACGTTCGATCAGCCGGCGCGCCAGAAACTGGTTGAGCGGCGGCAGTTCCATGGCGCGGTCGTCGATCAGCTCGATCATGGTGCCGCCCGCACCAAAGGTGATGACCGGGCCAAACGGATCGTCTGTGACGAGGCCGATGCAGATCTCGCGCCCGCGCCGGGCGCTCGCCATGTTCTGCACGGTCACACCATTGATGCGTGCCTGCGGCTGCAGACGCGCCACGCGCTGGACCATGTCGGTGTAGGCGTCGCGGGCGGCAGTGCCGCTGTGGATGTTGAGGACTACGCCGCCCACATCCGACTTGTGGCTGATATCGGGGGAATCGATCTTCAGCGCCACCGGGAAACCCATCTGCGTGGCGATCATCATGGCCTCGTGCGCATTGCGCGCAAGGATGGTCTTGGTCACCGGGATATGGAACGCGGCCAGCAGCGTCTTGGACTCCATCTCGGTGAGCACCTTGCGCCGCTCGGCCAGCACGCTTTCAATGACCAGGCGCGCGCCTTCAATGTCGGGCTTGGCCAGCGTGGACAGCGGCGGCGGCGTTTGCTGCAGCAGCTGCTGGTTCTGGTAGAACGAGGCGATGTTGCCAAAGGCCCCCACGGCGGCCTCGGGCGTGCGAAAGCTCGGGATGGACGCCTCGCGCAGGATGGCGCGCGCTGGCACCACCGAGGCATCGCCCATCCAGCAGGCCAGCAGCGGCTTGCTCATGTGCTTCTTGACCTCGGCGAGCGCGGTGGCCACCCCGCACGAGTCCGAACCCACCTTGGGCGAATAGATGGCCAGAACGCCATCCACCTGACGGTCTTTGCTGGCGGCCTCGATGGCCAGGCGAAAGTGTTCTGCGCCGGCGTCTTCCGACAGGTCGATCAAGTCTGACAGCGACGCCAGGGGCGGCAACTGCGGCGCGAGTGCGCGCACCGTTTCGGGGGACAGCTTGCCCAGATTGAGCAAAATTTCATTGACCCAGTCGGCCGCCAACACACCGGGGCCGCCGCCATTGGTGACGATGGCCAGGCGCTTGCCCACCGGCCGGTAACGCGACGCCAGACACTTGGCCGCCGAAAACAGCTCGACAAACGAACGCACGCGCACCGCGCCCGCGCGGCGCAGGGCTGCATCAAACACATCGTCGCTGCCCACAATGGTGCCGCTGTGCGTCTGGGCTGCCTCGTTGCCCGCGGGCTTGCGCCCGGCCTTGAGCACCACCACCGGCTTGGCATTGGCCGCCGAACGCAGCGCGCTCATGAAACGGCGTGCGTTGGAAATGCCTTCCATGTACACGACGATGCTTTGCGTGCGCGCATCGTGGGCCAGAAAATCGAGCACCTGGGCAATGTCCACATCGGTGTTGGGCCCGAGCGACACCACGGCAGAAAACCCCACGGCGTTGTTGCTGGCCCAGTCGAGGATGGACGAGGTGAGTGCCCCCGACTGGCACACCAGCGCCAGAGGGCCATCGCTGGCCAGGGGGCCGGCCGCGCTCGCATTGAGCTGCAGGTGCGGGCGCTGGAACCCGAGTGAATTGGGGCCCAGCAGATACAGGCCCTCGCGGCGCGCTATTTTCTTGAGGTTGGCGGCCTGGTCTGCATCCATGCCGCTGGACAGCACCAGTGCGGCGCGGCAGCCAATGCGCCCCGCCACTTCCAGCGCGGCGGGCACTTCGGCCGGGGGCAGCGCGATGATGGCCAGGTCCGACTTTCTTTGCGCCAGGTCGGCCAGCGTGCCGCTGGTGTGGGTGTCCACAAACTGCAGGCTACCGGCAAAACGCTGCGCCCGCAGGGCCGGATGCAGTGCCTGCGCATACGAGGTCAGCGATTCGGGGTTGTCGGCCCTGCCCGCCAGAACGGCAATGGAAGCAGGCGCAAATAGCGGCGTGAGGTAGTGTTTGTCCATGGGTGTTGCAGCAGCGTCGGTGGGGCCATCAAAAAACTTGCGGCGTTTGGGTGTGACTGTGGCACAGCTCGCGCCCAATCCACACAAAGCCGAGTGCCCGAGGTGACATTGTCAGGGTACAAGATGGCCCAAAACACCGGGCGCAGGGCATTCTGCCCCCACGCAACCCTGTTCAGGGCGTGGCAGGAATGCCCAGCAGGGCCCGGATGGCGGTGGCCGTCAGGCGCGCAGCGCCCCGGTGCTGCAGGGTGAAGTCCTGGGTCAGGCCACGGGCAGCGGCCAGCCGGGGGGCGTTTGTGGCCAGATCGCAGGCCTGCTGCACGCCCTGGCCGATGTCAGCCACGCGGTGTGCCACGCCCTGCTGGCAGGCCAGCGTGGCCGCCGCGGCAAAATTGAAGGTGTGGGGCCCCAGCACCACGGGGCAGCCGCAGGCAATGGCCTCGATCAGGTTCTGCCCACCCAGGGGGGCGAAGCTACCGCCCAGCAAAGCCACATCGGCCAAGCCGTAGTAAAGCACCATCTCGCCCAGCGAGTCGCCCAGCCAGACATCGGCAGGCTCGGGCGCGTCGGCCCACTGGCTGCGGCTGGACACGGTCAGGCCGGCGCTGCGCAGCAGCTGCTGCACCTCGGCAAAGCGCTGGGGATGGCGCGGCACCACCAGCCACTGCACCGGGCTGGCGCCCTGGTTTGCTTCACTATTGATAGCTGCAGGCGCTTGCTGCGAAAGGGCTGGGTGCCAATTTTGCTTAAAAACATCCAGCCACATGGCTTCTTCGCCTTCGCGGCTGCTGGCGAGCATCACCACGGGCCGGGCACTGCGCGCGCGCCATGCTCGCCCCCGCGCCCGTTGCGCGGCATCCGGAACCACGTCGAACTTGAGGTTGCCGAATACGCCCTGCACCGGCGCGCCCATGCGCTGCAGGCGTTCGGCGTCGGCATCGGTCTGTGCCCAGACGGCCGTCAGCCCGCCATAGGCCGGCCGGGCCAATGCGCCCAGGCGCTGCGATTTGCGCAGCGATGTGGCGTTGAACCGCGCATTGGCCAGCACCAGGGGTATGCCGCGCTGCTGGCAACCCGCCACGAGGTTGGGCCAGACCTCGGTTTCCATGAGGATGCCGATGGCGGGCCGGAACTGGCGCAAAAAGCGGCGCACCGCCCCCCGCGTGTCCCAGGGCTGCCACACCTGCACATCGCCCGGCAAAAGCAGCTTTTCGCCCTCGGCGCGGCCGGTGGCGGTGCCGTGGGTGAGCAGCAGCCGCATGCCAGGCAGCTGCTGGCGCAACTCGGCCAGCAAAATGGCGGCGGCCCGGGTTTCGCCCAGCGATACGGCGTGGATCCAGACAAAGCTGTGCAGCGGGTCGGTGCTGCTTGGGGGCATCAGGCTGTCGATGGGCCGTGCATAGCGGCCAAACCGCTCGCCCACCGCGCGGCCATAGCCGGGCTCGGCCACGGCGCGGCGCCGCAGCTTGCGCAGCAGCAACGGTTGGGCAGCCCAGGTCAGGACGGAATAGAGGGCGCGGGCGAGGGACATCTCAGGGATACCGGATTCCACATGCCACCCGTGACCGATGAAACTGACGCAGCCCATGCGCGGGCAGCCGCGCAAGGGCCGTCATCACAACGCGTAGGCGCTGGCTGCGTCCCCCTGCCCGCAGCGCACAGCGCTGCAAGAGCGGGGGGAAGGCGCGAAGCGACTCAGGCGGTTGTTTCACTTCAGTGCGCCGCGCTGCCCACCTGGGCGTCGGGTTTGACGCGGTGCAACAGGGCCAGCATGGCCGCTTCGATGCGGGCCAGCGCCTCGGGCGTGTGGCCTTCAAAGCGCAGCACCAGCACGGGCGTGGTGTTGCTGGCGCGGATCAGGCCAAAACCATCGGGCCAGTCCACCCGCAAGCCATCAATGGTGTTGATCTGCGCCGGTGCTGCAAAGGTGCCTGCCGCCAGGGCCTGCAGCTCGGTCGTGAGGCGGTGCGGCTCGCCCTCGGCGCAGGCCACATTGAGCTCAGGGGTGCTGAAGCTGGTGGGCAACGCATTGAGCACGGCGCTCGGGTCGGCGCTGCGGCTCAGAATCTCGAGCAGGCGGCAGCCCGCATAGGTGCCGTCGTCAAAACCGAACCAGCGTTCCTTGAAGAAGATGTGACCGCTCATCTCGCCGCCCAGGGGCGAGTTGAGCTCTTTCATGCGCGCCTTGATCAGAGAGTGCCCCGTTTTGTACATCACCGGCACGCCGCCCGCTGCGGCAATGGCGGGCGCCAGGCGCTGGGTGCATTTCACGTCGAACAAAATATGCCCGCCCGGCACGCGGCTGAGCACGTCTTGTGCAAACAGCATCATCTGGCGGTCGGGGAAGATGTTGGTGCCGTCCTTGGTGACGATGCCCAGGCGGTCGCCGTCGCCATCAAAGGCCAGGCCCAGCTCGGCATCGCTGGCCTGCAAGGCAGCAATCAGGTCGAGCAGGTTTTCGGGCTTGCTCGGATCAGGGTGGTGGTTGGGAAAGTTGCCATCCACCTCGGAAAACAGCTCAATCACCTCGCAGCCCAGCGCGCGAAAGATGGCCGGGGCCGACGCGCCGGCAATACCGTTGCCGCAATCAACCACGATCTTCATCGGGCGGGCCAGCTTCACGTCGCCGGTGATGCGCTGCGCATAGGCAGGCAGCACATCCACCGTGCGCACGCTGCCGCCGGGCAGCAGTTGCCAGGTCTCGGCCTCCATGGTGCGGCGCAGCGCCTGGATTTCATCGCCATAGATGGCGCGGCCGTTCAGCACCATCTTGAAACCGTTGTAGTCGCGCGGGTTGTGGCTGCCGGTGACCTGGATGCCGCTGGTGCACAGCGTGCTGGCCGCGAAATACAGCAGGGGCGTGGTGACCAGGCCCACGTCGATCACTTCGATGCCCGCTTCGATCAGGCCTTGCACCAGCGCGCTGCTGATGGCGGGGCCGGAGAGCCGGCCATCGCGCCCCACGGCCACCGTGGTCTGGCCTTCGGCGCGGGCGGCGGTGCCAAAGGCCCGGCCCAGGCCCAGGGCCACTTCTTCGTTCAGGGTGGAAGGCACGATGCCGCGGATGTCGTAGGCCTTGAAGATGGCGGGTGTAGGTTGCACGGAAAGGTCTTTCGCTGCGAGGGGGGTCGAATGTCCGCTGCATTGTAGGGGCGCCCCGCGCAGTACCCCACCCAAGCCCGGGGAGCGCAGGCACAGGTCCGAAAACGGCCAGCCCGGCCGCACCGGCGGCCTATCATCGAGCCCATGACAACGCCCGCCCC
>ERZ1023750.29-NODE-29-length-17442-cov-21.518663_pt1 | contig 17442 bp, 16 predicted proteins | sample MGYA00521086_ERZ1023750 | MGnify/ENA primary metagenome ERZ1023750 (study PRJEB33180, sample SAMEA4059229) | wastewater metagenome | place: Denmark | collected 2016-05-16 | study: EMG produced TPA metagenomics assembly of the PRJEB13832 data set (Local surveillance...
GGCAAGGGCGGGTCGGTGCAGGGAGCTGTTCACAAAAACGGGGCGCAGAGCCTTCTGGAGGGGGAGGGCTATTATGGTGCGGTGCCCGCAATCGCGCAGGCGTGGGGCGTTTTGATGGTCCTTCAGGCCGCGACCACAGGGCGTTGGTGCGGCCCCGGTTCAGCGCCCAGAAAGCCGAAGGCCATCGCAGGCTGCGCGCCACTGATCAGCTCGGCCAGGGCCTTGCCCGAGCCCGCGCCATGCGTCCAGCCCAGGGTGCCATGGCCGGCATTCACCCACAGCTTGCCCACGCGCGTGCGGCCGATGAACGGGATATTGGTGGGGGTGGCGGGGCGCAGGCCGGTCCAGTATTGCGGGTTGCCGCCCTGCTCGGGCGTGCGGGTGTCGCACACGCCGGGCAAGACTTCTTCGATGCGGCGTGACAGCAAGTGGCAGCGCGCCTTGGCCACGGGGTTGTCCAGGGACAGGTCAAAACCGCCCAGTTCGATGGTGCCAGCCACGCGCAGCACATCGCCCAGGCGGCTCATGGCGAGCTTTTTGCCATCGTCGATGGCAGAGACCAGGGGCGCCGCTTCGGGCCGCAGCAGCGGGAACGTGGCGCTGTAGCCTTTGCCGGGATAAATGGGCAGGTCCACACCCACGCTGCGCAGCAGCGGCGCGCTGTAGGAGCCGCAGGCCACCACGATGGCATCGCCCTTCAATATTGAGTGTTTTTGGCCTGTAGCCCCCGACTGTATTGCGCTAACAGCTACTGAATCGATAGTGTTTCCGGTTTTGTTGAGGCGCAGCACGTCATGGCCATACAGAAACTGCGCGCCGCGCTCGGCGCAGCGGCGGGCCAGTTGCTGGGTGAACAGGCGCGCGTCGCCGCTTTCGTCGGTGCTGGTGTAGGTGCCGCCGGTGATGCGCTCGCCATAGGCGCTGAAGGCCGGCTCGATCTGCAGCAGCTCTGCGCGGCTGACCAGGCGGCGCTGCACGCCGAACTTGCGCATCACCTCGACTGCGTGGCCCGCCTCGTCCAGCGATTTCTGGTCGGAATAGAAGTGTGCGATGCCGCATTCGAGGCGGTGGTATTGGATGCCGGTGGCCCGCACCACGTCTTTCAGCGCCGCATGGCTGTAGGCGCCCAGGGCCACGATCTGCTGCACATTGCGCTCAAAGGCCGTGTCGTTGCATTGCGCCAGAAACTTCAGGCACCAGCGCCATTGCTCCCAGTCCAGCTGAGGGCGCAACAGCAGCGGCGCCTCCTTGTCGAACATCCACTTGAGCGCTTTCCATGGCGCTGCGCGGTTGGCCCAGGGCTCGCAGTAGCTGACGGAGATTTGCGCTGCATTGGCGAAACTGGTTTCCAGCGCGGCGTCGGGCTGGCGGTCGACCACGACCACTTCGTGTCCGCGCTCCAGCAGGTGCCAGGCGGTGCTGATGCCGATGATGCCGGCGCCGAGAACAATCGTTTTCATAGAGAGAGCGTGTTGTGCACTTTGATGTGCCCGCGAAAGCCGGGGAAAGGCCCGGCAACCAGGCGCAGGACGCGCCGCAGTGTGGATACTGCAAGCGGCCTGCAACAACGTGGCCGGGCCTTTCCCCGGCTTTCCCTCCGGGTTGGCCCCAGAGGCAGGCGCCCGCCGCGTTGCAGCGCTTGCCAAGGCACGGGCCTTGGCGGCGGCACTGCGCCTTGCGATCACCAGCCTCCAGGGCCAACGCGGGTACGTCAAAGTGCACAACACGCTCTCATGCAGTGTCCGTGACATTGCCGGCAACTAAAAGCAAAATTAAACTTACTCCAAAAACATCAGCGCACCTAATAAAGCGCGCTGCACGACTTCCCCTTTTTGCGCGAGTTGAAAGACCATGAGCACCTTTGATCCTGCCGCCCTGGAATGCCTTGCCGCCATCGTGGAAGAGGGCGGTTTCGAGCGCGCCGCCCAGCGCCTGAATGTCACGCAATCGGCGGTGTCGCAGCGCCTGCGGGCGCTGGAGGCGCAGGTGGGCTCGGTGCTTATCGTGCGCAGCCGGCCGCTGCGGCCGACCTCGGCGGGGCAGTTGCTGCTCAAGCACACCAAGCAAATGCGCCTGCTGCGCGCCGACCTGGAGCGTGACCTGCAGGAGCTGGCCCCCAGCGCGCCGGGGGGCACGCGCGAGGATGAGCGCATCTCGATCGCCATCAATGCCGACAGCATCGCCACCTGGGCCATGGGTGCCCTGCACGATCTGGTGCGACAGCGTTTGCCGCTGGAAATCATCGTGGACGACCAGGATTTCACCCAGGAATGGCTGCGCTCGGGGCAGGTGCTGGGCTGCGTCACCACGCTCAAGCAGGCGCTGCGCGGCTGCAAGATGGTGCCGCTGGGGGCAATGCCCTATGTGGCGGTGGCCTCGGCTGCATTTGCGCAGCAGTATTTGCCGCAAGGGCTGACGCCGCACAACTTTCGTGAGGTGTCGTTTTTGTCGTTCAACCGCAAGGATGACATGGCCTCCGAGTTTGTGGCGCGCGCGTTCGGCCTCAAGCGGGTGGCGCTCAACCACCTTTTCGTGCCCAGCGCAGAGGGCCAGATGCGGGCCGTGGCTGCGGGCTGGGCGGTGGGGGTGGTGCCCGAGCTGCTGGCACGGGGCGCCCTGGCCGACGGCTCCATGGTGGACCTGGCCCCCGGCCGCGCCCTGTCCATCGAGCTGTATTGGCATTGCTGGAACCTGGAATCGGAACTGCTCGACGCCCTGACAGCGGCCCTGACCGGCGCCGCCGCCCAGGCGCTTGTTGCCTGAGATCGTGAACACGTTTTCAGGCACCGGGCCCGCGCAGGGCGTTGGTGCACAGCGTTCGCAGGGCCCCAAGCCGTTCAGGATGCGATTGAAAAGTGAACGACGTGGTTGTAGTGCAACTGTTAAGTTGTTTTGGAACCAATGCGTATAAAATGCGGGCATGCAAACGCTGAAACCCAAGGTCTCCTTCAAGGAACAAATGCACCTGGCGCGTGAAGACGCCATCCTGCAGTCCACTTGCCGCCTGCTGGGCGAAAAGTCTTTCGATGCGATGACGATGGACGATGTCGCCAACGCGGTGGGCATTGCCAAGGCCAGCCTTTACAAGCATTTCGCCAGCAAGGAAGACCTGTGCTGCGCCGCCATGATCCAGATTCTTGGGCGTGTGCGTGCCTACCTCGACACCTTGCCCACAGACATGCCGCCCCAGGACAAGCTGCGAGACCTGGTGCGCTGGTCGCTGGAGCGGCTGATCACCAACGAAATGCCGCTGCTGCCCAGCCGCAACTCCAGCCTGCGGGCGGTGCTCATGGCCAACAAGCACTACCTGGACGGGCTGGTGACCGTGAGTGACCAGATCGGGCAATGGATCACCGAAGCGCAGGCGCAAGGCTTTATCAACCCGGCGCTGCCGCCGCTGGTGGTGCTGTACACCCTGTTTGCCCGCGCGTGCGATCCGGTGGTGGGGTTCCTCAAGGAGGGCGGCCAGTATTCGGACGCAGAAGTCGTCGACCTGGTGGTGCGCACCTGCTTTGAAGGGCTGGCCGCGCGCTAACGGCATGCAAAAGTCGCGCTGACGGCGTACGCACACAACCCGCACCCCGCATCCCGTAATTGCGCGGTTTCCACCCAAAAAAAAGAGCCCGGCATGCCGGGCTCTTTTGCGATGGGGGTCAGAGTCACCCGACTCACTTGGGCAGGATCACCTTGTCCACCACGTGAATTACGCCATTGCTGGTAAATACGTCGGTGGCCACGATGCTGCTGGTGCGCATGTTCTGGTCGGTGATGACCAGGCTGGAGTTCACGGTGAAACTCTGGCCCTGCACGGTGGTGATGGCGGTGTTGACGGGCACCTCGGCCTTGAGCACGCGCGCCGGAACCACGTGGTAGGTCAGCACCTTGGTCAGCAGAGCCGTATTGGCCAGCAAATCGGCCTTGCTGACGCCCAGCTCGGTCAGCAGTGCGGCAAATGCTGCGTTGGTGGGCGCAAACACGGTAAACGGGCCCGTGCCCTGCAAGGTGCTCGCCAGGCCTGCGGCTACCACGGCCTCGACCAGGATGCTGAAGTCGGGCAGCGCCGAAGCGGTGGCCACAATGTCCTTGTCGGCTGGCAGCAGCACGCGGTCCACCAGGTGCACCACACCGTTGCTGGCCTGGATGTCGGTGGCGGTGATGGTGCTTACGCGGTTGCGGCCATCGGTAATCTTGAGGCCGTTATTGGATTCGATCTTGAAGAAGCCACCCGATACCGGGGTGATTGCCTTGCCCAGTGGCACGTCGGCCCGCGCCACGGTGCTGCCGAGCACGTGGTAGGTCAGCACCGCCGTCAGCAGTGGCTTGTTGGCCAGCAAGGCCTCCTTGCTCACGCCGAGTTCGGTCAGCAGCGCAGCGAAGGCCGCGTTGGTGGGCGCAAACACCGTGAGGGTGCCGGTGCTCAGGGTGGCGGCCAGATCGGCGGCCACCACGGCTTCCACCAGGATGCTCAGTTCGGGGGTGTTTTTCGCCAGCTCAACGATGTTGCGCTGGGGTTCGTCATCGCCGCCCCCGCAGGCTTGCAACAAGGTGGTGCCAGCGCCCAGGGCGGCGGCCAATATAACGGTACGGCGGTTGAATGCGGTTTTCATGGTGGCTTCTCCTCGCGAATGGTCGGTCGGTGAAAAGAACGGGGCCAGCGCTTACTTGGGCATCAGCACGGTGTCGATGGCGTGGATCACGCCATTGCTGGCGGCCACGTCGGTGGCGATGACCTTGGACTGGTCCACCATCACGCCCATGTTGGTGGTCACCGTGAGGTCCTGGCCCTGAACGGTCTTGACCTTGCCGGCCTTCACATCCTTGGCCATGACCTTGCCGGACACCACGTGATAGGTCAGCACTTTGGACAGCGCCGCCTTGTCGGCCAGCAGGCCATCGAGGGTGGCCTTGGGAATCTTGGCAAACGCTTCGTCGGTGGGCGCAAATACCGTGAACGGGCCGGGGCCCTTCAAGGTGTCCACCAGACCAGCGGCCTGCACCGCAGCCACCAGGGTCTTGAAGTTGCCCGCCTTCACGGCGGTGTCAACGATGTCTTGTGCCATGGCGGTGAACGTGGCGCCTGCAGTCAAGGCGATAGCAATCAGGGTCTTTTTCATGGTTCGTTCCTCTCGGATGGGTGGAGATGACACGCCAGGATGGGCGTGGCGCGAATGTATAACCAATTGGTTTCAATGTAAACCATATGGTTATTCAATAACCGAACGGTAATTTCGGGGCGAAAAAAAGCCCTGTCAGGACAGGGCTTGGTTGGTGGCGCAACCGCCTTAGCGCACGATCAGCAGGGGCACCTTGCAGTGGGCCAGCACCTGGGTGGTGACCGAGCCCATCACCAGCGTGGCGATGGCACCATGGCCATGCGAGCCCATCACCAGCAGGTCGAACTTGCCTGTGTCGGCAACCTTTGCAATGGTTTCACCCACCGGGCCGACCTTGACGCTGCGCTTGGGCTGCACGCCGTGCCGCGCCAAAAACTTGCACACCGGAGCGAGAATTTTCTCGGCTTCCTCGGCGTGGTAGGTGTCCACCATTTCCTTGCCCAGCGCGGCGCGCGCGCGGGTGGGCAGGGGCATCTGCACGGTCAGCACGGTGTATTCGTGGGTGCCGCCCAGCAACTCTTCATGGGTTGCAAGATAGGCCAGCATTTTCTTGGTGTACGCGCTGCCATCGACAGCAAGCAGGATGTTCATGGTGTGTTCTCCAGAATGAATGGATCAGGCTAATCTGCGCCCGCGGATGTTGTTTTCACCTGTGCCAGGTTTTCTCGTGCGCTCGGAAAGGGTGTCAGCCTGCGCCCATCATACGGAAATGCAGCACTGCGCCTGGAACAAATCCTGTTCTCCCTTGCGTGCATATCCCAGTGGATTGGCCACTACGCGGCACTGCCAGGGCGCACCATGCTCGTCGGTGCCGCCCACCGTGTAGTCGCTGGGTGCGTGCAGGTGCCCGTGCAGCCACAGTTGCGCCAGGGGCAACAACTCGTCCAGGGCATTGCAAAAGCCGGCCGTGCCGGGCACCAGCCCATAGCGTGGATCGGCACTGCGCAAGCTGGGTGCAAAGTGGGTCACTGCCACCGTGGGCCCGGGGTGCGGACGGGCGAGCGCGTCACGCAACCATTGCTGGCACAGCAGCGCCTGCGTGCGCACCTGCTCTGCCAGAAAGGGCTCGCCATCGCGTGTTGCGCCGGTTTTGCGCAGGTAAAAGTTGGCGGCGCGAAACGCCTTGTCGCGCAGCTTCAGGCTACGCGTGAGATCGGTGCTGTTTTCGTGGTCTGCCAGGGCATCGAAGTCGCTCCAGAGCGTGGTGCCAACAAAACGCACGCCGTCCAGCACCAGCGTTTCGCGCTCCAGCCACGCAATGCCGAGCTGGTCGCAGACCGTGCGCAACCGGTGATGTGCGGCGTCGAAATCCTGTGCGTCGTATTCATGGTTCCCGGGCACCAACAGCACCGGCACAGGCCAGCCAGCAAATTGCGGCAAGGGGGAAAAGCGCTCCAGGCCGAATGACGTGTCGGCGAGCAGCCCGCCCTCCTGGTAAGAGCCGATGTCGCCCGCCAGCACCAGCACATCGGCCGCGGGGGCGGGCTCGGGCGTGAACTGGGGATGCGCCTCCAGGTGCAGGTCGGACAGCAGCTGTATCTTCATGGCGGGGTCAGTCTACGGCGGCGGGGCCCGCCTGTTGGGGAAAGGTGCGCCGTGCAGCGCGTGCCAGCGCCAGCAGCAACCAGTTGATGGCCGCCTGCTGGGGGCCGCGCCGACGCCACAGGGCATCCACATGCACCGCCGGCACATCCAGGGGCAAGGGGCGCAGCACCAGGGCGTCGGCGATGCCGGTAACGGGCACGAAGTGCCGCGGCAGCACGGTGAGCAAGTCAGAGCTGGCCACCACCCGCCCCGCAGTGAAAAACTGGTTGACGGTGAGCACCACACGCCGCACGCGCCCCAGCGATGCAAGGGCCTCGTCGATGAAGCCAAACGGGCGCCCGGAAAAGCTCACCAGCATGTGGCGGGACGCGCAAAACTGGTCCAGCGTCAGCGGCGAGTTGGCCAGCGGATGGCCCTGGCGCATCACGCACACATATTCGCCGTCGTAGATGCGCCTGCTGTCAAAGGCGATCACGCTCCCCGACTGGGCCCGCGCCGTCAGGTCGGCCAGCACGGCAGGAAAGTAGCCCACGGCCATGTCGGCGGATTCTTCCTCAAGCAGACGGCGGGGATCGCGGGTGGTGAGTGGAACCACCCGCACGGAAATGCCGGGGGCCTCGCGCTCCATCATCTCCACCAGCCCGGGCACCAGCGTGGCCGCGGTGGCGTCAGACATGGCCAGCACAAAAGTGGATGTGGCAGTGGTGGGCTCAAACAGGCCGGGCGCCAGCGACTCCTGCAATTGCGCCAAGGCTTCGCGTACCGGGGGCCACAGTGCCAAGGCCCGTTGGGTGGGCTCCACGCCGTGACCGCTGCGCACCACCAGGTCGTCACCCAGCACTTCGCGCAGTCGCCGCAGCGCGTTGCTCACTGCTGGCTGCGTGAGCGACAGCTTGTGCGCAGCCCGCGTCAGGCTGCGCTCTGCCATCACCTCGTCAAAGACGCGCAACAGGTTCAGGTCAAGGGAGCGGAAATTAACAGGGACCATGCAGTCAAAGTATCACTCACATGAATGATCTCAATTCACAATATAAACTTGAATGTATTCAGGGTAAACCCTAATATCACCCCATCGCCCGGCAATCTCGCCAAAAGCGTTTGGAAAGGGACCTCAAATATGACCAGTTTTGCACACGTGGATTACCCCACACAGCACCCCGGCGTGGTCCGGGCCGAAAACGCCATCGCGGCACTGAAGAATTTTGCCGCAGGCTTTGACGGCGCACGCGGTGCGGCCTCGCTGATGCTGGCGGCGGTGGTTGCCGCGTTGGTGGTGGTTGCCAACCAGGTGATCGACACTTGGGGCGATGGCCACTTGATGGCCGCTTGGATGTTGTTGTGGGCGGTGGCGTTTATGGCCATTGCGCTGTTTGCAACGCCCGCTCGCCGCGCATCGGTGGTGCTACGCAACGGCTACAAGGCTTGGGTGGAAAGCCGTCGCCAGGCTGCCGAAGACCAGCGCACCTGGAATGCCGCCCTGCAGGACGCCCGCATGATGGCTGACCTGAGCCGCGCAATGACTTCCTCTGCCACGCAGGATATCGGCAACAAATACTACTGAGCACTGCACAGACCGTGTGCCGGGCGTCGCCTGGCAGCACAGCAACGAAAGCCGTGGTCACAGCCCACGGCTTTTTTTCGTCCACGCCAGCAAGAGTGCAGGCGCCATGAAAAAAGCCGCCTCGCTCCACTGAGGGGCGGGCGGCTTGGCGCAGTGCACGAACCCTGTGAGGGTTCGTGCACTCGATCACACGGCAGCCAGGCGCTTTTCGATGGCAGCCCGTGTTTCCAGCAGCTCCTTGGGCAGGTGGTAGGCCAGTTGCTCAAAGTGCGCATCGTGCAATTTGAGTTCTTCCACCCAGGCAGCCTTGTCGATGTGGGTCACGGTCTGGAACTGCTGGGTGTTGAAGTCCAAACCCGTCCAGTTGATTTCTGCATACTGCGGAGCAATGCCGAACATCGTGTCCTGGCCTTTCGCCTGGCCTTCGATGCGGTCGATCATCCACTTGAGAACGCGCATGTTCTCGCCGTAGCCGGGCCACACGAACTTGCCTGCCTCGTCTTTGCGGAACCAGTTCACGCAGAAGATCTTGGGCAGGGAGTGGCCGGATTCCTCCAGCTTGTGCTCCATGTCCAGCCAGTGCTGGAAGTAGTCGCTCATGTTGTAGCCGCAGAACGGCAGCATGGCGAACGGGTCGCGGCGCACCACGCCCTGCGCACCAAAGGCGGCGGCGGTGGTCTCGGAGCCCATGGTCGCGGCCATGTACACGCCTTCCATCCAGGTGCGGGCTTCGGTGACCAGTGGCACGGTGGTCGAGCGGCGACCGCCGAAGATGAAGGCATCGATGGCCACGCCATTGGCATCATCCCACTGGGGGTCGAGCGCCGGGTTGTTGGTGGCGGCCACGGTGAAGCGCGAATTGGGGTGCGCGGCCTTGGCGCCGGTCTCCTTGGCAATGGCGGGCGTCCAGTCTTTGCCCTGCCAGTCGATCAGGTGGGCGGGAATGCCGCCGCCGTCTTTTTCCATGCCTTCCCACCACACGTCGCCGTCGTCGGTGAGTGCCACGTTGGTGAAAATCACGTCCTGGTTCAGCGACAACATGCAGTTGGGGTTGGTGTGCATGTTGGTGCCGGGGGCCACGCCAAAGTAGCCGGCCTCGGGGTTGATGGCGTACATCTTGCCGTCGGCATGGGGCTTGATCCAGGCGATGTCGTCACCGATGGTGGTGACCTTCCAGCCCGCAAAACCGGCCTCGGGCGGCACCAGCATGGAGAAGTTGGTCTTGCCGCAGGCGCTGGGGAAGGCAGCTGCGACGTGGTACTTCTTGCCTTCAGGATTGGTGACGCCCAGGATCAGCATGTGCTCGGCCAGCCAGCCCTGGTCGCGGCCCATGGTGGAGGCGATGCGCAACGCCAGGCACTTCTTGCCCAGCAGCGCGTTGCCGCCGTAGCCCGAGCCGTACGACCAGATTTCGCGCGTTTCGGGGTAGTGAACGATGTACTTGACCTTGGGGTTGCAAGGCCAGCTGGTGGTGTCTTTTTCGCCGGCGGCCAGCGGTGCGCCCACGGTGTGCATGCAGGGCACAAACTCGCCGTCCACACCCAGCACGTCGTATACGGCCTTGCCCATGCGGGTCATCAGCTTCTGGTTCACGGCCACGTAGGCGCTGTCGGTCAGCTCCACGCCGATGTGGGCGATGTGGCTGCCCAGCGGGCCCATGCTGAAGGGCACCACGTACATGGTGCGGCCCTTCATGCAGCCGTCAAACAGCGGCTGCAGCGTGGCGCGCATGGCGGCTGGCTCCATCCAGTTGTTGGTGGGGCCGGCGTCTTCCTTGGCGGCCGAGCAGATGTAGGTGCGGTCTTCCACGCGGGCCACGTCCGACGGATCGGAGCAGGCCAGGAAGCTGCCGGGGCGCTTGGCGGGGTTGAGCTTCTTGAAGGTGCCGGCGTCGACCAATTGCTGGCACAGGCGGTCGTATTCATCTTGCGAGCCATCGCACCAGTAGATGCTGTCAGGCTTGCACAGGGCGGCCATGTCGGACACCCAGGCGAGCAGGCGGGCGTTCTTGACGTAAGCGGGGGCTTGGAGATTCAGGCCCTGCATCGTGGGTGAGTTCATTGGGGAGCTTCCTAAGTTGAAAAACAGTTTTTTCAAAGGAAGCCAACCTGCAGGGTTGCGACAGGGCCGGGCGCAAATGTGGGTGCTGAGCGCTGCCTTTGAAAAAACGGCTTACGTGCTCAGTCGGCGGGCGGTTGCAAGGCATAGCCCCACGGGTGGAGGCTATTCCACGGATTCCGCGGGTCGGCTGGGATGTCGATTTTATGAATCTGACGCCCGTTTGTCTGTCAGTCAGGGGTTAAAACCATGCAAAAAACGCATGAGGTTATGCTTCTTTGGTGGCTTGGCTGGGCCAAATTCAGGACTGCGACGCTTGCCAGCGCTCAAAACCTGCCTTGCGCAGGGCGCAGGCCGGGCAGGTCCCGCAGCCATAGCCCCACGCGTGGCGCGTATCGCGCGCACCGTGGTAACAGGTGTGGGAATGCTCCAGAACAATGTCCACCAGCGCCTGGCCACCCAGGGTGCGCGCCAATTGCCAGGTGTCGGCCTTGTCCAGCCACATCAGCGGCGTCTCGAAGGTGAAGCGCTGGCCCATGCCCAGTGACACTGCCACCTGCAGCGCCTTCAGGGTGTCGTCGCGGCAATCGGGGTAACCCGAAAAATCGGTTTCACACATGCCGCCCACCAGCGTGTGCAATCCACGCCGGTAGCCCACAGCCGCTGCCAGCTGAAAAAACAGCAGGTTGCGTCCGGGCACAAAGGTGTTGGGCAGGCCGGCAGCGTCCATCACGATTTGCGTGTCGCGCGTGAGCGCCGTGTCACTGATCTGCCCCAGCACGGCCAGGTCAATCATGTGGTCCTCGCCCAGGCGCTCTTGCCAGTGCGGAAAACCTGCGCGCAGGGCGGCCAGCACTTCCTGGCGCGCCTGCAGCTCCACCATGTGGCGCTGGCCATAGTCGAAGCCGATGGTTTCGACGTGGGCAAAATGCTGCAAAGCCCAAGCCAGACAGGTGGTGGAGTCTTGGCCACCGGAGAAAAGTACGAGGGCGTGTCCGGATCGCATGGGCGGCTTCTTTCGAAAATGGGGCGTAAAAAAACCCCGCGCTGCGGGGTTGATGGGCGATGGCGGCGTGCGCCTCAGGCCATGTTCACGGCAATGAAGGCCAGCAGGAAAATCATGATGGCACCCACGACAGGCAGCACCACGGGAATCAGCGGGACAACGTTTTCCACGGCGTCGGCGGTGTGCGCTGCAGGCGTGTGCGAGGTGTTGTGGTCAGACATGGCAATGACTCCAATGGCGAAGAATTGGCGCAATTCTAGCTGTAGCGGCACAGATGCGTGCCACCAGGGCCATCACATCAGCGCTGCTTGCATCCCTGCGCAGCGCAAGGCCTCCAGCACCTGGGCCACATGGGGCTGCCCGCGGGTCTGCAGCACCAGCGCAATTTCTACATTTTGCGCAGCCAGCAGGGTGAAGGCGCGCTGGTGGTGCACCTCTTCGATGTTGGCGCCTGCGTCTGCCACGGTGGCCGTGATGCGCGCCAGCACGCCCGGAACGTCGCGCGCACTCACGCGGATGCGCGCCAGCCGCCCCGAGCGCACCATGCCGCGCTCGATGATGGCCGCCAGCAGCAGCGGGTCGATGTTGCCGCCGCACAGCACCAGCCCCACCCGCTTGCCCTGAAAGCGCCCGGGGTAGCGCAAAAGCGCCGCAAGCCCCGCAGCGCCCGCGCCCTCCACCAGCGTTTTCTCAATCTCCAGCAGCATCAGCACCGCCTGCTCGATGTCGCCCTCGTCCACCAGCACCAGATCGTCCACCAGCCGCTTCACCACCTCTTGTGTGATCTTGCCCGGCGAACCCACGGCAATGCCCTCGGCAATGGTCGACGTGCCCTGCGGGTGGTGCGTGCCCTGTACGGCATTCACCATGGCCGGGAAGCGCGAAGTCTGCACGCCAATGACCTCGATGTCGGGCCGCAGCGCCTTGGCCGCAGTGGCCACGCCCGCAATCAGCCCACCGCCGCCCACCGCAATCACCAGCGTGTCCAGGTCGGGCACGGCGCGCAGCATCTCCAGCCCCAGCGTGCCCTGGCCGGCGGCCACCGCTTCATCATCGTAGGGATGGACGAACACCAGCCCTTCGGAATCGGCAAGACGGTAGGCGTGTGCGCGCGCCTCCTCCAGCGTGTCGCCATGCAACACCACCTCGGCGCCAAAGCCGCGCGTGCGCTCCACCTTCACGCCCGGCGTAAAGCGCGGCATCACGATCACCGCCCGCAGCCCCAGCCGCTGTGCGTGGTAGGCCACGCCCTGCGCATGGTTGCCGGCGCTCATGGCCACCACGCCCCGGGCGCATTCGGCTGGCGTCAGCAGCGTGAGCTTGTTGCAGGCCCCGCGCTCCTTGAAAGAAGCGGTGAACTGCAGGTTTTCGAACTTGAGGAACACCTGAGCGCCCACGATTTGCGAGAGCGTTTTGGATTCCACGCAAGGAGTGTCCAGCACCTGGCCTTGCAGGCGGGATGCGGCAGCCTGAATGTCTTGAAGGGTGATCATGCCCGGCATTGTGGCAACAAAGCACGCGCGGTGAGACACCCCTTGTCCTGGCCGGCCCAGCTGGATTCATTGACCGACTGGAATTGAGGGCGGTGTAAAGTAACAACACGTATCTTGACGCGAGCGTTGCAGCGGCAATGGGTTGGGCCAGGATATTTCGCACACCAGGATCTTCCACGCCATGCACCCAGATCGACAGCGCAAAATTCGTGAGCTGTTCAACGAATACATCGAGATGTACGCCGCTCGGGATGAGCGCCTGACCGAGCGTTTCAGCCAGAACTTCACCGGCTACCCTGGCAGCGGGAGCCAGCTGATCCACGACCGCGAGGAATGGATCCGCATCACCCGGCAAGACTTTGCCCAGGTGCCGGGCCGCATCCGCATCGAGATGCTCGACATCGCGCTGCAGGACCTGGCCGACAGCGTGGTGGTCGCCACCGCCTTCTTTCACATCCACCTGCCCAGCGGCGGCGATTATTTTTCGACCAAGGTGGTGCGGCTCACGCTGGTCTTTCGCCGCGAGGGCGACGACTGGATGATCGTGCACTGCAGCTATTCCGTTCCCTACCACAGCACGCAGGACGGCGAGGTCTTCCCGCTCCACAGCCTGCAGGAGCAAAACAGCGCCCTGCAGGCCCTGGTGGCCGAACGCACCCAGGCGCTGCACGACAGCCAGGCCCTGTACCGCCTGCTCACCGAAGATGCGCAGGATGTGCTGTGGCGCACCGACGCCCGGCTCATCGTCACCTACATCAGCCCGGCGGACGAACGCCTGCGCGGCTTTCGGGCCGACGAGGTGGTGGGGCGCCATGTGTTTGAGATGTTCACCGAAGAAGGCGTCGCCGTGGTGAAAGCCATGATCCAGCGCCGGGCACAGGAAGAGGCATCCGGCACGCCTGTCGGGTTTCTGAACTTTCAGGTGCAGCACCGCTGCAAGGATGGCCGCCTGATCTGGGGCGAGGCCATGTCCAAGACCGATCGCAATGCTCAGGGCGAAATCATCGGCTACCACGGCATCACGCGCGAGATCACCGAGCGCAAGCGCCTGGAAGAGCAGGTGCGTCAGCTCGCCTTCCACGACCCGCTCACCCACCTGGCCAACCGCCGCCTGATGCTGGAGCACCTGGACCAGGCCATGTCGGCCAGCAAGCGCAGCCACCACCATGGGGCGCTGCTGTTTCTCGACCTCGACAACTTCAAGTCCCTCAACGACACCCACGGCCACAGCGTGGGCGACCTGCTGCTGATCGAAGTGGCCGAGCGTCTGAAGGCCTGCGTGCGTGAAGCCGACACCGTGGCGCGCTTTGGCGGTGACGAATTCGTGGTGCTGCTGTGCGAACTGGACACGCAACCGGCCGAAGCCAGCGAACAAGCCATCGCTGTCGCCGAAAAAATCCGCATCCGCCTGTCCGATCTTTATGTGCTGCAAGCCGCGCCATCCGGCCCCGCGACCGGGACCATCGAGCACCAATGCACCGCCAGCATCGGCGTGGCGATTTTCCGGGGGCGCGACGAGAGCCAAAGCAGTGTGATCGACAGGGCCGATGCGGCGATGTACCAGGCCAAAAAGGACGGGCGCAACCGGATCCGGTTGGCCCCATGTCCCGTCGAGGCGGGCTGATCCGCACCCACAGGTCCCCTCGCCCCCGGTGAGTGCGTGCGCCTGCGTGGCGGCGACGTCGATCGCCTGCGTGCCGATGAACCCCCGCCACCCGGCCCATGAACGCGTTGCCCAGCGGCGCCGCGACAAAGCCATCTGCCACTGCCGCCAGCGCATGGCGGTGCAGCGGGCCGGCTTGGGAGAGCGGCTCTGGCGGTGGTGCCAGCACGCACGCAGAGGCAGCCAAAAGCCCGCCGCGTATCGGGCGCAGATGGCTTACGCCCTGATCACCGTGTGCTGGTGTCGGGGCTTCTTTTTTACCTCTGCTGACAGCCGCATTTGTGCTGAATCAAACTACCTATAGTGTTTGATGGGTATCGTGGACACCATATGTAGTGTTTTAACCCCTTGCCAGATTGTGAGAACCCATGGCGTCCACCCTTGTCACCTTGCCCCGCGAAGTCGTTTTGCGCAGCGGGCAGCGCGTTCCTTTTGATGCGGAGCGCATCCGCGCCGCGCTGGCCAGTGCCGGGCAGGCGGCGGGCGAATATGGCGCCGAAGAAGCGGCGCTGCTCACCGCGCAGGTGACCAAGGTGCTGATCCACCGCTTTCATGGCGAGGCGCCCACGGTGGAACAGATCCAGGACGTGGCCGAGCAGACGCTGATCGCCGCCAACCACCTGGCCACCGCGCGCGCCTACATCGTCTACCGCGAGCAGCACGCCCAGCTCCGCGCTGACAAGCAGACGCTGGTAGACGTGGAAAGCTCCATCAACGAATACCTCACGCGCGCCGACTGGCGCGTGAACGCCAACGCCAACCAGGGCTATTCACTCGGCGGGCTGATCCTCAACGTGTCGGGCAAGGTCACTGCCAACTACTGGCTCTCGCATGTCTACACGCCCGAGATTGGCGAGGCGCACCGCAACGGCGACATCCATATCCACGACCTCGACATGCTCAGCGGCTACTGCGCGGGCTGGTCGCTGCGCACACTGTTGCACGAGGGCCTGAACGGCGTGCCCGGCAAGGTGGAGGCGGGGCCGCCCAAGCACATGAGTTCGGCCGTGGGGCAGATCGTCAACTTTCTGGGCACGCTGCAAAACGAGTGGGCGGGCGCGCAGGCGTTCTCGTCGTTCGACACCTACATGGCGCCCTTCGTGCGCAAGGACGGCATGGACTACGCGCACGTGCGCCAGTGCATCCAGGAGCTGGTCTACAACCTCAACGTGCCCTCGCGCTGGGGCACGCAAACACCGTTCACCAACCTCACCTTCGACTGGACCTGCCCCGAAGACCTGCGCGAGCAGGTGCCCGTGATCGCAGGCCACGAAATGCCGTTTGCCTATGGCGACCTGCAGACCGAGATGGACCTCATCAACCGCGCCTACATCGACGTGATGACCACGGGCGATGCCAAGGGCCGCGTGTTCACCTTCCCCATCCCCACGTACAACATCACCAAAGACTTCCCGTGGGAAAGCGAGAACGCGCAGCTGCTGTTCGACATGACGGCCAAGTACGGCCTGCCGTATTTCCAGAACTTCATCAACTCCGAGCTGGAGCCGAACATGGTGCGCTCCATGTGCTGCCGCCTGCAGCTCGATTTGCGCGAGTTGCTCAAGCGCGGCAACGGCCTTTTTGGCAGCGCCGAGCAGACCGGCAGCCTGGGTGTGGTGACCATCAACTGCGCGCGCCTGGGCTACCAGCATGCGGGCGATGAAGCCGGCCTGTTCGCCGCGCTGGACCGCCTGATGGAACTGGGCAAGCAGAGCCTGGAGACCAAGCGCAAGCTCATCCAGCGGCTCATGGACCAGGGCCTGTTCCCCTACACCAAGAGGTATCTGGGCACCCTGCGCAACCACTTCAGCACACTGGGCGTGAACGGCATCAACGAGATGGTGCGCAACTTCACCCACGATGCGCACGACATCACCAGCGACTGGGGTCATGCGTTTGCCGTGCGCTTGCTCGACCATGTGCGCGAGCGCATGACGGCTTTTCAGGAAGAAACCGGCCACCTCTACAACCTCGAAGCCACGCCCGCCGAAGGCACCACCTACCGCTTCGCCAAAGAGGACAAAAAGCGCTGGCCCGCCATCCTGCAGGCCGGCACGGCAAGCCAGCCGTACTACACCAACTCGTCCCAACTGCCCGTGGGTTTTACCGACGACCCGTTCGAGGCCCTGCTGCGCCAGGAGGCGCTGCAATCCAAATACACCGGCGGCACCGTGCTGCACCTGTACATGGGCGAGCGCCTGTCCAGCGGCGCGGCTTGCCGCGATCTGGTCAGGCGCGCACTCACGCGCTTTCGCCTGCCGTACATCACCGTCACGCCCACGTTCTCGATCTGCCCCACGCACGGCTACCTGGCGGGCGAACACCCCTTCTGCCCGCGCTGCGACGAAGAGCGGCTGGCCGCCAAGCGGGCTGCACTGGCTGCGTGAGGGCGCAGGCTCTGGCGCGGCCAGTGCAGGCTCGATTTTAGAAGAAAAAGGCCTGTAGCCCTTATGTAATAAGCGCTAACAGCTATTGAAGTAGGAGCATTCAAGGCTCCCAACCCGTTGTATGCGTTCCCGCCGGACAGCGCCGTAATTTTGCAGCGTGTCCATTTTTCGACCCCAGGAGATACCACCATGAGCCATCTTTCGATCACCGAGCAAGCCGCCATTGACAACGTTCAACTCACCGACGCCGAGCGCCAGCCCTGCGAGGTCTGGACCCGCGTGATGGGCTACCACCGCCCCGTGGCCAGCTTCAACGTGGGCAAACAGGGCGAGCACCACGAGCGCCAATTTTTTGCCGAGAAGTGAACAACCCCCTGAGCGGCTGCGCCGCTTCCCCCTTCTCTCGCAAAGCTCTGCGTTGCGGGAAGGGGGACGCCACCGGCGCCTGTACATGGAAATGTTGGCGGCCCTTGCGCGGTGGCCGCTGGCCGGTGCCGCGCCAGAGCATACGTCTTCAACCATGAATACCGTGAGCGAAACCCTGTTGTCTGCCAACCCTATGCGCATCGGCGGCATCACGCCGCTCACCACCATCGACTTCCCCGGCCGCCTTGC
>ERZ1023750.35-NODE-35-length-16610-cov-18.012383_pt1 | contig 16610 bp, 18 predicted proteins | sample MGYA00521086_ERZ1023750 | MGnify/ENA primary metagenome ERZ1023750 (study PRJEB33180, sample SAMEA4059229) | wastewater metagenome | place: Denmark | collected 2016-05-16 | study: EMG produced TPA metagenomics assembly of the PRJEB13832 data set (Local surveillance...
ACCTTGGTGAGCCAGTGGGCGTATTGGGGATTGCGGCCATTGACGATGTCAAAGAATGCCGTTTGGATTTTTTCGGTGATGGGGCCGCGGCTGCCCACGTAGTCGCCCTTGCCCAGCTCGATGCGATCGAGCTCGCGGATGGGCGTGACTTCTGCGGCCGTGCCGGTGAAGAAAGCTTCGTCAGCGATGTACACCTCGTCGCGCGTGATGCGCTTTTGCACGATCTCCAGGCCCAGGTCCTTGGCGATGTGGAACACCGTGTTGCGGGTGATGCCGTTCAGGGCACCGGCAGACAGATCGGGCGTGTAGATCACGCCGTTCTTCACCACAAAAATGTTTTCACCGGCGCCTTCAGACACAAAGCCCGAGCTATCGAGCAACAGGGCCTCGTCGTAGCCCTCGTCGGTGGCTTCCATGTTGGCCAGGATGGAGTTGGTGTAGTTGCTCACCGCCTTGGCCTGCGTCATGGTGATGTTGACGTGGTGGCGCGTGTAGCTGCTGGTCTTGACGCGGATGCCGCGCTTCATGCCTTCTTCGCCCAGGTAGGCGCCCCAGGCCCAGGCGGCCACCATCAGGTGGATGGTGTTGCCCCTGGGGCTGACGCCCAGCTTTTTGTCGCCGATCCAGGTCAGGGGGCGGATGTAGCCCGATTCGAGCTTGTTTTCGCGGATGACGGCTTTTTGCGCCTCGTTGGCCTCTTCCTGGCTGAACGGGATCTTCATGCGCAGGATCTTGGCGCTGTTGAACAGGCGCTCGGTGTGCTCCTGCAAACGGAAGATCGCCGGGCCGTTGACGGTGTTGTAGGCGCGCACGCCTTCAAAAGCGCCGCAGCCGTAATGCAGGGTGTGGGTGAGCACATGGATCTTGGCATCGCGCCAATCGACCATCTGGCCGTCCATCCAGATCTTGCCGTCGCGATCGGCCATCGAGGGAACTACGGGGCTCATGGGTGTCCTTTGGGTTGCTGGGATGTCGCAAAAATCAGATTTTACGGGGCGGCCGATCCCGCGGTGCCATCTTGCGCATCCTCGGGGGCTGCGGGGCGTTCCAGCACCCATTTCACCAGCTTGCCGTTGTGAAACTCGCAGGTGACATGCGAGCGGGTGCCATCGGTCCAGCGGTAAAACTCGGGTTGTTGATTTTCTGGCGACTGCAGCGCCCCCAGCGAACGGGTCATGGCCACCACATGCATCAGGCTCACCCCGGCTTGCAGCCTGGCATTGAGCATGACAGCGCTGCCCACATGACCGATGGGGCGGTCTGCCGCCTTGCGCAGCACATTCATGAGCCGCGTGAAATGCAGCAGGGCCCACATGACCACGCCACCGCCGACGGCCGCGACACCCATCCAGCCATAGGACCGAAAGCCCATCACCACCAAAATCACCAGCCCCACGGGCACCAGAATGTTTCGCAAATTCATGGCCCCATTGTCTTACGGCGCCAACCGCTTTGCCTTGTGGGGAGTGCGTATGAGGGCATCAGCCCATGCCGCGCACCACGTTCATGGCCTCTTCCACCCGCTCCACGGCATGGATGGTGAGGCCCTCGATCGGCTTTTTGGGCGCATTGGCCTTGGGTACCACTGCCACGCTGAAGCCCAGCTTGGCCGCCTCGCGCAGGCGCTCTTGCCCGCGCGGTGCGGGCCGCACCTCCCCTGCCAGCCCCACCTCGCCAAAAGCGATGAACCCCTGCGGCAAGGCCTTGCCCCGCAGGCTGGAGGTGATGGCCAGCATCACGGCCAGATCGGCGGCGGGCTCGCTGATGCGCACGCCGCCCACGGCATTCACAAACACATCCTGGTCCATGCAGGCGACCCCTGCATGGCGGTGCAGCACGGCCAGCAGCATGGCCAGACGGTCCTTGTCCAGGCCCACAGAGAGGCGCCGCGGACTGGGCCCACCGCTGTCTACCAGGGCCTGAATTTCGACCAGCAAGGGCCGGGTGCCTTCGAGCGTGACCATCACGCAGCTGCCCGGCACCGGCTCGCTGTGCTGGCTCAAAAAGATGGCGCTGGGGTTGCTGACTCCCTTGAGGCCCTTCTCGGTCATGGCGAACACACCGATCTCGTTCACGGCACCAAAGCGGTTCTTGATGGCGCGCACCAGCCGGAACTGGCTGTGCGTATCCCCTTCGAAATACAGCACCGTGTCCACCATGTGTTCCAGCACGCGGGGCCCGGCGAGCGCGCCCTCTTTGGTCACATGGCCCACCAGCACAATCGCCACGCCGGACGCCTTGGCACACCGCGTGAGGTGCGCCGCGCACTCGCGCACCTGCGCCACCGAGCCGGGTGCCGACGTGAGCTGGTCGGAATAGACCGTCTGGATCGAGTCGATCACGGCCACCGCCGGTTGCATGGATTCGATGGTGGCCAGAATCTTTTCCAGCTGAATCTCTGCCAGCACATTCACCTGGCTATGGTCCAGCCCCAGCCGGCGCGACCGCAGCGCCACCTGGGCGCCGCTTTCCTCGCCGGTCACATACAAAGTGGGCAGACCTGCGCGCTGCAGCGCATCCAGCGCCTGCAGCAGCAGCGTGGACTTGCCGATGCCAGGGTCGCCCCCGATCAGCACCACGCCCCCTTCGACGATGCCCCCGCCCAGCACACGGTCCAGCTCATCAATGCCGCTGGGGGTGCGCGCAATGTCGGTTGCCTCAATCGCCGCCAGCGGCATCACGGCCTGCGCCTGCGCCAGGCCTGCAAACTGCGCGCCGCTGTAGCGGTTTTTGCCGGGCCCCGCCTCTGCCACCGATTCGATCAGCGTGTTCCACGCGTTGCACGATGGGCACTTGCCCAGCCAACGCGGGCTGGTGCCGCCACACTCGGTGCAGGTGAAAAGGGTTTTTTCTTTGGCCATGGCAGGTATCGGTAAGGAGCCCCGGGGTGGGGGCAGCCGACTATAGCGGCCATGCCCACACGCGCTGGCAACAGCCCGTACGATGGCGGGCTTGGCAACGCCGCACGGAGTTCAGATTGCAGACACCCACCAACCGCTTCAAACAGGCCATGGCCCAGGGCCAGGCGCAAATCGGCCTGTGGCTTGGGCTGGCCGACGCCTACAGCGCAGAAATCATCGCGGGCACCGGCTACGACTGGCTGCTGATCGATGGCGAACACGCGCCCAACGACCTGCGCTCCATCCTGCACCAGTTGCAGGCAATAGCCAGTGCGGCCAGCGCCAGCAGCGCCCTGCCGCAGGGCGCGCCGGCACCCCACCCCATCGTACGCGTGCCCGTGGGCGACACCGCACTCATCAAGCAGTACCTGGACATCGGCGCGCAGACGTTGCTGGTGCCCATGGTGGACACCGCCGAGCAAGCACAGCAGCTGGTGCGCGCCACACGCTATGCACCCGAAGGTGTACGTGGCATGGGCAGTGCCCTGGCCCGCTCGTCGCGCTGGCAGGCCTACCCCCAGTATGTGCACGAGGCGAACCAGCAGGTGTGCCTGCTGGTGCAGGCCGAAACCGTGGAAGCGATGGGCAACCTCGATGCAATTGCCGCCACGCCCGGTGTGGATGGCGTGTTCATCGGCCCGGCCGACCTGTCGGCCTCCATGGGCCACCCGGGCAACCCGGGGCACCCCGATGTGCAGGCCGCCATCCACGACGGCATTGCCCGCATCCTGCGCGCGGGCAAGGCGCCCGGCATTCTGGCCACCACCGAATCCCAAGCGCGCCAATGGCTCGCGGCCGGTGCGCTGTTTGTAGCCGTGGGGGTGGACACCATGCTGCTGGCCAGCGCCGCGCAGGATCTGCTGGCGCGCTTTCGCACCGACGCCGTTGGCACACCCCAGCGCCCTGCGGGCTATTGAGACCCTGTCGAAACCACACGCATCGAATCCACCAAAACATCACCGCCTGCAAGACAAAGGCCTTTCAACCATGAAAGCATGCATTGACGGGGCGGGTGCCATCAGGGGCTGGCTCGGCGAGCGACTGCAAACCCTGGCCGGCACGCTGCCGCGCGGCGGCATCGATGTGGAGGGGACCGACTGCATCCAGAAGGGCATCTGGTTCAAGCTGTGGGGCAACCTCACCATCAACCCCATCAGCGCCCGGACGGGTGCCACCACCGACCGCATCCTGGACGACGACCTGGTGCGGGGTTTTGTCAGCGCCGTGATGCTGGAGGCCAAGGCCATCGGCGAAAAGCTGGGCCTGCCCATTGACCAGCAGCCCGAGGATCGCCATGCCGTCACGCGCAAGCTGGGGCGGTCAAGACCTCAATGCGGCAGGATGTGGAGGCGAACAAGCCCCTGGAGATCGACGCGCTGGTGGGCGCTGTGCGGGAGCTGGGGCAGATCACCGGCACGCCCACGCCCCACACCGATGCCTTGCTGGGCCTGACCCGCCTGATGGTCCGCACGCGCAACCTCTACTGACAAACTTCGAACCAAATTGGCCTCCAGCGCTTATCCATCAAGCGCCAACAGCTATCAAATTTATAGCGAATCAACCTAACCATGACCACTCTCACGCTTTACTACACCCCCGGCACCTGTGCCCTGGCCGTTCACATTGCCTTGCACGAGGCCCAGGCGGGCCACGAACTGGTGCGCCTCGACTTTGCCGCCCAGCAGCAACGCAGCCCCGAATACCTGGCCATCAACCCCAAGGGGCGCGTGCCCGCCCTGGTCACCGAACACGGCGTGCTGACGGAAACCCCGGCCCTGCTGGCCTATGTGGCCCAGCGCTATGCCCAGGCGCAACTGGCGCCGCTGGACCCGTTTGCCTTTGCGCGCATGCAGGAGTTCAACAACTACCTGGCCTCCACCGTCCACGTAGCCCACGCCCACCGCCCGCGCGCCAGCCGCTGGGCGGACGAGCCCGCCTCCCATGCCGACATGCTGCGCAAGGTGCCGCAGAACATGGCCGAGTGCTTTGGCGTGATCGAACGCCACTACCTGCAAGGCCCCTGGGTGCTGGGCGAGCCCTATTCCGTCGCTGACGCCTACCTGTTCACCATGTCCGGCTGGCTGCAAAGCGATGGTGTGGACGTGGCGCAGTTCCCCAAGGTGGCCGACCACCGGCGCCGCATGGCCGAGCGGCCTGCCGTGCAGCGCGCGCTGGCCTGAACGCGCGCTTCGGCGGGCCGCAACCGGGGCGGAAAACGGGCGCAAAAAAGCCCCGGCACCTGCATAGCACCAGGGCTTTTTGGCTGTGCGGGCCTGGTCAGTTGACCTTGAGCGCGCGCCAGTCGATGCGGTTGTCGGCGCGGTGCGGCAAATCCACCTTCTGCGTAGCCGCCCACGGGATGACCTGGTTGTACAACGGGATGTGCGAAATCAGCTCGTGGTCTTGCACCAGCGCCTTTTCGATCAGGCCATTGCGCGTGACGGCATCGGTTTCCTTCTTGATGCGCTCAATCAGCGCATCCTGCTGCGGGTTGCTGAAACGGCCCAGGTTGAAGTTGCCATCCCCGCCCGCGCCCGGCGAGCGGATCAGCGACTGCAGCGAATAGAACGCATCAAACGTTGGCACGCCCCAGCCCAGCAAATAGATGCTGGCCTCGTTGCGCTGGATCATCGGGAAATACGTGGCAAACGGCAGCGAACGCAGCTTGGCCTTCACACCCACCTTGGCCCACTGCGCGGTGATGGCCTGGCACAGCTGCTCGTCGTTGATATAGCGGCCTGCGCTGCAGGCAAAGTCCACCTCGAAGCCCTGCGGGTAGCCGGCATCGGCCAGCAGCTTTTGCGCCGCCGTGGCGTCAAAGGGGTAGCGCACATCGGCCTTGGGCGTCCAGCCGTTGACCTGGTGGGCAACCAGCGCCCCCGTGGGCTGGGCCAGGCCGCGCAGCACCACGCGCTGGATGGCATTGATGTCGATCGCCTGGTAGAGCGCCTTGCGCACGCGCTGATCCTTGAGCGGGTTCTTGCCCTTGACGTTCGAGCCCGGCAATTCGTCGCGGAACTGGTCCATGCCCAGAAAGATGGTGCGGTATTCGGCGCCTTCCAGCACCTTCAGGCCCTGCGTCTGGCGCACCCGCGCCAGATCCTGCAGGCTCGGGTCGATGATGAAATCGATCTCACCCGACAGCAGCGCCGCCGTGCGCGTGGCATCCGACTTGATGGGGGTGTAAACCACCTCGGTCACGTTGGTGGCGAACTTGCCCTTGCCCCACCAGTGCGGGTTGGGCTCGAGCACCACGCGCTGGTCGGGCGTCCACGACTTGAGCACATAAGGCCCCGTGCCCAGCGCGTTGCGGTGGGCAAAGGTTTCGTCCTTGTTCTTGATGTCCTTGGGATCGACCGACTTGTTCTTCTCGGCCCAGGCCTTGCTGAGGATGCGCAGCTCGGTCAGCTGGTTCACCAGCACCGGGTTGGGCACGTCCGAGAAGATGTCGATGGTGTGGCTATTGACCTTTTCCACCCGGTCAATGCCCTGGGCATACACCGCGTAGTTCGAGCTTTTCGACTTGGCCCGCTCGAGCGAAAACTTGGCGTCGTCGGCGGTGAACTCGCTGCCATCGCTGAACTTCACGCCCTTGCGCAGGGTGATGCGCAGCTGCGTGGGGCTCACCAGCTTCCACTCGGTGGCCAGCGCGGGCTCGGGCTTGAAGGTCTTGCTGTTGTATTCGACCAGCGTGTCGTACACCGCTGCGTGCAAGGTGTTGTTCACGCCCACGTTCTGGGCGTGAACGTCCCACGAAGACACATCCACGGCACGCGCAAAGCGGAAGGTCTTGGCCTGCGTGACCACGGGCAGGGTGACAGCCAGGGCTGCGGCAAGGAGCAGAGGTTTGAATTGCATGGGCTTGTGCCTCTCGAATAACAAACCCCTACTTTGACCGAGGTCGAGCGTCGTCGGAACAATTTTGTTGTTGTATCCATATGCCCAACAGGGGCACGACGCGCCCATGCACGCCACCAACGGATTGCGTCTGCGCTGGTGCGCCGCTGCACCCTATTTGCGCCGCAGCGCCAGCCGAATGCGCTCCAGCGCCGGTGAAGGCGGGGCCACGGTGCGGTCGAACGGGTGCGCGGTTGCACCAACGGCCTTCAGGATGCGTTGCACGTAGGCGCGCGTCTCCAGATAGGGCGGCACGCCGCGGTAGCGCTCGACCTTTCCCTCGCCGGCGTTGTAGGCGGCAGCCACCAGCGCCACATCGCCCTCGAAATAGGCCAGCAGCCAGCGCAGGTAGGTCAGCCCCCCGCGGATGTTCTGCGCCGGGTCGTACGGGTTCTTGACGTTGAAGCGCTCGCTCGTCTCGGGAATCAGCTGCATCAGGCCCTGTGCATTCTTGGGCGACAGCGCGTGGGTGTTGAAATTCGATTCGGCGGCAATGATGGCCAGCGCCAGCTGCGGTTCGACCTGGTATTGCGGCGCCATCTTGAGCACCAGTTCCACAATTTTGCGCGGCGCGGTCAACTGGTAGTTGACGCCCGGCGGGCCCGCCACAGCCTGCGCGGGCGGTGGGGGGCGCAGGCACGCGGGCACCTCGGCGGTGGCGCCGCCGACCACCTGCAACATGCGCGCGGCCACGCCCAGCCCCTGCTCGGCAGCGGCCTGGAAGAAAAAGGCGGCCACCACATCGTCGCGCGCCACACCACGCCCATGGGCATACATCCATCCGAGGTTGTATTGGGCCTGCATGTCACCGAGCCGCGCGCTGTCGCAATAGAGGGCGGCGGCCCGCAGCGGGTCGCGGGTCACACCCTCGCCGTGCTCATAGGCAATAGCCTCCTGACGCAGGCTGGCCGCCCGGGTGCGGTCGGTTTCACCGCCCTGCGCCCGCGCCACCTCGGCACACAAGGCGCAGAACAACGCCACCGACAGCGGCGCAAGGATCGACAGGCTGGCACGCATGTTTTTCAGTATGCGCGTCTTGGCGCCGTACGTCACGTCCTGCTTGGTCTTCAGCCATGTAACCGAGTGCACACACGGCTGTGGCGTGCCAGTCAAAAGCAGCACCGGCCGCGAGCAGTGCCCCTTCAATGCGGCGGACATGCGGCAGCACGCGGCGGGCCGCAACGTGTGCCCCGCCATCTCGACGCCCCCCGAACAACGGCATGACCACCATGACGGCCAATGCATGCGCCGCTGCAGACCAACGACCGGGCGTGGTTGAACTTAAGGAAAAAATGGCTCTAGCGCCCGTCCATAAAGCGTAGTCAGCTATAAAAAACAAAGCAATTTATCGCATCCGCAAGGCCCGCACCGCCTCGGGCAGCGAGTGCACATCGGGCAGAAAATGATCGATGGCGGCGCCCAGCAGCACGGCGCAGACCAGCGCACCGAGCAACGGCTTCCAGGTCAGGCGCACGGCGGCTGTGAGCCAGCCTTCGCGCTCCACGCCCACGGCAGCGCGGGCCGTGGCTACCGAAAACGCCAGCTCCACCGCCACGGTCAACAGCACATCCCAGCCGAAGAACAGCAGGGCCAGCGAACCCGCGCCAGCAATCAGTGCGGCCCCGATGAGGAAAATTGCCACCACCGGCACCACCACCACAGCGCCTTCGTCCGCGCTGCCAATGGCGTCGGCCGCACCGCTGGCCATGTCGCCCAGGGTGCTGGATTCGCTGCCGCCGAGGCCCGCATCCGAGAGGCCCGAGGGCCCGGCCCCGTCAAAGTCGCCGGATGCACCGCCGCCGCCAAAGTCGCCCCCACCGGTGCGCGGCAGGGTCCCGCCGCCATCGCTACACCCTCCCCGGGGCCAGGGCAGCTCGGTCGCCAGATCCAGCGCATCGCCCCCACCGCCGTCCGCGCCGTGTTCACCCGACTTGCGCTGCCGCACCAGCCGGGCGGCCCATGCGCGCAACACCAGCAAATACCCCAGGTACCCCACCGACAGCGTGACCAGATAGCGCAGCGCCAGCGAGTCCACCCCCAGCAGCATCTGCACATGCGCGCTGCACCACATGAGCAGCAGCGTGAAGCTGCCGATCAGCAGCCCGTGCCAGCGCAGGCGGTAGCGCTGCTGCAGCGTACGCGCCACCGTGCTGTGGTGCGGCATGCGCACAGAGCGCCAACTGGAGGCCCTGTGGTTGCTTGCGCTTGCGCTGCGGGGGCTGGCCACGGGCTGAACGGGGTGTCGTGCAGGGCGAAGGTCAGGCAACGCCGTCCACCGCCACGGGCACGCGCGGCGCCAGCGCGCACATCAGCTCGTAGCCCACGGTGCCGGCGGCCTGCGCCACCTCGTCGATGGGCAACACGGCGCCATTGCGGGCGCGCCCCCACAAGGTGACCTCGCTGCCGAAGCCGGCGTCCATGCCAGCCGCAATCACGGGGCTCAGGTCCACGGTGACCATGTCCATGCTGACGCGGCCCACCAGGCGCGTGCGCACGCCATTCACCAGCACGGGGGCGCCGGTGTCGCAGTGGCGCGGGTAGCCATCGGCATAACCGCAGGCGGCCACGCCGATGGTGAGCGGCCCCTCGGCCGTGAAGCGCGAGCCGTAACCCACGGTGTCCCCCGCCTGCAGCTGTTGCGTGCCGATGATGCGGGTGGCCAGCGTCATGGTGGGCTGCACCTGCCAGTGGTCCGCGTTGTGGGCAGGGAAATCGGGCGCGCTGCCATACAGCACGATGCCTGCGCGCACCCAGTCGGCGCGCACGCGCGCATCGGCCGCGTGGCGCAGGGTGGCGGCACTGTTGCACAGGCTGCGCTCGCCGGGCAGGTCTTCGGTGGCGGTGTTGAACGCGGCCATCTGGTGCGCAATGCCGCGCGGCCCGTCGGCATCGCTGAAATGGGTCATGAACGAGATCTCGTCCACCTGCGGCAGCGCGTTCAGACGCGCCCAGGCAGTGCGATAGCGCTGCGGCGTGAACCCCAGGCGGTTCATGCCCGAGTTCAGCTTGAGGAACACGCGGTGCGGCACCTGCGTCTTGTGGGCCGCCAGCATGTCGATCTGCTCGTCGCAGTGCACGGCGTGCCACAGCGACAGGCGCGAGCACAGCTCCAGGTCGCGCGGCTCGAACACGCCCTCCAGCAGCAGGATGGGGCCGCGCCAGCCCAGGTGGCGCACGCGCTCGGCCTCTGCCAGGTCAAGCAGCGCAAAACCATCGGCGGCGCGCAGGCCCTCAAAGGCCCGCTCGATGCCGTGGCCGTAGGCGTTGGCCTTGATTACCGCCCAGGTTTTGGCATCGGGCACGGCCTGGCGCACGCGCGCGAGGTTGTGGTGCAGGGCATCGGTGTGGATGGTGGCGTGAATCGGGCGCGGCATGGGGATATACGAAGAAACAAGCATGGGATTCTGGCACTGCACGCCCGTGGGTGCGTGATATAACCGCCAGACACTTGTATGCGGCCCCCCAATCCATTCGGGCATCAGCCTCTCTGATATCCCCTCCAGCCATTCGATGAAGCGCGGTTTTTACACCATCATGTCGGCGCAGTTTTTTAGCTCGCTCGCCGACAACGCACTCTTCGTGGCGGCCGTGGAATTGCTCCGCACCAGCGGTGCCCCCGAATGGCAGCGCGCAGCACTGGTGCCCATGTTTGCCCTGTTTTACGTGGTGCTGGCGCCTTTCGTGGGCGCATTTGCCGATGCCTTGCCCAAGGGCCGGGTGATGTTTTTCAGCAATGCCATCAAGATCGTTGGCTGCCTGATGATGCTGTTCGGCTCGCACCCCCTGATTGCCTATGCCGTGGTGGGGCTGGGCGCAGCGGCCTATTCCCCCGCCAAGTACGGCATCCTCACCGAGCTGCTGCCGGCCTCGCAACTGGTCAAGGCCAACGGCTGGATCGAGGGGCTGACCATTGCCTCCATCATCCTGGGGGTGCTGCTGGGCGGGCAGCTGGTGGGGCACCATCTGTCGGCAGCGCTGCTGTCCATCGACATACCCATGATCGATTTCGGCATCCACACCGCCGCCGAAGCGGCCATTGCCGCGCTGATCCTGGTGTATGCCCTGGCCGCCTGGTTCAACACGCGCATCCCCCATACGGGCGTGGAGATGCGCCCGCTGCGCCAGCACCCGCAACGCAGCATTCTGGCCAGCACGCTGGCCCTGCTGCCCGACTTCTGGGCCTGCAACAGCCGCCTGTGGCACGACAAGCTGGGGCAGATTTCGCTGTCCACCACCACCCTGTTCTGGGGCGCGGGGGGCAACCTCAAGTTCATCGTGCTGGCGTGGGCCGGTGTGGCCCTGGGCTACAACACCACGCAGGCATCGGCCCTGACCGGCGTGGTGGCCATCGGCACCGCCGTGGGCGCCGTGGCGGCATCCATGCGCATGCGCCTGGACATGGCCACCCGCGTGATTCCGCTGGGCATCGCGATGGGGCTGTTGCTGATCCTGATGGTGTTCATCAGCAACATCTGGCTGGCCATTCCGTTCCTGATCCTGCTGGGCGGGCTGGGCGGCTTTCTGGTGGTGCCCATGAACGCCCTGCTGCAGCACCGGGGCCACAACCTCATGGGCGCGGGGCGGTCGATTGCGGTGCAAAACTTCAACGAGCAGGCCTGCATCCTGGGCCTGGGCGCGTTCTACAGCCTGTCGCTCAAGCTGGGGTTGTCGGTCTTTGGGGCCATCACGGTGTTTGGGGTGGTGGTGGCCGGCATCATGCTGGTCATCCAGCGCTGGCATGCCAGCAACTGCCGCAACCACAGCGAGGAACTCGACCACCTGCTGCACATCGCGCGGCAGGATACGCACCACTAACGCTATTATTTTGATATCTATTAGCGCTTACTACATAAGCGCTTGATGCCGATTTGATGCCCAACCTGCTTTCCATACTGGCACTGGTGCTCAACGCCTTGGTGTGGGGCGTTTCGTGGTGGCCTTTCAGGCAGCTGCACGCGGCCGGGCTGCACCCCCTGTGGGCGACGGCGCTGATGTATGCGTTGGCGCTGGTCTGCCTGCTGCTGGCCCGGCCGCAAGCGCTGCGCACGGCGCTGCAACACCCCGCCCTGTGGCTGCTGGCACTGAGCTCGGGCCTCACCAACGTGGCCTTCAACTGGGCCGTGACCGTGGGCGACGTGGTGCGCGTGGTGCTGCTGTTTTATCTCATGCCCGCCTGGTCGGTGCTGCTGGCCTGGAAGGTGCTGGGCGACCGCCCCACGGGCATGGCACTGGTGCGGCTGCTGCTGGCCTTTGCAGGCGTTGCGCTGGTGCTGGTGCCCGCAGATGCCGCATGGACCCGGCTGGCAGCCCACCTTTCGGGCGCCGACCTGCTGGCGCTGGCGGGCGGTTTTTGTTTTGCCCTGACCAACGTGACACTGCGGCGCCTGCATGCCGTGCCCGGCGAGGCGCGCATGCTCGCCATGTTTGGCGGCGGCGCCCTGCTGGCCGGCCTCAGTGCCACAGCGGGGCTGGCGGTGGGGGCCGTGCCCGCCCTGCCCGCCCCGGACCTGGCCTGGGTCCTGCTGGCCCTGGCGCTGGCACTGGCCTTTCTGCTGGGCAACTACGCCCTGCAATATGGCGCCACGCGCCTGGCGGCGGGCACCACGGCACTGGTGATGCTGTCGGAGGTGGTGTTTGCCAGCGTGTCATCGGCCCTGCTCACCGCCGCCCCGCTGGAGCCGCGCACCCTGCTGGGCGGGTCGCTGATCATGCTGGCAGCACTGCTGGCTGCGCTGCAATATCGGCGCAGTGCCAGCGCCTGATGGCACGCACGGGCAATCGCCCAGCGCCCTGCACGACGGGCAACCAGTCGCTACCATGCCCCCTTGCCCACAAGGAGTTGCCCATATGTCCAGCCTGTATGACTTTGAAGCCCAGCCCATGAGCGGCCCCGCCGTGCCGCTGCGGCAGTTCGAGGGCAAGGTTTTGCTGATCGTCAACACGGCCAGTGCCTGCGGCTTCACGCCCCAGTTTGGCGGGCTGGAAGAGCTGCACAAGCAATATGGCGACAAGGGGCTGGTGGTGCTGGGTTTTCCGTGCAATCAGTTCGGCCACCAGGACCCGGGCAGCAACGACGAAATCGCCAGCTTTTGCCAGCTCAACTATGGCGTGAGTTTTCCGATGATGGCCAAGATCGACGTGAATGGCGCCAACGCCTCGCCCCTGTACCAGTGGCTCACCGCAGAAGCCCCGGGCCTGCTGGGCAGCAAGGCCATCAAGTGGAACTTCACGAAATTCCTCGTGGGCAAGGACGGCCGCGTGATCCGCCGCTATGCCCCGCAAGATGCGCCAAAAAAACTGGCAGGCGACATCGAGGCTGCGCTGGCCGCCCCAGGCGCTTAACAAGCGGCAATCAGGCCGTGGCAGCGGGCGGACGCTGGTGGCGCGCGCGCTCCAGCATCTGACCGGCCTGGCGCGGGTCCATGCCGTACATGTCGGCAAAGGCCTCCAGCGTCTGGCCGCTGGCTTCGAAGGCACGCAGCAGGGCCTCGTCCTTGGCATTGCGGGCTGCCCATTCGGCAAAGGCTTCTTCCAGGATGGCGTTGGCCGCCTCATCGCGGCCGGTGACCAGCTCGGTATAGGCCTCGCGCGTCAGGCCCGAGGCCTCAAACGCCTGGATCATGCGCTTGCGCAGCTTGGGCAAAACGTCGTCGCCCGCACGGGCCTTGCGGCGGCGAAACACCTCCAGCAACGCATGGTGCACATGCTCGGGCGCCATGTCTTCGACGGGCTGGCCCGCGAGGTCGTGGCGCTTTTCGCCAGCGGCCACGCTTTGCAGGTAACGGGTGGAACGGGTGTGGATACCCAGCGCCACCTTGAGCGCATCGCGTTCAAACAGCTCGGGATGGGCTTCCAGCAGGTCCTGAAAGATGCCGCGCTTGAGCGGCAAAAACACCGCGCCGAACAGATGGGGATAAAGCCCCGCCAACTGCTCTAGCGCCGGGTGGGTGCGCGGGGGCGTGCGCGATGGCGCTTGCGGGCCTGCAGGCGCCTGGCCCTCGCTGCGCGCGCGATCACGGCCGCTGTTGCGGCCACCGCGCCCACCCCGGGACGGGCGATCCCCGCGCGGGGAATCCGTGGCCATGGCGGCTGCGGCAGTGGCCGCCGGGGCGCTGTCGCCAGTCTCGGGCTGCTGCAACGCCTGCTGGGCGTTGGCAGCGGCTACCGGGGCGGCGGGCGCCACTGTGGGTTCTTGGTCTGGCACGTGGTCGGTCATGGCTAGCGGGTGGAGGGCAACAAAACCCTCGATCATGCCAGCCTTGGGCCGGAGGGCGTCAAACGCCCCTCCAGCCCTCCTACTTTGCTAGAGGATGGGTGCACCATTGTTCCTCGCAGGGAACACCATCATTGTTGCCATCCATCTTCACGCCAGGACAACTCTGAAGAAAATATTTGGCCTCGGAACAGGATGTCATCTGCGAGCAATGCTGACGGCCATCGCATCGAAACAGCGATGACGCCAGGGGTTGCGATGTGGCGAAAGGTTTGGGCGTCGGCTGGTCCAGCGCCTGTGCAGCAACTTCGGCCTGAAAGGCCATCGCCCGCTGAGTGCGCCGATCGTATTGCCAGTAAGCAGCAGCGAGCAGCGCGCAGGCGATGACGAACACCACGATGCGTGAGGACAGTGCCCGGGGTTCGTCGGATGTGTCGGTGCGGCGCCAATCCCGCGCGACCGTCGCAGAGGGAGCGGGTCGATCACGACGAACCGCGACAGCCTGCTTCTTGCCGTCCTTGTTCATGGTGATCTCGAAGCTCAATACCTCCTGCAGCTGCGGCCGCTTCCCATCCCGCGCAAACGCCGAGACGTGCACAAAAATATCTTGCCCTGCCGGGATAGGCGTAATGAAGCCGAAGCCACGCTCTTCGTTCCACTTTGTCAGCGTCCCCTCAAATCGCATAACTACTCCGCCAAAAGATGTTGGGGTCACATCGTAACGGCCGATCAAAGGCACCAGAGACCGCACTTCTCAGGCGCAGAGTGCCTCGTCCTGCCCTTCAACTTAATGCGCAACCCGGCGTTGGTCAGTACTACCGGTTGTTACTCCCCGCTGGCCCTCGCCGCGATTGCGACTGGTTGCTGCCGCCCACATGCGACTCGCGGTCACTGCGGCTTTCGGGGGTGCGCTTGCCCTGGTTGATCTGGGTGGGGTCCTGCTCGCCCAGTTTGTTGGTGTCGTTCTCGACCTTGCCCGTGTGGGGCGGTTGCTTGTCGCGCGGGTTCTGATGGATCGTCATGAAGATCTCCTGTGTGTGGCGCAAGGCCAAAGCTTCGCAGACCACACTGCAGACGGTACAGGAAGCGAGGCCCGGTGGCAAACCGGGGCGCCCCCCGGGATTGACGCCCGCTGCGGCGCCCCATAAAGTGGACGTCGCGCTTCGTGTGTTCGATTTTTCTCCCCCAGGAGAAGCCCCATGACTTCACGGATACCCCACCAAAGCCTGTCGCTCGGCAGGCGCATCGGGCCCTCGCCGGGATGGCTCAAGAACGCCGCCAACGGCCCGCTCATCCTGCGGCGGGCGCCATGAACGCCCCCTCTGGCACGCGAACCGTCCTGTACGACACGCCGCAGTTGGTGGCCGTCATCGACGAGATGGCGCGGCAGGCCAACGGCCTGCTCCACGGAGCCCACCCGGTGGCCGTGATTGGTGTGCTGCGCCGAGGCGCGCCGCTGGCAGATCGCCTGACCGCGCGGATGGTGGAGCTGTATGGGCTGCCTCAGCCGTTGCGGCTGGATCTGCAGGTCAAGCGTTATGCAGACGACCTGACGCTGCTCCACCCGGAAACCCTGCTGACAGAGCAGGCGCAACACGCCGCGCTGGATTTGCGCGGCTCTACGGTGCTGGTGGTCGATGATGTCTTGTACACCGGCCATTCGCTGCTGAGGGTGGTGGAATATCTGGCGCGCAAGCAGCCAGCGGCCATCCGGGTGGCCTGCCTGGTGGACCGTGTCACCACCCGCCTGCCCGTGCACGCCGATGTGGTGGGCGCCCGGCTTGGCATCGCCCCGCCAGACATCATCGAGTGCCATGTGCCGCCGTATGAGCCCGATTTCCGGATAGAGCTGGTGCAGCCCGCTCGCCCGCAATGAACCCACCCGAGGCCGCCCCATGTTCAAAGACCGCGATGACGCTGCCCATCAGCTGGCCGACCGCCTGAAAGGCTATCGCGACCAGCACCCCCTGGTATTGGCCATTCCGCGCGGTGCTGTGCCCATCGGCAAGATCGTGGCCCGGCAGATCGGCGGCGATTTCGACGTGGTGCTGGTGCGCAAGCTGCGCGCCCCCTTTGAGCCAGAGGTGGCGATTGGCTCGGTGGCGGAAAGCGGCTGGACCTACATCGCCCCCAATGCTGCCGCGGTAGGCGCCGACCAGGACTACATCGCTGCAGAAAAGCAGAAGCAGCTGGCCACCATCCACTCGCGCCGCGTGCAATACACACCGATCCATGCACCGATCGATCCGCAAGGGCGCGTCGTCATCGCGGTGGACGATGGTCTGGCCACGGGGGCCACCATGATGGCTGCGCTGCACAGCCTGCGCCAGCGCCAACCCGGCAAGCTGGTCTGCGCCATCCCTGTCGCATCAACCGATGCCCTGCAGAAAATCCGGCCCATGGCGGACGAGGTGGTGTGCCTGCAGGCGCCGGAAGATTTTCAGGCGGTAGGCCAGTTTTACCGCCACTTCCCTCAGGTGGATGACGAGGAAGTGATCGCGCTACTGCGCGCCTGAGGGTGCCCCGCGCGTAGGCAAATGCTGCGCGAACCAGTCGGCCGCCAGGCGGGCCACGGCCTCCAGCGTTCCGGGCTCTTCAAA
>ERZ1023750.41-NODE-41-length-16097-cov-15.855130_pt1 | contig 16097 bp, 13 predicted proteins | sample MGYA00521086_ERZ1023750 | MGnify/ENA primary metagenome ERZ1023750 (study PRJEB33180, sample SAMEA4059229) | wastewater metagenome | place: Denmark | collected 2016-05-16 | study: EMG produced TPA metagenomics assembly of the PRJEB13832 data set (Local surveillance...
TTGAGCACCTCGGCCGCGATGGCGCTGGAGTCGGCCACGCGGTCCTGGCTGTCGCGCGAGAGGCGCCGTACGCGCCGCCCTATCCACATGCTGGGCAAAACCACCAGTACCAACACCAATAGGACAACCGCCATCACGTACGGGTTGGTCCACACCAGCATCACCAGTGCGCCCACTCCCATGACGGCGTTGCGCAGCCCCATGGAGAGTGATGAACCGACCACCGTCTGCACCAGCGTGGTGTCGGCTGTCAGTCGCGACAAAACCTCGCCGGTCTGCGTGGTTTCAAAGAACTGCGGGCTTTGCCGCAGCACATGGCTGTAGACGGCATTGCGCAGGTCAGCGGTGATTCGTTCGCCCAGCCAGCTCACCATGTAAAAGCGTGCCGCTGAAAAAATGCCGAGGGCGATGGCGACGCCAAACAGCGCCAGAAAATGCCCGCGCAGCGCCATCGTCTGGTCGCCATGGTCGGATGCCATCAGGCCTCCATCGATCAGATTGCGCAATGCCAGCGGAAACGCCAACGTGGCCCCCGCCGCCAGCACCAGAAAAATCAGCGACAGACCAATCTGGGCGCGGTAGGGCCGCAAAAAAGGAAGCAGGCCAGACAGAGAGCGCGGAGCGCCGCGCGCGCGCAGGGGAGAAGATGTTGCCATCAGGGCAGTGTAGGCTGCCCCGAAGGGTGGTGCACAGTGGGCACGCGTGCCTTTTGGGCCCTGTGCTTTTACACGGTGGTGGCAGCTCGGGTGGTGCATAGCGGCGGCCGCGGCCGGTGGTGCCGGATGCACCCCGTCCACCCGACAAAAAACGAAGCCGCAGGCGGCACCCCATTTGGTGACCCGAAGCTGCGCCATCGCCCGCTTGAATGCTCCGCACGGACCATTGCGACGCCCGTTGCGCAAGCGCGTGTTGGCGCGGTGGGGTGGGCGTTCTTACGTAGGCATTTATACATAGGCATTTGTCCCAGTACCTGCGTGCCCATGCCGGGACTTACGATGCAACTCAACAAAACGCATCTTCCGAGACCTTGCGGCAAGGCTCTTTCCTCAGCATCCCCATGGAGCGATCAAGGCGCAATGAGCGACGTCATTCTTGAAACACAAAGCCTGACCAAAGAGTTCAAAGGCTTCACCGCGGTCAGCAACGTGACCCTGTCGGTGCGCCGTGGCTCCATCCACGCCCTGATTGGACCCAATGGCGCCGGCAAGACCACCTGCTTTAACCTGCTCACCAAATTTCTGGAGCCCACCTCGGGTCTGATCCGTTTTAACGGGCAGGACATCACGCGCGAAAAGCCCGCTGAGATCGCGCGCCGCGGCGTGATCCGTTCGTTCCAGATATCAGCGGTGTTTCCGCACCTGACGCTGATGGAGAACGTGCGCATTGGGCTGCAGCGCAAGCTGGGCACCGCCTTTCATTTCTGGCGCAGCGAGCGCAGCCTGCGCCAGCTCGATGCCCGCGCCATGGAGCTTCTCACCGAAGTGGGCCTGGAAGACCTGGCCGACGAACTCACGGTGAACCTGCCCTATGGCCGCAAGCGCGCCCTCGAAATCGCCACCACGCTGGCCATGGAGCCAGAGCTCATGCTGCTCGATGAACCCACGCAGGGCATGGGTCACGAGGACGTGGACCGTGTCACGCAACTCATCAAGAAGGTCTCGGCCGGCCGGACCATCCTGATGGTCGAGCACAACATGAAAGTGGTGTCCACCATTGCCGATTGCATCACCGTGCTGCAGCGTGGTGCCGTGCTGGCAGAAGGGCCTTACGCCGAAGTTTCGAATAACCCCCAAGTGATGGAAGCCTACATGGGCACGACCGATGGCCAACTGCAGGGAGCCCACTGAAATGGCCACCACTGCCTCCAACACCCCTGCGCTGGAAATCAGCCATCTGGAAGCCTGGTACGGCGAGTCGCATGTGCTGCATGGCGTGGACATCATGGTGCGGCCCGGCGAAGTCGTGACCTTGCTCGGGCGCAACGGCGCTGGTCGCACCACCACCATGCGGGCTGTCATGGGCCTCACCGGCGCCCGCAAGGGCTCTGTGAAGATCAATGGTGTGGAGACCATCCACATGCCAACGCACCGCATTGCGCACCTGGGCGTGGGCTACTGCCCTGAAGAACGGGGCATTTTCTCCAGCCTGTCGTGCGAAGAAAACCTGCTGCTTCCGCCGGTTCTCAAGACGGGCACGCAGGGCATGTCGATTGATGAAATTTATGCCATGTTCCCCAACCTGGCCGAACGCCGCCACAGCCAGGGCACGCGCCTGTCGGGCGGTGAGCAGCAGATGCTGGCCGTGGCGCGCATCCTGCGCACCGGCGCCAAGCTGCTGCTGCTCGACGAAATTTCCGAGGGCCTGGCGCCCGTCATCGTGCAGGCGCTGGCCCGCATGATCGTCATGCTGCGCGAACGCGGCTACACGGTGGTCATGGTCGAGCAAAACTTCCGCTTTGCTGCGCCGCTGGCTGACCGTTTTTATGTGATGGAGCATGGCCGCATCGTCGAAAAATTCGGCGCCAGCGAACTGGAAGAAAAAATGCCGGTGCTCAACAACCTTCTCGGCGTCTGAGCGGGCGGACTGCCACGTCCCGTGTTTTTGCAACATTTATCACCACAACAGGAGACATTCATGAAAAACAAGCTCAAGGCACTCGCACTGATGCTCGGCGCAGCCGGCCTGGCCACTTCGGCCGTCCACGCGCAGGACAAAGTCAAGATCGGTTTCATCACCGACATGTCCAGCCTGTATGCCGACGTGGAGGGCAAGAACGGTGCCGTGGCGATTCAGATGGCCATCGACGACTTTGGCGGCAAGGTGCTGGGCATGCCGGTCGAATTGATCAGCGCGGACCACCAGAACAAGGCCGACATCGCCGCCTCCAAGGCGCGCGAATGGATCGACACACAGGGCGTGACCATGCTGTTCGGTGGCACCAACTCGGGCACCGCGCTGGCGGCTGCCAAGGTGGCTGCCGAGAAGAAACGTGTGTATGTCAACAGTGGCGCCGGCTCGTCGGCCCTGACCAATGAGCAGTGCACCCCCTACACCGTGCACTACGCCTACGACACCGTGGCGCTGGCCCGCGGCACCGGCTCGGCCATTGTGGATGCGGGCGGCAAGAGCTGGTTTTTCCTGACAGCTGACTATGCCTTTGGTCAGGCACTCGAAGCGGACACCTCTGCCGCCGTCAAGGCCAAGGGCGGAACGGTTGCGGGCTCTGTCCGTCACCCGCTCAATGCATCAGATTTCTCGTCGTTCCTGTTGCAGGCACAAAACTCCAAGGCACAAATTCTCGGCCTGGCCAATGCGGGTGGCGACACCATCAACGCCATCAAGGCCGCCAAGGAGTTCGGCATTGACAAGACCATGAAGATGGCGGGCCTGCTGCTGTTCATTACCGACATCCACAGCCTGGGTCTCAAGAACACCGAAGGCCTGCAATTCACCAGCAGCTGGTATTGGGATCTGAACGACGAGACGCGCAAGTTCGGCAAGCGTTTCTTCGACAAGACCAAGCGCATGCCCACTTCGATTCAGGCGGCTGATTACTCGGCCACCATGAATTACCTCAAGGCCGTTGAAGCTGCCAAGAGCGTGGATGCCGACAAGGTCATGGCCGCCTGGCGCGCCATGCCGATGAATGACTTCTACGCCTCCGGCACGCTGCGCCCCGATGGCCGCTATGTGCACGACATGTACCTGCTGCAAGTGAAGAAGCCCTCGGAGTCGACCAAGCCTTGGGATTACTTCAAGGTCGTCAAGAAGATTCCGGGCGACCAGATCTTCACGACCAAGGCCGAGAGCAAGTGCGCTCTGTGGAAATAAGCTCCTGACCTGACCCCCACCTTCTGCCGCCTGCCATGGAAATTTTTGGTGTCTCATTGCCGGGCCTTTTGAGCCAGCTCCTGTTGGGGCTGGTCAATGGCTCGTTTTACGCAATCCTCAGCCTCGGGCTGGCCGTGATTTTCGGCCTGCTCAACGTCATCAACTTTGCGCACGGTGCGCTGTTCATGATGGGGGCCGTGATTACCTGGATGGCCATGAACTACTTCGGCATCAACTACTGGTTGATGCTGGTGCTGGCGCCGCTGGTGGTGGGGGTGTTCGGGGTTTTGATCGAGCGGCTGCTGCTGCGCTGGATCTACAAGCTGGACCATCTCTATGGCCTGCTGCTCACACTGGGCCTGACGCTGCTGATCGAGGGCATCTTTCGCTCGATCTATGGCGTATCGGGCCTGGGTTACGACACGCCTGAGTTGCTCGAAGGTGCCACCAGTCTGGGCTTCATGATCATGCCCAACTACCGTGCCTGGGTGGTTGTGGCTTCCATCACGGTGTGCATTGCCACGTGGTACGTGATCGAAAAGACCAAGCTGGGCGCCTACCTGCGTGCGGGCACCGAGAACCCGCGCCTGGTGGAGGCGTTTGGCGTCAACGTGCCGCTGATGATCACGCTGACCTATGCGTTTGGTGCCGGTTTGGCGGCCTTTGCCGGTGTGCTGGCAGCGCCGGTGTACCAGGTGTCTCCGCTGATGGGGCAAAACCTCATCATCGTGGTGTTTGCCGTGGTCGTGATCGGTGGCATGGGCTCCATCATGGGCTCCATCCTGACCGGGCTGGGCCTGGGCATCGTCGAAGGATTCACCAAGGTGTTCTATCCCGAAGCATCCTCGACCGTGGTGTTTGTCATCATGGTCATCGTTCTCCTGATTCGCCCCGCCGGCCTGTTCGGCAAAGAAAAATAAGGGGCTGTTCACATGAATTCCAAGAACCTTACCGCTATTGGCTACGGCCTGTTGTTCATCGGCCTGCTGGTGGCGCCGTTGCTGGGCGCCTACCCGGTGTTCGTGATGAAGCTGATGTGCTTCGCGCTGTTTGCCGCCGCCTTCAACCTGCTGCTTGGCTACACCGGCATGCTGTCTTTTGGCCATGCGGCCTTTCTGGGGGGCTCGGCCTATGTGGCAGGCCAGTCCATGAAGGTGTGGGGCTTTACCCCCGAAATCGGCCTGCTGCTGGGCACGGCCAGCGGCGCGTTGCTGGGCCTGGTGGTGGGTTTCTTTGCCATTCGCCGCACAGGCATCTACTCCACGATGATCACGCTGGCGCTGGCGCAGATGCTGTTCTTCATCTGCCTGCAGATGCCCTTTACCGGTGGTGAAGACGGGCTGCAAGGCGTGCCACGCGGCAAGCTGTTTGGCGTGTTTGATCTGCAAAATGACCTGGCCATGTACTACGTGGTGCTGGTCGTGGTGGTGGCGGCGTTTTTGCTGATCGTGCGCACCGTGCACTCGCCCTATGGTCAGGTGCTCAAGGCCATCAAGGAAAACGAGCCGCGTGCCATTTCGCTGGGCTACGACACCAACCGCTTCAAGCTGCTGGCGTTTGTGCTGTCGGCTGCGCTGTCGGGGCTGGCCGGCTCGCTCAAAACCCTGGTGCTGGGGTTTGCCACGCTCAGCGATGTGCACTGGACTGCATCGGGCCACGTGGTGCTGATGACGCTGGTGGGTGGCCTTGGCACGCTGTCGGGGCCGCTGGTGGGCTCGGCCGTGGTGGTGTTGCTGGAGAACAAGCTGGGTGAAATCGGCAGCTTCCTGGCCACGCTGACCAGCGTGGAATGGTTCAACACGCTGGGTGAGTCGGTCACCATGGTGACGGGCCTGATTTTTGTGATCTGCGTGCTGGCATTCCGCCGCGGCATCATGGGTGAAATCATTGCCTGGCTGGTTCGCCGCAAGGCGGGCAACAAGGGCTGAGTTTCCCGTTTTCTTGCGGGCTTTGTGAAGGCCGCTGCGTCACAAGCGCAGCGGCTTTTTGTATCCCGTCATTTCCAGATAGCCCCGGCCAACGGCTTCGCCTGCGCCATTGCGCAACTCCGACAGGCCTTCCCAGTAAATCGCCCCGGTTGAGCTGCTGCTGTCGAGCTCCTGGTCGTCCAGCAGCGCACGCACACCAAACTGGCCAGCGGGGGTTGTCACCAGCCATTGCACCGGGTAGCGGGCGCCGCTCAAGGGGCTGCTCCAGTGGCGTTCTGCGGCAAACACCACGGTGTTGTTGGCAAACACCTGGGTCTCCTGGCGCACCGGGCGGAACGAGCCACCCGTCCACAGCGTTGAGCCATCGGCGCGCCGCAAGCGAAACGCCGTGAGCGCGCTGCCGTCGTAGAGGTTCATGCCTATCCAGTCCCAGCCCACGGCGTCGGGGTGCATCAGCGCATCGCTCCATTCATGGTCCAGCCAGGCGCGGTTGGTGCCGTTGTCGGTGGTGCTGCTTTCAATGGCCATACGGCGTCCGTTCAGCACAATGGCGCCGCTCACGGCCAGCTGTGGCTGGCTGTAGTAATAGCTGGCCTGGGCAGCCTCAGGGCCTTTGCGGGACAGGCCCTGCCGGCCCTGCAGCAGTGGCGGCTGGGCCGTGTCGCAGCGCAAGTCGAGCCCGAAGCCGTCGCCCTCGACCCGTGCGAGATAGCGGCTGCCGCTGGTGATGGGGCTTTGTCCAGCGCTGCCGGGCGCTGCACGCTGGGTGCCGTCGGGCAGGGCGGTTCTGGCAAGCGACCAGTCGCGCAGCTTGACGGCCGTGTCGGACTCGCTGGCCTGCGCCACGCCAAAGCCCGCGCGGGCGATGCGCTGGTCGTGGTGCAAGCGCTGGCCCTGGATGTCGGTCAGTGCCGCGTGGGCGAACAGCAGCTGCCTGGCCGCAAAGGCCGACTGCATGTCTTGCGTGGCATCCACCCGCGAGCGGAAAAACGTCACCTGAAACCCCCACAGCCTGCCCTCGGCCTGCACATGGCCCGTGAGGTACCACCATTCGGTGTGCAGATCCGGGTGGCTGCCATGGTCGCGCGGAAATTGAAGCGTTCGCACGGGCAGCGCCAGCGCATTGGCCGCGCCCGCCCCCAGGGTCAGCGCCAGCCATTGGCGGCGCGTGCACAGGGCAAAGCGCCCGGGCGGCGGTGTGAGGAGCACGGGCAGCTGCGCGACGGGCATGTCAGGCTTGACTGGCATACCGGCGCTGGTGGGGCGGGGTGCCGTGGCCAGCGCTGCAGGCCGTACCGTGGGGGTCGAAAAATGGGGGCTGCGCGGTCATGGCGTGAATTGTCTTTCAATGCTTTCGGGCCGGTTGTAGGGTTTAGCGGGCATCCGGCCGGACCTACCAGTCTTCCTTGACGGCCAGCACCGCATCCTGCCCCGCTGCCGCCCGGCCCGCCAGCCAGGCCGTGAGGGTGCCTGAGGCCACCACCACGGCGCACAGTGCCAGCAGGCGGGCTGCGGGTATGCGCAGGTCCATGGTCCAGTGAAAGCTTTGCGGGTTGACCACGTGCACCAGCACAAATGCCACGGCCAGGCCCAGCAGCACCCCCACGGCTGCGCCCACGCCGGTCCATGCCGCGCCTTCGCCGGCTACCACGGCCAGAATCTGGCGGCGTGTGAGGCCCAGGTGGGCCAGCAAACCGAACTCCTTGCGCCGTGCCAGCACCTGCGCGCTGAAGCTGGCCGCAACACCAAACAGGCCAATGCCAATGGCCACCGCCTGCAGCCAGTAGGTGACGGCAAAGCTGCGGTCGAAGATGCGCAGCGAGCGCTCGCGGATGGCACCGGACGAGACAAATTCCAGCCCTGCTGCGCCTGCCTCCGTGGGGGCCTCTGTGCCAGCATCGGGCCCGGCCAGCGCGCGGATCGCCTGCTGCAACTGCGCCAGGTCGGTGCCATCGCGGGGCCACAGTGCCAGGTCGCTGGCACGTGTGTCGCCCGTCAGGCGCAGGTAGTCGGCCCGGTCCATGGCCACGGTGCCCGACTGGCGGGCATAGTCGCGCCATACGCCTGCTATAAAAAATAGAGCTGCTTGCGCTTGTCCATCATGCTTCAGAGGGCTAAAAGACCTTGAAAGTGCGGGCCACTCCATGCCGGGCTGCAGGCCATACAGGTCCACCACCGCCTCGCTGATGTAAACCCCCATGCGGCCTTCGGGCACGGGCAGCGCCGCAGCCACCAGCGGCAGCGCGCGCGCGGGGTCGCTGCCCAGCGGGCGACTCATCAGCGTGAGGGCGGGGCGTGCGGCGTCCAGCTGTAGCGGGCCGATGCGCAGGGGTTGCACGCGGTCCACGCCGGGCAACTGCGCCACGGCTTCGTCGAACCCCGGCGGCAGCAGGGCCGATTCGCCCCCTGCCGCACTCAGGGCCGAGCGCACATACAGCGGAGATGGCAGCACCGCATCGAGCCATTGGGTGACCGAGCCGCGAAAGCTGGCCACCATCACCGTCAGCGCCACGGCCAGGCTCAAGCTGGCCACTACGCCGCCCACCGCAATGGCGGCCGTGCCGCGCATGCGGCGCGCGCGCTCCAGGGGCAGCATCAGCAGCAGATGGCTGGCCGCCAACGGGCGCAGGCGGTGCAACAGCCAGGCCATGCCCCAGGGCAGCAGCGCAATGCCGCCCACCAGCAGCAAGCCAATTGCGACGTAGGCGGCCAATGCAATGCCAAATATGGGTGGAGCGCTTGCCAGTAAAGCGCCAGCAGCTATCAAAATGATACCCGTAGTAGCGCCTGCCCCTGGGCCAGCCGTGGCGCCCAGACCCTTGAGCGTTTGCGCAGGCGGCAGATTGCGGGCGGCACGCGCGGGCCACCAGCCCCCCACCAGCGCGGCGACAACACCCAGTGCGCCGTAGAGCAGCGCAGCCGGGCCGCTCCAGTGCAGCGCCGGTTGCACGCCGGCAAAGTAGCCACCCCCCAGGTCGCCCCCCAGCAGTTGCAGCGCGGTGGCCGCCAGCGCCGTGCCCAGCGCAATGCCGGCGGCACTGCCCACCAGCCCCAGCAGGGCCGACTCGGCCAGCACCAGCGCCAGGCGTTGGCGCGGCGTGGCGCCCAGCACCGCCAGCAACGCAAACTGGGGCGCGCGCTGCGCCACGCTGAGCGCCAGCACCGAAAACACCAGAAATGCCCCCGTGAACAGCGCCACCAGCGCCAGCACCGTCAGGTTGACGCGGTAGGCGCGCGACAGGTTGCCGATGCGCTGCACGGCATCGCCAGGCTCGGCCAGCACGGCGTTGGCGGGCCAGCCGGGCAGTGATTGCAGCGCCTGCGCAAATGCCGTGCGGTCGGCGCCCGGTTGCAGTTGCAGATCAATGCGGGTGAGGCGACCCCCTTGCCCCCACAGGTCCTGCGCCGCGCCGATGTCCATCACGGCCAGGGGCGCGCCACCCGCTGCCACGGTGCCCGCCACGCGCACCGTGTGCGATCCGTGCGGGCCGGCCTGCAGCTGCAGCTGTGCCGGGCCACTGCCATCTGTCGCCAGGCCCAGGGCCTGCAAGGCCGCCGCGTTGAGAAACACGGTGGCCGGCGCCAGCATGGCCAGCCGCTCGCTGGTGGCAAAGGCGCGGGGCATGAGTGCGGGCGCCACGGCAGGCAGCAGCAGCGCATCGGCCCCCACCACCCGCAGCACCACGCGGGCGGGTGCGGGCGCGGGTGCCACCGCTGGTGCGGTGGCTGGTGGCGTGGCGGGCTGTGTGGTCGGTGGGGCATCCACCTGGGCCATGGTGGACAGCTCCAGCCAGGGGCTGGCACGCGCCACCTGCGGGTGGTTGGCCAGCTGCGCATAAAGCGCTTCGGGCAACGGGCCCTGCATGGCGCGCAGCTCCAGATCGGGCTGGCCGTTCACGGCGCGCACGGCCTGCGAAAACTCATCGAGGGCCGAGGTGTTGATCACATGCACGGCAAAGGCCAGCGCTACGCCCAGCATCACGGCGGCCACTGCGGCGGCGCTGCGCCAGGGATGGTGGCGCAACTCTTGCCAGGAGAAGGTGCGAAGCAGTGCAAGCATGACCCGATTGTGACGGCCCAGCACAGACAGGGCAGGCCATTGAGACAGATCAAACGCAACCGCAGCGGCTCTTGAAATCGGGCCAGCCTGTTCGTATGTTGGACTTGGGGCTGGTGCTCTTCCTTGCCGGCCCGGTTGTCCAACCCTTACGTTCAGGAGCTTCACCATGAATTCTCTGGTTACACGTGGCAGTTTGTTCGATGACTTCTTCAAGGACATCGCCCCCGGCTTTTATGTGCGTCCACTGCATGGCGACGGTGTACCGACGCCCTCGCAGATCAAGGTGGATGTGAAGGAAACCGATGGCGGCTACACCGTGCAGGCCGAAGTGCCCGGTGTGCCCAAGGAGGACATTCATGTCTCGATCGACGGCAATGTGGTCAGCCTGCGCGCCGAGGTGCGCCAGCATGACCAGAAGACAGAGGGCGAGAAGGTGCTGCGTTCCGAGCGCTATTTCGGCTCGGTGGCGCGCAGTTTTCAGTTGCCCGTCGATGTGGATGCCGCGCAGGCCAAGGCCAAATACGACAACGGCGTGCTGACGCTCACGCTGCCCAAAAAGCAGGGCGGCAACGCGCAGCGGCTCTCCATCGAATAAGCGGGGTCGGCGGCTGTCTGTCGCTCGGCATGGCTGGTGCCGTGCTCAGTTGGCGATACCGTCGGCTGTGAGGCGCAGCACCCGGTCGGCGCGCGCGGCGGCGGCGTCGGAGTGCGTGACCAGCACCAGCGAAGCATCGTGTTCGCGCGTCTGCGCGAGCAGCAGGTCCATCACACGCGCGGCCGTTCCGGGGTCCAGGTTGCCGGTGGGTTCATCGGCCAGCAGCAACCCGGGGCGGTGCACCAGGGCGCGCGCAATGGCCACGCGCTGCAGTTGGCCACCGCTCAGTTGCTGGGGCAGGCGCTCGCCCAGGTCGGCCAGGCCCACGGCTGCCAGCATGTGCTGCACCCGATCGGGTTCGGTGCGGCCCAGCAGCATGAGCGGCAAGGCTACGTTCTGCGCCACGCTGAGGTGGGGCAGCACATGAAAGGCCTGAAACACAAACCCCACATGGGCGCGCCGCCACAGGGCGCGCTGCGTTTCATCCAGCGGCGCCAAGTCGGTGTCGCCATGCACGATGCGCCCCGCATCCCAGTGGTCCAGCCCCGCCAGGCAGTTGAGCAGGGTGGATTTGCCCACGCCCGAGTCGCCCACGATGGCCACAAACTCCCCCGGCTGCACCGTGAACTGCACGTTGGCAAACACGGGCGTGCCGCCGTAGTGTTTGGCCAGATCCTCAACGTGCAGCACGCTGCTCATGGCGCGGCGTGCTCCGTGCGCTCCAGGCGGTGCAGCACGGCCTGCACCAGGCGGGCGGTGGCATCGGGCTGGTCGCAGGCAATGGTGTGGCGGTGCGGCATGCTGCGCAGCCAGGTGATCTGGCGCTTGGCCAACTGGCGGGTGGCGGCAATGCCGCGCTCGCGCAGCCCGGCCAGGTCCAGCGGTGCTTCGGGGCCGGCCGCCGTTTGGGCATCGAGCGCTTCCCAGGCCTGGCGGTAGCCCACGCAGCGCATCGACGGCAGGTCGGGGTGCAAGTCGCCGCGCGCACGCAACTGGCGCACTTCGTCCACAAAGCCTTCCGCCAGCATGGCGTCAAAGCGCCGTGCAATGCGCTCGTGCAGCCAGGCGCGGTCTTCGGGTTCCAAAGAAAAAAGGGCGGTAGCGCTTATGGAGTCTGCGCTAGTAGCTCTCTTTTTTGTAGTGTGAAAGTGGGAGATGGGTTGGCCCGAAACATGCCACACCTCCAGCGCACGCTGGATGCGCTGGCTGTCGGCGGGCGCCAGTCGTGCGGCGGTGACGGGGTCCACGCGGGCCAGTTCAGCGTGCAGCGCGGGCCAGCCCTGGTCAAACGCCTGGGCCTCCAGCCGCGCACGCACGGCAGCGTCGGCGGGGGGCATGTCGTCAATGCCGTCAAACAGTGCCTTGAAATACAGCATGGTGCCGCCCACCAGCAACGGCAGTGCGCCGCGCGCGCGGATCTCGCCCATCAGCCGCTCGGCGTCCTGCACAAACTCGGCGGCGCTGTAGGCCTGCAACGGGTCGCGGATGTCGATCAGGTGGTGCGGCACGGCGGCCAGCTCGGCGCGCGTGGGCTTGGCAGTGCCAATGTCCATGCCCCGGTACACCAGGGCCGAATCGACGCTGATGATCTCGACCGGCAGGCGCGGTGCCAGCACGGCCGCCAGCGCCAGCGCGCCGGCCGTTTTGCCCGAGGCCGTGGGCCCGGCAATGGCGATGGTGGGTAGCGGTGTATTCATGCCTTGGTCGGCTCCCCGAATTTCTGCACCAGTGTCCACGCGGCGAGGGCGGCGCACACGCCCCAGAACCACACGCCCAAGGCAAGCGGCAGCACCGTGCCGTCCATGCGCTGGCCCAGCCATTGGCCCACACCAAACGCCACCAGCATCATGACAAAGCCGTTCAGTGCGGCGGCCGTGCCGGCGGCATGCGGAAAGGGGCCCACGGCGCCGCTCTGGCTGCAGGGCATGTGGATGCCATGCGCGATCTGGTAGAGCAGAAACGGCAGGGCATAGGCCCAGCCGTTTTGTACGCCAGCAAGCGCGAATACACCCATCAGCGTGCCCCCTGCGGCGCTGAGCAGGCCCGCCAGCGCGATGCTGCGGCGCAGCCCCCAGCGCACCAGCAGGCGCCGGCACAGCACCGTGCCGGTGATGTACATCGCTGCGTTGCACGACAGCAGCAGCCCATAGGCCGTGGGGCTCCAGCCCAGCACCTGGATGAAGGTGAACGACGAGGCCGCCAGGTACGTGAACAGGCCCGCATAGGTGAAGGTCGTGGTGGCCGAGTAGGCCAAAAAGCTTGGGTGGCGCAGGATCTGCACCCAGGTGCGCGCCAGGTGCGCAGGGCGCAGGGCCTGCGGGTTGGGGCGGGCCAGGGTTTCTTCAAAACGCAGCAGGACCAGCAGCAGCGCCATGCCGCCAAAGCACGCCAGCGCCGCCATCGTGGCGCGCCAGCCCAGGTGCCCGGCCAGCAGGCCGCCCAGCGGCGGGCTCAGGCACGCAATGATGCCCAGGCCCGTGAGGGCGCGCGACATGGCGTGGGCCCCTTGCACCGGGGCATACAGGTCGCGCACTACGGCGCGCGCACCCATCACGCCGGCGCCCATGGCAGCGCCCTGTACGGTGCGCCAGAAGATCAGCGCTTCCATGGATTGCGCCAGCGCGCAGCCCAGCGCGGCCAGCACATAGGCCACCAGCCCCGCTAGCAGGATGGGGCGGCGCCCCCAGCGGTCCGACAGCGGCCCCCATACCAGTTGCGAGCAGCCAAACGCCAACAGCAACGCCGTGAGCGTGAGTTGCGATTGCGCCATGCTGGCCAGCAGTTGTGCCTTGAGCGTGGGCAGCGCGGGCAGATAAAGATCGGTGGTGACCGGCTGCAGGCCCAGCAGCAGCGCCAGCAGGCCAATGACCAGCCAGGCTGGCATGGCCGCAGCACCCGTGTGTGCCGGGGCGTTGGAAGCGTCAGACATGCGCTGGAGGGTAGCAGATGCCGGCAGCAGTCAAAGCCTTGCCAGGCCCCGGGCACAACCCGTGTTGGAGGCCGCTCAAGACAGGCGGGACGCCGACTGCAGGGGCGTGGACGTGTCGATGGACAGCTCCCCCGCATCCGATGTGCTCACGCCGGCTGCCAGCCGCACACGCAGGGCCAGATCGGTGCGGGAATCGGCATTGTGCAGGGCTTCCTCCAGCGAAATCCGGCCTTCCGTGTACAGCGCGTACAGCGCCTGGTCAAAGGTGCACATGCCGATTTCGGTGCTGCGCCCCATGGTCTCCTTGATGCCCGAAAACTCGCCCTTGGCGATCAGATCGGCGATGTAGGGCGAGTTGAGCATCACCTCGACCGCCGGCACCAGCTTTTCGTGCAGACCCGGAATCAGCCGCTGCGACACCACGCCTGCCAGGTTCAGGCTCAGGTCCAAGAGCAACTGGTGGTGCGCGTCTTCGGGGAAGAAGTTGATGACCCGTTCCATCGCCTGGTTGGCATTGTTGGCGTGCAGCGTGGACAGGCACAGGTGGCCGGTTTCCGCATAGGCAATGGCCTGTTTCATGGTCTGGCGGTCGCGGATCTCGCCGATCATGATCACGTCGGGCGCCTCGCGCAGCGCGTTCTTGAGCGCATCTTCATACGACAGGGTGTCGATGCCGACTTCGCGCTGGTCTACCACCGAGCGCTTGTGGGCATGCAAAAACTCCAGCGGGTCCTCGATGGTGAGGATGTGCCCGGTCACGTTTTCGTTGCGGTAGTTGATCATGGAAGCCAGCGTGGTCGACTTGCCCGACCCGGTGGCCCCGGTCACCAGCACCAGGCCGCGCTTGCGCAGCACCAGCTTTTCAAGGATTGGCGGCAGGCCCAGTGCCGCCAGCGGCGGAATCTTGCTCTTGATGTAGCGCACCACCATGCCGGTCTCGCCGCGCTGCACAAACACATTCACCCGAAAGCGCCCCAGGTTTTCAGCCGAGATGGACAGGTTCATCTCCATCTTTGCCTCGAACTCGCTGATCTGCTTTTCGTTCATGACCGAATAGGCCAGCTGCTTGACCTGGCCGGGTTGCAGTGCGGGCATTTTCAGGGGGTGGGTGACGCCTTCGATCTTGAGGTTGACGGGCGCGCCCACGCTGAAGAATAGGTCGGAGCCACCCTTCTCGACCATGGCGTTCAGAAAGCTGAATATTTCCACTGTGAATCCCGTGACTTGTGGCAATTTGTATCAAGCATCAAGCATAGCCTGCAAGCTGCCGCAGCCAAAAAAAAGGGGCCGAAGCCCCTTGATGCTGGTGCGCGAATGCGCGTGGGTGGCTTACACCACACCCTGTGCCAGCATGGCGTCGGCCACCTTCACAAAGCCGGCGATGTTGGCGCCGTCGATGTAGCTGATGGAGCCATCGGCGCGCTGGCCATACTTCAGGCAGGCGGCATGGATGCCTTGCATGATTTGCAGCAGGCGGGCGTCCACTTCTTCGGCGGGCCACGACAGGCGGGCCGCATTCTGGCTCATCTCCAGGCCCGAGGTGGCCACGCCACCGGCATTCGATGCCTTGCCGGGCGCGTACAGCACGCCAGCGGCTTCAAACGCTTTGGCGGCTTCGATGGTGGAGGGCATGTTGGCGCCTTCTGCCACGCACAGCACGCCGTTCTTGATCAACGTGGCGGCATCGTCGGCGTTGAGTTCGTTTTGCGTGGCGCAAGGCAGGGCCACGTCCACGGGGATATGCCATGGCGTCTTGCCGGCCTGGAACTCGGCACCCACCAGCTGGGCGTAGTCGTTGACACGGCCGTACTTGTGGTTCTTCACTTCCATCAGGATGGCCAGCTTTTCGGCCGTGAAACCGTCCTTGTCGTACACCGTGCCGCTGGAGTCGGACACCGACACCACCTTGGCACCCAGGGCCATGGCCTTTTCCACGGCGTACTGCGCCACGTTGCCCGAGCCGGACACCGACACCGTTTTGCCGTCGAACGACTGGCCACGGGTCTTGAGCATCTCCTGCGCAAAATACACCGTGCCGTAGCCGGTGGCCTCAGGGCGGATCAGCGAGCCGCCAAACGACAGGCCCTTGCCCGTGAACACGCAGTCGGCACGGTTGCTGAGCTTCTTGTACATGCCGGCCATGTAGCCCACCTCGCGGCCGCCCACGCCGATGTCACCGGCAGGTACGTCGGTGTCGGCGCCGACATGGCGGAACAGTTCCGACACGAAAGCCTGGCAAAAACGCATCACTTCGCCGGGGCTCTTGGCCTTGGGGTCGAAATCAGAGCCGCCCTTGCCGCCACCCATGGGCAGCGTGGTCAGCGCGTTCTTGAAGGTCTGTTCGAACCCCAGGAACTTGAGCACCGACAAGTTCACCGAGGGGTGAAAGCGCAGACCGCCTTTGTAGGGGCCAATGGCCATGCTGTGCTGGATGCGGTAGCCGCGGTTGACCTGCACGGTGCCATGGTCGTCCACCCACGACACGCGGAACATCACCACGCGCTCGGGCTCAACCAGACGCTCCAGCAGGCCGTGTTCGGCGTAGCGGGGGTGCTTTTCAATGAAGGGCCAAAGGCTTTCCATGACTTCGGTGACAGCCTGCAGAAATTCAGGTTGACCAGGGTTGCGCTGCGCGACCTGCGCAAGGAAGCTGTCTACGGAGTCGTACTTCATGGAAAGGGGCTTTCTGTGCAAAAAAACGAAGAATGCGGCGTTGCAGCATCGGATTATGTCAAAAACACATGCGCTCATGCA
>ERZ1023750.42-NODE-42-length-15965-cov-21.194846_pt1 | contig 15965 bp, 11 predicted proteins | sample MGYA00521086_ERZ1023750 | MGnify/ENA primary metagenome ERZ1023750 (study PRJEB33180, sample SAMEA4059229) | wastewater metagenome | place: Denmark | collected 2016-05-16 | study: EMG produced TPA metagenomics assembly of the PRJEB13832 data set (Local surveillance...
CCGTGGCGGCTGCGGGGGGCGACACCGCGGCGACACCGCGTGCCGTGCGGGAACAACGCGCTGCCGCTCCGGGCGGCGCCCCCGCACCCAGGCCGCCAGCACCCCAGGACGGCAGCCCCACGCCCGCATTGGTCCTGCACGCGGCGCAGGCGCTGTACCCCACGGCCGATCCGGCGCAAACGCCTGCCGGGCTGGGCGCCGGATGGCTGGTGGTTGCCGAGAGCCTCTCGCCCACGGAGCCCCTGGCGGGCGACGCGGGCCGCCTGCTGGACAACATGCTGCGGGCCATGCAACTGCACCGCCACCCCCGCGTGTTTCTGGCGGCGCTGGAGCGCCCGCAGGCCGGCAACGCAACCAATGCCCTCGAGATAGCGCCGGCACTGAATGAGATGGTGGCCACCCTGCGCCCCGCCATGGTGCTGGTGCTGGGCCATGTGGCAGCCCGAGCGGCGCTGGGACGTACCGAGCCCCTGGGCCGCCTGCGTGCCGAGCTGCACCAGCTGGCGGGCTGCCCGGCGATCGTCACCTACGACCCCGCCTTTTTGCTGCGCTCCCAGGGCAACAAGGGGGCTGCCTGGGCCGATCTGTGCCGCGCACTGGCACTGGTGCACGCCACCACCGTCCACCCCTGAAGCCCGCCCGGCGCCATGGCCCGCAGCGCACGGGCGCCTTCAACCCAATGCCATAATCCGCGGCGTGAACTTTTGACGGAGACAGTTCCTTGGAAACCTACCCGAGTTGGTAGCTTTCAGCTCCCGGCCTGCCGTGGGGTTGAAAGCACCCCATCCCCATTGCAGACGCCACATAACAAGGGAGTGAGCCCATGCTCAACATCTTCACGCTTGCCAATGGCCGGCTGTTTCAGGAAGAGATCGAATCGCTGGAGGAGCTGACCCGCTTCCAGCCCATCTGGGTGGATCTGGAAAACCCCACGGTCGAAGAAAAGCGCTGGATCAAACAGCACTACGGCCTGTCCATCCCCGAAGACGCGATGGACGAGGACATCGAGGAATCCGCCCGCTTCTACGAAGAAGACAACGGCGACCTGCACATTCGCAGCGACTTTCTGATCGACGACAACGAGCAGCCGCGCTCGGTGCGCGTGGCCTTCATCCTGAACCTGACCAACTCGGACCTGAAAAGCAAGGGCGTCCTGTTCTCCATTCACGATGAAGACGTGCCCGTGTTCCGCCTGCTGCGCATGCGCGCACGCCGGGCGCCGGGCCTGATCGAGGATGCCAAGGAAGTGCTGCTCGCGCTGTTCGATGGCGACGCAGAATATTCAGCCGACACGCTGGAAAACATCTACGACGAACTGGAAAAGGTGAGCAAGCAGGTGCTGGCCGGTGACGTGACCGACACCCGCGCCGGTGAAGTGCTGGGCGCTATCGCCCGCCAGGAAGACTTGAACGGCCGCATCCGCCGCAACGTGATGGACACGCGCCGCGCCGTCAGCTTCATGATGCGCAGCAAGATGCTCAACTCCAACCAGTTCGAGGAAGCGCGGCAGATTCTGCGCGACATCGAGTCGCTGGACAGCCACACGGCCTTTTTGTTCGACAAGATCAACTTTTTGATGGACGCAACGGTCGGTTTCATCAACATCAACCAGAACAAGATCATCAAGATCTTCTCGGTGGCCAGCGTGGCGCTGCTGCCGCCCACGCTGATCGCCAGCGTGTACGGCATGAACTTTCAGCACATGCCCGAGCTGGCCAAGGAGTGGGGCTACCCCTACGCGCTGCTGCTGATGCTGGCCAGCGCGCTGGGCCCCATGTGGTACTTCCGCAAGCGCGGCTGGTTGAAGTAGCCCCCCTGTGGCGCTGCGCGCCTTCCCCCCCGAGGGGGGACGCCTCCAGCGGCCCGGCGAAGCCGGTTCCGCGGTGGCGCTGGCCTAGGGTCCGCCAGTTTTTACGGGCAGTCAGCTTTGCTGATGGCGTTTATTGATCACGCGCTGGTGGTCATCACTTTCAACGGTCGTGCTCCAGTGATCTGAGGCGCCTGCCAGTCAAATAATAGCCAAATAGGCCGCTAGCGCTTATCAGCAAAGCGCTGACAGCTATTAATTTCATAGTTTTTGTAGAAACGTCTGCACCATGTGATCGGCGTAGCGGCTGGCCACGGTCTGCACAAACAGCGCAAAGTCGCCATGCGCGGCGTCGTCGGCGCGGTCGGAGATGGTGCGCACCGCCGCAAACGGCACGCCATAGTCCAGGCACACCTGGGCCACGGCGGCACCCTCCATTTCCACGGCCAGCACGTCGTGGCCCGCTTCGCGCAGCGCGGTGCGCAGCCGGTCGGACTCGTGCGCGGCCGAGACAAAGCGGTCGCCGCTGGCCATCAGGCCGTGGTGCACCTGCTGGGCAGCGCGGCCACTATTTGGATCAAATAGGCCCTCAGCGCTTATCACACAAGCGCGAGCAGCTTCCAAAAGAAGAGCAGACAAAGCCACATCGCAGGCCAGCCGTGCACGCGCGTAGCCCGGCAGCTCCCAGCGCGGGAACAGCGGCGAGGCGTCCATGTCGTGCTGCACATAGTCCTGCGCCACCACCACATCGCCCACGCGCACACCATCACCCACGCCACCGGCCACACCGGTAAACACGATGCGGGCCGCACCAAACCGCTCGATCAGCGCCGTGGCCGTGGTGGCGGCCGCCACCTTGCCGATGCCCGAGAGCGCCAGCACCACGCTTTTGCCGTGCAGCATCCCCGTCCAGAAAACACGCCCCGCGTGCACCCTGCGCTGCGGCGCCTGCAACAGGGCGACAAGGCTGGATTGTTCTTCGGGAAGAGCGCTGAGGATGGCGGTGGTCATAGGCCCCATTATTTCTGCATAAAAAAACCCTGGGCTGTCAGGCACCAGGGTCTGGCGGCCGCACGAAGCGGCCAGAAAAACTCAGTTCCCGTTGTGCACGCCATCCACGCCGTGAGCGTGGTGGCCTGCAAACAGGCGACGCGGGAAGATCACGCAGAACTCCTCGCGTTGGCTGGCGGCAAAAACGCGTTACTTCTTGTCGCGCAGTTCGCGCCGCAGGATTTTCCCGACGGGAGTCTTGGGCAGCTCGGTACGGAACTCGATCACCTTGGGCTGCTTGTAGCCCGTGAGTTCATGGCGGCAGTATTCGCGCACATCGGCTTCGGTGAGGTCTTCCGACCTCTTGACGATCACCAGCTTGACGGCCTCGCCCGATTTTTCGTCGGGCACGCCCACTACGGCGCATTCCAGAACGCCAGGGCAGTTGGCCACCACCTCTTCGACCTCGTTCGGATACACGTTGAAGCCGCTGACCAGCACCATGTCCTTTTTGCGGTCAACGATCTTGAAGTAGCCGCGCTCGTCCACAACGCCGATGTCGCCGGACTTGAAATAGCCGTCTTCGGTCATGACCTTGGCGGTTTCGTCGGGGCGCTGCCAGTAGCCCGCCATCACCTGGGGTCCCTTGATGGCAATTTCGCCGGGCTGACCGAGGGTGGTGACCTCGTGGCCTTCGTCATCGAGCAGCTTCATGTAGGTGCTGGGCAAGGGCACACCGATGGTGCCGGTGAACTCTTTGGCGGTCACCGGGTTGCAACTGGCCGAGGGGCTGGTTTCCGACAGACCGTAGCCCTCGCAGATCGGGCAGCCCGTTTTTTCGAGCCACAGTTTGGCCACTGCACCTTGCACGGCCATGCCCCCGCCCACGGAAACCTTGAGGTTCTTCCAGTTGACGGTGTTGAAGTCGGGGTGGTTGGCCAGCCCGTTGAACAGCGTGTTCACGGCCGGAAAGCTGTGGAAGGTGTGCTTGGACAGCTCTTTGAGCACGGCAGGCAGGTCGCGCGGATTGGGGATCAGGATGGTTTTGCCGCCCGTGCGCATGGACAGCATCATGTTCACGGTGAACGCGAAGATGTGGTACAGCGGCAGCGCGCAGATGCTGGTGGGTTGCTCACCCTCGGGCACCTTGGTCATCACCGGGTCGTTCCAGGCCTCTGACTGCAGCACATTGGCGATCACGTTGCGGTGCAGCAGGATGGCGCCCTTGCTCACGCCAGTGGTGCCGCCGGTGTATTGCAGCAGCGCAATGTCGTCGGGCTTGATGTCGGGTTTCTTGAACGCACCGCGTGCGCCCTGCGCCACTGCGTCATTGAAACGCACTGCGCCTGGCAGGTTGAAGGCGGGCACCATCTTTTTGACGTTGCGCACCACGTAGTTGACCAGCGTGCCTTTGAGCATGCCCAGCTGGTCTCCCATGGAGCACAGCACCACATGCTTGACGGGTGTGTGGACCAGGCATTGCTCCAGCGTGGTGGCAAAGTTCTCGATGATCACGATGGCCTTGGCACCCGAATCCTTGAGCTGGTGCTCCAGCTCGCGCGGTGTGTACAGCGGGTTCACATTCACCACCACAAAGCCGGCTCGCAGGATGGCCGCCACCGTGACGGGGTACTGCGGCACGTTGGGCATCATGATGGCCACGCGGTCGCCCTTGACCAGGCCCAAGCCCTGCAGGTAGGCCGCGAAGGCGTTGCTCAGCGAATCGGTCTGGGCATACGTGACGTCCTTGCCCATGAAGCTGTAGGCAATACGGTCGGCGTACTTGGTGAATGCCTCGTCCATGAGGGCGACGAGGGATGGGTATTTGGACAGGTCAACATCAGCCGGAACGCCTTGCGGATAGGCGGCCAGCCAGGGGCGGTCGGTCATTTTCATTGTCTCCTGATAAGGTTCATTGTGATCACAAAAGCACGCTGATGTTTCTCAGCACGATCGTGCTTTTTCCGCGAGGGGATTATGCCCGTCAGCCTTTAAGCGCGGTGAGGACTTCGTCGAGCATTTTCTTGGCATCGCCGAACAGCATGCGGTTGTTGTCCTTGTAGAACAGCGGGTTGTCCACCCCCGCATAGCCCGAGGCCATGGACCGCTTCATCACGATCGAGGTCTTGGCCTTCCACACTTCGAGCACCGGCATGCCCGCAATGGGGCTGGATGGATCGTCAAGGGCACTGGGGTTCACGATGTCGTTGGCGCCAATGACGATGGCCACGTCGGTGTCTGGGAAGTCCTCGTTGATCTCGTCCATCTCCATCACGATGTCGTAGGGCACCTTGGCCTCGGCCAGCAGCACGTTCATGTGGCCCGGCATGCGGCCCGCCACCGGGTGGATGGCAAAGCGCACATTCACACCCTTTTCGCGCAGGGTCTTGGTGATCTCGTACACCGTGTGCTGTGCCTGGGCCACGGCCATGCCGTAGCCGGGCACGATGATGACGCTCTTGGCATCGCGCAGCAGATCGGCCGTTTCGGCAGAGCTGACAGGCACCACCTCGCCTTGAGGCTCGGCAGCCTCGCCCTTCTTGGCAGGCGTGCCAGACCCCGAGCCGAAACCACCCGCGATCACGCTGATGAAGTTGCGATTCATCGCGTTGCACATGATGTAGGACAGGATGGCGCCCGAGGAGCCCACCAGCGCGCCAGTGACGATGAGCAGGTCGTTAGAAAGCATGAAGCCCGTGGCCGCCGCCGCCCAGCCCGAATAGCTGTTGAGCATGGACACCACCACCGGCATGTCGGCGCCACCAATGGCCATGACCATGTGGATGCCGAACAGCAGGGCAATCACCGTCATCACGACCAGCGGCAGCATGCCCTGCTCTATTGTTTCGGCCTGCAGAAACTCGCGGCCAAACCAGATCACGATCAGCAGCCCGGCGAGGTTGAGCCAGTGGCGCCCAGGCAGCAACAGCGGCTTGCCGCCGATCTTGCCGTTGAGCTTGCCAAAGGCGATGAGCGAGCCCGAGAACGTGACAGCGCCGATCAGGATACCGACATAGATTTCCACCTCGTGGATGGTTTTCTCTACGCCCTGCAGCTGGATCGAGGTGTCCACATAACTGGCAAACCCCACGAGGCAGGCCGCCAGGCCCACCAGGCTGTGCATGAGCGCGACCAGCTCGGGCATCTGGGTCATCTTGACGACCTTGGCGGCGTACAGGCCGATGCCGCCGCCAATCACCAATGCACCAACGATCCATGCGACGCCCATGGGGCTGACGCGCGGGCCGAACACCGTGGCCAGCACGGCCAGCGCCATGCCGACCATGCCGAACAGGTTACCGCGGCGTGAGGTTTCAGGATTGGACAGGCCGCCCAGACTGAGGATGAACAAAATGGCCGCGCCCAGGTAGGCAACGGTAGCGAGACTTTGGGACATGTTCGTCTTTCCTTGTCTTTGTCGTTGTTATTTACGGAACATGGCGAGCATGCGACGCGTCACGGCAAAGCCGCCGAACATGTTGACTGCCGTGAGCACCAGTGCGGCGAAGGCCAGCCAAAGAATCAATCCATCCGGGCGCCCATTGATGCCTGCATCGGGGGGAGCGATCTGCACCAGCGCGCCGATGGCGATGATGCTGGAGATGGCGTTGGTCACACTCATCAGCGGCGTGTGCAGCGCGGGCGTGACGTTCCACACCACCATGTAGCCGATGAAGCAGGCCAGCACGAACACCGTGAAGTGCCCCAGGAAGGCCACGGGCGCATAGGCGCCGATGGCCCAGAACAGCACGGCCAGCACGGCAAAGACGATGGTCAGCGTCTTGGCCGACATGGGTGCCCCCGGGCCATGGCTGGATTTTTTGGTGGCAACAGGCGCGGACGCCGCCTTGGGCGCCGGTGCCGGCGCCTGCTTGAGCGGTGGCGCAGGCCAGGTGATGGTGCCTTCTTTCACCACCGTGAGCCCGCGGATCGCGTCGTCCTCCATGTTGACCACGGCCACACCGTCCTTGGCCTTGCACAGTTCTTCTGTGAGACGAAGCAGGTTGGTGGCATACAGGGTGGAAGATTGCTTGGCCAGGCGCGAAGGCAGGTCGGTGTAGCCGACGATGGTCACGCCATGGTGCACTACGGCCTGGCCAGGCACGGTCAGCTCGCAATTGCCACCCTGCTCGGCAGCCATGTCCACGATCACGCTGCCGGGCTTCATGCTTTGCACCATCTCGGCGGTGATCAGCTTGGGGGCTGGTTTGCCGGGGATCAGCGCGGTCGTGATGATGATGTCGGCGTCCTTGGCCTGCTCGGCGTACATCTTGCGCTGCGCGGCCTGGAAACCCTCGCTCATGACCTTGGCGTACCCGCCGCCGCCCGAGCCTTCCTCTTCGTAGTCCACCTTGACAAACTCGCCGCCCAGCGACTTGACCTGGTCGGCCACCTCGGCGCGCGTGTCATTGGCGCGCACGATGGCGCCCAGGTTGGCCGCCGTGCCGATGGCGGCGAGACCGGCCACACCCGCACCCGCGATGAACACCTTCGCCGGCGGCACCTTGCCCGCAGCCGTGATCTGGCCGTTAAAGAAGCGACCGAAGGCATTGGCCGCCTCGATGACAGCGCGGTAGCCCGAAACGCCTGCGGTGGACGTCAGCGCGTCCATCTTCTGGGCCCGGCTCAGGGTGCGCGGCAGGCAGTCTATGGCCAGCACCGTGGCCTTGCGGGCGGACAGCTGCTGCATCAACTCGGGGTTCTGGGCGGGCCAGATGAAGTCGATGAGCGTCGTGCCCTCGCGCATCAGCGCGACTTCGTCGCTGCTGGGCGGGCGCACCTTGAAAACGATGTCTGAAGCAGCCCACAGTGCGGCAGCGCCACCGATAATTTCGGCCCCGGCGGCGCGGTAGGCGTCGTCACTGAAATTGGCAGCCTCCCCCGCCCCAGACTCCACAGCGACGGTGAAGCCCAGCTTGATCAGCTTCTCCACCACATCGGGCACGGTGGCCACGCGCTTTTCGCCGGGGAAGGTTTCCCTCGGCACGCCGATACGCTGCGGCTGCGGGTCTGGGCTTGTCTGCATCAGAGATCTCCTCAAGTTTCGTAATCGTTATGCGAAGCCGCCAGGAAGGGGGCTGGCTGGCTAGGGCCTGGAAGTGGGTGCGGGGAAGGGGAACGGAGGAATGGCCAGGTGGCCGTCCATCATGCCGGCGCTCACGCGCACGGACTGGGCTAGGTCATGACCCCATTGCAGCGCGGGCCGGCCGGCCACCAAGAACTCTTCGTTGTTGCGCGTTGCGGGACGCAGCAGCCGCTGATCTACCAGAGCATCCACCGTCACCCAGACACCGGCTTCGGTGACATAGCGGTAGCTCAAATACGTGTACGGCTGACTCAATGCGATCTTGCGGCTCCCTAGCCATTGGACGAGGTCTGGCCGGTTCTTTTCCAGCCAATGGGCGCTGCTCCCCCAGCGCTTGAGGCGCAGGCAATCCGCGCGCAAGGGGCTACCCGCAGCGGCATCCTCCACCGTGACATCCTGCTGGGACGGGCAGTAACCAGCTCCCTGAGGAGATCCACTCAGTTCACCGGTGCGGTTGGCCTGCACTCGCAGCACGGCCAACCATTCACCTTGTGCACCACGCAGCCCCGCGGCGCGAGTCTGTAGCAACATGCGCCCCCCCGGACCGACCAGGGCCTCATCAGAGGTACCAAGGTCTTGCCACGCCCCCGGCGGCAGAACCAGGCGTGCACGCCCTACCGGAAATTCCGCCATCGGTGGGACGGTCAACGGCGCGCACGCCACCGTCAACACCGCCAAGGCAAAGGGCAACAGGCGCCTGAACTTCGAAGTCATCAGAGTCATAGAGAAAGATTCATACAGATTCGCGTTCAATCATCCCACGGCATCTATCCCGGGCCTGTCGAAGACCTGTGCGGCACATCGACCAGCCCGGTGTGACCGGTAGGGTGTTATTGAAGGCGATTTGATACCAGAAATTTCGCACGACGCCCTTTCCGGCAAGCTGACCGCGAGCTTACATGAAGATGCATTTACGCCTGTTGCATTTGTACGATGTTGCAGGAAACTCCCTTGCAATTTTCCTGCGAAAGGCACAAAAAAAGCCGATGACACACAGTTCACCGGCTCTTTTCCGGGGCCGCACGCTGCGGCCCTGCATCGGAGATCAATTCACCCGTTGTGCCAACGCACCCGAGGCGTATTGACCCGCCACCACCTGCAGGCTGTGGCCCTTGATCTTGCCACCCTGGCCTTCGCAGCCAAACTCGATATAGCGCTGTTTGCAAATGGCCTTGGCGGCTTCCCGCGCGGGCTTGAGCCATTCGCGGGCATCGAATTTCTCGGGGTTTTCGAACAGGAACTTGCGCACCGCGCCGGTCATGGCCAGACGGATGTCGGTGTCGATGTTGATCTTGCGCACACCGTGCTTGATGGCTTCCTGGATCTCTTCAACGGGCACGCCGTAGGTTTCCTTCATCTTGCCGCCGTACTGGTTGATGATGGCCAGCAAATCGGCCGGCACCGACGAGGAGCCATGCATCACCAGGTGGGTGTTGGGAATGCGCTGGTGGATTTCCTTGACGCGGCTGATGGCCAGGATATCGCCCGTGGGCTTGCGGCTGAACTTGTAAGCGCCATGGCTGGTGCCAATCGCAATGGCCAGCGCATCAAGCTGCGTGGCCTTGACGAAGGTGGCGGCTTCCTCGGGGTCGGTCAGCATCTGGCTGTGGTCGAGCTTGCCCTCGGCGCCAATGCCGTCTTCCTCGCCGGCTTCACCGGTTTCCAGGTTGCCCAGGCAGCCCAGTTCACCCTCCACGGTGACGCCCACCTTGTGCGCCATCTCCACCACCTTGCGGGTCACTTCGACGTTGTAGTCGAACGATGAGGGGGTTTTGCCGTCTTCCATCAGCGAACCGTCCATCATCACCGAGCCAAAGCCCAGGTCGATGGCGCCCTGGCACACCTTGGGCGATGTGCCGTGGTCCTGGTGCATCACCAGGGGGATGTGGGGATACATTTCGGCCGCGGCCTGGATCAGGTGCTTGATGAAGGCCTCGCCCGCGTATTTGCGCGCACCGGCGCTGGCCTGGAGGATCACCGGAGCGCCCACCTCGTCGGCAGCGGCCATCACGGCCTGCACCTGCTCCAGATTGTTGACGTTGAAGGCAGGAATGCCATAGCCATGGGTGGCAGCATGGTCGAGCAGTTCGCGCATCGAGACGAGGGGCATGGTCGTGAAGTCCGTTCAGGGTTGATGGGGTGCTGACAGGCAGCCGCTGCGGTGGTAACCGCGTGGTAACTCGGATTTTACCCGGCCTGCGCAGCGACAGGCGGCGGGAAATCCAGACGGAAGCAGGTGGTGAATGGCGCGGGCGCGGCAGCTGCGCCAAAGTCGCCGCCGTGCATTTGCGCCACGCGCAGCACGATTTCGTGCCCCAGGTGCAGGCTGTCCACCGGGCGGGCCACCTTCGCGTTGCCCCCGGCCGCCTGGACGCGGCGGCCGTCGTCACACACCTGCAGCCAGGCCGCCCCGGTGTCGGACTGCCCGATCTGCACGGAAATCCGGGTTCCAGGAGGGGTGTGCTTGAGGGCGTTTTCGACCAGATTGCGCACCGCCAGGTCCAGCAGCACAGCGTGCCCCGTCAGTTCCAGCGTGTCGGGCGCCACCAGGGCAATCTCGCCCCCCCGCTTCCATGCTGCCTGCGCGTAGTCGGCGCATACCGCGCGCGCCGTGGCAGCCAGGTCCACCGGCGCCTTGGCTTCGTGCAACTGCGCACGGCTGGCCCGTGCCAACGCCAGCAACTGGTTCAGCACATGGCCCGCACGCAGGGCGTCCTGCCCGATCTGGGTCACAGCCTGCGCCTGCGCCTGCGGGTCCAGCCCCCCTCCCAGGGCACTGGCCTGCAACGCAATGGAAGACAGCGGTGTGCGCAACTCGTGGGCCACTTCATTGGCCAGCCGCCGCTCGCGCACCAGTGCGTCCTGCTGCCGGTCCAGCAAGGTGTTGATGGAGGCCACCACCGATTCGAATTCGCTCCAGGCATGGCGCGACGCCAGACGCTGCGTGCTGGCGGGGTCCAGCGCGGCCACGTCCGCAGACAGGGCGTACAAGGGCCGCAAGCCCCGCCGCAAGGCCAGCCCGAGGGCCAGCGCCACGACGGGCAGCAGCCACAGCCCGGGCTCGATCATCTGCCCGGCAATGTCGCGGGCCAGCTCATCACGCTCGCGCGACTCCAGCAGCACCATGACCTTGCGGGTTTTGGGTGCATCCCACTGCGAAAAACTGCGCCACGCCATCGCCTCGGGCCCAAGGTGCAAATCGGCAAAACCTTCGGCGGCATCAAAGGCGGGCAGGGGCGCACTGCCGCTGTGTACCAACACACGACCCGCCGCATCCCACTGCACCACGCTGATGGATTGCTGGTAGTCGTGCGATTTGAGCCAGGGCGCGACCGTCGGCTGCGTGGTGGAGGACGCCTCCACCGCTTGGGAAGCACGCAGCTTGACCAGCAGCGCCGCCACGCTGGCCAGATGGCCATCGGTCAGTTCGTCCGCTTCATGCAAGCCGGTCCGGTAGCCGATGAAAACGAAACTGGCCCACACCAGCGCCAAGGCGCCCAGGGACCACAGCAGCAGGTGCCGGGTCAGCGAATGGCGTCCCATGCGCAGGGCGGGCGGGACAGCAGTGCCCGATGCCGGAATCAAGCGGCCTCCTGGGGCATGAAATAGCCCACGCCCCGCATGGTCTGGATGCACCCGCTGCCCAGCTTGCGGCGCAGATGGTGGATGTGCACTTCGACCGCGTTGCTTTCAATGGCCGATTGCCAGCTGTACAAGCGCTCTTCGAGCTGCTGGCGAGAAAGCACGCGGCCCCGGGCCTGCAACAGCACCAACAGCACCGAAAACTCCCGGGGTGACATCTCCACCGGCTTGCCACCCTGCACCACCGTGCGCGCAGCCGGGTCTACCTCGATGTCACCGTAGCGGATCGTCGGAGACGCCCGTCCCGCGGCACGGCGCAGCAGCGCACGCAAGCGTGCGTCGAGTTCATCGACATCAAAGGGTTTGACCAGATAGTCGTCGGCGCCCTGGTCGAGGCCGGCAATGCGCTGGCTGACCTGATCGCGGGCCGTCACGATCAGCACCGGCGTGGCGGGGTCGGGCAGCGCCGGTGCACCCGTCGCATCCCCACGGGGCGGGCTCGTGCGCAGACGGTGCAGCAGTTCGCTGCCCTCGCCGTCCGCCAGCCCCAGGTCCAGCAGCACGGCGTCGAAAGACTCGGCGCGCAGTGCACCCCAGGCCGCGGCAACGCCATCGCACACATCCACGGCATAGCCGCGTTGCTGCAGATTGGTGCGCAGCCCGTCGGCAATACCTGCATCGTCTTCGACCACAAGGATTCGCATCGTCCCATTGTCACCGCGACCGACGCCACGGAAAAGATTAAGACGCCGTTAAGCACCGACACCTATGGTGCCAAACATGCCCCATTCGCATGTTCCTTCTTCCTTTTCTCGCCATTGCCTGCGCACCACCCTGGCCTGGACCCTTGGCGTCCTGGTGTGCCTGCTGGCCTGGGACGCCCTGGGGCAAGACCGGGCGCTGGCCCATGCCTTTGGCACGGGCAGCGGCTTCCCGATGCGGGAGCATTGGCTGTTCTCACAGGTTCTGCACGAGGGCGCCCGCCGGGTGGGCTGGCTTTTGATGCTGCTGGTGGCACTGGGGGTGTGGTGGCCGATAGGCCTGCTACGGCGCATCGACCTGGGGGAGCGACTGCAGCTGGCCATAAGCGTCCTGGTGGCACTGGGCGTGGTGAGCAGCCTGAAAAGCCTGAACGCCACCAGCTGCCCCTGGGATCTGGCCGAATTCGGTGGTGTAGCCCGCTATGCCTCGCACTGGGCCCTGGGCGTCGTTGATGGCGGAGGCGGGCGCTGCTTTCCTGCAGGCCATGCCTCGGCAGGGTTTGCCTTTGTGGGCGGCTACTTTGCCCTGCGCCACCGCCAGCCGCGTGCCGCGCGCCTGTGGCTGGCGGCCTCGCTGGCCGCTGGCCTGATTCTGGGAGGGGCCCAGCAGGTGCGCGGGGCCCACTTCATGAGCCACACCCTCTGGACAGGCTGGCTGTGCTGGACCACCGGATGGCTGTGCGACCTGGCTGCGGGTGCACTACGCCAGCGTTTTGCGTTGACCAACACCCCGTTGCCACCAGCCCCACGGCCCCCTGCAGCCACGTAACCGGGTCGTCTTTTACGCGATGAACGACATCAACCGGCGCGGCAGATTTTCAGCATGTTGGTGCCGCCGGGCGCGCCCATGGGCTCGCCGCAGGTGATGGCATACACATCACCGCTTTGCACAATGCCGCGGCTCTTGAGGTGGCCTTCGGCCTGCGCCAGTGCCGTGTCACGGTCGGCGCTGGTGTCCATGAGCAAGGGCCGCACATTGCGGTACATGGCCATCTTGCGCTGCGTGGCCACCTTGGGTGTCAGCGCGTAGATTGGGATATGGCTGCGGTGGCGACTCATCCACAGGGCGGTGGCGCCGCTGTCGGTCATGGCCACGATGGCCTTGGCCTCCAGGTGGTGGGCCGTGAACAGCGCCCCCATGGCAATGGACTGGTCGATGCGGCCAAAGGTACGGCCCGTAAAGTCGGCATCCAGCCGGTGGTCCTCGGCCGCCTCGGCAGCGGCGCAGATCTTGGCCATCTCTTCCACGGTTTCCAGGGGGTATTTGCCCGCAGCCGTCTCGGCGCTGAGCATCACCGCATCGGTGCCGTCGAGCACGGCGTTGGCCACGTCGCTCACCTCGGCACGGGTGGGCACAGGGTTGGTGATCATGCTTTCCATCATCTGCGTGGCAGTGATGACCACTTTGTCGAGATCCCGCGCCATGCGGATCATCTTTTTCTGCAAGGCCGGCACGGCCGCGTTGCCCACTTCCACAGCCAGATCGCCGCGCGCCACCATGATGCCGTCGCTGACGCGCAGGATGGCCTCCAGGTGCGGAATGGCCTCCGCACGTTCGATTTTTGCAATCAGCCCCGGCTTGTGGCGGTATTCCGCTGCTGCCACGTTGCACAGCTGGCGCGCCATCTCCATGTCGGTCGCATTCTTGGGGAAGCTCACGGCCACATAGTCGGCCTGAAAACCCATGGCCGTGCGGATGTCGTCCATGTCCTTGGCGGTGAGGGCGGGCGCTGTAAGGCCGCCGCCCTGCTTGTTGATGCCCTTGTTGTTGGACAGCTCGCCACCAATTTTCACCGTGGTGTGCACCGCCTCGCCGCGCACCGCATCCACCGTGAGAACGATGAGGCCGTCGTTGAGCAGCAGCACATCACCAGGCTTCACATCCCGCGGCAATTCCTTGTAATCCAGCCCCACACCGGCCAGGTCGCCCGGCTCGGTGCGCGAGGCATCCAGCACAAACGGGGCGCCCTGCACCAGCTGCACCTTGCCTTCGGCAAACTTGCCGACCCGGATCTTCGGGCCCTGCAGGTCCGCCATGATCGCCACCTCGCGCCCGGCCCGCTGGGCGGCAGCACGCACTGCCGTGGCACGGTCGATATGGTCTTGCGCCTTGCCGTGGCTGAAGTTGAGGCGCACCACATTGACGCCAGCGCGGATCATGGCCTCCAGCAGCGCCGGGTCGCTCGATGCGGGGCCCAGGGTGGCAACAATTTTGGTGGCGCGGCGGGTGGACATGGGTGTGCCTCTTTCACTGAACGTGTAATTAAGTTTCTATTTTTACACGGAAGCAGTTACACCCAGAAAACCATCGCCCCCTGCGCAGCACACGGCCCGCGCACCGTGCGCAACCGTTTCCCGCTGTTGCGCTGGGCACCGCCCTCGCGCACAGGTGGATGGCCTTCATGTGCAGCTTGTCGCCCCCTCAGGCGCGCATCAGGGCTTCAATTTCGTCGGCCTTTACCGGCACACCGCGCGTGATCAATTCACAGCCCGATTCTGTGACGATGGCGTCGTCCTCGATGCGGATACCGATGTTGTGGAATGCCTCGGGCACGCCAGGAGCGGGCCGCACGTAGATGCCCGGCTCGATGGTGAGCACCATGCCCGGGCGCAGCACACGGCTGGGGCGGTTGGTGATGAGCTCGCCCGATAGCGGGTCTGTGCGCTGGCTCACCTGGCCCACCTCACCGGGCTCCACGTAGCTGCCGCAGTCGTGCACATCCATGCCCAGCCAGTGCCCGGTGCGGTGCATGTAAAACTGAAAATATGCGCGCTGCTCGATCACGTCCTGCGCCGTACCGGCCTTGCTTTTGTCGAGCAGCCCCAAGTCCAGCATGCCCTGCGCCAGCACGGCCACGGTGGCATCGTGCGGGTCGGTAAAGCGGGCCCCAGCCCGCGTGGCGGCCACGGCAGCGTCCTGGCTGGCGAGCACCAGGTCATACAGCGCGCGCTGCGGCCCGGTGAAACGGCCATTGGCCGGAAAGGTGCGCGTGATGTCGCTGGCATAGCCGTCGAGCTCACACCCGGCATCGATCAGCACCAGCTCGCCATCGCGCACGGGCGCGGTGTCGGCACGGTAATGCAGCACGCAGGCATTGGCGCCCGCCGCCACGATGGAGCCGTAGGCGGGGTATTGCGAACCCTGCTGGCGAAACTCGTGCAGCAGCTCGGCATCCAGGTGGTATTCACGCACCTCTTCGCCGGCACGCAGCATGCGGGCCGAGCGCTGCATGGCGCGGATGTGCGCGCCCGCACTGATGGCACTGGCGCGGCGCATGATGGCCTGCTCGTGCGCATCCTTGATCAGGCGCATTTCATCGAGCAGCGTGCACAGGTCGTTTTGCACTGCGGGGCACAGCGCGCCATAGCGCGCACGGGCGCGCACGGCATTCAGCCATCCTTCCACCCGGGCAGCCAGGCCGTTGTGGGTGGCGAACGGGTACCAGACCGCGCCGCTGTTTTCGAGCAGGCGGGGCAGCTTGGCATCCAGCTCGGAGATCGAATGTGCGGCATCCACGGCCAGCGCGGCAGGCGCAGCCACCGGCCCCAGGCGGTAGCCATCCCAGATCTCGCGCTCCAGGTCTTTGGGCTGACAAAACAGCGTGCTGCGCCCGTCAGCCGTGATCACCAGGCAGGCGCCCGGCTCGGTGAACCCGGTCAGGTAATAAAAATAGCTGTCGTGGCGAAAGAGAAAATCGCTGTCCCGGTTGCGCTGGCGTTCTGGCGCCGTGGGGATGAT
>ERZ1023750.50-NODE-50-length-14492-cov-13.264390_pt1 | contig 14492 bp, 8 predicted proteins | sample MGYA00521086_ERZ1023750 | MGnify/ENA primary metagenome ERZ1023750 (study PRJEB33180, sample SAMEA4059229) | wastewater metagenome | place: Denmark | collected 2016-05-16 | study: EMG produced TPA metagenomics assembly of the PRJEB13832 data set (Local surveillance...
AAGTGCCCGTTTGCCATCAAATTCGGTTACCCTCGCCGCCTTACTTCTGAGGAACCCGCCATGAAAAAACTCAACGTCACCATCCAGCTTGAAATGTCCGTGCCAGACGACTGGGAACTGGTGGGAACGTCCGAGGGCACGCCGGTGCTCAAGTTGCCCAATGGCGTGTTCATGGACGTGGCCATCGAGCCGCTGTTTGCCAGCGATCCCGAGGAAACCTGGAGCAGCACCGATGACGACGATGTGCTCAACGACATTCTGGACATGGTGGAGAGCGAGGCGGTGACTTACGAGTTCATCACGCACTGAGTGTGGCGCGGTGGTGGTCATGGCCACTCAAGTAGCCATGGCCATGCCGTGACAAGCACTGCGGGCGCTGCAGCGCACGTGTTTCAGGCTGCACGCAGGCACATCAATCGCTATATTTTATATAGCACATTGCGCTTATCCAGCGTGCGCTAGCGCCGTATTTGACTCAAAGTTGCGACCGCAGCCAGCCGGTCAGCTTTTCGTGCGCCTTCTCGCGCAGCGGCCGGTTGAGCCATTCTTCGTAGGTTACGCGGCGCGATCTTTTGAGGTCGTCTTCAAACACCTCGGTCTGCCGCCTGGCAAACGCGGCGTCGTACACGTTCAGGTTGGCCTCGTCGTTCAGGCGGAATGAGCGGTTGTCGAAGTTGGTGGAGCCCACCGACACCAGCAACTGGTCCACGATCATGACCTTGCAGTGGTACATGGTGGGCTGGTATTCATAAATCAGCGCGCCCGCCTGCAGCAGCGGGCCCCAGGTGGCGCGGGATGCGGCTTTCACGGTGTCGGTGTCGGTGTGCTCGCCGGGGGTGATGAAGCGCACGCGCACGCCGCGCGCCAGGGCGTCCATCAGGTGTTTCTGGGTCAGTTCGTCGGGCACGAAATACGCCACCGACAGGTCGATGCTGCGCTCGGCCGCCGTAATGGCCAGGTGGTACATGAGTTGCATGCTCTCGCTGCCGCTCGATGGCGAGCTGGAGAACATCTGCGCCTTTTGCGCACCGGCGGGCGCAATGGGCGGGAAATACAGCGCGCCATGCAGCACCTTGCCGGTGACCTTGAGCCAGTTGTCCAGAAAGGTGGCCTGCATCTGCGCCACCACGGGGCCGCGCACCAGGTAGTGCGAGTCGCGCCAGTGGTCGGGGTCTTGCGCGTTGCCCATCCATTGCGGCGCAATGCCCACGCCGCCGGTAAAGCCCACCTGCCCGTCCACCACCAGCAGCTTGCGGTGGGTGCGGTTGTTCAGGCGGGCCAGGTTGTACCAGTGGGGTTTGTGGAATTTTTCGATCTGCACGCCCGCCTGCTGCATCTCGGTGAGGTAGCTTTCGTCCATCTTGGCGCTGCCCACCCAGTCGAGCAGCACATGCACGCGCACACCGGCGCGGGCGCGCTCGCTCAGGGCGTCGGCAAACTGCTTGCCGATATCGCCCGACCAGTAGATGTAGGTTTCAAAGGTGATGCTTTTTTTTGCGCCCTGGATGGCGGCCAGCATGGGCGGAAAAATCTGGTCGCCGTTGAGCAGCTCGGTCACCGCGTTGCCGCCCACGATGCCAGGGCCCAGCAGGCTGCCCAGCGCGCGCTCGAAATCCGGGCTGGCGGTGCTGTACAGGCGTGGCAGTTGTTGCTGTACCTTTTTTTCGCCCGCGGTGAAGTTGAGCGCCAGCAACACAAGGGCGCCCGTGGCCAGGGCGGTCAATAGAACGGTGAGCATGGTGGAACGGCGGCGGCCCGCTGCTTTTTGCATGGGGCGATTGTGGGCAGCGCCTGCGCGGCGCGATGTAGGCGAACGCCGCCAACGAAAGCGCGTGGTTATGCGGCATGGCGGCCCGCTGCAGCGGCACAATGGCGGGCTGCCGTGGGGCCTGGGTGCGCTGCACCGGGGCCCTGCGCCCTTGTTTTTTGCTTCACCGATGTCTGCCACTGCCGTGCCCGCACCTGCCCTCCGCCACCCTACCTTGCCCCTTTTCACCCGCCGCGCCGCATTGCTGGGCGTAGGCGGCCTGCTTGCGCTGCCGGCCCTGGGCCGCGATGCAAAGCCGCAACCCGCAGCCCCCACGGTGTGGCCCCAAGCGCTGGCGGTACCTGGCGGCGTGGTGCGCCTGTCGCTGGGCCCGGCGGCCACGCGCCCGGTGGCGCAGGCGCGCCAGGGCCATGCCGATGTGCCGGTGCTCGTGCTGGGCGATGCCATCGAATGGACCGCCGTGGTGGGCATACCGCTGGCGGCGATGCCGGGCGATGCGCACATCACCGTGGCCACCGCCGATGGCGGCACCCGGCAGGTGGCCTACACCGTGGCGCCCAAGCAGTACAAAGAGCAGCACCTGAAGGTGTCGCCACGCACGGTGGACCTGTCGCCCCAGGACCAGGCCCGCTTTGAGCGCGAGCGCGACCACCAGGCGCAGGTGATGGCCACGTTCAGCGAGCAGCCCGCGGGCGGTGCGCTGCAGTCGCTGCGCATGCAGGTGCCGGTGCCGGGGCGGCGCTCCAGCTCGTTCGGGCTGCGGCGCGTGTTCAACGGCCAGCCGCGCAATCCGCACAGCGGCATGGACATTGCCGCCGCCACGGGCACGCCCATCGTGGCGCCGCTGCCGGGCAAGGTGATTGACGTGGGCGACTACTTCTTCAACGGCGGCACCGTGTGGCTGGACCACGGCCAGGGCCTGCTCACCATGTACTGCCACCTGAGCAGCATGGACGTGCGCGTGGGCGATGTGCTGAGGGCCGGCGAAGCGTTCTGCAAGGTGGGCGCCACCGGCCGCGTGACGGGCCCGCACCTGCACTGGGGCGTGATGCTGAACCGCACCATGGTGGACCCCGCATTGTTTTTGTAGCCCCCCTGAGGCGCTGCGCGCCTTCCCCCCAGGGGGACGCCGCCCTCACTGCGGGGCGGCCCTTGTTCGGCGGCCCTCGCCCAGGCCACGCCCGCCTCCCAGGCTGCGCGACTGCACGGCGCTACTTCAAGTAGTTCATGAACCCGGTGATGATCACCGCGTTGAAGAAGTCGATGAACAGCGAGCCCACCAGCGGAATCACAAAAAACGCCTTCACCGATGGGCCATTGGCAGCCGTAAAAGCCTGCATGTTGGCCATGGCGTTGGGCGTGGCGCCCATGCCAAAGCCGCAGTGGCCAGCGGCAATGACGGCGGCGTCGTAGTCGCCCCCCACCACGCGGAAGGTGACGAAGTAGGCATACGCAAACATCAGCACGGTCTGCGCCAGCAGGATCACCAGCAGCGGCCCGGCCACCTCGGCCAGCTCCCACAGCTTCATCGACATGAGCGCCATGGCCAGAAAAAATGCCAACGACACGGTGCCCACCACTTCGAACTGGCGCAGCGGCAGCTCGGCATCGCGCCAGTCGATGATGTTGCGCACCACGGCGGCCACCAGCATGGGCCCCAGGTACGAAGGCAGCGTGATGCCCATGCCCTTGAGCCAGTTGACCAGCAGCGTGCCCGCGCCAATGGACACAGTGATCAGGATGCTGGCGTACATCACCGTGTCGCCGGTGAGTGCGGATGACGGTGCCTGCAAGAGGGTGGCATCAGGCTTCACGCCAGCCGCGGCACCGGTGGGGTGCAAACCGTTGCGGCGCATGAGCAGCGTGCCCAGCGGCCCGCCAATCACGCAGCCGGACACCAGGCCGTAGGTGGCCGCCGCAATGGCAGCGGGCAGCGCACCCGCGGCGCCCGCCTGCTCCAGCAGCGGTCCGAACGCCGCCGATGTGCCATGCCCGCCCGTGAGCGAGATGGACCCGGCTGCCACACCAATCAGCGGATGCACGCCCAGCGCCGCCGCCAGCCCGGCGCCCAGCAGGTTTTGCAGCACCACCAGCCCCACGGCAGCCGCCAGAAAAAGCGCTACGCCCACGCCGCCTTTTTTCAAGAGCTCAAAGCTGGCCGAAAAGCCGATGGTGGTGAAAAACACCAGCAGCAAAAACGCGCGCATGTTGTCGTAGAACTCGAACGCAAACAGGCCCGTCTGGTGGCCCACCAGCGCAATGACCGAGAACACCAGCCCGCCAATGATGGGGCCGGGGATGAAGTAGCGCGCGAGCACATTCACGCGCTTTTTGATGAACTCACCCACCACCAGCAAGATGGCGGCGATGCCGATGGTTTGGGCGATGTCGAGCTGGATGGTGACCATGGGGTGTCTCCTTGATTCCTTGGTGGGGGTCAGGCAACACATGCCAGAATAATGCGCTATCGAATAGATAGCGACTAGCGCAAGCGCCAGTAGCGCTGGCTTGCGATTTTACCCTTGGAACCACGCCCTCTCGCCTGACCCGGCGTTGAAAAATATCAGGCGCTGGCCTGGGGCGCCCGCACGTACAAGCGCGAAAGACCGCAAGCGCAGAGCCCGCCGAAACCGTGAAAGCGGCAGCGGACGGCACTGATCTGGCAGCATCGATCCACCAGCATCCATGCACTCCGGCACGCGGCGTGCAGCAGCTATGCTCGGCAGCCCGCTCAACGCGCACACCCCGTCAACCCAACGCCCATGACCGCCCGCCTGATCCGCTTCAACAAACCCTATGGCGTGCTCAGCCAGTTCACGGCCGAGGGCAAATGGCAGGGCCTGAAAGACTACATCGATCTGCCCGGCGTGTATGTGGCCGGGCGGCTGGATGCCGACAGCGAGGGCCTGCTCTTGCTGACCAACGACGGCAAGCTGCAGGCCCGCATTGCCGACCCGCGCTTCAAGATGGAAAAAACCTACTGGGTGCAGGTAGAGGGCATACCCCAAAAGCCCGCACTGGACGCGCTGCGCAGGGGCGTGCAGCTCAACGATGGCCCCACGCTGCCAGCGCGCGCGCGCCTGCTGGAGCCACCGCCTGCCGTATGGGCGCGCAACCCGCCCATCCGCGAGCGCAAGGCCATCCCCACGGCGTGGATCGAGCTGGTTATCCGCGAGGGCCGCAACCGCCAGGTGCGCCGCATGACGGCCGCCGTGGGCCACCCCACGCTGCGGCTCATTCGCGCGGCCATCGGGCCGCACACGCTGGAGGGATTGGCGCCGGGCGACTGGGCCGACTGAAATGGCTTGAATGAGGCGGGGGCTGGACGAATCTCACCCCGCACGCACTATTCCACCGCCCCCTCACCCATGACCAGGTAGCGGCTGACGAGCTCAAAAAAACTGTCGTAAAAGCCATCCGAGGCAATGGTCTCGCTGCCCACCTTGATCAGGGCTTCGTCCGTGGACAACAAGGGCAACGACACCGAGCCCACGCCGCCCACGCCCAGGCTGGCGGAGTTGTTGGTTTTCTTGAGGGTGTAGCGGTCTTGCAGGGCGGTCACAAAGCCCAGGCTGATCTTGCCACTGGCGCTTTCGGGCACGCACACCACCCGAATCATCATCTGCAGGTGGGCGTCGGCCTCGGGCTGAAAGTTCTTGCGGCCTTCCACCATTTCGGGCACATGGGTGTTGATGATGTAGCCTTGGCTGAGCAGCGCACGCCGGGCGGCCTCGCAGGTTTGCGCGGGCGCGGCGTCGAACAGGCGCGAATAGGTGGCCACCGAACCAAAACTCTCTTGGGGCGAATACACCTTGGCTGGCGCGGAGCAACCGGCCAACAGGGCAACAACGCCCAACCCGGCCCACAGGCACAGGGCGGCTCTCAAAGCACGGCGCCCCATGGGCGCAGTTTCAGCAGCGTGAAAAGAGGTGCGCTGGGGCATCCAGAAAAGACTCAAAGCCGGGCACTCCTCGGGGTGAAATTTTTCGCGGGCATCGCATCATCATGCCACTGGGCATCTGACCACAAAGGGGGTGGCCGGTTCCCCGGCGGGCCATGCGGTGGGCGCGGGCATCGCACAATGGCGCCTTTGCCCGAAAACGGGCTGGCTGCGACGGCAGGGCGGTGCTCAGCCTGCCACCAGCGCCCGCCGGGCTTGAGACAAAGGTTGTTCCATGAAAATTGCCGTGATGGGCGCGGGTGCCGTGGGCTGTTATTACGGCGGCATGTTGGCGCGCGCAGGCCACGAGGTCACCTTGATTGCCCGCGCGCACCACGCCACGGCCATCAACGCCAGCGACCTGCTGCTTGAAACGCAGGCCTTCACTCAGCGGGTGCGCGTGGCCGCCAGCACCGATGCCAGCGCCGCAGATGGCGCGCAATGGGTGCTTTTTTGCGTCAAATCCACCGACACCGAGAGCGCGGGCCGCGCGCTGGCCCCGCACCTGGCCGAGGGCGCTGTGGTGCTCAGCCTGCAAAACGGCGTGGACAACGCCGAGCGCCTGCAGGCGACCATTGGCCACCCCGTCATCCCGGCCGTGGTGTATGTGGCTACCGAGATGGCGGGGCCGGGCCATGTGCGGCACCACGGGCGCGGCGAGCTGGTGATTGCGCCATCGCCCGCCAGCGCAGACATCGCCGCCACCCTGAGCGCGGCGGGCGTACCCGTGCAGGTGTCCGACAACGTGGCCAGCGCGCTGTGGGCCAAGCTGGTGCTCAACTGCGCCTACAACGCCTTGTCGGCCATCACCCGGCTGCCCTATGGCGAGATCATGAACAGCCCCGGCCTGGCCGTGCCCCAGGTGATGCAAGACATCGTGCACGAGTGCCAGCGCGTAGCGCAGGCCAGCGGCATCGCTCTGCCGGCGGACACCCTTGACGCCGTGCTGCACCTGGCGGCCACCATGCCTGGGCAAATGTCGTCCACCGCGCAAGACCTGGCGCGCGGCAAGCGCAGCGAGATCGACCACCTCAATGGCTACATCGTGCGCCGGGGCGAGGCGCTGGGCATTGCCACACCCGTCAACCGGCTGCTGCACACGCTGGTGCGTCTGCTGGAGCGCCACCTGCCCGCGCAGGCAGACGGTGCCGCATGAGGGCCGCAGTGCACATGCTGCGCCAGCAGCAACGGGTTCTGGTGTGGGGGTTCTGGGCGCTGGCGCTGTGCGTGGCGGTGCTGTCGCTGATGCCCACCAACTATTTGCCGGCACAGGTCTTCAGCCTGTGGGACAAGGCCCAGCACGCGCTGGCCTTCACCGCACTGGCCTCGCTGGGCCTGCTGGCCTACCCGCGCCAGCCCTGGCGCGTGGCCATCGCCCTGCTGGCCTTTGGCGGCGCCATCGAACTGGCGCAGGCCGCCACCGGCTGGCGCTATGGCGAATGGTCCGACTGGCTGGCCGACACAGTGGGCCTGGCGGCAGGCAGCGCACTGGCCGCGCACCCCCGGCGCCTGATCGCCCTGCCCGCCCAGCCCACAGCGCTGTGGGCTGGGCGGGCAGGGCGATCAGGCGCCGGGGGTGCGCGGCCAGTGCGCTGCCTGCCGCCAGGCCCACTGTGTCGGCCAGCCAGTCGGACCATTCGCCATAGCGCCAGCCGGTGGCGGCCTGCGCCAGTTCGATGGCGCCGCCAAAGGCCAGCAGGGCGATGGCCACGCGCCAGGGCTGGCGCGGGTAGGCCAGCAGGCCCAGCGAGGCCAGTGCGGTGAAGGCCAGCGCGTGCTGGGCCTTGTCCCACAGGCTGAAGACCTGTGCCGGCAAATAGTTGGTGGGCATCAGCGACAGCACCGCCACGCACAGCGCCAGCGCCCAGAACCCCCACACCAGAACCCGTTGCTGCTGGCGCAGCATGTGCACTGCGGCCCTCATGCGGCACCGTCTGCCTGCGCGGGCAGGTGGCGCTCCAGCAGACGCACCAGCGTGTGCAGCAGCCGGTTGACGGGTGTGGCAATGCCCAGCGCCTCGCCCCGGCGCACGATGTAGCCATTGAGGTGGTCGATCTCGCTGCGCTTGCCGCGCGCCAGGTCTTGCGCGGTGGACGACATTTGCCCAGGCATGGTGGCCGCCAGGTGCAGCACGGCGTCAAGGGTGTCCGCCGGCAGAGCGATGCCGCTGGCCTGCGCTACGCGCTGGCACTCGTGCACGATGTCTTGCATCACCTGGGGCACGGCCAGGCCGGGGCTGTTCATGATCTCGCCATAGGGCAGCCGGGTGATGGCCGACAAGGCGTTGTAGGCGCAGTTGAGCACCAGCTTGGCCCACAGCGCGCTGGCCACGTTGTCGGACACCTGCACGGGTACGCCCGCCGCGCTCAGGGTGGCGGCGATGTCTGCGCTGGCGGGCGATGGCGCAATCACCAGCTCGCCGCGCCCGTGGTGCCGCACATGGCCCGGCCCCGCCATCTCGGTAGCCACATACACCACGGCCGGGATGACGGGGTGGCCAATGGTCGCCTGCAGGCGCTCGGCGTTGTCCACGCCGTTTTGCAGGCTGAGCACCACAGCGCCCTCGGCCAGGTGCGGGGCCAGCGCGCGGCCCGCGCTCTCGGTGTCGGTGGATTTGACGCAAAAAAGCACCCATTGCGCGCCATCTGCGGCGCTGGCATCGGTGCTGGCGGCCACGCGCACCCGCTGAGTGAAGGCCTGCGTTTCAAGCAGCAGGTCGCTGGCGTTGATGGCCGTGGCGTGGTGCGCGCGGGCAATCAAGGTGACCTCGTGGCCTGCGCGCGCCAACATGCCGCCGTAATAACAGCCCACGGCACCCGCGCCCATCACGGCAATTTTCATGGAACAACCTTTGTCTCAAGCCCGGCGGGCGCTGGTGGCAGGCTGAGCACCGCCCTGCCGTCGCAGCCAGCCCGTTTTCGGGCAAAGGCGCCATTGTGCGATGCCCGCGCCCACCGCATGGCCCGCCGGGGAACCGGCCACCCCCTTTGTGGTCAGATGCCCAGTGGCATGATGATGCGATGCCCGCGAAAAATTTCACCCCGAGGAGTGCCCGGCTTTGAGTCTTTTCTGGATGCCCCAGCGCACCTCTTTTCACGCTGCTGAAACTGCGCCCATGGGGCGCCGTGCTTTGAGAGCCGCCCTGTGCCTGTGGGCCGGGTTGGGCGTTGTTGCCCTGTTGGCCGGTTGCTCCGCGCCAGCCAAGGTGTATTCGCCCCAAGAGAGTTTTGGTTCGGTGGCCACCTATTCGCGCCTGTTCGACGCCGCGCCCGCGCAAACCTGCGAGGCCGCCCGGCGTGCGCTGCTCAGCCAAGGCTACATCATCAACACCCATGTGCCCGAAATGGTGGAAGGCCGCAAGAACTTTCAGCCCGAGGCCGACGCCCACCTGCAGATGATGATTCGGGTGGTGTGCGTGCCCGAAAGCGCCAGTGGCAAGATCAGCCTGGGCTTTGTGACCGCCCTGCAAGACCGCTACACCCTCAAGAAAACCAACAACTCCGCCAGCCTGGGCGTGGGCGGCGTGGGCTCGGTGTCGTTGCCCTTGTTGTCCACGGACGAAGCCCTGATCAAGGTGGGCAGCGAGACCATTGCCTCGGATGGCTTTTACGACAGTTTTTTTGAGCTCGTCAGCCGCTACCTGGTCATGGGTGAGGGGGCGGTGGAATAGTGCGTGCGGGGTGAGATTCGTCCAGCCCCCGCCTCATTCAAGCCATTTCAGTCGGCCCAGTCGCCCGGCGCCAATCCCTCCAGCGTGTGCGGCCCGATGGCCGCGCGAATGAGCCGCAGCGTGGGGTGGCCCACGGCGGCCGTCATGCGGCGCACCTGGCGGTTGCGGCCCTCGCGGATAACCAGCTCGATCCACGCCGTGGGGATGGCCTTGCGCTCGCGGATGGGCGGGTTGCGCGCCCATACGGCAGGCGGTGGCTCCAGCAGGCGCGCGCGCGCTGGCAGCGTGGGGCCATCGTTGAGCTGCACGCCCCTGCGCAGCGCGTCCAGTGCGGGCTTTTGGGGTATGCCCTCTACCTGCACCCAGTAGGTTTTTTCCATCTTGAAGCGCGGGTCGGCAATGCGGGCCTGCAGCTTGCCGTCGTTGGTCAGCAAGAGCAGGCCCTCGCTGTCGGCATCCAGCCGCCCGGCCACATACACGCCGGGCAGATCGATGTAGTCTTTCAGGCCCTGCCATTTGCCCTCGGCCGTGAACTGGCTGAGCACGCCATAGGGTTTGTTGAAGCGGATCAGGCGGGCGGTCATGGGCGTTGGGTTGACGGGGTGTGCGCGTTGAGCGGGCTGCCGAGCATAGCTGCTGCACGCCGCGTGCCGGAGTGCATGGATGCTGGTGGATCGATGCTGCCAGATCAGTGCCGTCCGCTGCCGCTTTCACGGTTTCGGCGGGCTCTGCGCTTGCGGTCTTTCGCGCTTGTACGTGCGGGCGCCCCAGGCCAGCGCCTGATATTTTTCAACGCCGGGTCAGGCGAGAGGGCGTGGTTCCAAGGGTAAAATCGCAAGCCAGCGCTACTGGCGCTTGCGCTAGTCGCTATCTATTCGATAGCGCATTATTCTGGCATGTGTTGCCTGACCCCCACCAAGGAATCAAGGAGACACCCCATGGTCACCATCCAGCTCGACATCGCCCAAACCATCGGCATCGCCGCCATCTTGCTGGTGGTGGGTGAGTTCATCAAAAAGCGCGTGAATGTGCTCGCGCGCTACTTCATCCCCGGCCCCATCATTGGCGGGCTGGTGTTCTCGGTCATTGCGCTGGTGGGCCACCAGACGGGCCTGTTTGCGTTCGAGTTCTACGACAACATGCGCGCGTTTTTGCTGCTGGTGTTTTTCACCACCATCGGCTTTTCGGCCAGCTTTGAGCTCTTGAAAAAAGGCGGCGTGGGCGTAGCGCTTTTTCTGGCGGCTGCCGTGGGGCTGGTGGTGCTGCAAAACCTGCTGGGCGCCGGGCTGGCGGCGGCGCTGGGCGTGCATCCGCTGATTGGTGTGGCAGCCGGGTCCATCTCGCTCACGGGCGGGCATGGCACATCGGCGGCGTTCGGACCGCTGCTGGAGCAGGCGGGCGCCGCGGGTGCGCTGCCCGCTGCCATTGCGGCGGCCACCTACGGCCTGGTGTCCGGCTGCGTGATTGGCGGGCCGCTGGGCACGCTGCTCATGCGCCGCAACGGTTTGCACCCCACCGGTGCCGCGGCTGGCGTGAAGCCTGATGCCACCCTCTTGCAGGCACCGTCATCCGCACTCACCGGCGACACGGTGATGTACGCCAGCATCCTGATCACTGTGTCCATTGGCGCGGGCACGCTGCTGGTCAACTGGCTCAAGGGCATGGGCATCACGCTGCCTTCGTACCTGGGGCCCATGCTGGTGGCCGCCGTGGTGCGCAACATCATCGACTGGCGCGATGCCGAGCTGCCGCTGCGCCAGTTCGAAGTGGTGGGCACCGTGTCGTTGGCATTTTTTCTGGCCATGGCGCTCATGTCGATGAAGCTGTGGGAGCTGGCCGAGGTGGCCGGGCCGCTGCTGGTGATCCTGCTGGCGCAGACCGTGCTGATGTTTGCGTATGCCTACTTCGTCACCTTCCGCGTGGTGGGGGGCGACTACGACGCCGCCGTCATTGCCGCTGGCCACTGCGGCTTTGGCATGGGCGCCACGCCCAACGCCATGGCCAACATGCAGGCTTTTACGGCTGCCAATGGCCCATCGGTGAAGGCGTTTTTTGTGATTCCGCTGGTGGGCTCGCTGTTCATCGACTTCTTCAACGCGGTGATCATCACCGGGTTCATGAACTACTTGAAGTAGCGCCGTGCAGTCGCGCAGCCTGGGAGGCGGGCGTGGCCTGGGCGAGGGCCGCCGAACAAGGGCCGCCCCGCAGTGAGGGCGGCGTCCCCCTGGGGGGAAGGCGCGCAGCGCCTCAGGGGGGCTACAAAAACAATGCGGGGTCCACCATGGTGCGGTTCAGCATCACGCCCCAGTGCAGGTGCGGGCCCGTCACGCGGCCGGTGGCGCCCACCTTGCAGAACGCTTCGCCGGCCCTCAGCACATCGCCCACGCGCACGTCCATGCTGCTCAGGTGGCAGTACATGGTGAGCAGGCCCTGGCCGTGGTCCAGCCACACGGTGCCGCCGTTGAAGAAGTAGTCGCCCACGTCAATCACCTTGCCCGGCAGCGGCGCCACGATGGGCGTGCCCGTGGCGGCGGCAATGTCCATGCCGCTGTGCGGATTGCGCGGCTGGCCGTTGAACACGCGCCGCAGCCCGAACGAGCTGGAGCGCCGCCCCGGCACCGGCACCTGCATGCGCAGCGACTGCAGCGCACCGCCCGCGGGCTGCTCGCTGAACGTGGCCATCACCTGCGCCTGGTGGTCGCGCTCGCGCTCAAAGCGGGCCTGGTCCTGGGGCGACAGGTCCACCGTGCGTGGCGACACCTTCAGGTGCTGCTCTTTGTACTGCTTGGGCGCCACGGTGTAGGCCACCTGCCGGGTGCCGCCATCGGCGGTGGCCACGGTGATGTGCGCATCGCCCGGCATCGCCGCCAGCGGTATGCCCACCACGGCGGTCCATTCGATGGCATCGCCCAGCACGAGCACCGGCACATCGGCATGGCCCTGGCGCGCCTGCGCCACCGGGCGCGTGGCCGCCGGGCCCAGCGACAGGCGCACCACGCCGCCAGGTACCGCCAGCGCTTGGGGCCACACCGTGGGGGCTGCGGGTTGCGGCTTTGCATCGCGGCCCAGGGCCGGCAGCGCAAGCAGGCCGCCTACGCCCAGCAATGCGGCGCGGCGGGTGAAAAGGGGCAAGGTAGGGTGGCGGAGGGCAGGTGCGGGCACGGCAGTGGCAGACATCGGTGAAGCAAAAAACAAGGGCGCAGGGCCCCGGTGCAGCGCACCCAGGCCCCACGGCAGCCCGCCATTGTGCCGCTGCAGCGGGCCGCCATGCCGCATAACCACGCGCTTTCGTTGGCGGCGTTCGCCTACATCGCGCCGCGCAGGCGCTGCCCACAATCGCCCCATGCAAAAAGCAGCGGGCCGCCGCCGTTCCACCATGCTCACCGTTCTATTGACCGCCCTGGCCACGGGCGCCCTTGTGTTGCTGGCGCTCAACTTCACCGCGGGCGAAAAAAAGGTACAGCAACAACTGCCACGCCTGTACAGCACCGCCAGCCCGGATTTCGAGCGCGCGCTGGGCAGCCTGCTGGGCCCTGGCATCGTGGGCGGCAACGCGGTGACCGAGCTGCTCAACGGCGACCAGATTTTTCCGCCCATGCTGGCCGCCATCCAGGGCGCAAAAAAAAGCATCACCTTTGAAACCTACATCTACTGGTCGGGCGATATCGGCAAGCAGTTTGCCGACGCCCTGAGCGAGCGCGCCCGCGCCGGTGTGCGCGTGCATGTGCTGCTCGACTGGGTGGGCAGCGCCAAGATGGACGAAAGCTACCTCACCGAGATGCAGCAGGCGGGCGTGCAGATCGAAAAATTCCACAAACCCCACTGGTACAACCTGGCCCGCCTGAACAACCGCACCCACCGCAAGCTGCTGGTGGTGGACGGGCAGGTGGGCTTTACCGGCGGCGTGGGCATTGCGCCGCAATGGATGGGCAACGCGCAAGACCCCGACCACTGGCGCGACTCGCACTACCTGGTGCGCGGCCCCGTGGTGGCGCAGATGCAGGCCACCTTTCTGGACAACTGGCTCAAGGTCACCGGCAAGGTGCTGCATGGCGCGCTGTATTTCCCGCCCATTGCGCCCGCCGGTGCGCAAAAGGCGCAGATGTTCTCCAGCTCGCCATCGAGCGGCAGCGAGAGCATGCAACTCATGTACCACCTGGCCATTACGGCGGCCGAGCGCAGCATCGACCTGTCGGTGGCGTATTTCGTGCCCGACGAACTGACCCAGAAACACCTGATGGACGCCCTGGCGCGCGGCGTGCGCGTGCGCTTCATCACCCCCGGCGAGCACACCGACACCGACACCGTGAAAGCCGCATCCCGCGCCACCTGGGGCCCGCTGCTGCAGGCGGGCGCGCTGATTTATGAATACCAGCCCACCATGTACCACTGCAAGGTCATGATCGTGGACCAGTTGCTGGTGTCGGTGGGCTCCACCAACTTCGACAACCGCTCATTCCGCCTGAACGACGAGGCCAACCTGAACGTGTACGACGCCGCGTTTGCCAGGCGGCAGACCGAGGTGTTTGAAGACGACCTCAAAAGATCGCGCCGCGTAACCTACGAAGAATGGCTCAACCGGCCGCTGCGCGAGAAGGCGCACGAAAAGCTGACCGGCTGGCTGCGGTCGCAACTTTGAGTCAAATACGGCGCTAGCGCACGCTGGATAAGCGCAATGTGCTATATAAAATATAGCGATTGATGTGCCTGCGTGCAGCCTGAAACACGTGCGCTGCAGCGCCCGCAGTGCTTGTCACGGCATGGCCATGGCTACTTGAGTGGCCATGACCACCACCGCGCCACACTCAGTGCGTGATGAACTCGTAAGTCACCGCCTCGCTCTCCACCATGTCCAGAATGTCGTTGAGCACATCGTCGTCATCGGTGCTGCTCCAGGTTTCCTCGGGATCGCTGGCAAACAGCGGCTCGATGGCCACGTCCATGAACACGCCATTGGGCAACTTGAGCACCGGCGTGCCCTCGGACGTTCCCACCAGTTCCCAGTCGTCTGGCACGGACATTTCAAGCTGGATGGTGACGTTGAGTTTTTTCATGGCGGGTTCCTCAGAAGTAAGGCGGCGAGGGTAACCGAATTTGATGGCAAACGGGCACTT
>ERZ1023750.56-NODE-56-length-13901-cov-13.489600_pt1 | contig 13901 bp, 8 predicted proteins | sample MGYA00521086_ERZ1023750 | MGnify/ENA primary metagenome ERZ1023750 (study PRJEB33180, sample SAMEA4059229) | wastewater metagenome | place: Denmark | collected 2016-05-16 | study: EMG produced TPA metagenomics assembly of the PRJEB13832 data set (Local surveillance...
TTCTCCATTTCCAACGGCGGCACCTTCGGCTCGATGATGTCCACCCCCATCATCAACCCGCCGCAGTCGGCCATTTTGGGCGTGCACGCCACCAAGGACCGCGCCGTGGTCGAGAACGGCCAGGTTGTGGTGCGCCCGATGAACTATCTGGCGATGTCGTATGACCACCGCATCATCGACGGTCGCGAAGCCGTGCTGGGCCTGGTGGCCATGAAGGACGCGCTGGAAGACCCCTCGCGCCTGCTGTTCGACATCTAAGCGCTGAGCGCTGAAAGCATCGACCCACCCATGTGGCCTGGCCTGCGCTGGAGCCCGTCGGTGGGTCTTTCACCAACTGATTGAGTGAGATTTCCCCATGAGCAAACAATTTGATGTCGTCGTGATCGGCGGCGGCCCCGGTGGCTACATCGCTGCCATTCGCGCAGCGCAGCTGGGCATGAACGTGGCCTGTATCGACGAATGGAAAAACGACAAGGGCGGCCCGGCCCCCGGCGGCACCTGCACCAACGTGGGCTGCATTCCGTCGAAGGCGCTGCTGCAGTCGTCCGAGCATTTCGAGCATGCCAACAAGCACTTTGCCGACCACGGCATCACCGCCACCGGCGTGAAGATGGACGTGTCCAAGATGGTGGCCCGCAAAGACAGCGTGGTCAAGCAGAACAACGACGGCATCCTGTACCTGTTCAAGAAGAACAAGGTCAGTTTCTTCCATGGCCGTGGCTCGTTCGTGAAGGCGGCGGCCGACGGTGGCTATGAAATCAAGGTGGCGGGCGCCACCGAGGAAACTCTGGTGGGCAAGCAGATCATCATTGCCACCGGCTCCAACGCGCGTGCTCTGCCCGGTGCGGAATTTGATGAAGTGAACATCCTGTCCAACGACGGCGCTCTGCGCATCGGCGCGGTGCCCAAAAAGCTCGCCCTGATCGGCTCGGGCGTGATCGGCCTGGAGATGGGCTCGGTCTGGCGCCGCCTGGGCGCGGAAGTGACCGTGCTCGAAGGCCTGCCAACTTTCCTGGGTGCCGTGGACGAACAGATCGCCAAGGAAGCCAAAAAGGCGTTTGACAAGCAGGGGCTCAAGATCGAACTCGGCGTGAAAGTCGGCGAGATCAAGAACAGCAAGAAGGGCGTCAGCATCGCCTACACCAACAGCAAGGGTGAAGCCCAGACCCTGGACGCAGACAAGCTCATCATCTCGATTGGCCGCGTGCCCAACACCATCGGCCTGAATGCCGAAGCCGTGGGCCTGCAGCTGGACGAGCGCGGTGCCATTGCGGTGGACGGCGATTGCAAGACGAATCTGCCCGGCGTGTGGGCCGTGGGTGACGTGGTGCGTGGCCCGATGCTGGCGCACAAGGCCGAGGAAGAGGGCGTGGCCGTGGCTGAACGCATGGCCGGCCAGCACGGGCATGTCAACTTCAACACCATCCCCTGGGTGATTTACACCAGCCCCGAAATCGCGTGGGTGGGCCGCACCGAGCAGCAACTGAAGGCCGATGGCGTGAAGTACAAGGCTGGCACGTTCCCGTTCCTGGCCAATGGTCGCGCGCGGGCACTGGGCGACACAACGGGCATGGTCAAGTTCCTGGCCGATGCGGTGACGGATGAAATCCTGGGCGTGCACATGGTGGGGCCGCAGGTTAGCGAGCTGATTGCCGAAGCCGTGGTGGCCATGGAGTTCAAGGCCAGCGCAGAAGACATTGCCCGCATCTGCCACGCGCACCCCAGCTTGAGCGAAGCGACCAAGGAGGCCGCCCTGGCCGTGGACAAACGCACGCTGAATTTCTGATTCTTTGAGTCAAATTGGCTGCTAGCGCTTATGCAGTAAGCGCTAGCAGCTATTTATTTTATAGCATCATAGTATCGGGGCATCTTCAACGTGACTGTCAAACAGACCTATCTCGCAGAACTTGCCGCCAAGGGGTTTCAGAGCGATCCGGCGCAATTGCGCGCGGTGGACGCCCTGCAGCGCTGCGCCCAGGACTGGTCGGCGTACAAGTCGCGCCGCTCCAACGCCCTTAAAAAGATCATCAACCGCCCCGAAGTTCCGCGTGGCGTATACATGTATGGCGGGGTCGGGCGGGGCAAGAGCTTTCTCATGGATTGCTTTTTCAACGCCGTGCCACTCAAGCGCAAGGTGCGACTGCATTTTCACGAGTTCATGCGCGAGGTGCACCGCGAGCTGGCTGGCCTGCAGGGCACGGTGAACCCGCTGGATGTGCTGGGTGCGCGCATTGCCAAGCGCTACAAGCTGATCTGCTTTGATGAGTTTCACGTCGCCGACATCACCGACGCGATGATCTTGCACCGCTTGCTGGCGGCGCTGTTTGACAACGGGGTGGGGTTTGTCACCACCTCCAACTTCAAGCCCGACGATCTGTACCCCGATGGCTTGCACCGCGACCGTATCCTGCCCGCTATTGCGCTGCTCAATGAAAAGCTGGAGGTCGTGAATGTGGACAACGGCACGGACTACCGGCGTCGCACGCTAGAGCAGGTGAAGCTTTATCACACGCCCCTCGGTCCCGAGGCAGATGCCGAAATGAATGCTGCCTTTGACCAGTTGGCCGAGGTGCACGATGAAGACCCCGTGCTGCACATCGAAGCGCGCGAGATCCGGGCGCGGCGCAAGGCGGGGGGCGTGGTGTGGTTTGACTTCAGGACGCTGTGCGGTGGCCCCCGGTCGCAGAACGACTACCTGGAGATCGCCACGCAGTTCCACACGGTAATGCTGTCGGATGTGCCCTATATGCCGGTCAACATGGCGTCGCCTGCGCGGCGCTTTACCTGGCTGGTGGACGTGCTGTATGACCGGCGGGTCAAGCTCATCATGTCGGCTGCTGTGCCGCCAGAGCAGCTGTACACCGAAGGACCTCTGGCCCACGAGTTTCCGCGCACGGTGTCCCGGCTGCACGAGATGCAGTCCAAGGAGTTTCTCGCGCTGGATCGCCGCACTGTTGATACGGGACTGACGTAATGAAAAAGGCATGGGCAATTGGCGGGCTGGTCTGTTTGATCGCCGGGCCTGCGATGGTGCAAGCGGCGGATCCTGCCCCGCCTGAAAATCGTTACAGCGCCGTGCAGGCACAGCGGCAGGCCGAGCGCGAGCATATTCACCAGGAGCGCCAGGCCATCGCGGCCACGCGAAAGCGTGAGGAGACCGCGTGTTATCGCCGGTTTGCGGTAGAAGACTGCCTGCGCGACGTGCGAACCCAGGCGCGCAGGGCAGAACTGCAACTGCGCGGGCGCGAGCTGCAACTCAATGACGCAGAGCGCAAGGAAAAAGCCGCCGAGCGGTTGCGCTCGATCGAAGAAAAGCAACGCGTGGCTCCTGACCGTTCGCAACCCCAAGGCTCGGCACGAGGGGAGGGGCGTGGTGCTCCCGTCGGCGTGGAGGATTTGCGCACGCAGCGTCAACGAGACGCACAGCAGCGGGCCGAGCAGCAGCGAGCCCGCCAGCAGTCGAGCGCTGCAAACCAGGCGCAGCGTGCCAGGCAAAGCGCTGAGCGGGCGGCCACGGCGCAGTCCCGCCATGCTGAAAACGTGAAATCCGCGCAGGAGCGGCGCGAACGGGTGCAGAAAATGCAGGCCGAGTCTGCCGCCGCAGGGCGCCAACCGGCTGCTCCCTTGCCCGCGTCGTCGGGGCTGCCGCCCGTTCAACCCTGAAGTGCGGGGTGACGGGGACTAAGGGAAGCACGCGCCCGCGCATGCGAGCTGGCCCTGCGCGCTTCAGGCGGTTTTTGAGGAAATGGGGCTCAGTCGTCCCATTTTTTTCTCTTCTTCCAGGGCTTCAATCTTCACGACGACCAGCGACAGGTTATCGCCACCCCCGCGTGCGCGCGAGCGTGCCTTGTCGATCAGAAATTCGGTGGCCTCGCGCGGCGACAGGGAATCGACCACCGAGGCCAGCTCGGTGGGAGAAAAGTAGTGCCACACACCATCGCTGCAGGCCAGCAAAACATCGCCTGGCTGCAAGTGCTGGATGGTGTGGGTGGTGGTGGGTGGATCGCTCTCGGTGCCCAGGCAGCCCACCAGAATGTTGGAATGCGGATGGATGTTGGCCTCGGCTTCGGTCAGCTCGCCACGATCGACCAAGGCCTGCACATAAGAGTGGTCGCTGGTGCGAAAGGTCAGCCTGGCACCCTCAAAATGGTAAATGCGCGAATCGCCCGCATGAACCCAGTGGCAGTCACCGCGCGGGTTGATCAAAAACGCCGCAATGGTGCTGTGGGGTTCCTGTTCGGATGAAATGGCCGCGAGGCGGATGACGATGTGCGCCTCTTCCACCATGTTCTTGAGCATTGCGGCAGGGTCGTCGGACTCTGGCGAGTAGCGTTCGAACAACTGGCGGGCCGTCATCATCACCTGGTCGGATGCCTTGCGCCCACCACTGCGGCCACCCATGCCGTCGGCAATCACGCCCAGCACGCAGCCGTTGTAGCGTTCGTGGGAGATCAGGGCCACTTGGTCTTGCTGGTATTCGCGGTCACCCTTGTGGATGCCGGTCGAGGCGATAAGGCGGAACGCTTTGGTCATGCTGGTGATTGTGGGGGGCGGCGGCTCAAATACGCATCGGCGCAGGGCGCCAGACCACGTATTATTCATTCGCGTGTGGCATTTTTGCCATGCCCGTGAGCGCTTGGCGCCGTCAATGCCTTGAAATCGAACCTCCACTCCTTGCCTCGTCCGTTGATTGTTTTGCGTATGGCCCCTGCCGTATTGAACGTGCGCATCGATGAGGGCCCGCAAGAACAGCCGCCAGACGACGTTTTGCGCAGGCGCCTGAAGAACCGCCGCATGGCGTTGCGCAGCGCAATCGGCTGTTTCGCGCGCGCGCTCCAGCCCCAAGAGCCTGCGTGATGAGCCTGCTGGAAGCCGTGCACGCGGTATTTGAGCCCCAAGGGGTGCTGGCGCAGATGGGGTCGCACTACCTTGCGCGAGATGGCCAGATCCGCATGGCCGAAGCGGTGGCCCGAACCATTGTGCAGGGTGGCGCCCTGGTGGTGGAAGCGGGTACGGGTGTGGGCAAAACATTCGCGTACCTGGTCCCGGCGCTGCTCAGCGGAGAGCGTGTCTTGCTGTCCACGGCCACCAAGGCCTTGCAGGACCAGCTCTTTGCCCGGGATCTCCCCCAATTGGTTTCTGCGCTGGCCTTGCCGGTGCGCACGGCCCTGCTGAAAGGGCGCGGCAGCTACCTGTGTCTGCACCGGATGGAACAGGCGCGCCAGGATGTTGAGCTGCACGACCGCACCATTCAGCGGGTGCTGGCCAAGGTAGAGGTGTGGTCGCACAGCACGCGCTCGGGGGATCTGGCGGAACTGCCGGGTCTCGACGAGCGCTCGCCCGTCATTGCGCTGGTTACCTCCACCCGCGACAACTGCCTGGGGGCCTCGTGCCCGCGTTTTCGCCAGTGCCACGTCAACCTCGCACGGCGTGAAGCGCTGGCGGCGGATGTGGTGGTGGTCAACCACCATTTGTTCTTTGCCGATGTGGCCGTGCGGGAGTCGGGCATGGCCGAGTTGTTGCCAACCGTGCGGGTCGTGGTGTTTGACGAGGCGCACCAGATCAATGAAATCGGTGTGCAATTCATGGGCATGCAGCTGACCACGGGGCAACTGCTGGATTTCTCCCGTGACATTCTGACCGCTGGTGTGCAGCATGCCCGTGGTTTGACCGACTGGAACAAGGTGGCGGGCCGCATCGAGCAGGCCGCTGCCGATTTGCGGATTGCCGTGGGGCCGGGCGTGCCAGGCGCCAAGCTGCGCTGGCTCGGGGATGCGCCAGAAACGGTTGCTCCCGACGGCTGGCACGAGGCCTTTCGACGGGTATCTCTTGCCTGTGCACAAGCCCTGGAAACACTGGACCCGTTCAGCGAAACATCCCCGGACCTCATGCGCCTGTATGAGCGCGGCTCGGAGATTCTGGCGCGCCTGGGACGCTTTGCAGCACCCTGCAGCCCGGATGCGGTGCGCTGGGTAGAGGCAGGTGGGCAATTGCGGCTGGTGGAATCGCCGCTCGATATTGCGCAGGCCATGCAAACCCGGTTGCTGGCGGCTCCTGCCGAAGCTTGCGAAGGCGAAGGCGACGAGTGGCCCGCGCCGCCGCAGCATGCTGGGCGGGCCTGGATTTTCACGTCTGCAACCCTTGGCGACGACGCCGGACTGACGTGGTTCACCGAGCGCTGTGGCCTGCAGGATGCTGAGATCTTGCGCGTGGAAAGCCCGTTCGACTATGCCTCCCAGGCCGCGTTGTATGTGCCGCGGCATGTGCCAAAGCCTTCTGATCCCGCGCACAGCATCGCTGTAGCCCGGTTGTCGGGGGCCGCTGCGGACCGCCTTGGCGGGCGCACGCTGGTGCTGACTACAACCCTTAAGGCTTTGCGGGTGATTGGGGATATTCTGAAAGACCGTTTCAGCAGCACTGAAGGGCTTGAAGTGCTGGTGCAGGGGGACTGGCCAAAGCGCCATCTGATGGAACGCTTTCGCGAGGGGGCGACAAGCGGCGGGCGCGGCTGCCTGCTGGTGGCCTCGGCCTCATTCTGGGAAGGTTTTGATGTCCCAGGCGACGCCTTGCAGCTGGTCATCATCGACAAGTTGCCCTTTCCTGCGCCCGGCGATCCGCTGATGGAGGCGCGCAGTCAACGCATTGAGGTCGCCGGTGGGCGTTCGTTTCAGATGCTTGCGGTGCCCGAGGCCGCTGTGGCACTCAAGCAAGGTGCGGGGCGGCTGATACGGCGGGAATCGGACCGGGGCGTGCTGGTCGTGTGCGACACGCGGCTGGTGACCATGGGCTACGGCAAGCGGCTGATGCGCGCATTGCCTCCCATGCGTGTTCTTGAAAGTCCTGAGGAGTTTGAGGCCGCGCTGGATGCGCTCACCAGAACTTCCACCAAGGATTGGACTTTGCCTTGACGGTGCCCGTGGCGTAAACGCCTTGGGGATAGGAAGATTGCATGACCCGGCGTGCGTCGTCGCGCAGCTGGGTCATTCCGAGGGCATCGTAGGACTGGATCAGGATGTAAAGCGCCTCTTCGAGTGCGGGCACACCCTGGTAATCGGCCAGCGCGGCCTGCGCGCGGCCAATGGCTGCCACATAAGCGCCGCGCTGGAAGTAATAGCGGGCGACGTGCACCTCATACTGTGCCAGCGAATTGACGATGTAGGTCATGCGCTGGCGAGCGTCTTTGGCATAGCGGGAGTCAGGGAAACGCGTGGCCAGTTCGCTGAACGACTCAAAGGAGTCCTTGGCCGCTTTCTGATCGCGTTCGGACAGGTCCTGCTGGGAGATCCAGGAAAAAAGACCCAGGTTGTCGTTGAAGTTGACCAGGCCTTTCAGGTAGAGCGCGTAATCCAGTGCCGGGCTGGCCGGGTGAAGCTTCATGAACCGGTCGAGCGTGGCGATGGCCTGTGCCTTTTCGCCAGCCTTGTACTGCGCATAGGCCTTGTCCAGCTGGGCCTGCTGGGCCAAGGGAGTGCCTGCTGCGCGGCCTTCCAGCTTTTCGAGCAATGGCACCGCCTTGTCGAAAGCACCGCTGTTGAGTTCGTCCTTGGCTTCCGAGTAAATGCGGTTGGGGCTCCAGCCCGCTGTCTTGTCTTCCGGAGTGCTCGAGCAGCCCGCAAGCAGGCCGGCGGTCAGCAGGGCAGTGATAAAAGGCAGTGAGGCACGCAGCATTGCAGGCAGCTTTCAGGCTAAAGGTGAACGTGTGTCTTGTGAGGGGCTGTAAAGGTTGCCGCACCGATAGGGTGCGGCTTGGCCTGCGACAGAACCTGGACCGACGCTGGCATTGTACCGACGCACGCTGCCGAGCTTTGCGCGCTGAATCGGGTCATTTTCGATGCCGGACCAGGTGGGGCTTCCTACAATGGGGCCCATGTTTGTTCACCTTCGCCTGCACACCGAGTTCTCCGTCGTTGACGGCACCAATCGCATCGATGAGTTGGCCAAGGCAGCGGCCAAGGATGGCCAGCCCGCATTGGCCATTACCGATCTCAGCAACCTTTTTGGTGCCATCAAGTTCTACAAGGAAATGCGCGGCAAGGGCGTCAAGCCGATTCTGGGCGCCGAAGTGTTCGTGGAAGGCGAGGCCGGAGCGGCGCCGTCGCGCATATTGCTGCTGGTGCAGGGGCACCAGGGTTACCTGAATCTGTCTGAATTGCTGGCGCGCGCCTGGACCCGCAACGTGGTCAAAGCCCAGGCCATTTGCACCTGGGAGTGGTTGCAGGAGCTGGGCGAAGGGTTGATCGCTATCGCCGGGGCCCAGGCGGGGCCAGTGGGGCAAGCCCTCATGAAAGGCGATGACGCTGGTGCGGCGCACCTGGCGCTCCGGCTGGCCGGCATCTTTCCGCACCGTTTTTATATGGAGGTGCAACGGGCGGGACGCGCCGACGACGAGGCCCATGTCGTGGCCGCAGTGCAACTCGCGGCTCGGCTCAATTTGCCGGTGGTCGCCACGCATCCCGTGCAGTTCGCCACCGCCGACGATTACGAGGCCCATGAGGCCCGGGTCTGCATCTCCGAGGGCGAAATTCTGGGCAACCAGCGGCGGGTGCGCAAGTTCACGCGCGAACAATATTTCAAGTCGTCGGCGCAAATGCAGGCGCTGTTTGAAGACCTGCCTGCCGCCCTGGCCAATTCGGTGGAAATTGCCCGCCGTTGCAACATCAGCCTGGTGCTGGGCAAGCCGCAATTGCCCAATTTTCCCATCCCACCCGTGAACGGGCAGGTGCTGTCGGTGGAGGATTACTTCCGCCATGTTTCGTTTGAGGGGCTGGAAGACCGCCTCAGGCTGCTATTCCCCGACGAAGCCAAACGCAATGCGCAGCGGCCGCGCTATGTGGAACGGCTCGAGTTCGAGCTCAACACCATTCTCAAGATGGGGTTCCCGGGCTACTTTTTGATTGTGGGCGACTTTATTCAGTGGGCCAAAACCCACGGTTGCCCCGTGGGGCCTGGCCGGGGCTCAGGTGCGGGGTCTCTGGTGGCCTATGCGCTCAAGATCACCGATCTGGATCCGCTTGAATACAACCTGCTGTTCGAACGGTTTTTGAATCCCGAGCGTGTGTCGATGCCCGACTTCGACATTGACTTTTGTCAGGCGAACCGCGACCGCGTGATCGACTACGTGAAGGACAAATACGGCAAGGATGCGGTAAGCCAGATCGCCACCTTCGGCACCATGGCCGCCAAGGCCGCCATTCGTGACGTGGGCCGGGTGATGGACATGAGCTACACCTTTTGTGATGGCATTTCCAAGCTGGTGCCCAACAAGCCGGGGCAGTCCTATACGCTGGCCTACCCACCTGACCCCAAGAAAGAGGGCGACAAGAACAACTACGCGCTCGAACTGGAGCCGCTGCTGGCGGAGCGGGTGCAAAAGGAAGAAGACGTCAAGACCGTCATCGAGATGGCGCAAAAGCTCGAGGGTTTGACGCGCAACATCGGCATGCACGCCGGTGGGGTGCTGATTGCGCCGGGCAAGCTCACCGATTTCTGTCCGCTGTACCAGCAGCCGGGCAGTGAGGCGGCCGTGAGCCAGTACGACAAGGATGACGTGGAGGCCATCGGCCTGGTGAAGTTCGACTTTCTGGGGCTGGCGACACTCACCATTCTGGAGATTGCGCGCGAATTCATCATGAAGCGCCACAAGGGGCAGGAGAACTTCAGCTTCGAGACCATTCCCCTTGACGATGGGCCCACCTACAAGCTCTTTTCCGATGGCAAGACTGAGGCGGTGTTCCAGTTTGAAAGCCGCGGCATGCAGGGCATGCTGCGCGAAGCCAGGCCCAGCCGCCTCGAAGATCTCATTGCGCTGAATGCCTTGTACCGTCCGGGCCCGATGGATCTGATACCGAGCTTTGTGAACCGCAAACACGGCAAGGAAGTGGTGGAGTATCCCCATCCGCTGGTCGAAAAGGTGCTGTCAGAGACCTACGGGATCATGGTGTACCAGGAGCAGGTGATGCAGACCGCCCAGGTGCTGGGGGGCTACTCGCTCGGTGGCGCCGACATGCTGCGCCGGGCCATGGGCAAGAAAAAGGCCGAGGAAATGGCCGAGCACCGCGCCATCTTCCGCAAGGGGGCTGCAGAAAAGAACATCAGTGAGCAGAAGGCCGACGAGGTGTTCGACCTGATGGAGAAGTTCGCGGGCTACGGTTTCAACAAGTCGCACGCGGCTGCCTATTCGCTGCTGGCCTACCACACCGGCTGGCTCAAGGTGCATTACACGGCCGAGTTCTTCTGCGCCAACATGACGGTGGAAATGGATGACACCGACAAGCTCAAGGTGCTGTTTGAAGATGCGCAAAAGAATTTCGGACTGACCTTTGAGCCACCGGATGTCAACCGCGGCACTTACCGTTTCGAACCAGTGACCGACAAAGTCATTCGCTACGGTCTTGGGGCGGTCAAGGGCACGGGCCAGCATGCCATCGATGCCATCGTTGCGGCCCGTGAGGGGCGGGGCCAGGGGCCGCAGGGCTCCACCACGGGTCCGTTCAAGAGTCTGTTTGATTTTTGCGTGCGGGTGGACAAGGCGCGCCTGAACAAACGCACGGTCGAAGCGCTCATCAAGGCGGGGGCCTTTGATTCACTCAACCTCAATCGTGCTGCCATGGTCGCGTCAATTGACCGAGCCTTTGACTTTGCCGCGGCCACGCTGGCCAATGTCAACCAGGGTGGGCTGTTCGACATGATGGGCGACGACGCCCACGGATCGAGCACGCAGGAGCCTGACCTGGTGGACGCGGTTCCCTGGGGCATCAAGGAGCGCCTCACCCAGGAAAAAACGGCCGTGGGTTTTTATCTGTCGGGCCATCTTTTCGACGAGGTGGCGCAAGAGGTGCGTCGCTTTGTTCGCACCCAGATCGACGAATTGCTGGACAGCCGCGAGCCCCAGATTCTTGCGGGCATCGTCAGCGATTTCCGGGTGATCAACGGCCAGCGGGGCAAGCTGGGCTTGTTCCGGCTGGACGATAAGTCGGGCGTGATCGAGGCATCGGCCGACGAAGCCCTGCTCAATACCTACCGCAACCAGCTCAAGGAAGACGAGTTTGTGGTGATGATGGGGCGCCTGCAGCTGGACCATTTCAGCGGGGGGCTGCGCGTGAAGGTTCAGCAGGTTTGGGATATGGCCGGTGCACGCGCACGGTTTGGCAAATACCTCCATGTGGTGGTGGGGGACAAATCCCCCGAAGTGCCACGTCTGGTGCAGGAGTTTCCGCCCTGCCGTGAAGAGTCGGAGCAGGGCACTGTGCTGCATGGACTGCGCGTGCGCATGGGCGTGCGCTGTGTCGCAGAGCAGGGCGCCGCGGTGGCCGAACTGCAACTGGGCGATGCCAGCCGGTTTTATCCCACGGACGCGGCACTGGCAGCCTGGAGCGCACAGGTGGGCACGGGCTCGGCCGTTGTGATCTATGAGTGACCCCGGCATTTTTGGGTGGGCGCTCTGGACGCGGTTGAAAAACACCCGGCCGTCATCAGATATCACTGTCGGCAGCGATGCTCCCGGGTCGCTAGAATGAAATTCATGGCAACAAAACCACCTTCTCCCCCCGTCGCGCTGCCCGTTACCCGGCCAGCGAAGGATGATGGCGGTTCGGTCGTGCTCGAAAGACGCGTGCAAAAGACCCGGCCGCCGCAGATGTACCAGGTGGTCATGCTCAATGACGACTACACCCCCATGGAGTTCGTCATCGTGGTGCTGCAGGAGTTTTTCAGCAAGGACCGCGAGCAGGCCACCCAGATCATGCTGAAGATACACCTCGACGGCAAAGGCGTCTGCGGCGTGTATTCACGCGATGTGGCTGCCACCAAGGTCGACCAGGTGCTGGAGGCCGCGCTCAAGGCCGGCCACCCGCTGCAATGCGTCAGTGAGCCTGTTGAATAACAGGTTTCTCGTCCCGATCTACAGTTATCTCTTCCACGCAAGCACAAAGGAGTTCACATGATTGCCCAGGAACTGGAAGTCAGCTTGCACATGGCCTTTGTTGAGGCCCGCCAGCAGCGCCACGAGTTCATCACCGTGGAGCATCTGTTGCTTGCACTGCTCGATAACCCCAGCGCAGCCGAGGTGCTGCGTGCATGTTCGGCCAATATCGATGATTTGCGGTCATCGCTGTCGAACTTCATCAAAGACAACACGCCGCAGGTTGCCGGATCGGACGAAGTGGACACCCAGCCCACACTGGGTTTCCAGCGGGTGATCCAGCGCGCCATCATGCATGTGCAGTCCACCGGCAACGGCAAGAAAGAGGTCAACGGTGCCAACGTGCTCGTGGCCATCTTTGGCGAAAAAGACTCGCACGCCGTGTACTACCTGCACCAGCAGGGCGTGACGCGCCTGGACGTGGTCAATTTCATTGCCCACGGCATCAAAAAGGGCGAGCCGCCAGAGCCCGCCAAGGCCGAGAACCAGGCCGAAGGCGAGGAGGGCGGCGGTTCGGAGCGCAGTGAGAAAGCGTCTCCGCTGGAGCAGTTCACCCAGAACCTGAACCAGCTCGCCAAGGAAGGCAAGATCGACCCGCTGATTGGCCGCCACTACGAGGTAGAGCGCACGATCCAGATCCTTTGCCGCCGCCGCAAGAACAACCCGCTGCTGGTGGGCGAGGCCGGCGTGGGCAAGACGGCGATTGCCGAGGGCTTGGCCTGGCGCATCACGCAAAACGACGTGCCTGAAATTCTGGCCGAGGCCGTGGTGTATTCGCTCGACATGGGCGCGCTGCTGGCGGGCACCAAGTACCGCGGCGATTTTGAGCAGCGCCTCAAGGGCGTGCTCAAGTCGCTCAAGGACAAGCCCAATGCCATTCTGTTCATCGACGAGATCCACACCCTGATCGGTGCCGGCGCTGCGTCGGGCGGCACGCTGGATGCGTCCAACCTGCTCAAGCCGGCGCTTTCCAGCGGCCAGCTCAAGTGCATTGGCGCCACCACCTTCACGGAATACCGTGGCATCTTTGAGAAAGACGCCGCGTTGTCGCGCCGCTTTCAGAAGGTGGATGTGGTCGAGCCCACGGTGCAGGAAACCATCGACATCTTGAAGGGCCTGAAGTCGCGCTTTGAAGAGCACCACAGTGTGAAATACGCTGCGGCCGCCCTGCAGGCTGCGGCCGAGCTGAGCGCCAAGTACATCAACGACCGCCACCTGCCCGACAAGGCCATCGACGTGATCGATGAAGCCGGTGCGGCCCAGCGCATCATGGTGCCGAGCAAGCGCAAAAAGACCATCGGCAAGGCCGAGATCGAAGAGATCGTGGCCAAGATCGCGCGCATTCCTCCCGCCAACGTCAGCAACGACGACCGTGGCAAGCTGCAGACGCTGGAGCGCGACCTGAAAAGCGTCGTGTTCGGTCAGGACAAAGCCCTGGAAGTGCTGGCCAGCGCGGTCAAGATGGCGCGCTCGGGTCTGGGCAAGGGCGACAAGCCGATCGGCTCGTTCCTGTTCAGCGGCCCCACCGGCGTCGGCAAGACCGAGGCGGCCAAGCAGCTGGCCTACATCATGGGCATCGAACTGATCCGCTTTGACATGTCGGAGTACATGGAGCGCCATGCCGTGAGCCGCCTGATTGGCGCACCTCCGGGCTATGTGGGGTTCGACCAGGGCGGCCTGCTCACCGAAGCCATCACCAAGAAGCCGCACGCCGTGCTGCTGCTCGATGAAATCGAGAAGGCGCACCCGGACATCTTCAACGTGCTGCTTCAGGTAATGGACCACGGTACGCTGACCGACAACAACGGGCGCAAGGCCGACTTCCGCAACGTGCTCATCATCATGACCACGAACGCGGGCGCCGAGACCATGAACAAGGCGACCATTGGCTTCACCAACCCCCGGCAGGCGGGCGACGAAATGGGCGACATCAAGCGCCTGTTCACGCCCGAGTTCCGCAACCGGCTGGATGCCATCGTCA